>OLIJ01000116.1_pt1 | contig 48205 bp, 39 predicted proteins | sample 1609731 | NCBI WGS metagenome assembly OLIJ01 (sample SAMEA4350159, study PRJEB24818) | metagenome | biome: human; feature: gut; material: faeces | place: Denmark | collected 2013-09
GCCTTGCGGCGAATCTTACGGTAACGCGGGAGGCAGATAATACGCTTTCCCGCTGAAGAGTCAAGAGTTTATTTGGTTTCTTTCGAAGTCAAACTCAATCATTTCTCTTCCTGACCCGGCGAAGTGTATTTCGTTGTTCCCGGTCAGTGGAGGCGCATTATAGGGAGTTCCTGACAGCCTGCAACCCCTAATTTCAAAAAACTTTTCAACCGCTGATTCTTTAGTCAAAACACCGTTAAATTGGCAGTTTTTTCAGCGATGGAAAGCCATAACCCTGCAAAACGGGCAATAAAGCGTCAGTATCCGCATTCAGTGTCATGCAATACGCGATGTTTTCTTCATCGGAAGAAATCACATTTTCTTGAGAAGAGATAAGCCAGGCAGTACGGCGAGCAATTGCAGCGCCGGAATCGACCATTCGGGTGCCTTCTGGCAACACTTGCGCTAACTCTTCAGTTAATAGAGGAAAATGGGTGCAACCTAAAACGATGGTATCTGGCGGTTCACGCATGGCGAGCCACGGATGCAGGATTTTCTTTAATGCTTCCTTCGGAACAACACCACCATGTAACTTGGTTTCCGCCAGCTCCACCAGCTCAGATGATCCCAGTAACTCAATTTTGCAGTCTGTCGCAAAGCGCTCTATCAAATCCTGGGTATAAGAAGCATGAACTGTGCCACGAGTGGCCAGCAGGCCGACAACACCATTACGTGTGAGCCGTACCGCAGGTTTGATGGCCGGCACCACCCCCACAACCGGGAAAGTAAAACGTTCACGTAAAGCAGGAAGGGAGACAGTACTGGCCGTGTTGCAAGCGATAACCACGATAGCTAGCGGGTGGCGCTGTTGAACTGCGGTGACAATTTCCAGTACGCGCTCAACAATAAATTCGCCTGACTTCTCCCCATAAGGGAACGCGACGTTGTCGAAAGCATATATATAGTGGAGATCCGGCAGTAATTGTCGAATCTCCTGATAGACAGACAGCCCGCCAACACCTGAGTCAAAAATCAGCGCTGTCGGGCGAGGAGCAGTATCAGCCTTAGAAGTTATAGCTTCCGGTGAGGTAATACTCTCGTCCAGCGGTTTTATAGCCATAAGCCGTTTCGTATTCTTTATCAAACAGGTTGGCAATTCTACCACGAACTGTTAGATGAGAAGTAACCGGATAGCCCGCTGAAACGTCTACTGTGCTGTAACTCGACAATTCACGTTGAGTCGAGCTATATGCTGAGGTGCTATTGTCATAACGTTTACCGTAATACTGATAAGAGACATCCATATCAAGGTTAAACATCGTCCAATCTAACTGATACTTCGCCTGTTGCTTAGAACGGCGAGCTAATACCTCATTATTCATATCATTACGCGGGTCGATGTATTGCAGTGTGACTCCGTGTGTAAATATGCCGGTAGTGAGATTACCCGTCCATTCCACACCTTTTATGGTCGCGGAATTGACATTGTAGTAATGCCCTTTGAATGTTGAATTATCAAAAGAGTAATCAATCAGGTTTTCAATTTTGTTGTGATAAGCGGACAAACGCCAGTCAAGTGGCCCGGTCACTCCTTCCAAACCCGCTTCCCATTGGCGAGACTCTTCCGGCTTAAGGTCACTGTTGGATATGATGTCAAAGCGCTGCGAACCATATTGCTGACCCAGAGATGGAGCCAGGAAGCCGGTGCCATAAGAGACGGTCACACGATAGTCAGGAACGAACTCCCAGCCTGCCGCGGTTTGCCATGTTTCATGCCAGCCAAATTGCTCATCCTTATCGCCACGGCCAGCAGCTTCTAATGTCACATTGCCGATTTTCTGCTGTCCGCTAAGGTATAAACCGGTGTTATCCCGCTTATAAGTATCAGCGATGGTCTGGCTAGATGAGGTCAAACGCTGTTGCTGCCAGTCAAGGCCCGCGCTCAATGTTCCACTTTCAAAGCTATAAGTGTTGCCCCATTGCACATTCCGCTGATCCATATTATCCAGCGTGGTAGCGACACCATAGCGGCCATATTGGCTACTAAAGTTGTAGTCTTTATATTTCTGATAGCTGCCGATTAATTGTGAAGAGTAGGCACCCGAAGCATAACGTAGCCCCGCATCATAAGTATGGTTATAGAGCCGCTCTTTATCGCCACTGTATTCAGGGAGGTAAGGTATGCTGCCGACATCGTAATCCGTACTATTGGTATAACCATAACCTCTGACAAAACCAGATATCTCTTGGCTGAATTGATGCTCCAGCCCTGCCCAGAAGTTTTTATTGCGGAAACCATCGCGGTCGTTATCGATTGGGTTCGGTGAGTCAGGTTTGATGTTATAGCCATTGCTGGTTTGATACCCGCCCGCTAACGTGGCCAAGGTATCGCCAAAGCGCTGGCGAACACTGCCATCATATTGCTGATAGCCTTTAGAGCCGATCCCGGCATTAATCTGCGCGCCTTCCTGGTCTGTCTGCGTAATCACGTTAATGACGCCACCAATTGCACCAGAACCATAAACAGCAGAACGCGGCCCGCGGATATATTCAACTCGCTGCACTAAGGAAATAGGGATTTGATCGAGGTTAACGCTGTTAACAATACCGGTACGTGCCAGGGGAATGCCATCAACCAATATCAGGACATGGCGGGCTTCGGTGCCACGGATATACATAGAAGAGCCCTGACCTACCCCGCCGAATTGTGCAATATCTACCCCCGGCAAGCGGCGCATCACTTCATTAAGACTTTTCACCTGCCAGCGATCGATATCATCGCGCGTGACCACATCGGCAGGAGCCAATACGGTCGAAACGGGTTGTTTGAAACGGCTGGCGGTAACCACCATTTCATCTTTATTACCGGTTGCGGTGTTGCCTTGCGCCCATCCAGAGAATGCTGTCACAGAGAGAGCCGTGAGCAGCGTATATTGTTTTATTGTGATTGTATTTTTAGTGGTCATTAAAAAAGCATCCAAACTCAAATAGCGGATGCCGCAGAGCCATGGCCGGTAGTACGCGACGACCACGAATATTGCGACGTATACCGGCAGGTTTTCGGGCTTGGGATCTCTGTTATCTGACTATGAATAAAACAGAGCGAGCGATGACTTCCCATCCTTACGGACAGTGTCTGGTTGAAACCTATCGCCGTGACTTCCCCTTACCGCTGCGCGTCAGCTCCGGATTTACACCGGATTCCCTTTTAACTCTTAGGTGTTTAAGTAACAGCTTGAGGCCGGACCGCAATGCTACGATCAAGTAAAATAGATGTCTAGACTTCCATTATTGTTACAGGGAATAAATACAACAAAACTGGACATCAGAGCCACTTTCCCTACAATCCGCAGCAATACTCCTCTTTTATTATGTCCAGACGAGAAGAAACATGACTCCTGACATCCTGCCGACTGACGGCTACGAGCACCAATTGGCGGAAAAATCTGCCCGTCTTCAGGCGATGATGTCGCCGTTTCAGGCACCCGCTGCGGAAATATTCCGTTCTCCAGCAGAACATTACCGCATGAGGGCCGAGTTCCGCGTTTGGCATGATGAAGATGACCTGTACCACATCATGTTTGACCAACAGACCAAGCAGCGAATTCGGGTTGAGCAATTCCCAGTGGCCAGTCTGTTAATTAATCGTTTGATGAGCGCACTGATGACTGCCATCAGAGCCGAGCCGATTTTGCGGCGCAAGCTGTTCCAGATTGATTATTTATCTACCTTAAGTGGCAAGCTGATCGCCTCTTTGCTGTATCACCGCCCATTAGATGAAGAGTGGCAGCAAAAAGCGCAGGAACTGCGTGACCAATTGCGCGAGCAAGGTTTTGACCTGCAACTGATTGGCCGAGCGTCAAAAACCAAAATTATGCTGGATCACGACTATATTGACGAAGTGTTGCCCGTCGCCGGGCGCGACATGATCTATCGTCAGGTTGAGAATAGTTTCACCCAACCTAATGCGGCGGTGAATATTCATATGTTGGAATGGGCGATTGATGTCACCCAATATGCCAACGGCGATTTATTAGAGCTGTACTGCGGCAACGGTAATTTCTCACTGGCGTTGGCGCGTAATTTTGATCGGGTATTGGCAACTGAAATTGCCAAACCGTCAGTCGCGGCGGCGCAATACAACATCGCGGCCAATCATATCGATAATGTGCAAATTATCCGGATGTCAGCGGAGGAGTTTACCCAGGCCATGCAAGGTGTGCGTGAGTTTAACCGCCTGAAGGGTATTGATTTGAGTAGTTACAACTGCGAGACCATTTTTGTCGACCCGCCGCGCAGTGGGCTGGATGATGAAACCGTCAAGTTGGTACAGGCCTACCCACGCATCCTTTATATCTCCTGTAATCCAGAAACCCTGTGTGCCAACCTTGAACAGTTACAACACACACATAAAATCAGCCGATTAGCGCTATTTGATCAGTTCCCTTACACCCATCATATGGAATGTGGGGTTTTACTGGAAAAACGAGACTGACGAACAGCAGAAATCGAGACAAAAAAAGGGCAACGCGATGTTGCCCTTTCTATTGGGTGCAATGAATGAACAGAAAAGCTATTGCGGCTGCTGGTTATCACTATCCGCGTCGGTATCAGCATTGATGTCTGTCTGCACCGATTTGCGTGCTTTCAGTTTGAATAAGATCCAAAACACCAACACCACACTCAAAATCGAAGGAACAAAGTTAGAACCGATTGCCGGATGCTCAACTCGCACAATCGCGCTATACAATAAAATACCAAGTAAGAAACACGCACCAGCCAGTACTGGCAAGCCTTGCGGCATGGCAAAATTGAGATAGCGCTGATGCAAACAATAAACCGCCAGGATTAATGTCAGCAGAGGAAAGACTGAAAAAGGAACAAAACCGCTGAATAACGCGTTAAATGAACCGTTTATTGCCAAACCCGTAATCAAAGCCAGCAGCAGGGTGCCGGTTTCACGGTGAGGTTGTTTTTCAGAATAAGCTTGTTGTTGAGAGCAAGATTGTTTTTCCGAGGAAGATTGTTTTTTAGAGCAAGATTGTTCCATTGTTTTCCTTACCTTATTAAGCGCGGGATACAGCGAGCTTTTCCTGCTCGCGCCGATACCAATAATAAGCACCCTTGGAGATCATCCGCAGTTGTAAAACCAGTCGTTCTTCTAACTGTCGCCGCTGTTCAGCATCTACGTCCAGTACTTCTGCACCCGCACTGAAGACAATTGTGACCATGGCCTCAGCTTGTGCTTCCGTGAAGCTGCGCGGCATATGATTTTCCAGCTCAAGATAATCGGCCAGCTCGGCAATAAAATGCTGAATTTCACGCGCAACCGCCGCACGGAAGGCCGCGGACGTCCCAGACCGCTCCCGCAACAATAAGCGGAATGCATTAGGGTTATTACCGATAAATTCCATGAATGTAGATACTGAAGTGCGGATAACACTGCCGCCCTTGGCAATCCGTTGACGAGCTTGACGCATAAGTTGGCGCAACATCAGGCCGCTTTCGTCGACCATTGTCAGCCCAAGTTCATCTACATCACGGAAATGCCGATAAAAAGAAGTCGGTGCAATGCCCGCCTCACGGGAGACCTCCCGCAAACTCAGACTGGCAAAACTCCGCTCAGCACTCAGTTGGCTGAACGCCGCTTCGATAAGGGAACGACGAGTCCGCTCTTTTTGTTGTGCTCTGACGCCCATAATCGTACCCAAGGGATATCCAATTTCTCAATCTAAGACATATAGTCAGCAATATACCAAACTTTATAGTAACAACCGTTATACAAACGTATCATCACCATACGGAATTGCCGCTTTACAGCACACATCACGGTGATTTACCCATTGTTTATTGGGTTATACTTAGGATGATGTTAATGTAGCGTTGTAATTTTGTATAATAATAGGTCTCTCCTACATGCAACAGCACTTCCATTTTGATGCCATTGTTATTGGCTCGGGTCCTGGCGGTGAAGGTGCCGCTATGGGGTTGGTCAAGCAAGGTGCCCGCGTTGCCGTGATTGAACGGTATAATAATGTGGGCGGGGGTTGCACCCATTGGGGCACCATCCCTTCCAAAGCTTTGCGCCACGCCGTTAGCCGTATTATCGAGTTCAACCAAAACCCACTTTACAGCGACAATGCCCGAACCATCAGTTCCTCTTTCTCTGATATTTTAAACCATGCGGATCGTGTTATTAACCAGCAGACCCGTATGCGCCAAGGCTTTTATGATCGCAATCACTGCCAAATGTTCTCCGGTGATGCCAGTTTTATTGATGCCAATACCATAAATGTGCGTTATGCCGATGGTACCAACGATACACTGCGAGCCGATAACATCGTGATTGCGACCGGTTCACGCCCCTATCGCCCAGCAAATGTTGATTTTACCCACGAACGCATTTACGACAGCGATACCATTTTACAACTCAGCCATGAGCCCCAACACGTCATTATCTATGGCGCTGGAGTTATTGGCTGTGAATACGCTTCAATTTTCCGTGGTCTGAGTGTCAAAGTTGATTTAATTAATACCCGCGACCGTCTGCTGGCGTTCCTCGATCAGGAAATGTCAGATGCCCTCTCTTATCACTTCTGGAATAACGGCGTGGTTATCCGCCATAACGAAGAATTTGAGCAGATTGAGGGAACCGTTGACGGAGTTATTGTCCATCTGAAATCAGGCAAAAAGGTCAAAGCGGATTGTTTGCTGTATGCCAATGGACGCACCGGTAATACCAGTGGCTTAGACTTGGAAAAGATTGGACTGGAAGCGGATAGCCGTGGCTTGTTGAAGGTCAACAGCATGTATCAGACAGCGCTTTCCCATGTATATGCGGTTGGGGATGTGATTGGCTACCCAAGTCTGGCCTCTGCGGCTTATGACCAAGGGCGAATTGCAGCACAAGCGATGATCAAAGGCGAAGCGAATACTCACCTGATCGAAGATATTCCAACCGGAATTTATACTATTCCGGAAATCAGTTCGGTGGGTAAAACAGAACAAGATCTGACGGCGATGAAAGTCCCTTACGAGGTGGGGCGCGCGCAATTTAAACATCTCGCACGGGCGCAAATCGTTGGCATGGATACCGGCAGTTTAAAAATCCTGTTCCATCGGGAAACCAAGCAGATCCTCGGTATTCATTGCTTTGGTGAACGTGCGGCTGAAATTATCCACATCGGGCAGGCCATCATGGAGCAAAAAGGAGAAGGCAATACTATCGAATACTTCGTTAATACTACCTTCAACTATCCAACTATGGCAGAAGCCTACCGAGTGGCAGCACTCAATGGATTAAACCGCCTGTTCTAGTTTTTGGGTGATAACATCTGAATTCATGCGCGGTTGCATGTGTTCACGTATTGCCTCGGCAAGTTGCTCATAGCGGCCACGCAATGGGGAGCCGGGGCGATACACTAACGCAATGGTGCGCTTTGGTACTGGCTTGTAGCATTCCAGATAACAAACACCATCACGCTTTCTTTCATTCGGTACCGCTAGTGATGGCAATAGTGTAATTCCACTACCTGCTGCAACCATATTGCGCAGAGTTTCCAAGCTGGTAGCACGGAAATGTGTGTCTTCATCAGCGCCCGCCTGGAAGCAAAAACCCATCGCCTGATCACGCAAACAGTGACCATCTTCCAGCATCAGTAATTTCTCACCCGCCAGCTCATGCATCTGCACTTTGTCACGATCGGCCCACGGGTGATCAGCATAAATCGCCAATTGCATCGGCTCATCAAAGAGCGGAACTTCAATAAAAGCTTCGGTCTCTTTAACCAGAGCCAGAATGGCACAATCGAGTTTACCGCTATCCAACTGCGCCAGAAGGTTTTGGGTTTGCGCTTCGTGCAGATACATTTCCAGTTTTGGGAATGTTTGATGCAACATAGGAATGATTTGCGGCAATAGATACGGCCCAACAGTAGGAATAAGCCCAATATGCAGTGGGCCAGACATACTCTCACCCTGCAAACTGGCCATCTCTTTGAGCACTTTCACTTCTCGCAATACTGTTCTGGCTTGTTCCACCAGCAATAACCCTGCCTGTGTAAACAGCACTTTACGACTGGTGCGCTCTAACAACATCACGCCCAGTTCATCTTCCAGTTTACGAATCTGGCCACTTAATGTGGGTTGACTGACATGACAAGAGTCGGCTGCGCGCCGGAAATGCCTGAACTCAGCCAGCGCCACTAGGTATTCTAAATCACGAATATTCATCGGTGCTCCGCTTTATGATAGCCATTAACGATAGATAAGATAGCAACCAGTGATTAGAACTATCAAGTGATAAAATGAATAATGTGTCCCAACGAAGAGATACCCAGAAAAATTTAAATATTTTATTTTCTAATTAAGGAGTTACAGATGTTTACTAGCCAAGAAGGTAAAAAAGTCCCACAAGTCACTTTCCATACCCGTCAGGGCGACCAGTGGGTTGATGTAACTACCGATGAGTTATTTAACAATAAAACCGTAATCGTATTTTCACTACCGGGTGCCTTTACCCCGACTTGTTCTTCCAGCCATCTGCCACGTTATAACGAACTGGCCGGTGTGTTTAAACAGCACGGTGTTGATAGCATTCTGTGTGTGTCGGTCAATGATACTTTCGTGATGAATGCCTGGAAAGCCGATCAAAATGCAGAAAATATCACTTTCATTCCTGATGGCAACGGCGAATTCACCAAAGGTATGAATATGCTGGTTGAGAAAGCGGATCTGGGCTTCGGGCCGCGTTCATGGCGTTATTCCATGCTGGTACGTAACGGCGTGGTTGAGAAAATGTTTGTCGAGCCAAACAAGCCGGGCGACCCGTTTGAAGTGTCTGACGCTGACACCATGCTGAAATATCTGGCCCCTGATTTTAAAGTGCAAGAATCGGTTTCTGTCTTTACCAAACCGGGCTGCCCATTCTGCGCCAAAGCCAAGCAGATGCTGCAAGAGCGCGGTATTCAGTATGAAGAAATCGTACTGGGTAAAGATGCCACCACCGTCAGTCTGCGCGCTGTTACTGGCCGTGGGACAGTGCCACAAGTGTTTATCGGTGGCCGCCACATTGGTGGTAGTGATGATTTAGAGAATTACTTATCTGCTTAATAATATTAATAGAATGAAGATAATATGAAGTAGCTTGGTAGGCTTCGGCCTACCCTTTTTTCCTGTGATGGAGCAGACATGAAAACCTTAAACGTTGATGTCGCCGTGATTGGCGGTGGCACTGCCGGGCTTGGCGCTTATCGCGCTGCCAAACTGGCGACCCCCAATGTAGTCATGATTGAAGGTGGCGAATACGGTACCACCTGTGCCCGCGTCGGTTGCATGCCATCCAAACTGCTGATTGCGGCGGCTGAAGCTGTGCATCAGATTGAAAAAGCGCCCGGTTTTGGTATTCACCCACAAGGTGACATTCTGATTAATGGCCGTGAAGTCATGGACCGCGTAAAACGCGAGCGCGACCGCTTTGTGGGTTTTGTGTTGGAAGGTGTCGATAACATTCCGGCTAATGACAAAATTCAGGGCTATGCCCGTTTTATTGATGACAACACACTACAAGTTGATGGTCACACCGTCCTTTCTTCACAAAAAATTATTGCGCAGCGCATTGTCATTGCCACTGGCTCTCGCCCGAGCTGGCCTGCCGCCTGGAATGAGCTGGGTGATCGACTTATCGTCAACGACGACGTATTCAACTGGGACGATTTACCCGAATCAGTCGCTGTTTTCGGCCCCGGCGTTATTGGGCTGGAACTTGGCCAAGCACTGCATCGACTTGGTGTTCAAGTTAAAATGTTCGGTGTGGGTGGCGGTGTCGGCCCGCTGACAGACAGTATTGTGCGCAATTACGCAGCAAAAACCTTGGGTGAAGAGTTCTATCTCAACCCAGATGTGAAAGTTGAAGTGATGCAGCGCGAAGGAGATAAAGTCTTTATCCGCTATCTGGATGAAGCCGGTTCACCACAAGAAATCATGGTGGATTATGTTTTAGCTGCCACAGGTCGCCGGCCGAATGTCGATAAACTCAGTTTGGAAAATACCTCACTGGTGCTTGACGATCGTGGTGTTCCGCCAGCTGACCGGCTGACAATGCAGACTAACGTGCCGCATATCTTTATTGCCGGTGATGCCAGCAACCAATTACCCTTACTGCACGAAGCCAGCGATCAGGCGCGTATCGCGGGAGTAAACGCCGGTGGGTTCCCAGAAGTGGTACCGGGTTTGCGCCGCAGCCCAATCTCCGTGGTGTTCTCTGACCCACAAATCGCGATGGTAGGTTCTACGTTCCGCGAATTATCGCAAAAATTCAGTGCATGTGGTTGCTTTGAAATCGGCGAAGTCTCTTTTGAGAATCAAGGCCGCTCACGGGTCATGCTGAAAAACAAAGGTATCCTGCGAGTTTATGGCGAACAGGGAACAGGTCGTTTCCTGGGTGCCGAGATGATGGGGCCAAGTGCCGAGCATATTGCCCATCTATTGGCTTGGGCACATCAACAGCAAATGACCATCAACCAGATGCTAGATATGCCGTTCTATCACCCCGTGATTGAAGAAGGTTTGCGTACAGCATTGCGTGATTTGCAGTCTAAATTGAAACTGGGTACTGACGAGGCTGAACGCTGCCTGCGCTGCCCAGGTGAATAACCTTTTCCAACCGCTTAAACCGGGCGTTATGCCCGGTTTTTTATCCTTTATTTCGCGCAGCAACGTCAAATAATACCCCACTATTCACCGTCTTATATTTTTTAGATCAAAACCAACTGGCATAGTCAATGAAACCTGCCCATTTGATAATAACCCGACGGGTGGCTGGGGCAATGGTTGAGCGCGTTTAACTACTGCCAATGCCTCTTGATCTAAAGCAATAACGCCACTGCTCTTAACAAGTTTAGTAGATAACACATACCCCTCTTTATTAACCACAAAACGGATAATCACAGTGCCTTGCTGGCGCTGTTTTCGGGCTCGGGGTGGATAACGTTTAAACCCTGCCAGATGCCCTTGTAATCGGCTTTTCCAATTCATTTTACTTTGTTGATTATGCAACGAATGGCTGTTCGCCGCAGCCGCGACCCGATGACTCTCCCCCGATAGAGGCGTACTGGTTACCACCGCTGGAGCTGAGGGGCTGCTTTGGTTTTCCGATATTTGTTCATTAATGGGCTGACGTGGTGCCATCACTTTCTGTTGTGGTCGTTTTGCTTTGTTTAGCTCTTTTAGCGGCTCATTTACTTCTCTTTCAACAATCAACGCAGCATTTGAATGCTCGGGTGCGGCCAAGATATGACTCACTTCTTCTGGCTGATGTTCCGACAGCTCCGTCACCGGTTCGTTGATATTTTTAGTGATACCAACTACCGAATCTTGCTCCATATGTTGGGTAAACTCCGGCTCCGTCGATACCGCGATCATAATTGCCACAGGAGAGACCTCTGTGTATGCGGGGGGGGTAGTGGTATTACTCAATAGCCATATCAGATAAATATGAACACCGCTGGTTAATAAGGCACTTACCCAAAAGAAAATCACACTACCTTTACTCTGCCGTATACTCATAAATTAAGTCACTATATTCCTTTATTTTTAATGGATTAACTCCAATTAATCATTCTTCAGCAAAGGCAACATGCAGGCGATCGGTTAGCGGTTTAAACAGATAATTAAGTAGCGACCTTTCCCCTGTTCGGATAAAAATGTCGACTGACATACCCGGCCGAATTTCCAGCTCGGTTTGTGTGATATCAATGGTGACAGTTAAAGGATAGTAAGGCTCTAAAGTATGTGGGTTTTGTATACGATCGGCACCAACGTGTAATACCGAACCTTGTAACCGCGGGGTGCTACTTTGATTAAAAGCAGAGAAGTTCAGGTCTACTGGTAGCCCAACCATCACCTTATCAATTAATGACACCGGAAGTTGAGCCTCAGCTAAGAGTGGCTGCCCACTGGGAACCAGTTCCATTAATGTTTGCCCGGTACTGACCACACCACCAACAGTGTGTTGAGCAAGGGCGATAACCGTGCCACTGGCTGGCGCGTAAACTCGCGTATTCTGTAATTCATATTCTGCAATCTCCAAGCGCTGCTCCAACTCTTGAGTACTTTGTTGCGCTTTAGCCAGTTGCTCACGATTCTCACTTTTATACTGCTCGCGCCGTTGTAAGATATGTTGCTCTGTTTCGCCAATTTGCTTATGAAGCTCCAAAATCTCACTGGTATTCTTTTCTATATTTGCGCGCAATGAAATCGCCTGACGCTCCATCTCCAACAACTGACTTTGAGCAACGTGACCGTTTTTTGCCAATAACTGTACCCCCTGCAGTTGCCGCTGGAATAAATCAAATTGGCGCTGGTTATGGCCACGGGCCACTTGTAATCCATCTAGCCGGCTCTCGTGACGGGTAATTTGTGCTGATAGCCGGGCAATTTCGCTCAGTTGAGCCTGGCGACGATGGAGAAATAGCTGCTGCTGCAACACAGTATTACGCTCAACTAAAGCTTGTGCTGGATACTGAAGCAATGCGGGAGGGAAGGTAATTGTCGGTAATTCATGTTGCTCTGCCGTGAGACGAGACTCTTGAGCGAGTGCACTCAAATACTGATTTTGTAAATTATCTCGATGGCTAAGTAGCGCAGTATCATCCAGAGTGATAAGTAATTGCCCTTGCATGACGCCATCGCCTTCCGCAACATGCAATTGCTGAATACGTCCCCCTTGCAGCGGTTGAACCAACTTACGGTTTTCTGCCACAACGATATGCCCCATCACCGCAATACCTTTATCCAGTGGAGCCAATCCCGCCCACAACAAAGAGCCGATAAAGCCGCCACAAACCAATAAAGCACCCAAGCCAAGATATCTCCCGCTGTTGGTTTGTAGTGGTGGATGTTGGCTTATATTCTTAGCCGAGGAATGGTCAGATTCAGGTAGCATTAGTGATGACTCCATCCGTGGATATGTGGATATCTAGTTAACATTATAATTTCTGTGACACAGCGTGGGCAGGGACGACAGCATATGACATACCGCCTCCCCACGACTTTTGGCTACCCGGTGTCTTAACTTTGGCGTTGATCACTGGCGTATCAGCCCCTTTCATCTGCTGTAAAACCGTTGCAGTACGATCAAACAACTCCATCCGTCCTTTATTGAGTAACAACAAGAAATCGCTACCTGATAACAGCTCTGGCTTATGGGTGATCATCACAATGGTGCAACCCTGCTGTTTGAGTTGGATGATGCTTGCCAATAAGGCTTTTTCGCCCTCATTATCCAAACTGGCATTGGGTTCATCCAATATAATAAGTCGCGGCACACCGTACATTGCCCGCGCCAGAGCAATACGCTGACGCTGGCCACCAGAGAGTTCCTGCCCTCCGTCACCAAGCTGAGTGTCATAGCCACATGACAGATGCAGGATTAAATCGTGTACCCCTGCCATTTGAGCTGCCACTATCACTTTTGCAGTATCAACCGTGCCAAAGCGTGCAATATTTTCTGCAATCGAACCGCGAAACAGTTGAATATCTTGCGGTAAGTAACCAATAAATTGTCCCAGGTGAGTTTTATCCCATTGAGAAATATTTGCGCTATCCAGCCGCACCGAGCCGCTAAAGGCCGGTTTACACGCCACCAACAGCTTTGCCAAAGTCGATTTACCGCTGCCTGATGCCCCTAAAACGCCCAAAACATCGCCTGCCTGCAATTCAAAGTCGAGGGAATATAAAATAGGAATATGTGTGCCCGGCTTACACACCGTCAGTTGTGTCACATTGAGCTTTCCAGTGGGTGCCGAGAGCGCCATACCAGTAGGTACAGGTGGGTGCTCAGCCAATAAATGGACGAGGCGCAAATAAGATAATCGTGCATGGCTCCATTGTTTCCAAACGGCAATCAATTGATCAATTGGCCCCAACACTCGTCCGATTAAAATAGAACCAGCAATCATGACACCAGCCGTAATTGCACCATCAATGACCAATAATGCACCCAGCCCTAACATCATTGATTGCAAAGCCTGACGACTGGATTTGGAAGCCGCAGTGACTTGGCTGCTTTTATCACTGGCCACATTTTGCTGATAAAGGAAACGTGAATGCTGCACTAACCAGCGTTTGCGTAATGCATCCAGCATCCCCATTGCTTCAATCGCATCCGCATTACGTAAGTTCGCATTCGCCTGTTGCGTTGCTTGTGAGGTGACAGTGGATGCTTCTTTCAATGGTTTTTTACACACCCACTGGTTAAGCCAAGCAAGAAAAATCAACACACAAGCCCCAGATGCGGCTAATACACCCAACCAGGGATGGAGTATAAAAATAACCAGTAAATAAAGCGGGAACCAGGGAGCATCAAAAAAAGCAAACAGGGCATTACCGGTCGCAAACTGGCGCAAAGAGGTGAGATCATTCAATGCTTGTGCCGCGGGCGTGGTATGCCCCATAAGTTGGGACGCAAAAGCAGCATTAAAAACTCGTTGATTAAGTTGCATATCAATACGGGTACCGAGCCGAATGACTATCGCACTACGAATCCACTCAAGTAAGCCAATAAATACAAATATTCCCAGAACCAAAATAGTGAGCATCAACAATGTCATGGTATTAGCTGATGCCAGAACCCGATCATAAACTTGCAACATATAAATCGCGGGGGCTAACATCAAAAGATTAATTACTGCTGTAAAAAGTCCTATCCCCCACAGGCTCTTCTTGTGACTGGCCAGAACGGAAAGAATTGTCAGCGAATCCGAAGAAAGGTCGATCGTTTTTTGTGACTTCATGGCATCCATTTCCATACTGAAAACATTTAATCGTAAAATTACTGGTGGCCAATTTTAATTTTTGCAAAAAAATTGCTTATCCGAATATATAAATTCATAGGAAAGTTAATTTCCATAATTATAACCACCACTGTAGTAAGTATAGGGTTGTATCGTGGTGGCATTATTTATCCAGCCAGATAATCACTCGCTAACACCTTTAATTAAGCAGCCAATAATATTTCATTGCTGTCATTTGTACCCAAGGTATCAATGACTGGTATATTAAACTGGTTGGCACTCGCCATATCTTTAAGTGGCGTATTGACATCAACACCTTGATTTTTTAATATTTCCAAGAGTATATCTGCATTGTCTTTTTTTAAATTAAATCCTATCTGATGAATGTCATTTTTTCGGTTTTCGGCGGTTATTTTAAAATCATCATACTCACCGATGATACTTAAATTATTAAGTATCAGTTGAGGCTCCACCAAATGTTTCTCAATTATAGCATTATCCCCCTCATTTTGGATAAGCCCTTCTTTACCTAGTTCCAAACTTTCCACTTTGCCGTAAATAGCCCTATGACATAAATTAAAGCTTATTTCCCCACTTAGAATTATTGTGGCTTTATCTCCTGAAGTATTCGTCACCGAGAATTGTTCGAACTGTCTGGTGATAGAGTCTTTAAGACCATGAAAACCTCCGAAATTAGAACCCTCTTCGGTGGGTATATTAAAATCAGCTATCCATTTGTGGGTATATGAATAGATAGTTTCATCTTTTATATTTTCGCTATATCTTATAGTTACTGTCATAATAATATCCTTTTAATTTATGACTGTGTATTTCATTATTTGGTAGCGAGCCATTTACGCGGCTAACAATATTTCGCTACTATCAGCGGCTCCCACTGTATCAATAATGGGTATATCAACAACCACTTCAAATTGGCTGGCAATAGCTATATCTTTAAGTGGAGAATCTACATCAATACCTTGAGTTTTGAGGATTTCTAGCATAGGAGCAGCTTTACCTCTCAACAAATTATACGTGCCGTGATCTATTCCACCTTGATAAGGTTTACCGGGTTCAGCATCCAACGCCTGGGATATTGAACACAGTGACGGATAAAAGTCATCTTCAATATTCAAACCGTCTAATTTCAGTTGCAGTTGCTGAATTTGTTTACCCGCATTCTCTGTATTAGGTATGAGTAACTCACCAAACTCTAAAATTTGTATATTTTTTTTCATCATGAGAGTGATGTTCTCTTGCTCAAGTCTACCTCCACCAATAATCATGGCTGCATTACTCTCGTAAAAGCTTTGAAACTCAGCCTGAACGATTTCATTATTATTAGCGTCAATACGATTGGATAAGGTACCGTAAGTTTTAAAAGAGGTTGGGGTTTGAATTAAATCACCATAAGCTGTAGTCCATTGGTAAATATATGAGGAAATTGAGTGCTCCGCTAATTGACTCTGATATTTAATAGTGATTGTCATAATAATATCCTTTTGATTTATGACTAATATGTAGCTCAGAATTATGTCAGGGAAGAGGTTAAGCAGCTAATAATATATTGCCCCCATCGGTTGTGCCCACAGTTTCAATTAGTACTGTGTCAGCAGGAATTTCAAACTGACTGGCAATTGCTAAATCTTTAAATGGTGTATTGACATCTACACCTTGGGATTTAAGGATTTCCAGTATGGGCGTATTGTTTCCCCTCAGCAGGCCGTATACACCAAGATCAATATCACTTGGATAGCTATTATTAATAAGCATCGCAAAAACAACCTCAAACATTGAAATATCAATGTCATCTGAAATAGCTAACCCACTGAATTCCAGTTGCACTTGTTGGAGTTGAAGTTGATGAAATTGAGGATCTTTTAAATCAGTATCTGGAATAGGGATTAAATGCTCACCAAATTGCAAACTTTCTCTCTCACCCGGAATTAGAGTAGATTCAGGAGATTCCGTCAATATCATCGCCGCTTGCATTCCCTTAGATTCCATCACTATCGCAACTTTACTTTGAGAAGTGCTGCTTTGAATGGCATATTTTACACCAACGGTGGGAGGATTTGGCCCAGCCGAGTATAGATGATATTCGTTTTCACTCGATTCCAACGCGATATCACCAAAATCATAGGCCCACCAATAAGTATAAGAGTAAATAGTTTCGTTTTTAATTTGCTCATGATATTTAATAGTGATTGTCATATTAATATCCTTTTATAAAATATGAACCACCGCCGCACCCAATATAGCAAAGTACGGCGATGGCGCACTTACACTTACTACATTTATTACAAGTACACTAACATTTATTGCACAACAGCTAGATCCGACCAGAAAATCCTTTTCCGGAAGTCTTACTTAAGCAGCTAATAACATATCACTACTTTCAACTACACCAACGGTATCAATCATTGGCATATCTGATACCATAGCTTCGAATTGACTGGCGATTGCCATATCTTTCAGTGGGGTATTAACATCAATGCCTTTAGCGGTGAGTACTTCCAACAGTGGATCGGCATTACCTCGCATAAGGCCATATGTCGCTTTATGCATATCACCTTGATGGTTCTCTGCCATTGTCTTATTAATGCCAAACTCACCAGTAATATCTAAATCGGACATTTTCAATTGCAGAGAGTTAAGCTGTCTACCAATACCATTGGAATTTTCGATCAGGTTGTTACCCAATTCCAGGCTGTCGATTTTGCCGTAGAAAGTATGCTGAGGCATAAAGGAGTACTTCAACTCGCCTTCAACTATCATCGCAGTACTAGCATCACTGTGCGAGCTACCAACTGAATATTGGGTTCCATCAAACCACCCACCGCCAGCAAATTGACCAAAATCCTTAGAATATCCTTCGGCCCCAGTATCTTTTATATCACCATGATCCGTGGCCCACTGTTTAGTATAAGAAGTTAGAGTGTCGTTACTGAATTGACTTTGATATTTAATAGTTACTGTCATAATAAATTTCCTTATCGTTAACAACAATAATATGACTCATCATTGAGTCACTGTGACTACAGATGAAGATATCATTCCACCTGAAGATTCTAAATTCAATGTTTAGTCTCTTTATTTTATTTTAATAGTTAAAATCTATATTCAAAACCACCCTGAATAGTTCTGCCACGATTTGGCGCGAAAGAAAGTGAATCACCATAACTAATAAGATAAGCGCGATTGGTTATATTTTCTATTGAGCTGCGCAACGTTAAATTATTAGTTATCTTATAACTGGCATAAAGATCAAATATAGTATACTTGGGCCAATCCGCAACATACACAGTATTGGCATGGCCTTTATTATTAAGAACTGATTTATCTTGGTGTCCTTTGTTATAACGAATAACGGTGCCGAGATCCAGCTTTTTATCAAAAAGTCTTCCCCCTAAAGTTAAGCTGCCGCGATCACCCGGTAAATAGGCAGAAGAACCAAATAAGTTCTTTGCTTCAAGGCAATCAACTCTATTATTTATATCATTTCTATCAATAGAATAGTTTCCATCACTTGCTATATTCTGTACGCCACCTAACCAGGCCCTTTTTGAACAAAAAGTATTTACACCAATCATTCTGGTATAATTTAAACTGGTATAAAACAACCCCATATCATAACTTAATTGATATTCCAGACCACGAAAACGAGTAACCAGTAAATTATTAATATAAGTCGCGTTGGTAAAGCTCCCGCCGCCATGCAGTGGTTTAGTCTTGGATAGCTCAAGATTGATATAATCAGTGACGCGGGTATCAAAGTAAGCCAGCTTGGCGACCAGGCGGTCTTCTGCAATAAACAGATGGCTGTGTTGGATATTCATGCCAGCTTCCCAGGCTTTGGAATGCTCTGCTGCCAACACAGGATTGGGTAAGATCCAACCATGGCCATGTGCGCTGCCCGTGGCCAACATTTCGGTAATCGCCGGTGGCCGCCAGGATTTGCCGTAATTGCCAAAAAACTCCAGCCACTGCACACCGGGCTTGATGCCGATGGCCAGTGTGGGTGACAGTTGTTGTTCACGGCGATCAACCTCCCAGGTCATTTTCATCAACCGATTAGGTGAGCACCGCCTTCTCTCATTAATAATATATTGCTCATGTGTCTTTTGGTTGCACGGATTTTCACGGGTATAGTTTCCGCGAAAATTTTTGCTGTGCATCCAGGTATTGCCCTGTAAGCGGAATTGATCATAACGCAGACCGCCTTCCAGCCGCAGCCAGTTAGCATATTCATAATTCAACTGAGCAAAGGTGCTGGTAATGGTGCGCTTGCCGGGCGGGGTAATGCCAAGCATTGATGCATGAGTTGAGTTGCCGGTGGAGCGGTCACTAAACCACTCCAGGCCATAGTTGAGACGGAATTGATGGTAGTCGGCAAGGCTAAAAAAACTGGTATTTTGCAGTTGTAAACCACGGGTACTTAAGCGGGTTTGAGTCCAGAATTTATCACGGTAAACAACATTGGCATTATGAGTATCCGTTTTATCATCGGTATCAACGTAATAGATTTTTGCCGTCATATCCAGCCAAGCGATATGCTGGGGATTGAGACTATAATCCAGCCCAATATTTCGATTCAGCACATCACTCACACTGCTGCTTATCCAGCCATGCCTTCCTTTTCCTGGGCCTTCTTTTACGTTAGTCATAAAACCAGTATTAGGACTGTGTATTTGTGTTTGCAGATAACTGAATGTCAATCTTTGATCGGCGGGTAAATTCCAGCCCAGCTTGGCCAAGTGCGACTGCATTTTATAATTGGTGAATGGCACTTTATTATTCTTAATATCATAATTAAATTTCTCTGTGCCGTTGCCAAATCGAATATCGCCCAAAGTTCCTTTATTTCCCGGACAATAATCACTTAAATTGCGCTCGCTGATGGCAATTAATATATCGCCATGTTTATTCCCCAACGCCTGCACGGCGCTACCAATAAAATTGGTGCCATTATCACCGGTGAGAACACGGATTTGGCCGCCAATTTCTTTCCCCGCGTCAAGAAAGTTGCTGGCACTAATCGTATTGAACGTTGCAATACCGCCTATTACCCCCGCGCCGCCAATACCGCTGGTGACCCCCTTTTCAATCACCACATTATCCAGTATTTCCGGATCGATATACATCACGCCATTGCGTTGCCCATGGCCACTTTTCATAAAATTTTGCCGCATGCCGTCAATATTCATATTGATGCGGCCATAGTCCTGAATGCCACGAATATTCACTGAAAGCGCGGGGTCTTGTTGGCTAACGCTGGAATAGACACCGGAGGTTTGTTCCAATATATCCGCCGCATGGCGAGCTGGTCGATTATCGAGCTGTTCGCGGGAGATTTCACTAACAGAATGGAGTTCATCGTAAACCCAGTCACCCTCATGGGCATTACTGGTTCCCTCCACTTTTAGCTCATCTAATACCAGATCATGTTCATGGGAGGATTTGACGGCGGTTTCAGCATTCACTCTCTGCGAATAACCTTGTGTTGTTAATGCCAGAAATAAACCAAATGTGATTTTATTTATTGTTGTTCTGCGACCTCTAACTATATTATCCATTTATGAGATTTCATCCTTATTAGTATAAAATAATAAATCCATTAATTATTAGCCGTTCACCTTAATGGTTTCACAATAAAACGTTGCCATAGGATTACCGCCAAATAATCTAAAGTATCCGGTAATAGAAATTATGTTATTTTCCATGAAGTAAATAAGTTACGTCATCAAATAAATGGGGCATTAAATTTAAAAATAAAGTAGTTACTTTATTAGAGGATTCAATAATATTTTTCAGTAAGATCTACTGTTATTTTACCTAAGTAATATTCATTTAATTTTTTAATGCTAGTAGAGGTTTTACTATATCGCCATTATTTGATAATGATTATCATAATCATTTGTGGTTATAAACTCAACTGTCTATTAAGAATAAAATAGCAGGTTACTGATGGCATTGATTTAATAGAAGAAATAAATAATGAATAAATAGCGATAGCTGTTACGTGGATTAAAGCTTTATAAAAAAACCAGTAACGAATAAAATATATTTAAGTATTTATAACGCAAAACGGGCCACATTAATTGTGGCCCGCTGCAACATTAACCAATACTCTGCGAATTAAAATAAACGCGTTTTAGCCTCGGCAATAGCCGATGCGACTTGTTGGGGTGAAACACCGCCTTTAGCAACACGCTTATCTAAACAAGATTGCAATGCCAGAATCGGATAAACATCATCGCCAATGACTGCACTGAATTTTTGCAAGTCACTTAGTGATAAAGCCTCTAATGCTTTCCCCTGACGAATAGCCTCAACCACCGCTTCACCAACAATATGGTGTGCCTCACGGAATGGCACCCCTTTGGCGACCAGATAATCTGCTAACTCAGTCGCATTGGCATAACCTTGCTCAGCCGCTTCTTTGCAACGGGGGCGTTTCACCTGAATGCCATCCAGTACCAACGCCGCCATATGCAAGCAGTCAAGCCAGGTATCGAGCGCATCAAACAGGCCTTCTTTGTCTTCTTGCATGTCTTTGTTATAAGCCAGGGGCAGGCCTTTGAGCGTCATCATCATCCCGGTCAATGCGCCCTGTACCCGGCCACATTTCCCACGGATTAATTCCAGCGCATCTGGATTTTTCTTTTGCGGCATCAAGGAAGAGCCAGACGTAACACGATCCGATAAATCAACGAAAGCAGCTTCGCCGCTGTTGAAGAAAATCAAATCTTCAGCAAAACGGGACAAATGCACCATACCAATACTGGCATCAGACAGTAATTCCAACACATGGTCACGGTCAGAAACACTGTCCAGGCTATTACGAGTAGCCGAAGCAAAACCTAACCAACCAGCCAGTTGTTCGCGATCAATAGCGTAGGCCGTTCCAGCTAAAGCGCCACTGCCTAACGGGCTGACATCCAGGCGTTTCAAGGTATCTTGCAGGCGGCTTTCATCACGAGCCAGCATTTCAGCATAGGCCAGACACCAGTGTGCAAAGGTCACAGGTTGAGCACGCTGCAAATGGGTATAACCCGGCATCACGGCATCCTGATTGGCCTCGGCGGTGATAACCAGCGCTTGTTGCAATTGCTGTACGGCGGTTTTCAGTTCGGTTATCTGAAATTTGCACCACAACTTTAGGTCAGTTGCCACCTGGTCGTTACGGCTGCGCCCGGTATGCAGTTTTTTGCCTAAATCACCGACTTTATCAATCAGTTTGGTTTCAACCCAGCTGTGAATATCTTCTGCATCACTGGCTAAAATAGCCTGTGGATCGGCCTGAACTTCCTCTAATAAAACGGAGAGCGCCTGCTCAAGTTGTTGCTGTTCTGCCGCCGTTAAAACGCCGACCGTGACCAGTGCTTTCGACCAGGCAACAGAACCGATAATATCCTGCTCTGCCAGTCGGTAATCAAACCGCAGGGAATCGTTAAATTGCTTAAAACGCTGATCTGCCGCCTGACTGAACCGTCCGCCCCACAATGCCATAATCTTTCTTCCTTAAGTTCTCCCCTTCGTCCTTGAAGCTACAGGGTTGTTAGCTGCGCTCGCTCACCCGAATCACTGACTCATGTCAGCTCATCGGGATGAGTTCACTTGCTGCCTACCTGTAACGCCAATGACTTTGGGTTATAAAAATTTATAATAAAATAAACAGTATTAAGCCAGAATACGTGTACCGATCGGCTCACCATTAAACAATGCGGGTAACTGATCCGCATGACGCCAACTGGCGATATCCACCGGACGGCCCAATGAGCGAGCCGCATCCAGCGCTGCATTCACTTTCACCACCATGCCGTCCGTGATGATGCCCTGCGCAATTAATTGCTCCGCTTTTTGTGCGGTCATTTCAGCAATGCGCTGGCCTTTGCCATCTAAAATACCACTGACATCCGACAGCAAAATTAAATCGGCTCCCAATGTCGCGGCCAATGCAGTCGCTGCCTGATCGGCATTTACGTTCATCAGACTACCCTCTTTAGTAATACCAATAGAGCTGATGATAGGCATGTAATTTGCGGCCAGTAAGGTTTGTACTAAAGCCGGTGAGCCAGCTTCGGCTTTGCCCACATGACCAAGTGCCGCATCCAGCGGGGTGACCGACACGGTATTACCATCACCCAAGCATAAGCCAACAGCATTGATGTCATGTTTAACCGCCCAGGCCAGCAATGTTTTGTTGGCGGTACCCGCTAATGCACCGGTAATAATGTCAATTTGATCTGCTGGCGTCACACGCAGGCCGTTTTTCTTCACCACCGGCAACGCGAGTTTTTTCATCAGATCATCAACCAGACAACCGCCACCGTGCATAATCACAAGCGGGCGCTCATGCTTCTCACGATAGGTCACCAATGCAGTAAACAGGCGTTCCAGCGCTTCTTCGCTGTCGAGCAACACGCCACCTAATTTAATGACCAACGGGTTTATCATGTTTCGCCTCAATATAATTAGAAAAAATGTCAGTTCCGACTCGGTTACAACCTCTGCTGCTTAGCGTTTTATTGCTCACAACAGAGATTGGGTTTCCGCAAAGCCAAAACGTATATTCATGCATTGCACCGCCTGGGCCGCCGCGCCTTTCAGCAGGTTATCTTCTGTCGCGACAATAATTAAATGTTCACCCTGTACAGAGAAACCGATATCACAGAAAGGTAGACCCACCACCGCTTTTAGCGCCGGTACGCCTTGCTTATAGAGCCGAACCAGTGGCTTATCCTGATAGGCATTATGGTATGCCTCAGCGATATCTTGTGCTGTCACGCCCGCATTCAGACGGCAGGTAATGGTCGCCAAAATACCGCGAGCGAAATTCCCCAAGTGCGGGGTAAAAATCACTGGAGTACCAAGGTGGGCGACAATTTCCGGCTGATGACGATGATTAAACAAACCATAGGGTTGCAAACTCACTTCACAGAAACTGTTGCCAATGCTGGCTTTGCGCCCCGCGCCACTAACACCGCTGACGGCGTTAATCACGGGCCACTGCGCATCATTGAGCAAACCACCCTCTACCAGCGGTTTAAGTACTAGCTGGGATGCGGTGGGATAACAACCTGGGACCGCGATCAATTGGGCCTGCTTAATTTGCTCAGCCTGCCATTCAGCTAATCCATAGACCGCTTTATCCAACCAATCGGCATGTTGATGCTCAAAACCGTAATATTGACTATAAAACGCCGCATCCTGAACCCGGAATGCACCGGAGAGGTCGAATACCACACAACCTGCTGCCAGGAATTGTGGCGCTAAATCATGGCTGACCTCATGAGCGGTGGCGAGGAAGACAACATCCACACCTTTTGCCGCTTGAGCCACATCCAGCAAGGGTTGTAACGGAAGATCGATAATGCCTTTTAGCTGCGGATGCAGATCAGAAAGTAATTTCCCTGCATCTGTACTTTGCGCTGAAACCGTTAAACCGGTTATGTTCATATGTGGGTGACGATTCAGGTAAGCCGTAAGCTCAGCTCCGGCATAACCACTGGCACCAACAATTAGCGTATTCAACATGGGTTCAGTTCACCTTGCCCTTCGTGCTTTGGGGATAAAAATGTTATTCGGTATAAAGACATAAGTAGTCAAAACCGGCATTTGGGTTCTCAGCAAGGTTTTACTGTTCCCCCACGTGATTGAGCATTGACATTTTCGTAAATTTAAGGGTGTTTTTAGGTTCCCTTACGCTCAAGCTTAATGTATTTTTATTCATAATTAATGCATGAATATTGATACTACCCTAACCAAAGGCTGTCAACAGTGAAGATGAAATTACCTCCATTTATTGAGCTGTATCGGGCGCTAATCGCAACGCCATCGATCAGCGCAACCGATAGCGCCCTCGATCAAAGTAATGAGGCGTTAATCAACTTGTTGGCCGGATGGTTTGCTGATCTGGGTTTTCGCATCGAAATCCAGCCGGTACCGGATACACGCCACAAATTCAATCTGCTTGCCTCTATTGGTGAAAACTCTGTTGGCAAAAAAAGCAGCGGAGAGGGCAGCGGCGGGCTGCTCCTGGCAGGTCATACTGATACCGTACCTTACGATGAAGGCCGCTGGACGCGCGACCCTTTCACTCTGACCGAGCATGACAATAAATTGTATGGTCTGGGTACTGCCGACATGAAAGGCTTCTTTGCCTTTATTCTTGATGCGGTGCGTGATATCGATGCCAGTACATTGAGTAAGCCGCTGTACATCCTCGCAACCGCCGATGAAGAGACAACCATGGCGGGCGCACGCTATTTTGCCGCTTCCACCCAATTACGCCCTGACTTTGCCATTATCGGTGAGCCAACATCACTGCAACCGGTGCGCGCGCACAAAGGCCATATTTCCAATGCGATTCGTATTACCGGTCAGTCCGGTCATTCCAGTGATCCGGCGCGTGGCGTTAATGCTATTGATTTGATGCATGAATCTATTACCGAGCTAATGAAGCTGCGTACCACTTTGCAAGAGCGTTATAACAACCCGGCATTTGCTATCCCTTATCCGACAATGAATTTCGGCCATATTAATGGCGGTGATGCTGCGAACCGTATCTGTGCTTGCTGTGAATTACATATGGATATCCGCCCGTTGCCGGGGCTGACATTAAGTGATCTGGATGAATTGATGACTGAAGCACTGGCCCCCGTCAGTGCCCGCTGGCCGGGTCGCTTGAGTATTGACCAACTGCATCCACCGATTCCGGGCTATGAATGTCCGACAGATCATCATATGGTCGGGGTTATCGAGGAATTACTGGGTGAGCGCACGGCAGTGGTGAACTACTGCACCGAAGCCCCGTTTATTCAGCAAATTTGCCCGACATTGGTGCTGGGGCCCGGCTCCATCAATCAAGCCCATCAGCCGGACGAATTTATCGACATGGCCTTTATCGAACCCACTCGTGAGCTGATTGGTCAATTAGTCGATCATTTCTGCCAGCAATAGTTACCTCTTATGGGGTAGGTGATCAATTTTGCCCATTAGAAAGACTGATAACCTGCCTCTGGTAATTAAATTTCAGAAATATCCCCAAAAATGATGTTTTTTTGCTGAAAATAGTGTCAATTGGGGTATGGAATTGAACGTGGCGAGTGGATTTGTCCATCTCAGCTTCTTGGGTGAAATTAATTTACATACTCATCAAGTTACGAAGGGTACTAAAAGAAATCATATGAACGAACAATATTCCGCAATGCGAAGTAACGTCAGTATGCTCGGTACGCTACTCGGGGACACCATCAAGGAAGCGCTTGGTGAACACATCCTTGAAAAAGTAGAAACCATCCGTAAATTATCTAAATCTTCGCGTGCCGGTAATGAAGCGAGCCGTCAGGAGCTACTGACGACACTGCAAAATTTATCCAACGACGAACTGCTTCCGGTCGCCCGTGCTTTTAGCCAATTCCTCAATCTGACGAATACGGCAGAGCAATATCACAGCATTTCGCCGCATGGTGAAGCCGCAAGTAACCCGGAAGCCCTGGCCCAACTGTTCACCCGCTTAAAAGACAAAAAGCTGAGTGAGCAAGACATGCGCAGCGCGGTTGATGAGCTATCCATTGAGCTGGTGCTAACGGCTCACCCAACTGAAATTACCCGCCGTACCTTGATTCATAAACTGGTTGAAGTGAATACCTGCCTGAGCCAGTTGGATCACAATGATTTAGCCGATTACGAACGCAACAAGATCATGCGTCGTTTGCGGCAGTTAGTCGCACAATCATGGCATACCGACGAAATTCGTAAAATCCGCCCTTCCCCGGTTGATGAAGCCAAATGGGGCTTTGCGGTGGTTGAAAACAGCTTATGGGAAGGTGTGCCAGCTTTCCTGCGTGAATTTAACGAGCAGTTGCAAAACTCCCTCGATTACCGCTTGCCGGTAGAAGCGGTGCCGATCCGCTTCACTTCATGGATGGGTGGCGACCGTGACGGTAACCCAAATGTTACCGCTGAAATTACCCGCCATGTGCTATTACTGAGCCGCTGGAAAGCGACCGATTTATTCCTGCGCGATATTCAGGTATTGGTGTCAGAGCTTTCCATGTCGGAATGTACGCCGGAACTGCGTGAATTGGCGGGCGGCGAAGAGGTGCTCGAACCTTATCGTGAACTGATGAAACGCGTGCGCACTCAGTTGACCAATACTCAGGCTTATCTGGAAGCACGCCTGAAGGGCGAGCGCGTATTACCGCCAACGGATTTACTGGTCAGCAATGACCAACTGTGGGATCCGCTATACGCCTGTTATCAATCCCTGAAAGCCTGTGGCATGGAAATCATCGCCAACGGCCAGTTACTCGATACCTTGCGCCGTGTGCGCTGCTTTGGTGTGCCATTGGTGCGTATCGATGTGCGTCAGGAAAGCACCCGTCATACCGATGCTATTGCTGAACTGACCCGCTATCTGGGCCTCGGTGATTATGAAAGCTGGTCTGAAGCGGACAAACAAGCCTTCCTGATCCGCGAACTGAATTCCAAACGTCCACTGGTTCCGCTGAAATGGGAACCCAGTGCCGATACCCAAGAAGTGTTGGAAACCTGCCGGGTGATTGCCGAAGCGCCGCAAGGTTCTATCGCCGCTTATGTGATTTCCATGGCGAAAGTGCCATCGGATGTGCTGGCGGTGCATTTGCTGCTGAAAGAAGCCGGCTGCCCATTCACTCTGCCAGTCGCGCCATTGTTCGAAACACTCGATGACCTGAACAATGCGGACGACGTGATGACCCAGTTACTGAATATCGACTGGTATCGCGGCCTGATCCAAGGCAAGCAGATGGTGATGATTGGCTATTCTGACTCAGCGAAAGACGCCGGTGTGATGGCCGCGTCCTGGGCGCAATATCGGGCGCAAGATGCATTAATCAAAACCTGCGAGAAAGCCGGTATCTCCCTGACACTGTTCCATGGTCGCGGCGGTTCTATCGGCCGCGGTGGTGCACCCGCCCATGCCGCGCTGCTTTCTCAGCCTCCGGGCAGCCTGAAAGGCGGCTTACGTGTCACTGAACAAGGCGAGATGATTCGCTTTAAGTTTGGTCTGCCGGAAGTCACCATCAGCAGTCTGGCCCTGTATGCCAGTGCGGTGCTGGAAGCCAATTTGTTACCGCCGCCGGAACCGAAGAAAGAGTGGAATGAGGTGATGGATATTCTGTCTGATGCCTCTTGTGAGATGTATCGCGGCTATGTGCGTGAAAATCCACAGTTCGTGCCTTACTTCCGCGCCGCCACCCCTGAACTGGAATTGGGCAAGCTGCCATTGGGTTCGCGCCCAGCCAAACGCCGCCCGAATGGCGGGGTGGAAAGCCTGCGTGCTATTCCGTGGATCTTCGCCTGGACACAAAACCGCCTGATGTTACCGGCCTGGCTGGGTGCCGGTGCCGGTTTACAGAAAGCCATCGATGCCGGTAAGAAAGAAGTATTAGCCACCATGTGTCGTGACTGGCCGTTCTTCTCAACCCGCATTGGTATGCTGGAAATGGTGTTTGCCAAAGCCGATTTGTGGCTGGCCGAATATTATGACCAACGTCTGGTGGATAAGTCATTGTGGCCATTAGGACAGCAATTACGCGACCAACTGGCATCTGATATTAAAGTGGTGCTGGCCATTGCCAACGATGATCACTTGATGGCTGATTTGCCGTGGATTGCCGAGTCGATTGCGCTGCGTAACGTCTATACCGACCCATTAAACGTGTTGCAAGCCGAACTGTTGCACCGTTCACGCCAACAAGAACACCCTGATGCCCGCGTTGAGCAAGCATTGATGGTGACCATCGCTGGGGTGGCAGCAGGGATGCGTAATACCGGTTAGTCATTGATTTTATGGGGAAGAGATTCCCCTTTTTATCTTTTGGCTGTTGGTAATGAGATGTTCGGTTGATATTGACGGGTACTCCAGTTCGGTTGTTATGAACTAACTCAGACCGAATCAGGTTTCGGTTGATATTCGTTCAGTGACCACTTAATCCCCGTCGCCTCAACCGAGCAGGAGATGAATCACGGCGGTCCGTCAGCGGAATGATGAAGAAGGGAACCCACGAAGTAGGCAGGCGATACGTGCGAAGCGCGGGATTGCACAAGGGGCCATGCTTATGGCTCCTTTGACGGTTGGTTCATCAGAGGCTAAGAAAACTCGGAGCTTTAACAACCGAATCGGATCACCAATCACCAATCACCAATCACCAATCACCAATCACCAAAATAAATCACAATAAAAAGGGGCCACCGCCCCTTTAAAAAATTACGGCCTCACCCCCAGCGTATGGCAAATGGCATAACTCAATTCTGCCCGATTTAAGGTATAGAAATGGAAATCCTTCACCCCTTCGCGGCTAAGAATCTTCACCATATCCATCGCTACTGATGCACCGACCATTTTGCGCGTCTCAGGGTCGTTATCCAGCCCTTCAAATATAGTGGTCATCCAATTAGGTACCCGCACATTGGTCATGGTGGCGAAGCGCTGGAGCTGTTTAAAGTTAGATACTGGCAAGATACCCGGTACAATCTCAACATCAATACCCGTCGCTACACAGCGGTCACGAAAACGCAGGTAACTTTCAACATCAAAGAAAAACTGAGTGATAGCGCGGTTGGCACCGGCATCAATCTTGCGTTTCAGGTTAATCAGGTCAGCTTGCGCGCTTTTGGCTTCAGGGTGCACTTCTGGATAAGCGGCAACTGAGATATCAAAATCACCGACATCTTTCAATAAACCGACCAAATCAGAAGCATACATTTCTGGCTTGCCACTGTCGGGCGGTAAATCGCCGCGCAGCGCCACGATATGGCGAATACCGCTATTCCAGTAATCAGTGGCTATTTCACGTAACTGAGTAGGAGAAGCATCAACACAGGTCAGATGTGGAGCCGCTTCAAGGCCGGTGCGCTCTTTAATTCCTTTGATGATGCTATGAGTACGATCGCGTTCACCGGAGTTAGCACCATAAGTCACTGAGACAAATTTTGGTTTCAGAGTGCTCAGTCGGTCAATCGAGCTCCACAGGGTATCTTCCATCTCGCTGGTACGCGGCGGGAAAAACTCAAAAGAAACATTAATCTGGCCTTGCAGCTCTGCCAAACTTTGATTCAGCGCTTCCCGCTGGTTTGCGTGGAAAAAACTCATACCCTGTTACCCCATTGCCTATTGTCATCATTTTGACGACTTATGTTATCTGTCATTTTATAAGCGTCTATACGTTTAGACGTCTAAATAGAAAATGACCGAAGTTGGCTAAAGAGTCAACTTTTAAATAAGTTTAGAACGATGATTAATATTCACACTCAATGCGCGGAAAATTCATGCAGCAAGAAATATGGTGATTTCGCCTCCCCTGCGATAGGCAGAGAAGGCGAATAAGTGCAGATTACAACAGCTGGGACAGGCGGTTTAAATCAGACTGAATAGCACCGGCAGTAACATCGCGCCCTGCCCCTGGGCCACGAATAACCAACGGGTTATCGCGATACCAACGGCTCTCGATGGCAAAAACGTTATCGCATGGCAGCAACGAAGCTAACGGATGATCAGCACGTACTGCTTCAACGCCCACTCGCGCCTTACCATTGGCATCAAAGCGCGCGACGTACCGGAGCACCAGACCCATTTCATTGGCTGCTTCTAAGCGCTGAATCATTTGCTGATTCAATGCTTCGCCATTCTCAAAAAATTGATCTACGGAACCAACATCGGCACCCGCAGGGACTAGCGACTCCACCCGCACCTGATTCGGTTCAATGTCGTAACCGGCTTCACGAGCTAAAATCACCAGCTTGCGCATCACGTCTTGCCCGGAGAGATCGACACGCGGATCCGGTTCGGTCAAGCCCTGTTGCCAGGCTTGATCCACCAGCTCGGTAAAGGGCACCGTGCCGTCAAATTGCAAGAACAGCCAGGACAGAGTGCCAGAGAAAATACCGCTGATCGCCAGAATACTGTCGCCGCTATCGCGCAAATCGCGCACGGTATGGTTGACCGGTAACCCCGCGCCCACCGTGGCGTTATACAACCAGTGGCGGCCAGTTTTAGCAAAAGCATCACGGATTTGGCGGTAATTATTGCTGCTGGAGGCTCCGGCTAATTTATTGGCGCTGATAACGTGGAAACCATAGCTGGCGAAATCCAGATACTGCTCAGCAAGTGACTCACTGGCGGTCACATCCAACACCACCAAATCATCAAATGGGTGCGCGCGCATCCACAAGAACAAGGATTCTTCATCCTGCTCTTTAGCTTCATCATCGTAAAATGCCAGCGTCCGGCTAGCGTCCAGCCCGTCATAACTTAACAAACTACGGCGGCTATCTACCACACCGGCTAGCACGAACTCAAAACCACTGCGAGCTGAGATATTCTTCTGCTCACGGGCAAATAGCTCCAACCAGCGAGCACCAATATTGCCTTTACCAAACAGCATCAAACCGATGCGCTTCTCTGCACGGAACAGTGATTGGTGTAAGCCCTGAATCAAGTGCTCAGTCGGCCCGAGACGCAGCACCGCAACCATACTGATGCCATCTTCCGCCTGCCAAATAAACTCGACGGGCTGATCTTTCAGTTGTTGATAGAAACGGTGGCTATGCAATGGGTTCTTGCTGACCCCAGCGCCGACCAAAGCGACCAGAGCCAACCCCTCGCGCAGAGATAATTTCCCTGGCAGCGTGGCATCCTCCAGCACTCTTAATGCGCTGTTAACCACTTCGGAGGTATAGCAAAGTTGCAATAGATTACGATCAGGATGAATACCGGTAGCCAGCGGCTTGATTTGCGCGCGTTTGAGCAGTAAATCGATCTCTTTCTGTGCCAGCGAGAAATCATGGTGGCCGGCAATCTGTAATTCGATCAGGCAGACATCATCGTGACTGGTGACAATTTTGGCACCTGACCCGGAAGCCAGCACCCGCTCAATACGGGTTGAGCCCTGTTCTGGCTGATAGCTACAACGCAGTTGTAAATCAATATCGCTGCCGGAAACCGGCTGTAGGGTACGGGTATGCAGTACCGGAGCTGCCAACCGAGCCAGTTCACTGGCTTCATCCAGCCGCAGTAAAGGTAACAAACAAGCATCTTTCACTTTGCGCGGGTCAGCACTGTATACCCCCGCCACATCACTCCAGATGGTGACCCGTTCGACCCCTGCCAGCGCCCCAACCTGAGTGGCCGAGTAGTCACTGCCGTTACGCCCCAACAACACAGTTTCACCGGCGTTATTGCGCGAAATAAACCCCGTCACTACCAGACGTTGGTGTGGGTGTTGTGCCATTAATTGCTGCAACAACGGATATGAACGGCCTTCGTCGATTTGTGGCTGTGCCGCACGTTCAGCACGCAGGAAACTGCGAGCATCGAGCCAGTCGGCATCCATATCGAGTTTGTTCAATACCGCAGACATCAAGCGGGCCGACCAAATCTCACCATGACCAACCACTTCGGCATAGGTAGCATCGTCGACTTTGTTATCCAACAGGCCAGCCAGGCGCTCCAAATCATGAATAAATTCACTAATTAACGGCTCGGCCATTTCTGGCGACAATAAACCACTAATCAAGTCATGTTGGTAACGACGCAGGTTTTGCTGCACCTGATGGGCAGAAAGACGATCAGTTTGACTAAGCTTCAACCAGCTAATCAGCTGGTTTGTGGTGCTACCCGCCGCAGACACCACCATAAGATCGCCGGGATGACTGTAGTTGGCCATAATACTGGCCACCCGCAGGTAACACTTCACATCCGCAAGACTACTACCACCAAATTTATGCAGTTGACGGCCGGTCACCGCCGCTGCTACCGCTGTTGCATTCATACTTACCTCGGTCTCGCCAACTGGAAAGCATTTTCCAAATCGGCAATCAAATCTTCGCTGTCTTCGATACCCACGGAAATTCGCAATAAACTATCAGTAATACCGGCGGCCGTGCGCGCTTCTGGCGCCATACCGGCATGGGTCATGGTCGCGGCGTGGGAAATCAGGCTTTCAACGCCCCCCAAAGACTCTGCCAGGGTAAATAATTCAAGGGCAGAGAGGAAACGACGCAATACCTGCTCATCACCATCAAGCTCAAAACTGAGCATCGCACCAAAACCTGACTGCTGACGGCGAGCAATTTCGTGGCCGGGATGTTGTGGCAGAGAAGGATGATACAGCTTTTTCACTAAAGGCTGTTGCTCTAAATAGCGGACAATTTCATCTGCGTTTCGCTGCTGTTGAGCCATACGCGGTGACAGCGTGCGTAACCCACGTAATAACAAGTAGCTGTCAAATGCCGCACCGGTCACGCCGATATTATTCGCCCACCATGCCAGCTCGACAGCCAACTCAGGATCTTTGGCAATGACCGCACCCGCCACCACATCAGAATGACCGTTCAGATATTTGGTACAGGAATGCACCACCAGATCCGCCCCCAAAGCCAGCGGCTGCTGTAGCGCCGGGCTAAGGAAGGTGTTATCACAAACCGTTAATGCGCCGACGGCATGAGCGGCTTTGCAGATAGCGGCAATATCCACCACTCGCAACAGCGGGTTACTCGGGGTTTCAATCAAAACCAACTTGGGTTTTTCAGCCAATGCCTGACTCAATGCCACGTCATCGCCCTGGTCAACAAACAGAACCCGATAGGCACCGCGTTTGCTTAAGCTATCGAACAGACGATAACTACCTCCGTAACAGTCATGCGGAGCAACCAGCAGATCGCCGGGTTTAAGGAAGGTGGTGCAGACCAAATGAATCGCCGACATCCCACTGCTGGTCATTACCGCACCTGCGCCCCCTTCCAGCTCAGCCAATGCCCGCTGCACCACATCACGCGTCGGGTTACCGCGACGAGAATAGTCATGGGCGCGTGGCTGATTAAAATCGATAAAATTATAGGTACTGGAGAGGTGAATCGGGGGGACAACGCAGCCGTATTGCTCGTCATCGTTCAACCCGCTACGCACTGCTATGGTTGCCTGTTTACGCGTCATATGGATTTCCACCAACCGGATATCGAGAAAATGTTACGCCAGAGTAGACGCACAAATTACGGACGTCAATACATCTGGACATCTAAACTTCTTTGCGTATAGATTGAGCAATGGGATAATAACCGCTAAAATTATAAAGGTTTTAGATATCCTTATGATGTCAGTCAGGTTTCAGTGGTGCCTTGTTTAACCACGAATTTGTTTAACCACAAAGATGGCATAGAAAGGTAATAGCTATCAATAAATAGCAAAAAAGGTTATTTCAGTGACATTAGTCTAGTAAAATCGACATTTATTTAGTGAGAACAGCGAAGATCGGGCATAATTGGCCGGTTTTCAGAACTTGGTATTTTTCCGACAAATTTAAGGTGTCCCATGGCTGAGTGGAACGGCGAGTATGTCAGCCCTTACGCTGAACACGGTAAGAAAAGCGAGCAGGTCAAAAAAATTACGGTATCCATTCCGCTGAAGGTTTTAAAAATCCTCACCGATGAACGGACTCGCCGTCAGGTGAACAACCTGCGCCATGCCACCAACAGTGAGTTGTTGTGTGAGGCTTTTTTGCATGCATTTACCGGCCAGCCGCTACCGAATGACGAAGATCTGCGCAAAGAACGCAGTGATGAAATCCCGGAAGCCGCGAAGATTTTAATGCGTGAATTGGGTGTTGATCCCGATACCTGGGAATATTGATTTCCAGCTACCGTCCGGTTCAATCTGGACCTGATAGTAGAAATGAAAAAAGGCCCCTGGAGGCCTTTTTTTCGTCTGACGGGCAATAATTACTTCTTAGCACCCGGCACGCTGAAACGCTTGTTAAAGCGGTCAACACGGCCACCGGTCGCAACATCACGCTGCTTACCAGTGTAGAACGGGTGGCATTCGCCGCACACGTCCAGATTCAGGTCATGACCAACAGTAGAGTTGATCTTGATAACGTTACCGCAAGAGCAAGAAGCAGTAACTAAATCGTATTTAGGGTGGATACCTTTTTTCATGGAAAACCTCTATATTTAGGCCGTGTCGCTATCCAGCCCTACTCCGCCAGACACCACACGATTGATAAATAAGAATTTATCGTTAACGAATAGTTGATTGCTAACGAACAATCGCTGATAAAATAAACAACGGTTGTTAGCAGAATTTGATATCGAATTATACCAAAGGCGGCGAATAATACAGAATTTGACCAAGCCGCGCAATCGAATCCGCACATTGTGAGGTACGCAGTGTAAACTGTTCAATCTTTATTTATACCATTTTATTTCGCAGGATAAGAATGTATGCCCGTTGTTCAAGTGGCGTTACCCGTTCCGCTGGCTCGTACCTTTGACTACCGCCTTGACAGTGCCACGGCCTGCCCGGTAGTGGGTGCTCGCGTCAGTGTGCCATTTGGTAAACGTAATGCCATTGGAATTGTAGTGGGTATCAGCGAGACCAGTACATTTCCCCTTGAACAACTCAAAGCTATTGATGCGGTGCTGGACGGTGACAGCTTATTCCCACCCAGCCTGTGGCGCATTCTTTGTTGGGCAACCGAGTACTATCATTATCCGATAGGCGAAGTGCTGTTCCACGCGTTGCCCATTTTATTGCGCCAGGGGAAGCCCGCACAATCCGCCCCCTTGTGGCAATGGTTTGCCACCGAACAGGGCCGTGCCACGCCGCCAGAAAGCTTAAAACGCGCGCCGAAGCAACAACAAGCCCTTGCGGCGTTATTACAAAAACCGGTTTATCGCCATCAAGTTAATGAAATGGCATTAACGGAAAGTGCGCTGCAAGCATTGCGTAGCAAAGGGCTAATTGACCTGCGGGCACAAGAAGTAGCAACCACTGACTGGCGCAACGGTTTTTCCGTGTTGGGCGAACGTTTGCGGCTCAATACCGAGCAAGCCACCGCCGTCGGGGCGATTCGCAGTGAAGATACTCAGTTTGCCGCCTGGTTGCTGGCCGGGGTGACTGGCTCGGGTAAAACCGAAGTTTATCTCAGTGTGCTGGAAAATATTCTGGCGCAGGGCCGTCAGGCGCTGGTTTTGGTTCCTGAAATTGGCCTAACACCGCAAACTATCGCCCGTTTTCGCGAGCGCTTCAATGCGCCAGTTGAAGTGCTCCATTCCGGTTTAAACGACAGCGAGCGCTTATCCGTCTGGCTACGAGCGCGTAACGGCGAAGCCGCTATTGTCATAGGGACTCGCTCCGCGCTGTTCACGCCATTCTCCCGTCTCGGCGTCATCATTATTGATGAAGAGCATGATAGCTCCTATAAACAGCAAGAAGGCTGGCGTTACCATGCCCGCGATTTAGCGGTATTCCGTGCGCGCGAAGAAGGTATTCCCATCGTGATGGGGACGGCAACCCCCGCGCTGGAAACCTTACATAATGTGCAAATGGGTAAATATCGCCAGTTAACGCTATCGAAACGAGCAGGTAATGCCAAACCGGCAGTGCAGCACTTGTTAGATCTCAAAGGGTTACCGCTCAAAGTCGGCCTTTCTCAACCGCTACTAAAACGTATGAAGGCCCATTTGCAGGCCGATAATCAGGTGATTCTGTTCCTCAACCGCCGGGGTTATGCACCAGCACTGCTGTGCCATGAGTGTGGCTGGATAGCAGAATGTCAGCGCTGTGACCACTATTACACCCTGCACCAGAACTACCGCCAATTGCGCTGCCACCACTGCGACAGCCAGCGCCCAGTGCCACAACAATGCCCTAAATGTGGCTCAACACATCTGGTGTCAGTCGGCGTCGGTACCGAACAGTTGGAAAATGAGCTGGCTCCTCTGTTCCCAGACACGCCGATCACCCGAATTGACCGCGATACCACCAGCCGCAAAGGCTCGCTGGAACAGCATCTGGCTGATGTACATCAAGGAGGAGCGCGGATATTGATTGGCACCCAAATGCTGGCAAAAGGTCATCACTTCCCCGATGTGACTCTGGTGGCATTGCTGGATGTCGACGGTGCATTATTCTCGGCAGATTTCCGTTCGGCAGAACGCTTTGCGCAGCTCTACACGCAAGTATCAGGCCGTGCTGGCCGAGCAGGTAAGCAAGGCGAGGTCATCTTACAAACCCATCACCCTGAGCATCCACTGCTGCAAATCCTGCTGCAACAGGGCTACGATGCCTTTGCCAAACAAGCACTGGCCGAGCGCAAAAGCGTATTTTTACCGCCTTATACCAGCCATATCATCGTGCGCAGCGAAGACCACGATAACCAGCAATCGGCACTGTTTTTGCAACAATTACGTAATTTACTGGAAGCCAGCCCGCTGAAAGATGATGCATTATGGATTATGGGACCGGTTCCGGCATTACAGGCGAAACGAGGTGGGCGCTTCCGCTGGCAATTATTGTTACAGCACCCCTCGCGGCAATTACTGCAACGACTGATTAAAACATCTCAGCCGCTGATCAATACTTTGCCGCAAGCGCGGAAAGTTAAGTGGACATTAGACGTTGATCCCATAGACAGCTAACGCCCTCTTTTTCGTTACTGTCACCATAATATTACCTGTCTCGCCCATGATTTTGTCGATACAGGTAACATCATAAAGCAATCGTTTACCCCGCTTTATGCGAGCCAGTGCGAAAAACCCCACTTCCGTCACACTTTTAATGCAAATTAGGTAACAAATTGCCCTCACTATCTGTATAGAATGACGGAAAGCCTGCATTAAGCATGAGTGCTGGCTCGGAGCCAGAGCAAGGAGAAAGGCGTTGGAACATAAGAAAGAATTCACCATGGCCACCATGAAAGACGTTGCCGAAATGGCAGGTGTTTCAACTGCGACGGTATCGCGCGCATTGATGAACCCTGAAAAGGTTTCAACCGTGACTCGGCAAAAAGTGGAGCAAGCTGTTCTGGCTGTCGGTTACTCTCCTCACGCTTTATCCCGCAATATTAAACGTAACGAGTCGCGCACTATTCTGGTTATCGTGCCAGATATCAGCGACCCCTTTTTTGCTGACATCATCCAGGGCATTGAACATGCCGCAGCCCAACAAGGCTATCTGATCTTAATTGGTGATTGTGCCCAACAAACCCAGCAAGAGCGGACTTTCGTTAACCTGATCATCACCAAACAAATTGATGGTATGTTGCTGCTAGGCTCCAACCTGCCGTTTGATGCCAGCAAGGAAGAACAACGCAATTTACCGCCGATGGTGATGGCAAATGAGTTTGCGCCAGAACTGGAACTGCCCACCGTACATATCGATAACCTAACCGCCGCCTATGAAGCCGTTAATTATCTGCATGAATTAGGCCACAAGCGCATTGCCTGTGTTGCCGGGCCGGAGCATTTCCCCCTATGCCAATACCGGCTACAGGGTTATATCCAGGCGCTCCGCCGTAATGGTATTGCGGTCGACAGTGACTACATTATTCGCGGTGATTTTAGTTATGAAGCTGGGGCCGAAACCTTTGCCACTCTAATGGGTCTACCTCACCCCCCTACAGCAATATTTTGTCACAATGATGTCATGGCGATAGGGGCGATGTGGCAGGCCAAGAGAATGGGGCTGCGCGTCCCGCAGGATATCTCGGTGGTCGGCTTCGATGACCTGAAACTGTCACAGTATTGTGATCCCCCCTTGACCACCGTGGCACAACCGCGTTATCAAATTGGTCAGCAAGCCATGTTACTATTACTTGAGCAGTTACAAGGGCATTCAGTACAAAGTGGCTCCCGCCTGTTAGACACCGAATTGATCGTCAGGGAAAGTACTGCTGCGCCTAAACGCTAGGCAAATATTCAGGGGTTCAGTAACATGACGGACTTATTCCATCATCACGACGCAGCGAAACGATAGTGGCACAAAGAGATTATGTAAGCCGAGGGCGCTCAGGAGCGCGGCGCAAAAGCACCAGCCGAAAAAAACGCAGTGCTCCAGCAGTATCCAAAACCGTGATGGCACTGGCCGTCGCGTTATTAGTGGTATTTGTTGGTGGACTTTATTTCATCACCCACAACAAACCGGGTGAGCTTCCGTTACTACCTAGTCATGACCCGCGTACCGGCAATGGCTTGCCGCCGAAACCGGAAGAGCGTTGGCGCTATATTAAGGAGTTGGAAAATCGCCAGATTGGCGTGCCAACACCAACAGAACCGTCTGCTGGTGGTGAAGTTAATTCCCAGACACAGCTGACCAATGAGCAGCGCCAATTGCTTGAGCAGATGCAGGCAGATATGCGCCAGCAACCGACGCAGCTTTCAGAAGTGCCGTATAATCAAGGGATGCCGGTACCACGCTCAGCAGTGACCATCAAACCACCGGTCACCAATATGCAGCAGCAACCCTTAACGCAGCCACGTCAGACGACGACGCAGCCAATACCGGCACCACAGGTACAAGTGCAGCCGCAGGTCACGACACCGCCGCGTACGCAGCAACCTACTGCGCCGGTAACACAGGCAGCAACACCGCCGAAGCCGGAAAAAGAGAAAGAAAAAGCACAACGCTGGATGGTGCAATGTGGCTCATTCAAAGCCGTTGATCAGGCTGAATCTATTCGCGCGCAATTGGCATTCGAAGGTATCGAAAGCCGCATTACCGCAGGCGGTGGCTGGAATCGCGTGGTACTCGGCCCTTACAGCACCAAGGCTGCTGCCGATAAAGCCTTACAGCGTTTGAAAGGCGCAGGTCAATCAGGATGCATTCCCCTCGCTGTTGGGGGTTGAAAAGTCATAATCCTCCCCCATTTATAATCTCAATATACCCCATACTGTTTTTCTGAATTCAGTATGGGGACTCATTCAGTCTGCAACGAGGGTCCGCTCGTGACAACAATTGTAAGTGTACGCCGTAATGGTCATGTCGTTATCGGTGGTGATGGCCAGGTCACTCTGGGCAATACCGTAATGAAGGGCAACGCTAAAAAAGTACGCCGCCTTTATAACAATAAAGTCATTGCTGGTTTTGCTGGCGGTACGGCTGATGCCTTTACCCTGTTTGAACTATTTGAGCGCAAACTGGAGATGCACCAGGGCCACCTGACTAAAGCTGCCGTTGAGTTAGCCAAAGATTGGCGCACCGATCGCATGCTACGCAAACTTGAGGCATTGTTGGCTGTCGCGGACGAAACTGCATCACTCATTATCACCGGTAACGGCGATGTGGTTCAGCCAGAAGATGACCTGATTGCTATCGGCTCAGGCGGGCCTTATGCCCAGTCTGCTGCGCGCGCGCTGCTAGAAAATACCGAATTGGGTGCACGAGATATCGTTGAGAAATCTCTGAGCATTGCGGGGGATATTTGTATCTATACCAACCGCTTCCAAACCATTGAAGAATTAACGTACTAAGTATTATTAACATACCAGGCGTTATTAACATACAGAGCGTAAGGATAGAGTGACATGTCTGAAATGACCCCACGCGAAATCGTCAGCGAACTTGATAGCTACATTATCGGCCAGGATAAAGCTAAACGTGCAGTAGCTATTGCCCTGCGTAACCGCTGGCGTCGGATGCAGCTTAACGAAGAGCTGCGCCACGAAGTTACCCCTAAAAACATTCTGATGATCGGCCCAACCGGTGTGGGTAAAACTGAAATTGCCCGCCGTCTGGCAAAACTGGCCAATGCACCGTTCATCAAAGTAGAAGCGACCAAGTTCACCGAAGTTGGCTATGTTGGTAAAGAAGTGGACTCTATTATCCGCGATCTGACCGATGCAGCAGTAAAAATGGTTCGTCATCAATCCATTGAAAAAATGCGTTACCGGGCAGAAGAGCTGGCCGAAGAACGCATTCTGGATGTGTTAATCCCGCCGGCCAAGAATAACTGGGGCCAGCCGGAAGAGACCCAAGAGCCATCCCCGACACGTCAAGCTTTCCGCAAGAAACTGCGTGAAGGTCAGTTGGATGACAAAGAGATTGAAATCGATCTGGCGGCTGCACCGGTCGGTGTCGAAATCATGGCTCCTCCTGGCATGGAAGAGATGACTAACCAATTGCAATCCATGTTCCAGAATATTGCGGGGCAGAAACAAAAGCCGCGCAAAATCAAAATCAAAGAAGCATTTAAACTGCTAATTGAAGAAGAAGCGGCGAAACTGGTTAATCCAGAGGAGCTGAAACAGCAGGCGATTGATGCGGTCGAGCAGCACGGGATCGTATTTATCGACGAAATCGATAAAATCTGTAAACGCGGCCAGACGTCAGGCCCGGATGTGTCTCGCGAAGGGGTACAGCGTGACTTGCTGCCATTGGTAGAAGGTTGCACCGTATCAACCAAACACGGCATGGTGAAAACTGACCATATCCTGTTTATTGCCTCCGGCGCATTCCAGGTCTCCAGTCCGTCAGACCTTATCCCTGAATTGCAAGGTCGTTTGCCAATTCGGGTAGAATTACAGGCCCTGACAACAGATGATTTTGAGCGCATTCTGACCGAACCGAGTGCTTCGCTAACTGAGCAGTATAAAGCACTGATGGCAACTGAAGGGGTGACTGTCGAGTTTACCCGTGAAGGTATCCGCAAAATCGCTGAAGCAGCATGGCAGGTTAACGAGCGTACTGAGAACATCGGTGCCCGCCGTTTGCATACTGTGCTGGAACGTCTAATGGAGGATATCTCTTATGACGCTAGCGAGAGCAATGGTCAATCCATAACTATTGATGCGGCATATGTCGGTAAGCACCTGGATGAGTTGGTTGCAGATGAAGATCTGAGTCGTTTTATCCTATAATTCGCTTTATAAGCCTTTGCTGGATAAAATGGTTCGCCAAATTAAGAGTGGGAGGCAGCGCCTCCCACTCTTATTTTTATCGTATGATCGTTTTGAAGTTTTTAACTCGCCGATATGGGCGGACCAGACTCCTATACAATGAAGCAGAACATGAGCCAATCAACTAATACCCGCTTAACCAGCACCAGCCAGACCCAGGCTTGGCTGGAAAGCCTGCGGCCAAGAACATTGCCACTGGCCTTTGCCTCTATCGTTACCGGTTCAGCGCTAGCTGTCTGGCTCGATAGTTTCAAGCCAGCAGTCGCATTACTCGCCTTATTAACCGCCGGCCTGCTGCAAATTTTGTCCAATCTCGCCAATGATTATGGCGATGCCATCAAGGGCAGTGATACCGAAGAACGTATCGGGCCATTGCGCGGTATGCAAAAAGGGATAATTACGCGTCACCAGATGAAAGTCGCGCTAATCATCACTGTGAGTCTGACCGTTATCTCAGGTATCGCACTCATTGCCGTGGCTTGTGAAAAACCCAGCGACGTTTTAGGCTTTTTACTGCTCGGGCTGATGGCGATTGTGGCTGCAATTACCTACACCGTGGGTAGCAAACCCTATGGCTATATGGGGTTAGGTGATATCTCGGTATTAGTATTCTTCGGCTGGCTGAGTGTCGCCGGAACTTACTATCTTCAAGCTGGCCACTTTGACAGTATCGTCATGCTACCGGCTACCGCCTGTGGTTTATTGGCAACAGCCGTTTTGAATATTAATAATTTGCGCGATATCGAAAATGACAAAGCAAATGGCAAAAACACACTGGCGGTGCGTTTAGGCCCTGTCGTCGCACGTTATTACCATGCCCTGCTAATTGTCGCGGCTATCTTCTGCCTGACATTATTCAACATTCTTTATCTGCATAGCTGGGCGGGTTGGATCTTTGTTCTGGCCATTCCCTTGCTAGCCAGACACGCGCTGTTTGTACTGCGTGAGCCAACCGCCGCTGGCATGCGCCCAATGCTCGAACATATGGTCAAAGCCGCGCTACTGACCAATATCCTGTTTGCTATTGGTCTGGTGCTGAGTTAATCCCGCCTCTTTTTTCTCCGGGTTGTGGTCGATAAAATCCGCCCGGAGAAATTTAACAATTGATGATTTTGCCAACAGCTGTCAGAAAGGGATATACTTAGCATCCCAGCCGCAACCAGACGTTAATCCTATGAAATATGATACTTCCGATCTCTGTGATATCTATCATGAAGAGGTAAATGTGGTAGAACCACTGTTCTCCAATTTTGGCGGACGTACTTCATTTGGTGGCAAGATAACCACTGTAAAATGTTTCGAAGATAACGGCTTGTTGTTTGACCTACTCGAAGAAAATGGTCTTGGCCGTGTGTTAGTTGTTGATGGCGGTGGCTCAGTGCGCCGTGCATTAATCAATGCTGAACTTGCTGATTTAGCATTGAAAAACGAGTGGGAAGGCATCGTTGTTTACGGCGCTGTTCGTCAGGTTGATGAACTGGCCGAATTGGATATTGGTATCCAGGCGATGGCCGCAATTCCAGTCGGTGCTGCAGATGAGGGTATTGGTGAAAGCGATATCCGCGTTAATTTTGGTGGGGTGACATTCTTCTCCGGTGACCACTTGTATGCAGACAACACCGGGATCATCTTGTCAGAAGAACCTTTAGATATTGAATAGTATCTAGCTGATTTATCGATTATGCCCTAAATAATTCGAGTTGCAGGAAGGCGGCAATTGAGTAAATCCCGATGAGCCTATTTATTTTAAGGTCAACAGGCAGTCAATGATTCGGGTGACAAATCGGTCGGGAACCGATTTGAACGCTGCTTGCAGCGGCCTCGTAGAGGCGAGGCCCATGGACGGGCCGAGTAACGAGAGCAGTCAACGCACATGCAGCTTGAAGTATGACGGGGATAGATAGGGCGATGTTGATATCGCCCTATTTGCACTTCAAACTCAAAGTGGCTATGTAGCTAGCGGCTTTCAACAACGCGTTGGTGATGCTTTAAGCCAACTGGCACTTAGACTTCTTCCATCTTTCCCAACAGTGCCCGCAGACGATCCTGCCACACATGCTGTTCTTGTTTCAGTTGCTCATTTTCGCGCACTAACGCTTCACGGCCACCAGCCGCTTCCTGAACTTCTTGGGACAGGGTGTTATTTTTCTCTTTCAGCTCTTCAATTTCCATCTGTAACAACGTGATGGTATCAATCGCCTGCTGAACTTTAACTTCCAATTTCTCAAATACTTCAAATGACATTCTTCGGTCCCCTTATGAGTCGCAAGGCGTACATATCTTGATCGCAGTCGCCATTTTTAACTTCAGTTGCCGCATAAACTGCAGCAACCATCGACAAATGAAACTGCTGTGAATACTTATTTATCGCGCTATATATCCATCAACCGAGTGCAACAAGCACTCTATTTGAGACGTCCCATCGCCCAGGCGACGCCACTTGATAAAAACGATGGTCATGTAAAGCGCCGCCCTTGTAAAGCGCCGCCCCTGTAAAGCGATTGTATGTAGCCAATCCCCCCCTGTCTAGCGCCATGCCGGTACAAACCACACTCTGTTGCAATTTCATGTCAAGAACCATCAGTAAAAACTGAAAAACCTCTATGACCAATCCTGTAAAGTGATACATGCCCTTAACAACTGAAGAGAAAAATACTGGTCTGATCACACTTTCAAAGTCCCTTAACAGCCGTGAATAACGCGAAATCGCTCATTTTTATGACGTACTACACACATTTTGATTTCGCTATTTCTCGTTTGTGCTCGTTAACGATAAATTTACATCACCCCTTTTATTATTCGAAGGGTAAAAATAAGAAATACCCTATAAATCTCTGTCTCTAGGACATCTACTATGAGCCAAACCGCTAGTTCGACCTTGAAGGGCCAATGTATCGCGGAGTTTCTCGGTACTGCTCTACTCATCTTTTTTGGTGTGGGCTGTGTCGCTGCATTAAAGTTGGCTGGGGCCAGTTTTGGGCAGTGGGAAATTAGTATTATTTGGGGCCTGGGTGTTGCCATGGCCATCTATTTAACCGCAGCCATTTCAGGCGCTCATCTTAATCCGGCAGTCACCATTGCATTGTGGTTATTTGCCTGCTTCGATCGCCGTAAAGTTCTCCCTTACATTGTGGCGCAAGTTGCCGGTGCATTTTGTGCCGCGGCCTTAGTGTTCGGCCTTTACTACAACCTGTTTATCGATTTTGAACAAACTCATCAGATAGCACGTGGTAGCGTTGAAAGCCTGAATCAGGCTGGCATCTTCTCGACTTATCCAAATCCACACATTTCTGTTTTCCAGGCATTCCTGGTTGAAACTGTTATTACCGCAATTTTGATGTGTCTGATCCTGGCGCTGACTGATGATGGTAACGGTATTCCGCGCGGCCCATTGGCGCCTCTGCTGATTGGTATTTTGATTGCCGTTATCGGCGGTTCAATGGGGCCATTGACTGGGTTCGCATTAAACCCGGCACGTGACTTTGGTCCAAAGCTATTCGCTTACTTTGCTGGCTGGGGCGAGGTTGCCTTTACTGGCGGACGTGACATTCCTTACTTCCTGGTACCCATCTTTGGGCCTATCGTTGGCGCATTGGTCGGTGCATTTGGTTATCGCGCCCTGATTGGTCGCCATTTGCCATGCGATGTCTGTGTCACTGACGATGAAGAAACCACGGTTACGACCACAGAACGCAAAGCGTAAATAATAGATACTGGAAGAATATACCCACCGTAATTGAAATTGTGGGTATAAACGGCAACTTAAAAGTAGGCTAATTATGACAACTGAAAATACTACTCAAAAGAAATACATTGTCGCGCTTGACCAAGGAACCACCAGTTCCAGAGCAGTGGTGTTGGATCACGATGCTAATATCGTGAGTATCTCTCAGCGCGAATTTGAGCAAATCTATCCAAAAGCAGGATGGGTTGAGCATGACCCAATGGAAATCTGGGCTACCCAAAGCTCGACATTGGTCGAAGTGCTAGCCAAAGCCGGTATCAGTTCTGATGAAATTGCTGGCATCGGTATCACCAACCAACGTGAAACCACCATTGTTTGGGACAAAACAACAGGTAAGCCGGTGTATAACGCCATCGTGTGGCAATGCCGCCGTACTGCCGATATCTGCGAAAAACTGAAAAAAGAAGGGCTGGAAGAGTACATCCGCCACAACACAGGGCTGGTCGTCGACCCTTACTTCTCCGGCACCAAGGTGAAATGGATCCTTGATAACGTAGAAGGCGCGCGTGACCGTGCTGAGCGCGGTGAGTTGCTGTTTGGTACTGTTGACACTTGGCTAGTGTGGAACATGACGCAAGGCCGCGTACACGTAACGGATTACACCAACGCATCACGTACCATGATGTTTAATATCCGCACCCAAGAGTGGGATGAACGTATGCTAAAAGCGCTGAATATCCCGCGCTCAATGCTACCTGAAGTTCGCCCATCCTCAGAAGTTTACGGCCAGACCAACATTGGTGGTAAAGGTGGGACTCGTATTCCTATCGCCGGGATTGCCGGTGACCAGCAAGCCGCGCTGTTCGGCCAGCTTTGTGTCCAACCGGGAATGGCAAAAAACACCTACGGTACCGGCTGCTTCCTGCTGATGAACACCGGTACAGAAGCGGTTCAGTCCAAGAATGGCCTGCTGACCACCATCGCCTGCGGCCCACGCGGTGAAGTTAACTATGCATTGGAAGGTGCGGTATTTATTGGCGGCGCATCCATCCAATGGTTGCGTGATGAGTTGAAACTTATCAGCGATGCCGATGACTCTGAATACTTCGCCACCAAAGTGAAAGACAGCAACGGCGTGTATGTGGTGCCTGCCTTCACCGGCCTCGGTGCTCCTTATTGGGACCCGTATGCGCGTGGTGCTATCTTCGGCCTGACACGTGGTGTTAACAGCAACCATATTATCCGTGCAACACTCGAGTCTATTGCTTATCAGACTCGTGATGTACTGGATGCCATGCAAGCAGATTCTGGTGAGCGCCTGAAATCACTACGTGTTGATGGTGGCGCAGTTGCCAACAACTTCCTGATGCAGTTCCAGGCCGACATTCTGGGCACGCGTGTTGAGCGCCCAGAGGTACGTGAGAGCACAGCACTGGGTGCCGCATTCCTGGCAGGTCTGGCAACCGGCTTCTGGAATGATTTGGACGAAGTGAAAAGTAAAGCCACCATTGAGCGTGAGTTCCGCCCAGGGATTGAAACTACCGAACGTGATGTCCGCTACCGTGGCTGGAAGAAAGCCGTGGCCCGCGCCCAAGCATGGGAAGAGCACGAAGAGTAACGGTCCGCCGGCTTTAAGCTAAAAATGTTTTATGCAATCGACGCCCCATCACTCCCCCGATGGGGCGTTTTTATGGTGAAAAAAAACACCACATCAAAAGACACGCTTGCGGCTTCACGTCACAAAGGTGGTAGAATTCCGGCTTCCATTCTTCTATACCACCTCAATTAACAGGTTAATGATGAAACGTGAATTAGCCATCGAGTTTTCCCGTGTCACCGAAGCTGCTGCACTGGCAGGTTATAAATGGCTGGGTCGGGGCGATAAAAATGCTGCCGACGGTGCTGCTGTAAAGGCCATGCGTATTATGCTAAATCAGGTCAATATTGATGGGCAGATTGTTATTGGCGAAGGTGAAATTGATGAAGCTCCGATGCTATATATCGGCGAAAATGTCGGTACTGGCCAAGGCGATGCGGTTGATATCGCGGTAGATCCCATTGAAGGCACCCGTATGACTGCCATGGGTCAGGCTAATGCACTGGCGGTGCTGGCGGTGGGAGATAAAGGCACATTTTTACATGCGCCGGATATGTATATGGAAAAGCTGGTGGTTGGCCCCGGAGCGAAAGGCGCTATCGACCTTAATCTGCCGCTGGAACTCAACTTACGCAATGTGGCTATCAAGCTGAATAAACCACTGACTGATTTAACGGTTATTACGCTCGCTAAACCGCGCCATGACGGCATCATCTCCGAAATGCAGCAACTGGGTGTCAAAGTGTTCGCTATCCCCGATGGCGATGTTGCGGCTTCCATTCTAACCTGCATGCCAGAAAGTGAAGTGGATGTGATGTACTGCATCGGCGGAGCACCTGAAGGCGTGATTTCTGCTGCGGTCATCCGCGCCCTGGACGGTGATATGCAAGGCCGCTTGCTACCTCGTCATCAAGTAAAAGGTGATAACGAAGACAACCGTCGGATTGGTGAAGAAGAACTGGTGCGCTGCAAATCAATGGGTATTGAGGCAGGCAAAGTGCTGTTACTGGGTGATATGGCCCGTAATGATAATGTGATTTTCTCTGCCACCGGCATTACCAAAGGTGATCTGCTGGAAGGCATTTATCGCAAAGGGAACATGGCAACCACCGAGACACTGCTGATTCGCGGTAAATCCCGTACAATCCGCCGTATCCGTTCCACCCATTTCCTTGATCGTAAAGACCCGGCACTGCATGAGTTCTTGCTGTAATTCGTTTCACGAATTCTTTAGCAAAAAATTAAAATGGTGGCGGCTGATAAAGTTAAACGAAGGGGTAGCATGCCGTTGGGGTCGTAGCGACGCCAGTCGCCGGAGCGCCCCTTATATCTTGATCTCTTTCCTCATAGGATCGATGATCCCCGACTGATCATCGGGATGTCATGGGTGAGATTGCGAGTGCCCGTGGGTTTAAGCCTGTCACCTAGATTAAT
>OLIJ01000120.1_pt1 | contig 45960 bp, 41 predicted proteins | sample 1609731 | NCBI WGS metagenome assembly OLIJ01 (sample SAMEA4350159, study PRJEB24818) | metagenome | biome: human; feature: gut; material: faeces | place: Denmark | collected 2013-09
CGCCGGCTGGTGGTCAAACGCGGGGAGCAGGGCGACGCGCTGCTGCAGCGGCTGGCTGCCGCCAGCGCCAGCATTCGCGCCGGCCGCTGGGATGCCGAACCGCAGCCGTTTATGGGCGGCGTTATCTCGCTGCAGGCGGCGCAGGGGATGCTGGCGGCGCAGGACAAGCTTGAGCAGCTGGGCGGCAAGGTGCTGCTGCGCATGACCCAGCCGGATCCCAACTCCACGCTGCTCACCCCGGGAATTATTGACGTCACCGGGATCGACGTGCCCGACGAAGAGTATTTCGGCCCGCTGCTGACGGTGGTCCGCTATGAGCAGTTTGATGAGGCGATCCGCATCGCCAACAACACCCGCTACGGGCTGGCGACCGGGCTGATTTCCGCCGATCCGGCGCTGTTCGCCAGGCTCGCCGATGAAGCGCGCGCCGGGATCGTCAACTGGAACAAGCCGCTGACCGGCGCCTCCAGCAAGGCGCCGTTTGGCGGCGTGGGCGCCTCCGGCAACCACCGCGCGTCGGCCTGGTACGCGGCGGACTATTGCGCCTGGCCGATGGCCTCGCTGGTCAGCGAAACGCTGACGCTCCCGGCGGCAACGTCGCCCGGCCTGCCATTCTGACAACGGATTCTGTGAGGACACTATGTCTGGTTTTGAAGCTAATTTCGATGGCCTGGTTGGGCCTACGCACCACTACGCCGGGCTGTCGGTCGGTAACGAAGCCTCGCAAAATAACCGCGACGGCGTATCCAACCCGAAGAAGGCGGCGCTGCAGGGCTTATGCAAAATGAAGGCCCTCGCCGACAGGGGCTTTATTCAGGGGATTTTACCCCCGCAGCCGCGGCCGAATATCGCCGCGCTGCGCGGCCTGGGCTTTTACGGCAGCGATGAGCAGGTGATTACTCGCGCCGCCGCCGACGCGCCGCATCTGCTCTCGGCGTTTAGCTCCGCGTCATCGATGTGGACCGCCAACGCGGCGACGGTATCGCCATCCGCCGATAGCGCCGACGGCAGGCTGCATTTTACGGTCGCCAACCTGACCAACAAGCTGCACCGCTCCCAGGAAGCGCCGACCACCGCGGCGATTTTACGCGCGACCTTTGCCGACGAAGGCTATTTCGTCCATCACCATGCCCTGGCCCAGCACGGCGACCTGGGCGATGAAGGGGCGGCGAACCACAACCGCTTCTGCTACGACTACGGCCGCCAGGGTCTGCAGCTGTTTGTCTACGGCAGGCGCGCGAGCGGCGGCGTGGCGCCGCAAAAATATCCGGCGCGCCAGACCCTGGAGGCGAGCCAGGCGGTGGCCCGGCTGCACCGGCTGAACCCGGAATATACCGTTTTTGCCCAGCAGGACCCGGCGGCCATCGACGGCGGCGTGTTCCATAACGACGTGATTGCGGTGAGCAATCGCCACGTGCTGTTCCACCATCAGCAGGCCTTTGTGCAGCAGCAGGCGCTGCTGGCGACCCTGCGGGAAAAAGCGGCCCGCCTGGATATTCCGTTTGTCAGCGTCGAGGTTCCGCAGGCCCAGGTGGGGCTCAACGACGCCGTCGCCTCGTACCTGTTCAACAGCCAGCTGCTGAGCAAGCCGGACGGCAAAATGCTGATCGTGGTGCCGGAAGAGTGCCGCCAGCGGGAGAACGTCTGGCAGTACCTGAGTGGGCTGGTGAGCGACAGCGCCTCGCCGATCGACGAGCTGGCGGTATTCGATCTGCGTGAAAGCATGCGCAACGGCGGCGGCCCGGCCTGCCTGCGCCTGCGGGTGGTGCTGAACCACGCCGAGCTGGCGGCGGTGAATCCGCACAGCCTGATGGACGACGCGCGCTATCTGCAGCTCACGCAGTGGGTCGAGAAGCATTACCGCGATCGCCTCCACGCCCGCGACCTGGCCGACCCGCAGCTCCTGAGCGAGGTCTATCAGGCCCTTGATGAACTGACGCAGATTTTGCGCCTGGGCTGCATCTATGACTTCCAGCGCTAAGGGGCCGGGAATGGACGACAAGGTGAATGATTTGCTGCACTGCCGGCTGGCGGAGTGGGCGTTTCCCGCAGAAATTGAGGCGCGCTGGCTGGCGGACGGCGTGTTGCAGCTGCTGCCGCAGAGGCCGTGGCAGCAGGCGGCGATCGTTTCAGCCGGCATTCACGGCAACGAAACCGCGCCGATAGAGATGCTGCTGGAGATCGCGCATGCGCTGAGCCAGGGCCGGCAGCCGCTCTCGCAGGCGCTGCTGATCGTCTTCGGCAACCTGCCGGCGATCCGCGCCTCCCGCCGCTATCTGCATAACGACCTCAACCGCCTGTTCGGCGGGCGTCATCTGCGCGCGGCGCCGGGCAATGAGTCCCGGCGCGCGGCGGAGCTGGAGGCGGCGGTCCGGGCGTTCTATACGACGGCCGATGCCCACGGCCGCGTCGGCAGAGTGCATCTCGATCTGCATACCGCCATCCGCGGCTCGCGCTACCGCCAGTTTGCGCTTCTCCCCGCGCGGGAGGGAGAGTACAGCGCCGGGTTTTATCAGCTGCTCTCTGCCTGCGGTATGGACGCGGTGGTGCGTCATACCGAACCCGGCGGGACCTTTACCCACTTTACCGCCGAGGCGTTCGCGGCCGAAAGCGCGACGCTGGAGCTGGGCAAAGTGATGCCCTTTGGTGAGAACGATTTGCGCCTGTTTGCCCCCGCCGGGGCGGCGCTGCGGGCGACGATCGGCGGCGGCGCGCTGCCGTCGCGCCTCAAGGAGCCGATGCGCCATTTTGTGGTTCAGGAGAGCATCATCAAGGGCGACGATCGCTTCATCTTGCACCTCGATCCGCAAACTGAAAACTTCACCGCGCTTGCCGTCGGGCACGTTATTGCGCGTCAGGCGGAGAAAACGTGGGTTATCGATGCGCAGGCTCCCTACATCCTGTTTCCAAATGCGGGAGTGGCAAACGGGCAACGCGCCGGTTTGCTGCTGAAGTCTGCCGCGCCATGCCTTTCTTTGCCTCTCTGAAGGAATCGACATGACTCAACATCAACGTGAGGGGCAGGAGCATCCTGCCATCGACGGGGAGTGCCCGTCGCAGCTCAAACGCGGCCTTGGCGCCCGGCACATTCAGATGATTGCGCTGGGCGGCGCCATCGGGACCGGCCTGTTTATGGGGGCGGGACGAAATATTGCGGTGGCGGGGACCTCGATCCTGCTGATCTATCTGCTGGTGGGCTTTTTTACCTATATGGTGATGCGGGCGATGGGCGAAGTGCTGCTCACCCGCCTGGATTACCGCTCTTTCGCCGATTTCGTCGGCGATTATCTGGGGCCGCAGGCGAGCTTTTACCTCGGCTGGACCTACTGGCTGAGCTGGGTGGTGACCTGTATCGCCGACGTGGTGGTGTGCGGCAGCTATATGCAGTACTGGTTTCCCGAGATGTCGGCGTGGATGCCGGCCCTGAGCACCCTCGGCATTCTGTTCCTGTTCAATTTGCTGTCGGTGAAGATGTTTGGCGAAGCTGAGTTCTGGTTTGCGCTGATCAAGGTGATTACGATTATCGCGCTGATTGTGACCGGCGCGTGGATGATCGCCATCGGCTGGACTTCGCCGGACGGCGTGAAGGCCTCGCTGCACCATATCACCGACCCGGCGGTCTTTATGCCTCACGGCGTCACCGGCTTCCTCGCCGGTTTCCAGATAGCGATTTTCTCCTTCACCGGGATTGAGCTGCTCGGGACGATGACCGCGGAAACCCGCGATCCGCAGAAGATCTTACCTAAGGCGATCAACGCGCTGCCGCTGCGGATTATCATTTTTTATCTGCTGTCGATGGTGGTGATTATTGCCGTGGCCTCGTGGCCGGGCGTGTCGCCCGACGCCAGCCCGTTCGTCACCCTGTTCGCCAAAGCCGGCCTGCCCGCCGCCGCGGCGGTGATAAACTTCGTGGCCCTGACCTCGGCGATGTCGTCAGCCAACAGCGGGGTTTACTCCAGCACCCGCATGCTTTACGGCCTGTCGGTTGAGAAGCACGCCCACGGGCAGTTCCGCATCCTGTCGCGCCATACCCGCATTCCGGTGCGCAGCCTGCTGTTCTCCTGCTTCTGTATGCTCAGCGGCACGCTGCTGCTGTTCCTCGTACCGAACGTGATGACCCTGTTTACCATTGTCTCGACGCTGGCGGCCATCATGGTGGTCTTTAGCTGGGGGATGATCCTCGTGGCCTATCTGGTTTATCGGCAAAAGCGTCCCGATCTGCATGAACGGTCGGCCTTTAAGATGCCGGCGGGCGTGGCGATGAGCTGGCTAAGCCTGCTGTTTTTTGCCTTCGCCATTTTTATTATGATCTTCGACCCCGATACCCTGAAGGCGCTGATTGCCACGCCGCTGTGGTTCATCGCCCTGTGGCTGTGCTGGAAAATAAAGCAGAAGCGAGAAGGGCAAACGCGGCTGGAGAAACTTAACGCCTGACAGGATACAATCGGCCCAATCTGCTGCGCGGCGATAAAGAGGGACGTTGTCGCTGCGCAAACTGAAAAGGAGAAGGTATGTCAGATAATTTCCCGGCGCTCTCCGCCGATACGCTGGCGGCAGCGAACCTCGTCGGCGCCTGGCTGGCTCAGGACGATTTTACGACGCTGGCGCAGAAGCCGCCGTTTGAGGTGGTGGTGCTGGCGGGTAACGCGGTGATCCCGACCATTGATGCCGCCTGTCGGCTGGCGGCTGACGCCGAGGTTCCGCTGCTGATAAGCGGCGGGATCGGCCACTCAACTTCATTTCTCTATGAGGCGGTACGCAACGATCCGCGCTATGGCTCGCTGCCGGTTGAGGGGCGCGCCGAGGCGCATATCCTTGCCGATATCGCCCATCAGCACTGGCACATACCGCGCGAGCGGATCGTGGCGGAAGCGCGCTCCACCAACTGCGGCGAGAACGCGCGCTTTACCCGCGAGGTGCTCGAGGCCGAGGGGCTGGCGCACCGCGCGGGCGTGGTTATCCAGGACCCGACCATGCAGCGGCGAACGATGGCGACCTTCGCCCGCGTCTGGCAGGGGGCAGATCCGCTGCCGCGCTGGTACAGCACCCCGGGCTTCGTGCCCCGGCTGCGCAATACGCCGGAGCAGGGCCTGGCGTTCAGCGGGGCGGCACACGGGCTGTGGCCGGTGGGGCGCTATCTGGCGCTGATCCTTGGCGAGCTGCCGCGCCTGCAGGATGGCCCGCAGGGATACGGTCCGCTGGGCAAAGATTTTATTGCCCACGTTGATACGCCTCCCCGGATTGTCAGCGCGTGGCGCCAGCTGCGTGAAGACAGCCTCCTGACCCACGCCCTCGGCGAGCGAACCTTAGGCTGATGATTTTTGCCCGTTTGCGCCAGGTTTGTCGCAAACGGGCAGTTTGTGTTGCCTGAATGTAACGTTTCCCCCGGCTTTCGGGGCCGTTTTTATGAAGTAATTCACATAATCAGGCGTGCGGACTGCTCTTATTGCCTCTTATGGATAGATTTTTAACAAATAAATCACTTGTTAAAAACAATAAATCTACAGGAGCAGGCTATGACAGCACCCGTTCAGCACCCGATGTATATTGATGGTCAGTTTGTTGCCGGGCGCGGCGACGCCTGGATTGACGTGCTTAATCCCGCTACCGAAGCGCTGCTCTCCCGTATCCCCGACGGCAGCGCCGAAGACGCGCGGCGGGCCATTGATGCTGCGGATCGCGCGCAGCCGACCTGGGAGGCGCTGCCGGCTATCGAGCGCGCCGGCTGGCTGCGTAAAATCGCCATCGGGGTCCGCGAACGCGCCGGCGAGATTGCGGCGCTTATCGTAGCTGAAGGCGGGAAGACTCAGCAGCTGGCGGCAGTGGAGGTCTCCTTTACCGCCGATTATCTCGACTATATGGCCGAGTGGGCGCGGCGCTACGAAGGTGAAATCGTGCAAAGCGACCGTCCGGGCGAGAATATCCTCGTTTTCAAACGCGCCCTCGGCGTGACCACCGGCATCCTGCCGTGGAACTTCCCGTTCTTCCTGATTGCCCGCAAGCTCGCCCCGGCGCTGCTGACCGGCAATACGATTGTGATTAAACCGAGCGAGTTCACGCCCAATAACGCCGTTGCCTTCGCGCAGATTGTCGATGATATTGGCCTGCCGAAGGGGGTGTTTAACCTGGTGTTAGGTCGCGGGGAGACCGTCGGCCAGGAGCTGGCGGCGAACCCGAAAGTGGCGATGGTCAGCATGACCGGCAGCGTAGGCGCGGGTGAAAAAATCATGGCCGCTGCGGCGAAAAATATCACCAAAGTGTGCCTTGAGCTGGGCGGTAAGGCGCCGGCGATTGTGATGGATGACGCCGATCTTGAGCTGGCGGTCAAGGCGGTGGTTGATTCGCGGGTGATCAACAGCGGGCAGGTATGCAACTGCGTTGAGCGCGTTTACGTGCAGAAAGGGATCTACGATCGCTTCGTTAACCGCCTCGGCGAAGCGCTGAAAGCGGTGCAGTTCGGCGACCCGGCCCTGCGCGATGATATTGCGATGGGGCCGCTGATCAACGCCGCCGCGCTGGAGCGGGTCGAGCAGAAGGTGGCCAAAGCGCTGGCTCAGGGCGCGCGCCTTGCCTTAGGCGGCAAAGCGGTTGCCGGCAGCGGCTATTTTTATCCGCCGACGCTGCTGCTGGACGTGCGCCAGGAGATGGATATCGTCCACGAAGAAACCTTTGGCCCGGTACTGCCGGTGGTGGCGTTTGACACGCTTGAGGAGGCGCTGGCGATGGCCAACGACAGCGACTACGGGCTGACGTCGTCAATCTATACGCGCGACCTGAACGTGGCGATGAAGGCGATTAAGGGGCTGAAGTTCGGCGAAACCTACGTTAACCGCGAGAACTTTGAAGCCATGCAGGGCTTTCATGCGGGCTGGCGCAAATCCGGTATCGGCGGGGCCGACGGCCGCCACGGTCTGAACGAATACCTGCAGACCCAGGTGGTCTATTTGCAGGCCTGAGCCGCGGATGAAAAAGCGGATAGCCAAGGGCTATCCGCTGCGGTCACAACCTATTTAGCAAACTTATCCAGCACGCGGATGAGCTGGGTGACGAAGCCGTATTCGTTGTCGTACCACGCCACGGTTTTGACCAGCTGAACGTCGCCTGCCTCGGCGATTTCAAGCTGGGTGGCGTCGTAAATCGAGCCAAAGTGGCTGCCAATCACGTCGGAAGAGACGATCTCCTCTTCGGTATAGCCGAAGGATTCATTATTCGCCGCCGCGTTCTTCATCGCCTGATTGACCTCTTCGGCGGTCACCTTTTTCTCAAGAATCGAGACCAGTTCGGTGACCGATCCGGTTTTGGTCGGCACGCGCTGGGCGTGGCCTTTCAGCCTGCCGCTGAGCTCAGGAATGACCAGACCAATCGCCTTCGCCGCCCCGGTAGTGTGCGGGATGATGTTTTCCGCCGCCGCGCGCGAGGCGCGTAGATCTTTGCCGCGCGGGCCGTCGACCAGCGACTGGGTGCCGGTGTAGGCGTGAATGGTGGTCATCGTGCCGAGCCTGATCCCGAACGCATCGTGGAGCACTTTGGCCATCGGCGCCAGGCAGTTGGTGGTGCAGGAGGCGACGGAGATAATGGTGTCGTCTGCGGTGAGGGTGTCGTCATTGACGTTGTAGACGATGGTTTTCATCTCCCCGGCGGGGGCGGAGATCAGAACCTTTTTCGCCCCGGCGCTCAGGTGATCCTGGGCTTTCTCCGTCGAGGTATAGAAACCGGTGCACTCCACGATAAGCTCCGCGCCTGTGCTTTTCCACGGAATGTGCCGGGCCTCTTTCTCGGCGTAGACGGTGATGGTCTTACCGTTAACGATCAGCGCGTCGTCGGTGTAGTCTACGCTCCACGGGAAGGGACCGTAGTTAGAGTCATGTTTTAACAGATAGGCCAGCACTTTAGGCGAGGTGAGATCGTTAATTGCCACCACTTCCAGCGGGCTGTTAACTTCCAACAAACGGCGTAATACCAGACGTCCGATACGACCAAATCCATTAATTCCAAGCTTGCTCATGGAAAATCTCCTGGTGAGTCGGTTAGAGGGTAAAACTCATACAGGCATACTCCAGTCGGCCGGCCTGGGCAACCAGCAAAATCGGCCTCGTGGCTAAGCTTTTGAAAAAACGCTACAGAAAAATTAATGCATTCGTTCATGATCTGGCGGCAGGAAGTCGGGCCGATAAAACGGGACGCGTTCTGTTTCCGCTGTTATAAAAACGGCTTTCTTTTATGGCGCTCAGGAACGCCTTGCCCAATCGTCCACCCCGGCGGTTTAGGAGTTAAATGATGTCAAAAAAACGCAGGATCGGCCGGCTGATCGCGGCAGGAAAAACGCCCCCCGCGCGGTTAACTCTTCAGGCAGAGATTGAGGCGCTGAAGATACCGCCCCGCACCAGAGCGGAAGCAAAGCGGCAGCTGGCAATAAAGCTTCGTCTGCTGAAGAGCGGGGCGCTGAACGAACAATCATTAAGAGAGCTGGAGAAAAGGGCGGCACAGGATTTATCATTAGCCAACGCGCGCAGATTTGAAGCGGGGGTTGTCGATGCGGTTACTACAGAAAAAATCTCCTTAGCGCATAAAAAATGGCGCGGCCGGACGGCAGATTAGCGCGGTACGATCTTTCTGCCGCGGGCGAATTTATGGATAAAAGGTGTTAGCAATGAATCTATCGGGCAGCTGTTTTCTGGCTGTATTGACGCTGGGTAGCGCCTCGTTTGCGGTGACGGCGAAAACAACGTCGGTTAAGTGTTCCTACCCGACCTATAGTGACCAAAGCGGCAATCATGTCGCTAAAAACCCGATGGTGTTGACGTTTATCATCGATAGCGGAACAAGCAAGGCCTATATGGCCGGAAACGCCGGTTCGACCGAGGTAGCCATCGTGCCAAACGGCGTAGACGGCATGTCTTTTATTGAAACGTCAGAGGTCGGTAACGTCACCGTTACGACAATGACGAGGAGCGGTGATTCGGTGCATAGCCGCAATACGGTTATGCCGGGAGGCATTTTCGCCTCTCAGCATTATGGAACCTGCGTGGCGCAGTAATTTTCGCCCGTTCAGATGCGGGAAAATCCCGCGGCGTCGTCGATAACCACGGTGTTACGACCGGAACGTTTGGCTTCATAGAGCGCCAAATCAGCTTTGCGAAGGACGGTGTAAACATCGTTTTCGTTATCGCTGAACCCGGCAACGCCGAGGGAAATGGTCACTTTCCCGGCGTGGGGGAAATCGGCATTTTCGATCCCCACCCGGATGCGTTCAGCCACCGCCGCCGCCGCTGTCAGGCCGGTATCCGGCAGGAACACCACAAACTCCTCACCGCCAAACCGACAGGCAACCTGCCCGTCGGCGCAGAGGTTGCGCAGCTTCTCACTGAATGTGACCAGCACCGCATCGCCGCCATCATGCCCGTGCAGATCGTTAATCTTTTTAAAATGGTCTATATCAATCGCGATGATGCAGCGCTCGGCGGAATGGAGGGATTGTTTCAGCAGGGTGCTGAAACCTTTGCGGTTATAGAGTCCGGTCAGCGGGTCCGTCATCGTTTCATCGCTGAGGGCGTTTACCCGCCTGGCCATTATTTGCAGATGCAGGCTGAAAGCCTCTTTAAGACGTTCCGCTTCCTTGTACCAGACGTTAATATTGGCCAGCTTTTTGAGCGTGGACTCATTGTTTTCCGCGCGCGTGAATTCTGCGAGTTTCTCCAGCGGAGCCGAAATGATGGCAGCAAAAATCGTTACGGTCGTCACCGTGAGGATGATGATCGCGAGCGTGAACCAGAACGCGTTCACTACCGTCTGCATTAATATACGGGATACGCTTTCCGATGCCCCCGAGATGATAACCTTCCAGTCGGCCTGCTTCAGGCTGGCGTAGCCAACCAGGTTGCCGCCGCTTTTACCATCGCCAAAAAAGTGCCCGTTTTGCGTTTTGATAATCTGCTCCTGCAGGCCGGGAGCAGAATTAAACCCGCCGCCCACTCGTGTCGGATCGCGATTAAAGATTATTTTACCTTCATTATTAATGACGCTGACGTCCGTTGTATTTTCGTAAAAATGCATGCTTAGAATATCGCTGAGCATGCTCTCTTTTTGCAGATAGATGCTGCCGCCGATATAACCGAGATAGTCGCCGCCGGGGCTAAATAATGGCTGCGAGACAAACACGACGTAATTACCCGCCGCCGATATAAAAGGTTCAGAGATAAAAAGCTTTTTTGAGGCTATGGCCTGCCTGCTGGCGCCAGAGTGCAGCTTTATCCCCACCAGCTTCAGGCTCTCCGGAGAGGCGGCAGCAATAACGGCGTTGGAATTAACAATTACCACCGAGTTGAAAAAGCCGGACTGCAGGCGCAGCCGGTCAGCTTCATTTTGCAGCTGGCGGCGGTCGTTAAGGGCTTTTATCTGCCCGGCGCTGTAGGCCAGCTCCCGCTGCGCCGTCACCAGGTAGCGGTCGGTGGTATCCGCCAGTTTACGGGCGTAGGCGAGGTTGTTCTCGAGTAACCGATCCTCAATGTTGCCCTTCTGGAAAAGCGTCAGGGCGCTGAGCAGCAGCATTGATGTCAGCAGGATCCCTCCGACGGACAACATCAGCATGAGAGTGCGCAGATGCAGTTTTTTCCTTGGCATAAGTTTTCACGTATCTTAAAAATTTTCTGCATTTTATCAGCTTTTTAGCGCAGAACATAAGCAGCTTCTGCTGCTCTATCGCTTGATCGCAAGTTCCGGCTAGCGGGCGGCGGCCGGGATTATGGCGCGCCGTGCTACTGGGCGTCGATCGATTTTGTCCATGTCATATCAGCGATACCGAATCGACGACGCCCTTAGAGACTTACCGTGGGGAACGATACGTTACCCGGCTCCAGTAGCCTGAGCCGGTACCCGCAATTTTTATCCAGCCCAGACGCGTTAATTCCAGCGCAATAAAGGTGTTTAAGAGGCCGTGGCCCATGCTGACAACGTGCCCGTGCTGCGCCGCCGTGTCGATCAGCTCCCGCGCCATTTTTGCTGCTCGCGCCCGGACTGCAGCTTTTGATTCAGATCCCGCCGCAAGATCAAAAAACCAGAGCAGGCGGAACAGCATCAGCCAGATACCCGCGGGGAATTTTATTAGCGCTACGTTGATAACGGGCAGCGGCGCTTCGCTGAGGTCGCGGAGTATGGCATCCGGGTTCACCCCCAGCGCAGATAGAGACGAAAGCGCGCGCGGCAGGGGGCTGCAGACAAAATAATCGCTGGCCTCGCAGGCGGATTTTGTCTTCGGAGGGGGTATTTCAGCTACCGTGGCAGCGTTATAATCCGCTATCCAGGCAGGCATTTCGCTGGCTTTAAGCCACAACAAACCCCGGTTCTTTACGCCGTCAGGCTTCCCGTGCCGTATTAAGGTAATGTCCATATTGGCATCGTCTGGTAATGAAATGAGTGGAGGCAATATAACATTGATGATAGTTTTCATATGCCGGTTTCTATCGTAATAAATTATTCTTTTAATATGCTCGGCTGAATAAAAAGACATCAGATGAAATACCTTATCTTCTTCTTTGCCGCGATCGTCATTTTTTGTGCTTTCTTCGTTATTCGCCTGTCAGATTTTGATCTTTCTGGTTATGGAAAACAGAGAGAAATATCATTTCAGCACCATCAGGATATTTTACACGGGACGTTAATTCTTCCTCCTGGTAAAGTTAATCCACCGGTGGTGCTTATCGTTCACGGCGACGGTGCCCAGGATCGCTGGTCCGCAGACGGGTATATTCCGCTTGTTAAGTTCCTGGTGGCCCAGGGAATAGCCGTTTTTTCATGGGATAAACCCGGCGTAGGAACAAGCACCGGGAACTGGCTGGCGCAGACAATGGCGGATCGCGCAGAAGAAGCGGCAATGGCATTACAAAAAATGAAACAACAGCCTGAGTTGAAAGACAGTCGTGCGGGATTTCTCGGATTTTCGCAGGCCGGATGGGTCGTGCCGCAGGCTAGCCAGCTGGCTCTCCCCGATTTTGCCGTGCTGGTCGGTGCGGCGATAAACTGGCGAAATCAGGGCGTATACTATCTGGAGCAACGGCTCAAATTTGCCGGGCGTTCGGCCGTTGAAATTGACCAGACTAAAAAACTTGAAGAAGAGACCTTTGACAGACAGTTTACGGAGGAAGCTGCTGCACATCCTTGCCTGTCGCGCTGTACCCGGCAGGACTTCGAGCGCAGAAATTCCCGCGCGGATGCAACCAAAGAGATCTCCGGGATGCATACTCCCGCGTTAATCATGATGGGAGAGAACGATCGAAATGTGGACCCGAATGAAACAGTCGAGATCTGGGCCAGGAAGTTACCAGAGAGCACTCCCCGATGCATCCAACTGGTTGCCGGTGCGACTCACGGGCTCCTGCGCAGTAGATGGTTTGATTACCAGCTTCCCTCACAGCTGCCGCTGTGGAAACAGGGCCTGTTTCTGTTGTTGGGGCAATATGCGTATTCACCCGCAGCACTCACTGCTGTTTCGCACTGGGTCCTTAACCAGAAATGCGGTTAATGAACTTCACGCTGACGGCTGACTAAATGGTTAACACTTTATGTAAGGGGGATTTGTGCGCACTCGCCCATCATCTCGATTAATAGTTCTTTCGCCTGAAAATCACGTCTTGCTCTTTTGCTTCTGCCATACAGATGACGCTTTGAGCGGCAGGACATATTGGGCAACGCCGGGTGGAGGGCTTGAACACAATGAATCCTTCGAGCAGGCTGCTTTACGCGAATTACTTGAAGAAACGGGTCTGATAAGAACAGCTGCAGGACCGCAGATCGCATCCAGATCCTTCACCATGATGCTAGCTGATGGGGAGACGGTTGTTGCTGATGAGCGTTTCTTCATTATTAATACAAATACATCAGATATCGACCGCTCAAGGTGGAGTAGCAACGAAAAAAAAGTCATTCGCGATCACTACTGGTGGACAATAGAAGAGCTCAGACATACCGATGAAATCATCTTCCCACTCGATTTGATCATCAACATTCTTGAAAGCAGGTTAACCGACTCCCCGGTATTTAACGTGTCGCAATGACCTTGATGTTCGCTTCTGGCATGCAATGAACATCTGAACTTAGCCCATCACTCCCATAGCAAATGTCGCTTTTACATATTGCGAGCGGATGCTTAGGGCAAACGGCACGTCCCTGACTTTTTTCACCACTAAGCGCCCGGCTGAACTGGACCACAGGGCCATCGGTGACACCAGGCGACGGGGACGCGCCTACGGGCGAGCTGATATTTCCTTAACTGCTCGCCAGCTCGAACAGCCGACGCGTCGCAGGGGTCAATCCTGACATATGAATGCAGGCGTGCACCATGCCCGGCAGTCGCTCGCAGCGTACCGCTACGCCAGCTTCCTGCAGCCGAAGCGCATACCGTTCGGCCTCATCGCGCAGCGGATCGTATTCGCAGCTCAGGATGGTTGCCGGCGGCAAACCGCGCAGTGAAGCCGCGTGCAGCGGTTCGGCATGAGGATGACGGCGTTCTCCCAGATAGCTGTGCCAGCAAAATGCCATCGCATCACGCGTTAAATAATAGCCCTCAGCAAACTCGCGATAGCTCCCGGTTGCCATATCGCGACTTAACGCCGGATACAGCAGCAGCTGATGCTCAATGCGAGGACCGCCGCGATCCCGCGCCAGTAGCGCGGTTGCCGCCGCGAGATTCCCGCCGGCGCTATCGCCGCCCACCGCCAGGCGGTTGCTATCGATGCCCAAACGCTGCGCCTGTGCGTAAACCCAGCATAGCGCCTGATAAACATCCTCTAACGGTCGCGGAAATGGGTGCTCTGGCGCCAGCCGGTAATCCACTGACACTATTATCCGCCCGGTGGCATTGGCCAATGCCTGACAAGGCCGATCGTACAGCGCCAGCGATCCCAGACACCAACCGCCGCCGTGAGCAAACAGCATCGCTGGCTGCGCGGTTTCAGTATTTAAGCCAACGGGCGTATAGGCGCGAAGGGCAATACCGTAGCCATCATCAACGATGGCGACATAATCTTTGAAGCCATCGTTGATTTCCATCTCTCCCTGTAGCTGAAGCAAATCGGCTTCAGCGGCCGCGCGCATCTCGCCCAGCGACGCTGGCGGCGATGCGCTCCTTTGCGATGAAGCGGCGAGGAAGCCGGCAATATGCGGATCAAGCGGCATAGTGAGTCTCCTCTGAAAGAAAGGGGACGATCAGCCCGATAAAATCCTCATGACACTCTTCGGTAATAAAATGACCACACCCGGCCACCGTCTCGCCGCGCAGATCGTGAGCATTGCCCTGCAGCGTTGCCAGCGGCGCATCAGCCGTTGCATATTCTGCTCCCACCGTAAGCACCGGCATTGTTAAAGGCACTTGCTTGCGGAGCTGGTTCTGCCGAATGGTCTCCGGGATCGCGCGATAGTAATCGAAGCCCGCGCGCAGCCCGCCCGGAGCAGAATAGGCGGCGATATAAACCTCTGCGGCTACCCGATCGCGGCGATGAGACCAGCGGTTGAAAATATAGCTGAGATATTGTGATTCACGGCCGTAGGTCAGGGTTTCCGGTAAATCGGCCAGCTGATTGAACATGAAGTGCCAAAGGAAAATATTCTCTTCCGGCGCGACAAAAATCGACGGGGCAGGGGCCAGCCCCGGGATCACCGCTTCTGTCAGCACAAGTCGCTCAATCGCCTGCGGAAAATCGCTCGCTATGGCGTAGCCAATCCACATGCCAATATCGTGGCCCACCAGGCTGTAGCGCGTATGCCCCAGCTGCGCCATGACTGCGTGCAGCACGGCGCCAACGCTTCCGGTATCGTAACCGCCATGGGGCTTATCGGAATCGCCGATGCCCGGAGGGTCAACGGCGATCGCCTGAAAACCGGCGTCGGCAAGCGCGCGGATGACGTAGCGCCAGGTATACCAGGTCTGGGGCCAGCCGGGTATCAGCAGTACCGGCTGACCTTTTCCCGCCACGGCGCAGTGGATGCGCTGCCCGTTGACCTTAGGATAGACGTGTTGCACCTCAAGATCCGCGTAGAGGATCTCGCCGTATTGTTGTTCCATGAGGGATTCCTTTAAATATTCTGGCCTAGCGTATGCCGAGTAATTTTTTGATTTGATGAGGATTTACCGGCGCGCCGGCGAAGTCGTCGAACACCTTATCGGTGATGTGAATAATGTGGTTGCTGATGAACTCTGCCCCCTCCCGGGCTCCGTCCAGCGGATTCTTCAGGCAGCACTCCCACTCCAGCGTTGCCCAGCCGGCGTAATCGTATTGCGCAAGCTTCGCGAAAATGGCTTTGAAATCAACCTGACCGTCACCTAATGAGCGGAAGCGGCCCGCGCGATCGATCCATGATTGATAGCCGCCGTAGATCCCCTGACGGCCGGTGGGATTAAATTCGGCGTCTTTAACGTGGAACATATTGATGACGTCCTTATAAATATCAATAAATTCCAGGTAGTTGAGCTGCTGTAGCACCATATGACTCGGGTCAAAAAGTACCCGGCAGCGGGGATGTTCGCCCACCCGCTGGTGGAACATTTCGAACGTCACGCCATCGTGTAGATCTTCGCTCGGGTGGATTTCATAGCACAGATTAATACCCTGCTCATCGCAGGCGTTGAGTACCGGCAGCCAGCGCCTGGCAAGCTCGTCGAAGGCGGTTTCGATTAGCCCGGCCGGACGCTGCGGGAACGGAAACAGATAAGGCCAGGCCAGCGAGCCGGAAAAGGTGCCCAGTTCGCTGAGGCCAAGGCGCGCGGAGGCTTTGACGGCCATCAGCAGCTGTTGCCGGGCCCACTCGCCGCGGGCTTGCGGATTGCCGTGTACCTCGGACGGCGCAAAGCTGTCACATAAGCTGTCGTAGGCCGGATGTACCGCCATCAGCTGGCCGAAGATATGGCTGGTCAGTTCGCTGACTACCAGACCGTGTTCCGCCAGCATACCGGTCAGATCGTCGCAGTAGGTCTGGCTTTCCGCCGCGGTTGCCACGTCGAAGAGACGCCGATCCCATGCCGGGATTTGCAATGCCTTAAAACCGGTTTCTGCGGCCCATTGGGCAATCGCAGCCAGGCTGTTGAACGGGGCGACCTCGTCGCTAAACTGAGCGAGATGGAGGCCTGGACCTTTGAGGGTTTTCATCGTAAACTCCTATTGTTTGTCGATTGACAAACAATAGGAGTAAAAACGGATAACCGCAAGCAAAATTATAAATGCGTTGGTAATCTCAACGATTTAAGCGATCCTTGATCGCTAAATATCGGACCAACTGGAGCAACGTAATGGCAGGCAGACCGCGCGAATTCGATCGTGAACTGGCGCTTTTGAAAGCGCGTAATCTATTCTGGCGACAGGGCTATGAAGGGACGTCAATGTCGGATTTGGTGGCGGAACTGGGCATCGCTTCCGCGCGTATTTACAAGGCATTCGGTTCAAAAGAACAGCTTTTCCGGGAAGCGATTGCTGACTACGAAAATCAGGAAGGGGGCTTCGCGGATCGCGCCTTTGCCGCCGAGGGCAACGTGCGGGAGGCAATCAAAACGCTGCTGATGGATGCTGTGCGCCTCTACTGCCAACCGGACCTGCCGCAAGGATGTATGGTGGTTGCCTCCGCTGCCAGCGTCAGCGTGGAAAATAACGACATCAAAACCTGGCTGGCTCAGCATCGTCTCCAGCGCACGCAGCAGATTATCGACCGGCTGCGTCAGGCGGTGCATAGCGGCGAGCTGCCTGCCACTACCGATGCTGACAGCATTGGCGATTATTTCGCCGCCTTTTTGCACGGCCTGTCGGTTCAGGCTCGCGATGGTGTTGCCGAATCGCGATTGCTGGCGGCGGCTAATGTGGCGCTGACCGCACTACCATATACAGATTAAGTTATTTTCGTTGGCAATGGCGTGAAGCAGGCGAACGGCAAGTTTCCCTCGCGTAGCTGCGCACGCGGATGGATATCTGCGGCCGTGAGTAGATGATCAACATCATTGGTCTTATTTTTGCTGATGTTAATCTCTCCTGTCTGAAGGTTGATATCTTCTCAAGCCGAAGCACCCCATGCCGCAAACCGGTGTGTACCGCGACAATCCATATCACTGCGTGCCTACGAGAATGTTTGGTAATCAGATGTGCCAGGAGGGGAGCAGGGGTTTTTGGGTTACCTTTAAATTTTTAACATTCTCATGGGGAGAGCGTGTGTTGAACGGGCTTTGACTGGCTAAATCAGCATTCGAGAGAAAGACCGCGCAGCGTGCGCGGCAGTCCGCCGCCCGCGAGCGTAAAATTGAACTGGATCTCTACTCATAATTCCCCAGAATGACAGTGAAAGCGCTTTCTGCTCCCCTGGCAGTCCCCATTATGCTAAGTTTTAGGGGCCATCTGTCTTACGAGAGTCTTAACTCAGGAGATAATTCTAAGGAGAGTAAATATGGCCATGTTTGGGAAAGTAACACTTGGCATGTTCTGTCTTGTTTTTGCGAAATTTGCATTCTGTGCAGAAAAAGGGCTCAATTACGAATCAAATAATAAGACATTCACCTTAAAAGAAGAGTGTATTTCATCTTTGGTGATGAATAATTATATGTTTGATTCAAAAGAATATTACTCGCTGAGCGTGCGTTTAAAAAATAGTCGAAATTGTTCTCTGGCGTTAAATGGCATAATAGAAGAAAATATCGGGAATCACTTGCGCATATATTTCAACTCTGATTTGCTGATTGATAGTTATATTGCGGGGAAGCTTAATACTGAAAATGGCTTCAAAATGCCTTTGGACAGTAAGAAGTTGGGCGATAAAATTCTTTCATTTTATCACAAGAATAGTTAAGTGAATGTATCTATGAAATTACAGTCGCCCTGATTTGGGGTGACGGTATGCTTAATCATCTTTTGCGGAAATCTACCGTTACCGTAACGGGAACTGAGTGAGATTTTACTCGTACAGAAGAATGCCCGGCCCAGGTAGCCGTTAACGAGAAATAACCAGGTCCACGGTCCAGATGGTCTTAATCTGATTATGCTCTGGATACTTACATGTGTTCAAACATAAAAATCTTCCCGAAACTCGTGAGTTTGATGGCGAAAATAGGTCGTATTTTAGGGGGGATTGGGGGGCGAAAAGTATCTTAGGGGCGCTTTTGAGGGCGTTAAAAACGCCGCACACGACCAACAATCTCCTTCAGCCTCACAGCTTAACTTCTTGTATTGCCAGTAAATGCATGATTCCTCGCGATTGTTTCTTATAAGTACGTAAAAGTTAATGAATTTTTAATAAAAGGCCGTTATGTTGTCGGCATCACACTTTTGTTAAGGGTTTTCCCATGCGCGATAAATACTCCGGCCTGCAGATAGGCATCCACTGGCTGGTATTTTTATTAGTGGTTGGCGCCTATGCCGCTATGGAGCTGCGGGGCTTTTTCCCTCGCAGCGACCGGCCGCTGATTAACATGATTCATGTATCCTGCGGTATTTCCATCTGCGTACTGATGGTGGTACGACTGCTGGTGCGCCTGAAATCTCCCGCACCGCCGATTGTGCCGAAGCCATCGCCGATGATGACCGGTTTCGCGCACCTGGGGCATCTGGTTATCTATCTGCTGTTTATCGCCTTACCGATCGTCGGCATGGTCATGATGTATAACCGCGGCAACCCGTGGTATGCGTTTGGCCTGACGATGCCCTTTGCGGCGCAAAGTAATTTTGAGCTGGTGGATACGCTGAAGGGCGTACACAGCCTGCTGGCGAATACCGGCTACTTTGTTGTTGGCCTGCATGCGCTGGCCGCGCTGATGCATCACTATTTGTGGAAAGACAATACGCTGCTGCGCATGATGCCGCGCAAGCGCTAGCTGTGATTAGCTTTCTACGTTCAGACCCCGCCCTGTGCGGGGTTTTTTATTTCTTTTACCGCGGACTGTGATACATCTGATCGCACCAACGGGAAGAGGGGATAAAGATGAGAGTCAGACTTGCCGCGCCGGATGAAGCGCCAGCGCTATGGGAAATCCGCAATCAGGCGATACGCCACGGCTGTCGTGAAAGCTATGACGCCGAGGTTCTGCAGGCCTGGACGCCGGATCTGATGCCGGAAGGCTATCGCCATGCGGTGCGCGACAACCCCTTTTATGTGATCGAAGAGGCGAACGGGCGCGCGGCAGCGACCGGCTATCTCGACCTTCGCGCCGGCAGCGTCGAGGCGATTTTTACCCGCCCGGAGTGCTTCGGTAAAGGTTACGCCGGGCTTATCGTGACGACGATAATCGCTGAAGCGCGTCGCCGGGGGCTGACGCGAATCACGCTGGAAGCCACGCCCAACGCCGCCGGTTTCTATCTGCGCCACGGCTTTGTGGCGCTCGGTGAAAAATGGCTGCCATCAAAGCTGGCCAATGCTGATTTACGCTGTGTGGATATGATGCTGGAGCTGAGCTGAGCCCAAAACTGCGCCGCTGTGCTACGGTTAAAGCGGCGTTTCAATTTGCCATATTGCTTAATTAAATATAGTATACCCCCCTATATGATATGGAGGGCGTCACCGTGCCACATTCACCTGAAGATAAAAAACGCGCCCTGAGCCGCGTACGCCGTATTCGCGGGCAGGTCGAGGCGCTTGAGCGCGCGCTGGAGTCCGGCGAGTCCTGTATGACAATTCTGCAGCAGATCGCCTCAATTCGCGGCGCAACCAACGGTTTGATGGGGGAGATGGTGGAAATTCATCTCCAGGATGAGCTGGTAAGCGGCGAAACCACCCCCGACCAAAGAGCGATACGAATGGCGGAAGTCGGCCATCTGCTACGATCCTACTTAAAATAAATCATGACGAAGGAAGAGACCCTTATGAAATCACGTGCAGCAGTCGCGTTTGGCCCGGGCCAGCCGCTGAAGATCGTTGAGATTGACGTCGCGCCGCCGAAAAAAGGCGAAGTGCTGGTCAAGATCACCCACACCGGCGTCTGCCATACCGATGCCTTTACCCTCTCCGGGGACGATCCGGAAGGCGTGTTCCCGGCGGTGCTGGGGCATGAAGGCGGCGGCATTGTCGTTGAAGTCGGCGAAGGCGTGACCAGCCTGCAGCCGGGCGATCACGTTATTCCGCTGTACACCGCCGAGTGCGGCGAGTGCAAATTCTGTAAATCCGGCAAAACCAACCTCTGCCAGGCGGTTCGCGCCACCCAGGGCAAAGGCCTGATGCCGGATGGCACCACCCGTTTCTCCTACAACGGCGAGCCGATTTATCACTATATGGGCACCAGCACCTTCAGCGAATACACCGTTTGCGCGGAGATTTCGCTGGCGAAAGTTAACCCCCAGGCTCCGCTGGAGAAAGTCTGCCTGCTGGGCTGCGGCGTGACGACCGGGATCGGTGCGGTTCACAACACCGCGAAGGTGAAAGAGGGCGATACGGTAGCGGTATTCGGCCTCGGCGGAATCGGTCTGGCGGTTATTCAGGGCGCGGTACAGGCGAAAGCCGGGCGCATTCTGGCGGTCGATACCAATCCGGAAAAATTCACGCTCGCCAAAGAGATGGGCGCGACCGACTTTGTCAATCCGCGTGATTACGAAAAGCCGGTGCAGGACGTCATTGTTGAGCTCACCGACGGCGGCGTGGACTTCAGCTTTGAGTGTATCGGCAACGTCAACGTCATGCGTTCGGCGCTGGAGTGCTGTCATAAAGGCTGGGGCGAGAGCGTGATTATCGGCGTTGCCGGTGCGGGCCAGGAGATTAAAACCCGGCCGTTCCAGCTGGTAACCGGCCGCGTATGGCGCGGTTCCGCATTCGGCGGCGTCAAAGGGCGCACCCAGCTGCCGGGCATGGTTGAAGACGCGATGGCGGGGAAAATTCGCCTCGATCCGTTTATCACCCACCGCCTGCCGCTGGATCAGATCAACGAAGCGTTTGACCTGATGCACGAAGGTAAATCAATCCGTACCGTTATTTATTTCGGCGACCAGTAATCACCGGCAGCAGGCACAACGCGCCTGCGAGTGCCGACGCCGATCGTCAGAGGCGCTTCGCTGAGGCAAAAAAATACCTGCCGGTGGCTTCACCGGCAGGTATGAGTGTGACAAGACTCCGTGCTTACTGCTGGTCAGGCAGCGCGTAGGCGATGATATAGTCGCCGCGATCCGGAGACTGACGTGCGCCCCCGGCGTTGATGATGATGTACTGCTTGCCGGTTTTCGGCGAAACGTAGGTCATCGGACCGGACTGGCTGCCGACCGGCAGACGAGATTTCCAGATTTCCTTACCGCTGGCGGTATCAAACGCCCGCAGGTAGAAGTCCTGGGTGCCGGCGAAGAACAGCAGGCCGGACTGAGTAGACAGCGATGCGCCGAGCGTCGGCATGCCGATTGGAATTGGCATATGCATCCGAATCCCCAGCGGGCCGGTATCCTCGACGGTACCGACCGGCACCTGCCACACCAGCTTCCCGCTTTTCAGATCCACTGCCGACATCGTACCGAACGGCGGCTTCTGGCATGGAATGCCCAGCGGCGACAGGAAGCGTTCGCGCATTGCGCCAAACGGCGTGCCTTCCATCGGCACGATACCCATCTCAATGCCGCTGGCATTTTTGGCGACTTTGGCGCGTGGCACCATATAGTTTGCCAGGCCGAGACGCATATCGTTGACGAACATCAGACCGTTATTCGGGTCGACCGACACGCTGCCCCAGTTCATACCGCCCAGCGAACCCGGATACTGCAATGAACGGTCTTCGCCCGGCGGGGTGAAAATGCCCTGATGGCGCATGGATTTAAAGGCGATACGGCAGATCAGCAGATCGACCGGCGTGGCGCCCCACATATCCGACTCTTTCAGCGTTTCGTTACCGATCATCGGCATGCCGACGGAGTAGGGCTGGGTCGGCGAGTAGCGCTCGCCTTCGACGTTGCCCTGCGGAACCGGGCGCTCCTCCACTTTGGCAACCGGCTCACCGGTTTCGCGGTTGAGCATAAAGATCATGCCCTGCTTGCTGGTCTGTACCAGTACCGGGGTGGTAGCGCCTTTACCATCCGGCAGGTCGTACAGCAGCGGCTGCGACGGCAGGTCAAAGTCCCACAGGTCGTGATGGGTCGTCTGATAGTGCCAGCGCACCTGGCCGGTGGTGGCATCGACGGCAACGATTGACGAGCTGTACTTATCGTCAAGCGCGGTCCGCTCGCCGCCAAAGAAGTCCGGCGTGGCGTTGCCGGTCGGCAGGTAGATCAGGTTCAGCTTCGCATCATAGGACATCGCTGACCAGACGTTAGGCGTACCGCGCGTGTAGGTTTGACCTTCCGGCGGCAGACCGGTCAGGTTTGGATTACCCGGATCCCATGCCCACGCCAGCTTACCGCTGTGGACATCATAGGCGCGTACCACGCCCGGGGGCTCGCCGGTGGAGAAGTTATCCGCCACGCGGCCGCCGACCACCACCACGTTCCCGGCCACCAGAGGCGTCGAGGTCTGCTGGTAGTAGCCCGCTTTGATCTCACCCATTCCAACGCTCAGGTCGACGACACCGTGTTCACCAAATTCTTCACACGGTTTGCCGCTATCGGCGTCGATGGCGATCAGGCGCGCGTCGGTTGTCGGCAGGAACAGACGACGGGAGCAGGCGGCGGGCTGAACGTCAGCCGCCGGGGCCGACTGGGCCACACCGTCCGCGTAATAGCCGAGCCCGCGGCAGCGCTGCCAGTTTGGCGCGGTGGCCTTTGAGTCGTAGCGCCATTTTTCCTTGCCGCTATCAACGTCCAGCGCCAGCACCTTGCTGTAAGGGGTGCAGACATACAGCGTATCGCCGATTTGCAGGGGGGTATTCTGATCTTCGGCGCCGGAGCCGTTGCTCTGCGGAATATCCCCGGTATGGGCGACCCACGCCACCTGCAGCTGATTAACATTGTGCTTGTTAATCTGATCCAGCGCGGCGAAGCGATCGCCGTGGGTAGTATTGCCCCAGTGCTCCCAGTTTTTCTGCTGTTCGCCGGCGGCAACCGGCTTAACCGGTACCTCTTCGGTGGCGCTCACCAGCGGCTGCGCCTTGAACATCCAGCCGAAGCTGACGGCCAGCACGACCGCCAGCGCCGCCGCGAGGCCAAAGGCCGGGCCTTTTTTCGTCGCGTTAACCGAGAAGAACGGCCAGACGAGGGCCGAAAGAAGCGCCAGCGCGCCGAAGACAAACAGGCGCGAGAACAGCGGCCAGAAGGTCCATCCAGCATCGCTGATGGCCCAAACAATGGACGCGACAAACGCCAGCGCGTACAGCAGGATGCCGCTGCGGCGGTTGCGGAAGATGAGTACGGAGGCGATAACCATCGCCAGCCCCATCAGGCTGAAATAGAGGCTGCCGCCGAGCGTGGCGAGCTTTATGCCAGGAATACCGATGGCCAGGCCGATTATCAGCATCAGCCCGGCGAGAAGCCACTTCAGGATCCGGGGGAATCCTCGTGGCGCGTGACCCGTTGTCATGTTGTCTCCTTAACCACCCGTTCTCAGGGGTGAACCAAATGAATCAAAAATTTAATGTTTATCTTTTGAGTGAAGCGATAAATGGCTTCATGAAAGAGGGTTGATCGCTGATTTTGATTTCATATGAACCATATGGTGAAATCGTGGCAATGATAAATCTGTTACCGAAGTTTGCGCAATTGTTAATAAATAATTTCGCACTTATTGATTATGCTGCTAAGCAAACGGCGCTATCCGCGGTCGGTCGGTCGCCGCCGGCCTGCCGGGGGGAAACGTAGAGAGGACAGGGCGATGTCTGGTGGGGAGGAATAACCGATTTGCCCGGACAGGCGGCGATCTGTCCGGGACCAGGTTCAGGCCGGCATCGATTTTCGAATCGCGCTGAGCAGGATCTGCGCGCCGGAGGTGAGGGTGGCATCGACCCGGGTCAGAATACCGATCGGTTCACCGGCGCCCTGAGTCGGTACCGGCAGCGCGCTAAGCAGGCCGCGCCGCAGGTCGTCCTTCACCGCCCCGGAGGGGACGAACCAGATATAGTCATAATCGACGGTCAGCTGGCGCGACAGCGACGCCGAGAGCGTCTCTATACAGCCAGCGGGAATTTTACATCCCTGGCTTTGCAGCAGCGTTTCGGCATTCTGGCGGGGGATCGTCCCTTTAGGCGAAACGACGACCGGCCAGTCCATCACCCGGCTGAGCGTCACCGTCTCCTGCAGCAGCGGGTGCCCGGGGCGAACCACCAGCTTCAGGGATTCCAGAAACAGCAGCTCATAGTTCAGACCGCTCATCAGCTCCGGGTCGGACATGCGCCCGATGCCGATATCAATCTCCCCCGATTTAAGCCCCGCCAGCAGCATGGTGTTATTCATAGTGGCGACCTGCAGGGTGATATCTTTCTGCTGCTGGTGAAACTGGCCGATGACCGTCGGCAGAATGCCGAGGGCGGCGGTAGGCAGCGCGCCGATGCGCACCACGTCGGGATTCATTCCCTCTTTGCGGTTGAGCGCCTGGCCCGCGGTATTAAGCGCGTCGAGGACCTTTACCGCGTGGGTGAGAAACTGCTCTCCGACCAGCGTCAGCTGTGCGCCAAGCCGCCCGCGCTCAAAAAGCCGCGTTCCGGTCAGCTGCTCCAGCTCGTTCAGCGTTTTTGATAAAGCGGGTTGGCTAAGATTAAGTGTTTCAGCCGCACGCCCCAGCGTTCCCTGTTGAGCGACGGCCACGAAGGTGTGTAGATGGCGCAAGCGAATGCGCTGACTAAAGAGAACGTTTTTTTCCATAATTGATACTAAAAACAGAGCGGTATGAGTGACAAGCGATATTGTTTAAATTTGATAACCCAATGGCAAAATATTATTAACATTTACTCTTGTTATATTACAAATTCTTTTAGCCGACGCTAAAAAGACGATGCCCCGGGCTGTGCCGGGGCAAACGGGGGAAAAATGACCTCAAAGATCGAAAAAGACGGTTTCGTTCTCGCCCTGCAGATGAATATCGAAACGATAGACGATTTCGCCGCCGCGCGCTTCGCGCCGGGCGATTAGCGTCTGGCGGCGCACCTCCCACTCGATCAGGTTGAGCACCGGATCGGTTTGGTTGGCCTCCTGCTCGTCGGCAAAGTACATCCGCGTATTCAGGCCGATGTTGATCCCACGCGCCACCACCCATAAGTTGACGTGCGGCGCCATCACCCGCCCGTCGCGGCCGACAACCGCGCCCGGCTTAATGGTTTCAAAGCGCCAGACGCCGGAGGCGAAGTCGGAGCAGCTGCGGCCCCAGCCGCGAAACGCCGGGTCGCGCTTTTTGCCGGTCTGCCGGTCGTCGGGATGCGCGTAGCGCCCGGCGGCGTTGGCCTGCCAGATCTCCAGCAGCACGTCGCGCACCGGAGTGCCGGAACCGTCAATAACCCGGCCCTCAATGGTAATACGCTCGCCCTCGGTATCCGCAGTGGCGAGCTGCGGGCCAAAGTTATTTTCGAAAATGTGGAAGCCCGCGGCCTCTGGCGCAAGCCCGATATGAACATAGGGGCCGGCGGTTTGCGAGGCGGTTTCTGGTAAATAGTCTTTCATCGGGCGGCCCCCTGAGTGCGGTTTTCAAACAGCGTCGCGCGATGGCCGCGCAGCACCAGATCGAAGCGGTACGCCAGACAGTCCAGCGGCACGGCGGCATGGGTATCCAGCTCGGCAATCAAGGTGCGAACGGCATCGTCGTTATTGATGGTTTTGACGATCGGGCACTGCTTAATCAGCGGGTCGCCCTCGAAATACATCTGGGTGATCAGGCGCTGCGCCCACGCATCCCCGGAGAGGGAAAAGTGAATATGCGCCGGGCGCCAGTCGCTGACCTGATTGCGCCACGGATAGGGCCCCGGCTTGATGGTGCGAAAACAGTAGTAGCCGTTTTCGTCGGTCAGTACCCGGCCGCAGCCGCCAAAGTTGGGGTCAATGGGCGCCAGATACTGATCTTTTTTATGCCGGTAGCGGCCGCCGGCGTTGGCCTGCCAGACCTCCACCAGGGTGTTCTTCATCGGGCGGCCAAAGCCGTCGCGAACGTAGCCGTGCACGATAATACGCTCGCCGATCGGCAGGCCTTCTTTGGCATAGTTAAGGATAAGGTCGTTATCCAGCGGCCCGAGGTCATCGTGGCTGAACACCGGGCCGGTAATTTCAGAAAGCGAGTTCTGCAGGGAGATCAGCGCATTGCGCGGCGAGCGCAGGACGCTGGTTTTGTAGCCTGGGGCGTAAGCGGGAGGATGGCTGTTATAGTCGCGATGAAGCACCTCGCGCGGGGACCATTTATCGTTCATAGGGTACGTACTCCGTTTTATTCGGTACAGGGCATCTTGTTTTAATTTCGCCAGAAACATTGTGTGTAAATGCTTTGTTAATTTAAAGTGAAATTAAAGGGTCTGTTTCATAACCCAGGGTTATGTTCTGCGCCGGGCAAAGGGCAGGGGCAGGTTATCCTCATCACAGTTTGTAAATTCTTCCTGCTGGCGCGAGAGGCCTTCTCTACACTCCAGGAAGTATTCACTGGAGGTAAGACATCATGGCGAACACCATCACGGCTGATGAAATTCGGGAACATTTTTCACAGGCTATGTCGGCGATGTATCAGCAGGAAGTTCCGCAGTACGGGACGCTGCTCGAGCTGGTAGCGGACGTCAATCTGGCGGTGCTGGAGCACAATCCCAGGCTGCACGAGCAGCTGGCTAATGCCGATGAGCTGGCCCGGCTGAACGTTGAGCGCCACGGCGCAATCCGCGTCGGCACCGCGGAAGAGCTGGCGACGCTGCGCCGTATGTTTGCCATCATGGGGATGTTCCCCGTGAGCTATTACGATCTCTCCCAGGCCGGGGTGCCGGTCCATTCCACCGCCTTTCGCCCCGTGGATGACGCCGCGCTGGCGCGTAACCCGTTCCGTATTTTTACCTCGCTGCTGCGCCTGGAGCTGATCGCCAGCGACGAACTGCGTCAGCGGGCGGCGGAGATTCTGGCTAAGCGCGATATTTTTACCCCGCGCTGTCGGGCGCTGATTGCGCAGCACGAAGAGAGCGGCGCTTTCACGCCCGCTGAAGCGCGGGAGTTTGTGCGCGAGGCGCTGGAGACGTTCCGCTGGCATAGCCACGCCACGGTAGATGATGAAACCTATCACGCCCTGCAGAATGAACATCGGCTGATTGCCGACGTGGTCTGTTTCCCGGGCTGCCACATTAATCATCTGACGCCGCGCACGCTGGATATCGACCGGGTTCAGGCCCTGATGCCGGAGTGCGGCATCGTGCCGAAGGCGCTGATTGAAGGCCCGCCGCGCCGCGATGTGCCGATCCTGCTGCGCCAGACCAGCTTTAAAGCGCTGGAGGAGCCGGTGATTTTTGCCGGGGAGCATCGGGGCACCCACAGCGCGCGTTTTGGCGAAATCGAACAGCGCGGGATCGCGCTGACGCCGAAGGGCCGGGCGCTGTACGATCGCCTGCTGAACGAGGCCGGAGTCGGAAAGGACAACCTCCAGCATCAGCGCCACCTGCAGGATGTGTTCAGCCAGTTTCCGGACAGCGAGTTTCTGCTGCGCCAGCAGGGGCTGGCGTGGTTCCGCTATCGGCTGACGCCGGCGGGGGAAGCCCACCGCCAGGCCTTCGGTCCCGGCGACGATCCGCAGCCGCTGATTGAGCGCGGCTGGCTGATTGCCCAACCGATTATTTATGAAGACTTTTTGCCGGTGAGCGCGGCGGGGATTTTCCAGTCTAATTTGGGTAACGAAACGCAGGCCCGCAGCCACGGCAACGCCAGCCGCGACGCCTTTGAAGCGGCGCTCGGCTGCCCGGTACTCGACGAGTTTGCGCTCTATCAGCAGGCGGAGGATCGCAGTAAACGGCGTTGCGGTCTGCTCTGAAACCGGTACTCTGCTGGCATAAACCGTAAAAGGAAGCAGGTCATGCAGAATCCGTCTACGCCGCTGGTGAAAACCCGCCAGGGCACGTTATCCGGGATCGCCGAGCAGGGGATCCATATCTGGCGCGGCATCCCCTACGCCGCGCCACCGGTTGGCGAACTGCGCTGGCGCGCCCCGCGACCGCCGGCGCGCTGGCAGGGCGTCCGCCGGGCCGACGCCTTCTCCGCCGCCAGCTGGCAGGACATTGAGTACTGCCGCGAGCTGGGGGGCGGCGATCCCGGCCGTTTCTCGGAAGACTGCTTATATCTCAACGTCTGGTCGCCCGCCGTCCGCACCCAGCCGCTGCCGGTGATGGTCTGGCTGCACGGCGGGGGCTTTACCATCGGCGCGGGCAGCCTGCCGCCGTACGATGGGCTGGCGCTGGCGGGCAGGGAGGTTGTGGTGGTGACGGTGAACTACCGGCTGGGGCATCTCGGCTTCTTCGCGCATCCGGCGCTGGAGGGCGAGGAGGGCGAGCCGGTGTATAACTTTGCGCTACTCGATCAAATTGCCGCCCTGCAGTGGGTGCAGGAGAACATCCACGCCTTTGGTGGGGATGCGGCAAACGTCACCCTGTTTGGTGAGTCAGCCGGCGCGCGAAGCGTGCTATCGCTGATGGTCTCGCCAAAGGCCAAGGGGCTGTTCCATAAAGCGATTATCCAAAGCGGCTATACGCTGCCCGACCTCCCGCGCGCCAGGGCGCTGGAGAAGGGGCGGCGGCTGGCGGAGCATTTTTCGCTGCCGGACGCCAGCGCCGAGCAGCTGCGGGCGATCCCCGCCGAGGCTTTCTGGCCGCTTACCGCGCCGCTGAGTATCGGCCCGGCGCCAATCGTCGGCGATGCGGTGCTGCCGCAGCCGATGCTGGAGACCTTCTTCGCCGGTCGTCAGCATCCGCTGCCGGTCATGATCGGCTCAAACAGCGACGAGGCCAGCGTGATGGCGGTCTTCGGCGTTGATATTGCCGGGCAGATCCAGAAGCTGCGCCGCGAGCGGCGCTTCGGCCTCGGGCTGATTAAACTGCTCTATCCCGGCGTTAAGGGCGACGCGGCGCTCGGCCGCGAAGTGTGCCGGGATATGGCGTTCACCACTCTTGGCTATGTGGTGATGCAGGCCCAGCAGCGGGTCGGACAGCCCTGCTGGCGCTACTGGTTCGACTACGTGCCGCAGGCCGCGGATGAAGCCTATCCGCACGGCGCGTGGCACGGGGACGAGGTTCCCTACGTCTTCGATACCCTCGCGCTCGCCGAGCCGGTACGCGGCTATGCCGATGATGGCGATAGGGCCTTTGCGGGGCAGATCGCCGACTACTGGGCCAGCTTCGCCCGCCTTGCCGGCAGCGGCTGCAGCGAGCTGCCGGGCCCGGTGCGCTGGCTGGCCTGCCGGCGCGGTCGCGACCGGCTGCTGCGTATCGGGCTGCATAAAAGGGTGGGGTTCAGGCTGGAGAACCGCTTTATGCGCGCGCGGCTGGCGCTGTTCCGCCGGGTGATGCGCCATCATGTGACTCTGGATTAACCAGCTCCTCGCGAAACCGCGCCAGGCCATCGGCTTTGCTCTGCGATGCCCGCACCAGCAGACGATAGCTGGCGCCGGTTTTCACGCTGAGGGCGAAAGGGCGCAGCAGGCGGCCAACCCGCAGATCTTCCGCCACCAGCGTCGCATCGGCGATGGCGATCCCCAGCCCCTGCATGGCGGCGGTGATCGCCAGATCCATGGTATCGAAGTGCTGGTTTTTGCGCATCGCCAGCGGCGTATCGGGGGAGAACTGCGTCAGCCACAGCGACCAGTCGGTTTTATCCCGCGTCGGATGTAAAAAAGTCGCGCCGTCGAGGCGGGCGTCGCACGGGGTGCTGCCGCTGATGACCGGCGTCAGCGCCTCTTCGAACAGCAGATCGCCGGCGCTTTGATGGGTGCCAAAAACGATCGCCGCATCGTAGGGCTCCGTTTTGAAGTTAACGCTATGTTCGGTGGTGGTGGTCAGGGCGATCTGCAGCTCCGGGTGGCGCTGCTCTATCGCCACCAGCTTTGGCACCAGCCAGCGGATGGCGCAGGTCGGCGCCTTCAGGCGCACCACCGTTTGCTGCTGTCGGGCCTGTTCGGCGACGGTCACCAGGCGGCCAAACGCCGACTGGAGCTCCGGGTAGAGGGCGCTGCCCTGGGGCGACAGGCGCAGCCCGCGCGCGTGGCGTTCAAAAAGCGGAAAACCGAACCAACCCTCCAGCGCCGCAATCTGGCGGCTAACCGCGCCCTGAGTCAGGCACAGCTCCCGCGCGGCGTGGGTCAGGTTGAGGTGTCTGGCGGTGACCAGAAAGGTCTCGACGGTATTAAAAGGCAGGGCGCTTCGCGACATGTCGTCTCCAGCTATGCATTTTGATCATAGGCAGTATGCCACGCTTCGTTCCGGGAATGGGACAATGCGTTGCACTTTCGCCGACTAATCAGCGGCCCGCGGTTAAACTACTATCAGCCTTATTGCGCAAGCATCTGCCAGAGCGCCCGCTCTGGCAGGGATCGCCTGATGTTGATATGAGGAAAAGATCATGGCTAAACCGTACGTCCGTCTGGATAAGAGTAATGCAGCAGTGCTGCTGGTCGACCATCAAACCGGGCTGCTATCGCTGGTGCGCGATATCGACCCGGATAAATTCAAGAACAACGTCCTCGCCCTTGGCGACCTGGCAAAATACTTCGGCCTGCCCACGATCCTGACCACCAGTTTTGAAAATGGCCCCAACGGCCCGCTGGTGCCTGAGCTGAAAGCGCAGTTCCCGGATGCGCCCTATATCGCCCGCCCGGGCAATATTAACGCCTGGGATAACGAAGATTTCGTCAACGCGGTGAAAGCGACCGGCAAGAAGCAGCTGATTATCGCCGGGGTGGTCACCGAGGTATGCGTGGCGTTTCCGGCGCTGTCGGCCATCGAAGAGGGCTTTGATGTCTTCGTGATAACCGACGCCTCGGGGACTTTTAATCCGATTACCCGCGATGCCGCATGGGATCGCATGTCGCAGGCCGGCGTGCAGCTGATGTCGTGGTTTGGTGCAGCCTGTGAGCTGCATCGCGACTGGAGAAATGATATTGAAGGGCTGGGGACGCTGTTCTCTAACCACATCCCGGATTATCGCAACCTGATGACCAGCTTTAACACCTTAACCAACAAGTAGTTCCTGCCACGGCCGGCCAGCGGCTGGCCGTTCTTCACTCTCAGCCATGATCAAAGCTCATGGCTACTATGACAACAATTCGTTTGTCGCCATCAGCACCTTTAGATTGAATGGTTATGCAAATATAATGAGAAAGGATTAACCATGCGTCTCAGTTCTCCGGTGACCAGCCGCTCCAAACTACCCGATGTCGGCACGACCATTTTTAGCGTAATCGGCCAGCTCTCCGCGCAGCATAATGCGATCAACCTTTCTCAGGGGGCGCCCAATTTTGCCTGCGATACCCGGCTGGTTGAGGGGGTGACGCGGGCGATGGCCGAAGGGCATAACCAGTATGCGCCGATGACCGGGCTGCGCGTGCTGAAAGAGCGCATCGCCGAGAAAATCGCCGCGCTCTACGGCACCCGCTACCACGTTGACGACGAAGTGCTGATTACCGCCAGCGCCAGCCAGGGGCTCTACTCCGCCATCGGCGGGCTGGTGCATCCCGGCGATGAGGTTATCTATTTCGAGCCGGCGTTCGACAGCTACGCGCCGATCGTCCGTCTGCAGGGCGCCACGCCGGTGGCGATCAAGCTGACGGTGCCCGATTTTGCCATCGACTGGGACGAAGTCGCCGCCGCCATCACGCCGCGGACGCGGATGATCGTTATCAATACGCCGCATAATCCCAGCGGCCAGGTTCTCTCCGCCGATGATTTAGCCCGCCTGGCGGCGCTGACCCGCAATACCGATATCGTTATTTTGTCGGATGAGGTGTATGAGCACGTGGTCTTCGACGGGGCGCAGCACCACGGGATGGCCACCCATCCGCAGCTGGCGGAGCGCAGCGTGATCGTCTCTTCCTTCGGTAAAACCTATCACGTGACCGGCTGGCGGGTGGGCTACTGCGTCGCGCCGGCGGCGCTGATGGATGAAATCTGCAAGGTCCACCAGTTTCTGATGTTTTCGGCCGATACGCCGATGCAGTACGCGTTTGCTGAGCAGATGACCGACCCGCAATCCTGGCTGGGGCTGGCGGCGTTTTATCAGCAAAAGCGCGATCTGCTTCAGCGGCAGCTGGCGGATTCGCCGTTCCGCCTGTTGCCGAGCGCCGGCTCCTTCTTCATGCTGGCGGACTATAGCCACTTCAGCGACGAAAGCGACAGCGAGATGGTGAAGAGGCTGATCGTCGACTACGGCGTCGCCACTATTCCGCTGTCGGCGTTTTACGCAGATGGTACTGATAACAAACTGATTCGCCTCTCTTTTGCTAAAGATGAAGCCACGTTACGGGCCGGCGCGCAGGCGCTGTGTCACGTTAAGCCGCGTTGAGGAGCCACACGATGAAAATAAAAGCCCTTACCCTCGCTTTGGGGATGATTTGCACCTTCTCTTCGCTTGCCGCCAGCGAATTACGCTACGGCGTGGAAGCGGAATATCCGCCGTTTGAAAGCCGCAATACGGCCGGGGAGCTGGAAGGATTCGATATTGATCTCGGAAATGCCATTTGCCAGGCGGCCCAGCTGCAGTGCAGCTGGGTGGAGACCTCGTTTGATGCGCTGATCCCGGGGCTGGTGGCGAAGAAATTCGACGCGATTAACTCGGCGATGAACATTACCGAACAGCGGCGCAAGAGCATCGACTTTACCCAGCCGATTTATCGCATCCCGTCGCAGCTGGTAGGGAAAGCCGACAGCGGCATGCAGGCCACTCCTGAAGGGCTGAAGGGGAAAACCATCGGCGTGCTGCAGGGGTCGATTCAGGAAACCTATGCCAAAGAGCATTGGGAAAAACACGGCGTCAGCGTGGTCTCCTATAAAGACCAGAATATGGCGTGGGCCGACCTGCTAAACGGGCGCATCGACGCTTCGCTGGTGATGTCCGCCGCCGGACAGGCCGGATTCCTCAGCAAGCCGCAGGGCAAAGGCTTTGGCTTTATCGGCAAACCGGTTGCTGACGATACGATCCTCGGCAGCGGGATTGGCTACGGTCTGCGCAAGGGCGATGAGGCGACGAAAAAGCAGCTCGATGCGGCGATTGATAAAGTGCGCGCCGACGGCACCATCGCCCGGCTGGCGGCGAAATACTTCCCGGGCATCGACGTCAGCGTGAAATAGTGCGTCATTCTCCCGCCGGTTTATCCGGCGGAGAATTCAGTCTGGTCCGGTGGACATATTTTTTTCACGTTTTTTCTGTCGCCAACAATTGGATTATTAATCGTTTTTGTCTAGAGTGAGCGAAATTCACGACGCATCTGTTTGTCGCGTTGCCTCTCAATTGGCACAACAGAAGGACGCTTTCTCAGGCATGAACCGCAGACGTTTTCTTAAATCTTCCATGGCAGTTGCCGCCGTATGCGGGACGTCAGGAGTCGCCTCTCTTTTCTCAAAAGCCGCGCTTGCTGAAGAATCAGGCATCGCCGATGGGCTGACGCGCCGCTTTGACTTCTCCGTGTTACAAGGGATGGCCCACGATCTCTCCCGTCAGCCCTGGGGCGGCGCTCCGCGCGACCTGCCGCCGACGCTGGCGAATCTGACGCCGCAGGCCTATAACAGCATCCAGTACGATGCCGGGCACTCGCTGTGGAACAACATCGAAGAACGCCAGCTGGATATCCAGTTCTTCCACGTCGGCATGGGCTTTCGCCGCCGGGTGCGCATGTTCTCCCTCGATACGCAGAGCCACCAGGCGCGTGAAATTCACTTCCGTCCGGAGCTGTTTAACTACAACGATGCCGGCGTAGACACCAAACAGCTGGTAGGGCAGACCGACCTCGGCTTCGCCGGGTTCCGCGCCTTCAAAGCGCCGGAGCTGGCGCGTCGCGATATCGTGGCGTTCCTCGGCGCAAGCTACTTCCGCGCGGTGGACAGCACTTACCAGTACGGGCTCTCCGCCCGCGGTCTGGCGGTGGATACCTTTACCGACACGCCGGAAGAGTTCCCGGACTTTACCTCGTTCTGGTTTGAAACCGTCAAGCCGGGCGCCACCGTCTTTACCGTCTACGCGCTGCTCGACAGCCCGAGCGTGACCGGCGCCTACAAGTTTGTGATCAACTGCCAGGAGACGCAGGTGATCATGGATGTGGAGAACCACATCTACGCCCGCAAGGATATCAAGCAGCTCGGCATCGCGCCGATGACCAGCATGTTCAGCTGCGGCAACAACGAGCGGCGGACCTGCGACACCATCCACCCGCAAATTCACGACTCCGATCGTCTCGCCATGTGGCGCGGCAACGGCGAGTGGGTATGCCGCCCGCTGAACAACCCGCAGAAGCTGCAGTTCAACGCCTTCCAGGATAAAAACCCGCGCGGTTTCGGCCTGCTGCAGCTCGACCGCGATTTCTCGCACTATCAGGACATTATGGGCTGGTACAACAAGCGCCCAAGCCTGTGGGTCGAGCCGCGTAATCAGTGGGGCAAGGGGGCGGTAAGCCTGATGGAGATCCCGACCACCGGCGAGACGCTGGATAATATCGTCTGCTTCTGGCAGCCGGAAAAAGCGATCAAGGCGGGCGATGAGCTGGACTTCAGCTACCGCCTCTACTGGAGCGCGCAGCCGCCGGTCCGTTCGCCGCTGGCCCGCGTGCTGGCCACCCGCACCGGTATGGGCGGCTTCCCGGAAGGCTGGGCGCCGGGCGAGCACTATCCGGACAAGTGGGCCCGCCGCTTCGCGATTGATTTTGTCGGTGGAGACCTGAAGGCCGCGGCGCCGAGAGGCATCGAGCCGGTGATCACCCTCTCTAACGGCGAGGCGAAGCAGGTCGAAATCCTCTACGTCGAACCGTTTGACGGCTACCGCATCCTGTTCGACTGGTATCCGACTAACGACTCCACCGACCCGGTAGAGATGCGCATGTTCCTGCGCTGTCAGGGCGATGCGATCAGCGAAACCTGGCTGTATCAGTATTTCCCGCCCGCTGCGGACGAGCGTCGCTACGTCGATGACCGGGTGATGAAGTAACCGTCCTGCAGGCCGACCTGCCCGAACGCGCGCAGGTCGGCCTGCGCGCAGTGAGTGAGAGAGTGCGATGACCACAGAAAATACCCCCGCCGCGGAAGAGATCGTCGTGAACGACCGGCTGGTGCTGCGCGCCGTCGATGAACGTTACGTCACCGTCCTGCACCAGCTGGTGGAAAAAAACAAACGCTGGCTCCAGCACTCGCTGAGCTGGCCGACAGAGGTGCGCGGCGAAGATGAAACCCGGCGGCACGTGCAGGGCAACGTCATGCTGCATCAGCGCGGCTACGCCAAAATGTTCCTGCTGTTCCTGCAGGATGAGATGGTCGGCGTCCTGTCGTTTAACCAGATTGAACCGATCAATAAGACGGCCTATATCGGTTACTGGATTGACGAAAGCCACCAGGGGCAGGGGCTGCTCTCACAGGCGCTACAGGCTTTTATCGATTACTATGCGCGCAGCGGCGTCGTGCGCCGCTTCGTGATTAAATGCCGGGTGGCTAACCGCAAAAGTAATCAGGTGGCCCTGCGCAATGGATTCACCCTCGAAGGCTGTCTGCAGCAGGCTGAATACCTGAACGGCTCCTATGACGACCAGAATATCTACGGGCGGATTATCGATTGTCACCCCGGCCAGGATTCACGGTGACAGAAATCCGGCCAACGGCGTGCGGGTAATATGCTCGTCGCCGTTGATCACCTTGCGGCCGCGCAGATGAATCGCATCTCCGCTGCTGGCTTCAATCAGCGCATGATCGGTAATTTCCACCTGATGCTCGATCACCACGTCGCCGCTGATGCAGGCGTGGCCCTGAATTAGCACTTCATCATCCAGCAGAATGGGGCCGCCGCAGAGCCGGGCGTGGCCGCCCACCATCACCCGATGCTTGAGCAGGCAGTTGCCCTCAACCACGGCGTTTTCCGCCACCTGCGAGCTGTAGCGCAGGGTCGGGATGGCATCCTCTTCGCGCCCGGCGATAAGCCGCGCATGGTCATACACTCGCGCATTATCGCAAACCCAGACGTCGTTAATCTCATTGCCCTCCAGCCGGGCGTGGTCGAAAATCTCCGCCCGATGCTCAACAAAGGCCCGTTCGACGAAGGCGTCGCCGTAACTTTGCCCCTGATGGACGCTCCGCGGGGCGCTTACCGTGTCCCGCTGGTAAAGTTGCAGGATTTTATCACCGTCGCCGGTGAGCCCCTGAGCGGCGATAATCAGGCAGCGGGGGAGGAGCCGCGCCTGGCCGGCCAGCCGGCAGTGGCCGCGTATCTCGGAACCGGTCACGGTGACGTTGTCACTAATATGGGCGTGGTGACTGACACGGGCGTCCTCCAGCCGGGCATTGCCGCCGATGAGGGCGCAGTGGCTGACGGTGCAGGTGCCGCTGAGCCGCGCGTTGCCTTCAACCCGCGCGCCGGCGAAAACGGCGCTGTTGGCGTCGTAGATCCAGCACTCTCCCTCCTGGCTCAGGGCCGCCTCGTCGTCCAGCCAGCCGCCCTCGCTGCCGCTTTTGACGTCGGCGAAATCACGTAAGGCCACAATTTGCCTCAGATTTACGCTATGTTTAACCCCGTCCTGCTGGTAGTGAAACTGGCGAACCTGCGCGCCCAGGCAATATTTATTCATCAGCGGCTCCCTTTACTTTTGCTTAACACAAACATAGCAAAAATCTCCGTAGCGCGTTTTTGAAGGTTCTTTTAAAATGCACCTTAAAGATAAATTGAAAAATTAAATAAAATGAATAAAAAAGAGTCGGAGCAGCGGGTGCTGAATCTACCTGCGGGCTATTTCGGGATGGTTCTGGGCATTATTGGAATGGGTTTCGCGTGGCGCTATGCCAGCACTATCTGGCCGCTAAGCCGCAGCGTTGGCGATGGCCTGGTGCTGCTGGCGGCCACGATATGGGCGCTGCTGGCGGCCGCTTTTATCACCCGCGCGGTGCGCTTTCCGGGGAGCGTGCGTCAGGAGATGCACCACCCGGTCGCCAGCAGCTTCGTCAGCCTGTTTCCGGCGACCACCATGCTGGTCTCCATCGGCTTCGTGCCGTGGTGCCGCCCGCTCTCGCTGGGGCTGTTTATCGTCGGCGTGGCGCTGCAGCTCTCCTATTCGGCCTGGCAAAGCGCCGGGCTGTGGCGCGGCAGACACCCCAGCGACGCGACGACGCCGGGTCTGTATCTGCCGACGGTGGCCAATAACTTCATCAGCGCTATGGCCTGCGGAGCGCTGGGCTTCAACGATGCCGGGCTGGTTTTCCTTGGCGCCGGGATTTTCTCCTGGCTGAGCCTGGAGCCGGTCATTTTGCAGCGGCTGCGCAGCGACGGCGAGCTGCCTGCCGCTCTGCGCACCTCGCTGGGCATTCAGCTGGCGCCCGCGCTGGTTGCCTGTAGCGCCTGGCTGAGCGTCAACGGCGGGGAGGCGGACACCTTCGCTAAGCTGCTGTTCGGCTACGGCCTGCTGCAGCTGCTGTTTATGCTGCGGCTGATGCCGTGGTATCTGCAGCAGCCGTTCAACGCCTCGTTCTGGAGCTTCTCGTTCGGTATCTCGGCGCTGGCGACGACCGGGCTGCATCTTGGGCATAGCCAGCCGAACGGCTTTTTCCACTTTTTGGCTATCCCGCTGTTCGTCTTTACCAATCTGATTATCGGGCTGCTGTTGATTCGCACTTTCCTGCTGCTGGTGCGCGGTAAGCTGCTGATCCGCGTCGAGCGCGCCACTCTGTTAAAAAATAAGGATTAAGCATGACTATCCGTGACGAAAACTACTTTACTGAAAAATATGGTATGACCCGCACCCACTCCGAAGTGGTGCACGCCGCGACGCTGATGCAGCCGGGCAAAACGCTGGATCTCGGCTGTGGTAACGGGCGCAACAGCCTCTATCTGGCGGCCAACGGTTTTGAGGTTACCGCCTGGGATAAAAATCCGGCGAGCATCGATAATCTGGAGTCCATCCGGGCGCAGGAGGGGATTGATAACCTGCAGTCGGCAATCAAGGACCTCAATACCCTGAGCTTCGACGGCGAGTACGATTTTATTCTCTCCACCGTGGTGATGATGTTCCTCGAAGCGAAAACCATCCCCGGCCTGATCGCCAATATGCAGCGCTGCACCAGGCCGGGCGGCTACAATCTGATCGTGGCGGCGATGGATACCGAAGATTATCCGTGTACCGTTGGCTTCCCGTTCGCCTTTAAGCCGGAAGAACTGCGCAACTATTACGCCGGCTGGACGTTCCTCAGGTACAACGAAGAGGTCGGTGAGCTGCACCGCACCGACGCCAACGGTAATCGTATCAAGCTGCGCTTCGCCACCATGCTGGCGCGGAAACCGGCCTAGCGCGCCGCCAGCAGGCAGAGCTGGAATGCGGTGTGGTAAGAGGCCTCAAAGGCGCGTAGCGGCAGAAACTCGAATTTTGAGTGGAAGTTGTGCGCGCCGGTAAAGAAGTTCGGCGTCAGCAGGCCTTTTGCCGACAGCGCGGCGCCGTCGGTGCCGCCGCGCATCGGCGTCGGCCTGGGCGTAATCCCCAGGCTCTCCATCGCGGTAAACAGCAGGTCGATGGCCCGGCGGTCCTCCCCCAGCGCATTACTGATATTGCTGTAGGTATCGCTCACCTGGAAGTCAACTTTTGCCGTTGGATACCGCGCGGCGATTTTGGCCGCCACCTCGCCGATCTGCTGCTTGCGGCGGTTAAAGCCGTCGAGGTCAAAATCGCGAATGCTGGCCTGCAGCAGGGCGCTGCTTTGGTCCCCCTGAATACCGTTAAACCACACGTAGCCTTCGCGTCCGGCGGTGTGTTCGGGGGTCTGCTGGCGATCGAAGTGGCTGATGTACTCGGTGGCCATCAGCAGGGGATTGACCAGCACGCCTTTCGCCGACATCGGATGCGCGGTGACGCCGGTAAAGCGGATTTCCGCCGCAGCGGCGTTGAAGTTCTCATAGACAATCTCCCCCAGCTCGCAGCAGTCGATGGTCCACGCGAAATCGACGGCGAAACGGTTAAGGTCGAGCGCCTTGGCGCCGCGCAGGCCGACTTCTTCATCCGGGACGAACGCCACCATGATATCGCCGTGGCGGTCCTGCGGCGTCAGGCTTTCCAGCACCGTCATCACCACCGTCACCGCCGACTTGTTATCGGCCCCCAGCACGCTGGTGCCGTCGCTGAAAATAATCTCTTCCCCAGGATAGGCGAGGATCTCCGGATGTTCGGCAACCCGCAGCCAGATCTCTTTTTCCGCATTCAGGCACAGGTCTTCACCGTTGAAGCGCAGGATCTGCGGGTGAATATCCGGCGACAGCCCGACGTCTACGGTATCGATATGGGTGATAAAACCGATCCTCGGCGCCCCGGGAACGTTGCCTCTCTTCACCGCGGTGACGGTCGCATGCTCATCAATTTCGATATCGTCCAGGCCCAGCTGACGCAGCTCCTGCGCCAGCTCGCGCGCCATCTCGTGCTGTCCTGCGGTGGTCGGTAGCGTGGTGGCGCGAGGGTCGCTTTGGCTGCTGATCGCGAGGTAGCGGAAGAAGCGCTGGGTGAGCCGTTCGGCGAGTGGAGATGACATAGTCGTTCCTTATTTATTATTTTTTCAGGTGTTTGCAATCAGGCTTTAGTGTTATGTATGGATAAGAAAACAACAAGCTATTCATTAGCTGACAAATTAAAAAGGAAACCCAATGCAACGCAAACTCACAACGCTTGCCCTGGCATTCGCCGCTTTGACGGTTAGTTCCACCGTCGCGGGCAAAACCCTGGTTTACTGCTCCGAAGGATCGCCGGAGAACTTCAATCCTCAACTCTACACCTCCGGTACCAGCGTCGACGCCAGCGCGGTCCCGGTGTATAACCGGCTGGTGGACTTTAAGGTGGGCACCACCGAGCTGCAGCCGAGCCTCGCCGAAAGCTGGGAGGTCAGCGAAGATGGCAAAACCTACACCTTCCATTTGCGCAAGGGCGTGAAGTTTCAAAGCAACAAGTATTTTACCCCCACGCGCGACTTTAATGCCGATGACGTTATCTTCTCCTTTATGCGGCAAAAGGACGCGAAGCATCCTTACCATAACGTCTCCAACGGCAACTATTCCAATTTTGAAAGCCTCGAATTTGGTCAGCTGATTACGGCGATTGACAAGCCTGATGAATATACGGTGCGCTTTACCTTAGCCCATCCCGAAGCGCCGTTTGTTGCCGATCTTGGCTGGTATTTCGCCTCTATTCTGTCGGCGGAGTATGCCGATGCGATGCTTAAAGCGGGCACTCCGGAGCGCGTCGACAACGATCCAATCGGCACCGGGCCGTTTAAGCTCGCCCAGTATCAAAAAGATTCGCGCATTCTTTATACCGCCTTCCCGGAATATTGGCAGGGCAAAGCGAAGATCGACCGCCTGATATTTAGCATTACTCCGGACGCCTCGGTGCGTTACGCCAAACTGGAAAAGAACGAGTGCCAGGTTATGCCGTTCCCTAACCCGGCGGATCTGCCGAGAATGAAGGAAAATAATAATATTAATTTGCTGAGTAAGGCGGGTCTGAATACCGGATTCCTTGCTTTCAATACCCAAAAGCCGCCGCTGGATAATGTCAAAGTGCGCCAGGCGCTGGCGCTGGCGATTAATAAACCGGCGATTATCGAAGCCGTATTCCACGGCACCGGTACGGTGGCGAAAAATCTGCTGCCGCCGGGCGTCTGGAGCGCGGACGCGGAGCTGAAAGATTATGACTATGACCCGCAAAAAGCCAAAGCGCTGCTGCAGGAAGCGGGGATGGCCAACGGCCTGACTATCGACCTGTGGGCGATGCCGGTCCAGCGCCCGTATAACCCCAACGCTAAGCGCATGGCGGAGATGATTCAGGCGGACTGGGCGAAAATCGGCGTGCAGACCAAAATCACGACCTACGAGTGGGGGGAATACCTCAAGCGCGTTAAGGACGGCGAGCATCAGGCGGCCCTGATGGGCTGGACTACCGCCACCGGCGATCCGGATAACTTCTTCGGGCCGCTGTTTACCTGCCAGTCGGCCAACGGCGGCTCCAACTCGGCGAAGTGGTGCTATCCGCCGTTCGATAAGCTGATTAGCGAGGCGAAATCGATAAGCGATCGTCCCCAGCGCGAGGCGCTCTACAAGCAGGCGCAGCAGATGATGCACGATCAAATGCCGGCGGTCATGATTGCCCACTCGACTATTTTTGAACCGGTGCGCAAAGATGTTTCCGGCTATGAGATTGACCCCTTCGGTAAACATATTTTTTATCAGGTTGATATAAAATAAACTCCGCCCGGCCTGGAAACAGGCCGGGCGTTTTTTATTGAAACTGTGAGATGGATTGGTTTCACACCGCTGACTTCTTGCTAAAGCCCGTTTAAAGCAACATGGTGCCCATCTGGAATGCCGGGAACTGCGGGTGAAACGATGTCAGCCAAAGAAAATCTTTATCGCAAACTGAATACCCTTTATCGCGATGGCGTATCAGGATTTACCACGCGTGATTGTGAATCCTTTACGTCCGCGAGCCGCAGCGTTATTAGTCTTTATCTCAATCAGCTTTGCGATGAAGGTTATTTGCGCAAAGAGGCCACGCGCCCCGTGCGCTTCTGGCTAACGGACCGCATACCTTCCGTCGCCGATGATGAGCCGCAGAGCCCCGGCGTATTCCAGTCGCTGATTGGCGCCAACGGTAGCCTGAAACATGCCGTTGAGCTGTGCCTCGCCGCGGTCAGCTATCCCGACGGCGGCCTGCCGGTATTGATTACGGGGGAAAGCGGCGTCGGCAAAAGTTACCTGGCGCAATTGCTGCACCAGCACGCGGGAACGGTGGGGATTATCTCATCGCAGGTAAAACTAATAGAACTAAACTGTGCCGATTACGCTAATAACCCGGAACTCTTGTCCGGGACCCTGTTTGGTTATATCAAAGGTGCCTTTACCGGCGCGGAAAAAAACAAATCCGGCCTGCTCGATGAGGCCGACGGCGGTTTTCTTTTTCTCGATGAAATACATCGTCTGTCGGCGGAGAACCAGGAAAAGCTCTTTTTATTTATGGATAAAGGCTATTTTTATCGTTTGGGGGATAACCGCCAGCCCCATCATGCGAAGGTTCGCTTTTTATTTGCGACGACTGAAAATAGTGAAAACGTACTGCTGACCACCTTCCTGCGGCGTATTCCCGTTACCGTTGAGCTACCCGGCTGGAACGCGCGCCCCTATATGGAACGGCTGGCGCTTATATCACATTTTTTTGCCCGGGAAGCCCGGCGTTTTAAGCAGCGGGTCCATGTTGACGGTGCGCTGATCCGTCAGCTGCTCGCCACCCCGGCAAAAGGTAATATCGGTGAGCTAAAGAATCGCATCAAAGTTCTTTGCGCCTCGGCATGGGCGCAGCGCGGAGCGGAGGAGATAACTATCCGCAGCGCATCCGGCGTTCGCGGCGAGCACGATACGGTAACGTTTAGCGAGGGAGATGACGGGACGCTACCCGTAGATCTTCTGGCAACCTCCTGGATCACCCGCGATGAACAGCTGCTGGAGAATTTTTGTCGCGCCGCCAACGTGCCGCTGTTCGTCAATAAGCTGGAGGAGCATGCGAGCCTGCCCGGAGGCAATCTGTACCACGGGATCGTCTGGCAGCTGGTGCGGGATACGCTGCAGGAGTTTAGCGAGCTAACCGGTATTTCCGTTCCGGCAACGGCGGAGAAAGCGGTCTTTCATAGCCTGCAGTGGTGCCTGAGCAGGGAGGTCGATCCCGACAGCGTCGGGCGGCTCATCGGCGTGACCGGATATGTTCCTCAGCGGGCCCGGCTGCTGGCGGATGAATGTATTACCCTGTTTGCCAAACAGTTTCCCCGCACGCAGCTCGCCCTGATGAAACCACTGCTCAGCGCTATTTTTTATCATCAGATCGAGTCCGCGCCGCTGATTCAGGGCATCGTTGTCGCGCACGGGCGCGCGACGGCCTCGAGTATTGCCGGTACCGCCAACCGTCTGTTAGGCGGGTTCTACCTTAAGGCGTTTGATATGCCGCTGTCGGTGAATACCCGCGGCATTATTGCCCATCTGACCACCTGGATTAATCAGCTGGAAGAGCAGCACGGCATGATTATTCTGGTCGATATGGGATCGCTGCAGGATATTTATAGCGAAATAAAGCTGCATATCCAGGGCGACCTGCTGGTGATGAACAACGTCAGCACCTCAATGGCGCTGGATATTGCGGGAAAAATTCAGCATCAGCTGTCGATGAAGGCCGTTGTCGATAGTATTAAAGGCGCATGGGAGGTGGAGGCTCGCTACTATTCCGGCCTGCTGCAGGGCAATAAGATTATTATCTCCTGTATTTCCGGTGAGGGCGTATCGCGCCAGCTGCAAGAAATCACCCGCCGCTATATTGCTGATGAAACGCTGGAAATTGTGACCATGGAGTATGACGATCTGAAATGGAAACTCTCGAAAGCCGATAGCGCCTTGTACGGCACGCGTTTACTGATCACCACCACCGAGCTTAATGCCGGCTATATTCCGCAGGTTAATACCCGACAGCTGATAAATGATAAGCCGGAACTGCTGTGGAAGAACTATTTTTCAGATTTGCTCACCGCGGATGAGCTGCAAAAGATGATTGATGACATCGTCATTCTTTTTACCCTCGAAGGGGTGGTGAGCCATCTTACTTTTCTCAACCCGAATATCATCATTGAGGAAGTGGAGCAGGTTGTTAAGTATTTCGAGCTGAGCTACAGCATTCATTTTGAAAGCTATCTGAGAATCAATCTTTTTATGCATCTGGCGGCGTTAATTGAACGCCTGCTGACCCATGACGGCCTGACCCACCGCGATGCGTTTGAACTTAACGAACGCCAGCAGCGGTTTATGGCCCTGGTTCCGGATGCATTCCGCACGCTGATTAATAAATATCGTATCTCGCTGACAACCACTGAAGCGTTGATGATTTATGAACTGATGGAGCCGTGGATCGCGCTGCCCGAAGAGGAAGTGTTGAAAACAGGGCTGAATAGTGTTTAACGAAAAATCAACCTTAAACACTACCATTAACTTGTTGATAATATTATTTAAATAAACATGGCACGTTAATTGTATTAGTCATTGCACTGACTCTCAACTGGAGATAATGCAAATGGCATCAACACAGTGGATCGCGCTTGGTCCCAAAGTGGTTATTGTTACCGGCGGCTGTTCAGGAATCGGCGAATGGATCGCCAAAGGGCTTGCCGGCAACGGCGCTCAGGTGGTGGTGGCGGATATTCAGCAGCCGGCGGCGGCGGCGGTTGTTAGCGGCGTTGATTACCGTCAGTGCGATATTACCGACCGGCCATCCGTATGCCGGCTGATCGCCGATGTCGTTGCGCGCTACGGGCGTCTTGATGGGCTGGTGAATAATGCCGCGGTTAATCGCGCGCGTCTGCTCGTCGATTATTACGGCAGCCAGCCTGAATATGAATTAAGCGATGATGATTTTGACTTTATGGTCAGAATTAACCAAAAAGGCCCTTTTATTTTTACCCAGGAAGCGGCGCGGATCATGATCGGGCAAAAATCCGGGGCGATCGTCAATATCGTTTCTGAAGCCGGCATCGAGGGTTCAAAGGGACAAAGCTGCTATGCCGCAACCAAAGCCGCGCTGCACGGCTTTACGCTCTCGTGGGCAAAAGAGCTTGGGGCCTTTGGCATTCGGGTCGTTGGCGTCGCGCCGGGCATCAATGAACCAACGCCGATGGGGAACGCTGTGCACCGTAAAGCGCTGGCCTATACCCGCGGCATGGCGTTCGCCAGTATAGACGAAGACTACAGCCACAAAATTCCCCTCGGACGACCCGGTCGTCTGGAAGAGATCGCCGATCTGGTGAGCTGGTTACTGTCGGACAGGGCCAGCTATATCACCGGAACGACGATTAATATCACCGGAGGGAAATCCCGCGGTTAATTATCTCTATCAGGATTTCTTTATGGATCAAAAGATTGCAGCACCCTGGATTCTGGTGATTTCTCACGGCGGCTTTGGCCGCGAGTTAGTTAAAAGCTGTGAAATGATTTTAGGCAAAATGGACAATGTTTACTGCTTTTCCCTTGAGCCGGGAATGGCGCCGGAGCAGCTCATGGATGATATTTCAGCATTACTTTCTGCTGCCCCGGAAAATATTATTATCTTCACCGATATCTATGCCGGTACGCCATCTAACGTGGCGGCTATTTTTGCCAAGCTCAGAGGCTATCCGGTTATTTGCGGCATGAACTTACCGATGTTAATTGAAGCGGAAATGCAGCGTGAAGAAGTGACTTTGTCAGAGCTTGTCTCGCGAATTATTGAAGCAGGAAACGGCAGTATCAAGAACATCACCTCTATAACTAATGGTAATGAATATGAATAATATAAAACTGGTCCGGGTCGATTTTCGACTGATCCACGGTCAGGTCATTACAAAATGGCGGAACATCATCGCAGCAACGCAAATTGTTATTGTTGATAATAAACTCTCGCAGGATAGCTTTCTGGCGGATATTTATGTGATGGCGGCGCCTCCGGGCGTTGATGTTCACGTGCTGTCAGAAGAGAGTTTCCTTTCGAGGCTTCACGATGGTTATTTTAGCAATGGCAAAAATAATGTGCTGTTGCTTTTTAAATCGATTGGCAACGTTAAGAGGCTGGTTGAGCGCGAGGTGCTATTTAGCTCCGTGCAGATTGGCGGACTTGGCGGTGGCGTGAACCGGCGCAGCGTCGTAAGCGGTATTTCGATCGATGAGCAGGATTTACAAGACCTGAAATATATACGGCAAGGTGGGGCAGAGGTTTATTTCCAGGTGACTCCGGAAGAAGTCAAATTAAGCCTGGATAAAGCCATTGCCCGGCTGGAGGGTTAATCATGGTTGAAGTCGCAATTTTTACCGGCATCTGGTACTGGATTTGTAAAACGGACGTTGGCTATGCCATCACCCACGCGATCCGCCAGCCGCTGTTCGCCTCGGTACTTATCGGCCTGAT
>OLIJ01000122.1_pt1 | contig 45520 bp, 42 predicted proteins | sample 1609731 | NCBI WGS metagenome assembly OLIJ01 (sample SAMEA4350159, study PRJEB24818) | metagenome | biome: human; feature: gut; material: faeces | place: Denmark | collected 2013-09
TAACTGAGTAGACGTGGTGTGAGTGGGAACTTATTGATGGGGAAAGTAAAAACGGACGTCCGTAGACGTCCGTATAAGAATAGGTGGTGCCCGGACTCGGAATCGAACCAAGGACACGGGGATTTTCAATCCCCTGCTCTACCGACTGAGCTATCCGGGCAACGGGGCGCATTAAAACCGATTCGCCTCGCTGCGTCAACGAAATTTCATCAAATCAACGCAGGATGGACAATCTATCACCACATTGCATTAAAAGCACGCAGCTTCAGGCGAAAAAGAGGCTCCAGGCTGCCGATAGCGGCATTGCCAGCACCAGCGCCGGCAGCATATTAACCACCGCAAACATTTTGATACCGCAGATGCGCAGCCCGGTCGCCAGCAGCAGCATTCCGCCAACGGCGCTGAAATCGGCCATCATCATCGGGGTCGTCAAGGGCATAATTAACGCAGCGCAGGCCGCCAGCGTGAGCTGGATAACCAGCATCGGAACGCTTATCGCCGCGACGGCAATGCCAAGAGAACAGGCAAAAATGGTGGCGGTGAAAAAGTCGAGGAACGCTTTGGCAATAAGAATGCTGGCGTCGCCGGTCATGCCTTCGCGCATCGCGCCGAAGATCCCGGTTCCGCTGGCGCAGAACAGCACGATAATCGCGACGTAGCTCTGAACAAAAGAGTCATGGGCGGCAACCCGCCGCTTGCCCTTCGGCGAAAATATCTGCTGGAGCTTGCCGACCAGCGCGTTGGTCCCTTTCTCCATATTACACACTTCGCCAAGCAGGGCGCCCAACAGGGTGGCGAGCACCATCACCGGCAGGTTGGCGCATTTAACCACTAATAAAATACCAATGCCCAAAGAGGCGAGACCAAAAATAGAGGTCATCGATGTGCGGATGCGCTCCGGCAATCTCTGGCTTAACAGTGCGCCAATGATGCCGCCTGACAGCACCGCGCAGGCGTTAATAAAAGGTCCTGTAACCACAGCGTGCTCCCGTTAATTATCCCTAATAAGTGCATTATTATGAACCTGCCACGGCGTAAAGGCTCGTGGAACAGTGATGTGACTGCATATGTAATTCATCTTGCCTGGGTATGGCAAAGGTGACATTATTGCGCGAATTTTCTTCTCTTCAACTATGAGGCCGCCGGGATGACCACATCGCCAACGCATTGCCGCCGCGTGCAGATGCGTAAGCCGCCTCATCTTGCTACTCTTAGTCTCGATCCTCTTCCCCGCATGCGGTGAAGGCAGCGTATGCTCACTGCAGGACAACAGTAAAAGCGGACCCGGTCTGCTTTTACTGATGTCGGGCGGTCGGAGCTGGAATCCAGTCGGACCCTGACATTTCGTTGGACAAGGCATGAACGCCCTGTCTGAGGCCTTTTACTCTCCGGAAACGGGTATTCGCGCTAATGAAATCAATGCACATTGCCGCCAGCTGCGAGCTGGTCCCCCATCTGTCCACCCACCGTCGCGTGGTCGCGCTGGACAGTACTGATTTTACCGATGTGGCGGCAGTCGTCATTACCGCAGCGGACAGCCGCAGCGGCATCCTCTCTCTACTTAAGCGTAGCGGGTTTAACCTGCCGGTCTATCTGCTTAGCGAGACCGAAATGGCAAAGCCGGACGGCGTCGCGGCGGTGATGACCGGCAAAGAGCAGGATTGGCTGGAGCTGGAGGCGGCGGCCTGCCGCTATGAAGACAACCTGCTGCCGCCGTTCTTTAATACTCTGACTCAATACGTCGAGATGGACAACAGCACCTTTGCCTGTCCGGGACATCAGCACGGGGCATTTTTTAAAAAACACCCCGCGGGCCGTCAGTTCTTTGACTTCTTTGGCGAGAACGTCTTCCGGGCCGATATGTGCAATGCCGACGTCAAGCTGGGCGATCTGCTGATTCACGAAGGCTCCGCCAAACACGCGCAGAAGTTTGCGGCGAAGGTGTTCAACGCCGACAAGACCTATTTCGTCCTTAACGGCACTTCGGCGGCGAATAAGGTGGTCAGCAACGCGCTGCTCACCCGCGGCGACCTGGTGCTGTTTGACCGTAATAACCACAAATCCAACCACCACGGCGCGCTGATTCAGGCCGGGGCCACGCCGGTCTATCTGGAGGCCTCGCGCAACCCGTTTGGCTTTATCGGCGGCATCGATGATCGCTGCTTTGATGAAGGCTACCTGCGCAACCTTATTCGCGAAGTGGCGCCGGAAAAGGCCGATGCGCCGCGGCCGTTCCGTCTGGCGGTGATTCAGCTTGGCACCTACGATGGCACCGTCTACAACGCCCGTCAGGTGGTGGATAAAATTGGCAGCCTGTGCGACTACATCCTGTTTGATTCCGCGTGGGTCGGCTATGAGCAGTTTATTCCGATGATGGCCGACTGTTCGCCGCTGCTGCTCGATCTGACTCCTGAAGATCCGGGCATTTTCGTCACCCAGTCGGTGCATAAACAGCAGGCCGGTTTCTCGCAAACGTCGCAGATCCACAAAAAGGATAACCACCTGCGCGGCCAGGCGCGATTCTGCCCGCACAAGCGGTTGAATAACGCCTTTATGCTGCACGCGTCAACCAGCCCGTTTTACCCGCTGTTTGCGGCGCTCGACGTGAATGCCAAAATTCATGAAGGCGAAAGCGGCCGCCGGCTGTGGGCAGAGTGCGTGGCGCTGGGTATCGAAGCGCGTAAGGCGATCCTCGCCCGCTGCAAAATGATTCAGCCATTTGTGCCGCCGACGGTGGCCGGGCGCCCGTGGCAGGATCATCCGACCGAAGCCATCGCCCGCGAGCGGCGCTTCTTCAGCTTTGAGCCGGGCGCCAGCTGGCACGGTTTTGAGGGCTATGCGGGCGATCAGTACTTCGTTGATCCCTGCAAGCTGCTGCTGACCACGCCGGGCATCGACGCGCAAAGCGGCGAATATACCGATTTTGGTATCCCGGCGACGATTCTGGCGCACTACCTGCGCGAAAACGGCATTGTGCCTGAGAAGTGCGATCTGAACTCGATTCTGTTCCTGCTCACGCCGGCCGAGAGCACTGAAAAAATGGCGCAGCTGGTGGCGATGCTGGCGCAGTTTGAACAGCATATCGAAGCCGATACCCCGCTGGCTGACGTGCTGCCGACCATCTATAACAAATATCCGGTGCGCTATCGTGATTACACTATCCGCGAGCTATGCCAGGAGATGCACAATCTGTACGTCAGTTTTGCGGTTAAGGATCTGCAAAAAGAGATGTTCCGCAAGCGGAGCTTCCCGCGCGTGGTGATGAATCCGCAGGATGCGAACCGCGAATTTATTCGCGGTAACGTCGACCTCGTGCGCCTGAGCGAGGCCGAAGGTCGCATTGCGGCGGAGGGGGCGCTGCCGTATCCGCCGGGCGTGCTGTGCGTGGTGCCGGGCGAGGTGTGGGGCGGGGCGGTGCTGCGCTACTTCCTCGCGCTGGAGGAGGGCGTCAATATGCTGCCCGGCTTCTCGCCGGAGCTGCAGGGCGTCTACAGCGAAACGGATCCTGACGGCATCAAGCGGCTGTACGGCAACGTGCTGAAGGCATAAAAAAACGCCCCGGCGCGAGCTCGGGGCGTGGCGTGTAGTTGCCCGGCAGGCGTAGCGCCGCCGGGCTGTTATCAGGCGCTCTGCTGGACTGCGGCAGGCTGTCTGACGTGTTTGTACTTAAACAGCGCGACGAAGGCGAAGGCCAGAACCAGCGAGTATCCGGCGAAGATCAGCCACACCGGCTGCCAGTTGGTGATGCCGTCGGTGGTATACATCTCTACCACTTTCCCGCTCACCACGCCGCCGAGAATGCAGCCAAAGCCGTTGGTCATCATCAGGAACATCCCCTGGGCGCTGGCGCGAATTTCCGGTCTTACCTCTTTCTCGACAAACACCGAACCAGAGATGTTGAAGAAGTCGAAGGCGCAGCCGTAGACAATCATCGACAGAACCAGCAGCACGGTGCCGAACGGCGTTGGGTCGCCGTAGGCGAACAGGCCGAAGCGCAGCATCCACGCCACGATACTGATCAGCATGACGTTCTTAATGCCGTAGCGGCTCAGGAAGAACGGAATGGTCAGGATAAACAGGGTTTCGGAGATCTGGGAAATCGACATCATTACCGACGCATGCTCGACGATAAAGCTGCCCGAGAACAGCGGGTTATTGTCGAAGCTGTGCAGGAAGGTATTACCGAACATGTTGGTGATCTGCAGTTCAGCGCCTAACAGCATGGAGAAGATAAAGAAGATCGCCATCCGCTTGTTTTTGAACAGGGCAAATGCGTCCAGGCCCAGCATGGTGCTCCAGCTCTGTTTTTTCTGCTGGTTAGAGACCGGAATATGCGGCAGCGTCAGGGTGAACAGCGCCAGCACGACGGAGAGCGTTGCACCGATATAAAGCTGCATATGGCTCAGCTCGAAGCCGGCGAAGCTCACGGCCCACATCGCGATGATAAAACCGATGGTTCCCCAGATACGGATAGGCGGGAAATCGGCGACGATATCCATGCCGGCGGATTTCAGACGATAGTAGGAGATGGTGTTAATCAGCCCCAGCGTTGGCATATAGGCCAGCGAGTTGAGGAGAATAACCAGGAACATCTCACCCGGCGTGGTGACCTGGGCCGCCATAAACAGCGTTCCCGCCCCGACCAGATGGCATAGCGCATACACCCACTTCGCGCTGATCCACTTATCCGCCACGATCCCCAGCAGCGTAGGCATGAACACGGCGGCAATACCCAGCGAGCTGTACACGGCACCGATAGACGCTCCGTCAAACTTAAGCGTCACAAACATATAGGAGCCCAGCGTAGTCAGCCAACTACCCCAAAGGCAGAACTGCAGAAACGACAATATTTTAAGCTGCAGCTTAAGGTTCATGTTATTTTCCTCACGAGTAAGCGGGGGAGCTGTTGTTATGGTTACATTCAGGACTATGATTTGATGAAATTCTATCAGCAAGCGGCATCATGTTTTGTTACCTTCCGCAAATAAATGCAATCCATATTAATTTGCAGATTAGATTGTGATGCAAATAACGTTTTCGTATGGCGCGTAGCGAAAAGGGCGCCGAAAGACCCGGCTCTCGTGCGCGTAACGAGAGCCGGGTAAAGGATAAAGACCCTATTTGCGGCGGTAGGATTTCTGCGCCGTGTTGACTTTATACAGGTAGCGGCGGGATTCCCCGGAGGGGTGGCGGGTGGTGAGCGTCGAGTAGACATCGCCCGGCGTCATGCTGTTAATGATGTTGGCAGCCTGAACCTTATCGCTGGAGAAGACCCGCAGTACGCTTCCCGCGCCGCCGTTATAGGCGGTGATGACGGCGTAGCGCCGCGAGGTGGGGTTGTCGATACCGGCAAGATAGACGTTGTTCAACATCGCCAGGTACGCGGTGCCGGTATCGATATTACTGGCCGGATCGAACAGGAAGCTGCGGCTCGGCAGGCCCGATTTTCCCTGGGAACGGAAAACGTCTTTCCCGGCGCTGTGCTGGACGACCTGCATCAGGCCCAGCGCGTCGGCATGGCTGACGGCGTAAGGGTTGAAAGAGGACTCGGTCTGCATTATCGCCAGGATCAGCGATTCATCAATGCCGTACTTCCGCGCCGACTGGCGCACCATGCCGATATATTTATGCGCACGCTTATCGAGGTGGTTCGGCACCAGGTTGATGGTGATGCTGTAAATGATTCGCAGGCCGTTGCTGCGGCTTTTCAGCCGCGTCTGCAGCAGATAGTCGGCGTAACGCGAGGCGCGCCACTCCCAGCGAATCGGATCGCCGTGATTGTCCACCACCTGGCCGTACAGGAACGGCTCTTTCGAAATCTGGATATCGTCGGTATCGGAATAGAGGTCAATGGAGCCCGGATCGTCCCCCATCAGCAGCGTTTTAATGATCGTCTGACGAAGACGCCCGGTGGGATCGGTTCCGGCGAGGGTCTCGACGGTGATGGTGCCCTCATCAAAGTTGATGTGGCTGCGGGTCTGGTACCCGTCGGTATATTTAACGTAGTCTTTCGGCCCGGCGAGCAGGACTTCGTTATACCCCCAAATATTTTCGACGTTATGGGCAAACTGTCCCATCAGGATATCGAAGCCGTTAGTGTCCTTTACCCACGCTTCGTCATACCCGGCGCCCTTTTTATTCGAGCTGGAACACGAAACGAGCAAAGGCGCAATGAGCGCTAGCGCTAAATATTTTTTCATCATTCCGGGAGCGTGCGTTGTGTTGGTGGGGGCAAGAGCCGTCGGCCCTTACCGTTTTTCCTGCGGCGTATAGCCTTCGATATGCACATCTTTCCCTTCAAACAGGAACTGGATCATCTCCTGCTCCAGCAGCTTGCGGTGCTCCACGTTCATCATGTTGAGCTTCTGCTCATTGATCAGCATGGTCTGCTTGTGCTGCCACTGGGCCCAGGCCTCTTTGGAGATCTCGTTATAGATGCGTTTGCCGAGATCGCCCGGGTACAGCTGGAAATCCTGGCCATCCGCTTCGCGCTGCAGGAAAGTACAAAAAATAGTTCTGCTCATGATTCATCCTCTTTAATTCGCCAGAACGCTATACCAGCGCCCCGGCCTTCAGCTGTTGCAACAGGCGTTCCACGGGAGCCGCCAGACCGACCGACGGCGGCTGCGCTAAGTTATACCAGAGTGCGCCGCCTTCATCCATGCATGCGCCGGATGAGTGCACTGTAAGCCACATCGGTACAATATCCAGGTGGAAATGGCTGAAAGTGTGGCGAAACGCGGTCAACTGCGTCAGATTATCGGCCTTAATCTGCCGCTGTACCAGCCACTCGCGCAGCGTCTCTTCATCTTCAAACTGCGGAAAACAGAATAATCCGCCCCATAATCCCACCGGCGGACGCTGGGCGAGAAACACCTCGTCGCCGTGCTGCATCAGCAGAAAATAGCCGGTGCGTTCCGGAATAGTCTGCTTCGGTTTCTTGCCTGGATATTGAGTCCATGAATTATTGGCGTACGCCTCGCAGCCGTTATTCAGCGGGCAAAGCGCGCATTTGGGCTTCGAACGGGTGCAGACGATCGCCCCGAGATCCATCATCGCCTGGTTAAAACGCTCGACCCCTTTGGCCGGCGTGACCTCTTCGCTAATCCCCCAAAGCCGCTTCTCGACCTCTTTTTTTCCCGGCCAGCCGCTTACCGCATAGCAGCGGGCCAGCACGCGCTTTACGTTGCCGTCGAGAATCGGATAATGCTTGCCCAGAGAGAGCGATAAAATGGCGCCCGCCGTCGAGCGCCCGACGCCGGGCAGCGCGGCCACTTCATCAAAGGTCTGCGGGAATTCGCCGCCGTGCTGGTTTGCCACCTGCTGCGCCGCCTTATGTAAATTGCGCGCCCGGGCGTAGTAGCCGAGGCCGGTCCACAGATGCAGGACTTCATCCAGCGGGGCATTCGCCAGATCGATAACCGTTGGGAAACGCGCCATAAAGCGTTCAAAATAAGGGATAACCGTTGCCACCTGCGTTTGTTGCAACATCACCTCGGAGAGCCATACTTTGTAGGGCGTTTTGCCGATTTGCCATGGCAGGGTTTTACGCCCGTATTTGTCGTACCACTCCAGCACCTGGGTTGAAAATTGCGCGGCGAGAAAAGTCAAAGCTGCAGCTCCGGAATTGCGATAACAGGGTGGCAGATTGCAGCACAAGGGCGAGAGGCTGTAAACCCTTGCATCCGTCGGGTAACTTTGGATAATGCCCGTTTTCCGCACACATTCACAAGCAGACCTAACCTTTATGAAAAACGACGTCATATCTCCGGAGTTCGATGAAAACGGCCGTCCTCTGCGCCGCATTCGTAGCTTCGTCCGCCGCCAGGGCCGCCTGACCAAAGGGCAACAGCACGCGTTGGATACTATCTGGCCGGTGATGGGCGTTGAGTTCACCGATGCGCCGCTTGATTTAGCTTCGCTGTTTGGCCGCGAGGCGCCGGTCACCTTAGAGATCGGTTTTGGCATGGGCGCCTCGCTGGTGGCGATGGCCAAGGCGAAACCGGAGCAGAATTTCCTCGGTATTGAAGTCCACTCTCCGGGCGTCGGGGCGTGCCTTGCTTCCGCTGAGGAAGAGGGTGTACAAAACCTGCGCGTGATGTGTCACGATGCGGTCGAAGTGTTGCACACCATGATTGCGGATAACTCCCTTAATATGGTGCAGCTGTTTTTCCCTGACCCGTGGCATAAAGCGCGGCATAATAAACGCCGCATCGTGCAGGCGCCGTTTGCTGAACTGGTGAAAAGCAAGCTCAAGCTCGGCGGCGTCTTCCATATGGCGACCGACTGGGAGCAGTATGCCGAGCATATGCTGGAAGTGATGTCTTCGCTCGACGGCTATCGTAACCTGTCTGAAAGCAACGACTATGTACCGCGCCCGGAATCGCGCCCGGTAACCAAATTTGAACAGCGTGGCCATCGTCTTGGCCACGGCGTATGGGACTTAATGTTCGAGAGGGTGAAATAATGGCAAAGAATCGTAGCCGTCGTCTGCGTAAGAAAATGCATATCGACGAGTTTCAGGAAATGGGCTTTTCTGTCGCCTGGCGTTTCCCGGAAGGGAGCAGCGAAGAGCATATCGACCAGACCGTAAATGACCTGATCAATGAAGTGATCGAGCCGAACAAACTGGCGTTTGACGGCAGCGGCTACCTCTCCTGGGAAGGTCTGATCTGCATGCAGGAAATCGGTAAATGCACCGAAGAGCATCAGGCCATTGTCCGCAAGTGGCTGGAAGAGCGCCAGCTTGCCGACGTGCGCACCAGCGAACTTTTTGACGTCTGGTGGGACTAAGTTTGACAAGGGTCGGCAATTGCCGACCCGCTTTGTCTGAAGGGAGCTTTATGATGCGCAAAACGCTGCTGGCGGTGGCGCTGTCCGTCACCGCTTTGACCGCGCATGCGGACTACCAGTGTAGCGTCACGCCGCGTGACGACGTGATCCTCAGCCCGCAGAAGGTGCAGGTGAAAGGGGAGAACGGCGATCTGGTGATTATGCCGGACGGCAGCCTTACCTGGAACGGAAAACAGTATTCCCTGAACGCGGCCCAGCGCGAGCAGGCTCAGGATTATCAGGCCAGCCTGCGCAGCAGCCTGCCGTGGATTGACGACGGCGCGCGCGCCCGGGTTGAAAAAGGCCGCACGGCGCTGGATAAAATCATCACCGAGCAGGTGGGAACCAGCAGCAGCATGCACGGTCGCCTGACCAAACTGGACGCGCAGCTAAAAACGCAGATGAACCGGATTATTGAACGCCGCAGCGATGGGCTGACCTTCCATTATAAAGCGATCGATCAGGTCCGCGCCGACGGCCAGCAGCTGGTCAATCAGGCGATGGGCGGCATCCTGCAGGACAGCATTAACGAGATGGGCGCGAAGGCGGTTCTCAAGGGCGGCGGCAATCCGCTGCAGGGGATCCTCGGTAGCCTGGGTGGCCTGCAAACGGCGATTCAGGAAGAGTGGAAGAATCAGGAAGCGGATTTCCAGCAGTTCGGCAAAGATGTCTGCAGCCGGGTGGTTTCCCTTGAAGATAGCCGCAAGACGCTGGTGAGTTCACTGAAATAACCTTTTCATTGCGCGGCCCGTAACGCCCGAGCCGCGCACTATTCTCTTTAATCCTCTCGATTCAGGCACGCCCGTGCGATACGCGGGAGCGGCGGGCCAGAGAGTCGATAATCACCGCAATCGCCAGCACGCAGCCGGTAATGATATAGCGCAGGGATGACGGCAGATTCAGCAGCGTCAGACCGTTCGAAATCGACTGAATCACGATGATCCCCAGCAGCGCGGACCAGGCGCTGCCGCGCCCGCCAAACAGGCTGGTGCCGCCGATCACCGCCGCGGCGATGGCGTTGAGGTTAACGTCGCCGGTACCGGCCTGCTGGCTGGCTGAGGCCAGGCGCGAAGCCGCCAGAATCCCCCCGAATGTCGCCAGCGTCGCGCAGAGCACAAAGGCGCTGACGTAAATGGCCCTGACGTTAATCCCCGAGCGCCGCGCGGCCTCCCGGTTGCCGCCGACCGCAAACATCGAGCGGCCCCATTTTGTCCGCTTCAGCGCATAGTTGAGCACCATAGCCGCCGCGACAAACAGACCGAAAATCCACGGTACGCCGCGGCCCAGGTTGAGGTAGAAAACGGCAGCCTCAAAAATCACCGTCAGCAGCGCCGCGCGCAGCAGCAGCGAGCTGACGGACTCCGCGGAGAGGTTGGCCTGCAGGCGGCGTACGCGGGTTTTAAGGCCAAACGTCAGCAGCGCCAGACCGGGCAGCAGGGCCAGGGTATGGGAGAACCAGCCCGGCATCACCATCAGCTGGCCGAAGCGAACCAGCGGCGAAGCGTAGGGCAGGTTGATGCTGCCGCTGGGGCCAAGAATGTACAGCTGCATCCCGAGCAGCGCGAGCAGGCCGGCGAGCGTCGCCACGAAGCTTGGCATCCCGACGCGGTTATAGAGCAGAGCGTAAATCAGGCCGACGGCGATACCGCACAGCAGCGCCACGCCAATAGCCGCCGCCACCGGCCAGCCCGCGTTGACCCACAGGACGCCGACGATTGCCGAGGCAAGGCCGCTCATCGAACCTACCGAAAGGTCGATTTCCCCTAGCATCAGCACGCAGACGATCCCCAGAGAGATAAAGCCTACGGTGGCGCAGTCAAAAAGCAGGTTAACCAGGTTATTCGGCGCAATAAACACCGGGTTGAGCCAGGTAAACACCAGGGAGATAACAATCAGTCCGGCAATCACCGGGGCGGTGCCGAGATCGCCGGTCCTGATACGATTGATTTGCGCACGCACCACGCCGAACAGACCATCGTTGTGCTGGACGCGCTCGTCGCTGCGATCCAGGGCCGGGCGGGATTCTGTCTTGCTGTTCATAAAATTAAATCACTCCAGAAGAACTTAACTGTGATTTACGTTCAACGCGGCGCGAAACGGCGTTTTCCGTTGCGCCGGTAATGGCGGCGACCAGATCCTGGTTGGAGGCGTCGGGGGTGAAGATCCCTTTATTACGCCCGAGGCGCAGCACCACGATGCGATCGGCAACCGCCCGGACGTCTTCCATGTTATGGCTGATAATAATGACGCCGAGGCCGCGTTCGCGAACGCGCTCGATCAGGTTGAGCACTTCCGCCGTCTGGGCGACGCCGAGCGCGGCGGTCGGTTCATCCAGCATGATAATTTTGGGATTCATCAGCAGAGAGCGGGCAATGGCTACGGTTTGACGCTGGCCGCCGGAGAGCGAAGCGATGGGCTCTCGCACCGACGGAATACGAGCCGCCAGCTCCTGCAGCAGCGTCCACGCCCGTACCTCCATGGCAACCTCATCCAGCTGTAAAGGCGAGATCTCCTGGCCTAAAAACAGGTTGGCCACCACGTCCAGGTTTTCGCACAGCGCTAAATCCTGAAAAACCGTGGCGATACCGTATTCCAGCGCTTTCCCCGGACTATCAAGCGTGACGACCCTGCCGTCGAACTCAATGGTGCCGTCGGTAGGCTGATGCACGCCGGCGAGAATTTTAACCAGCGTAGATTTTCCCGCGCCGTTATCGCCAACCAGCGCCACCACTTCACCGGCGTGGACCTCCAGCTCGATATCCGCCAGGGCGCAGACGGCGCCAAAGTGTTTAGAGACTTTGCTTAGCTTCAGGATCGGTTGCCCGGCCGTCGATACTTTCTCTTGTTCTTGCGACATGGAAGAGACCTCAATTATTGCGAAACTACGCCCGCCGTTGGATGACGGGCGTATGGGCAAAATTACTTTTCGATGCCTAACTTCTGGCAGGCTGCAGCGTATTCGCCGGTACAAACCTGAGCGTAGGTCTGGATCTTTTTATCGAAGATTTCCGCTTTAATATTTTTCGCGGTGATCACCGCCGGGGTGAAGAGCTGCGACGGGGTGTTGTACAGGGTGGTGCTGGCCTGAGGCTTCTTACCCTCAATAAACTCAACGGCCACTTTCGCCGCCGCCGCCGCGACGATTTCAGAAGGTTTTGAGATGGTGTTGTACTGGTCGCCGGCAATGATGAGCTGCAGCGCGGCGATGGTGGCGTCATTGCCGGTGACCGGCGGTAACGGCTGGACGCCAGCGGCTTTGAAGGCGGCAATCGCCCCGCCGCCGGTGCCGTCGTTGGCGGCAACCACGCCTTTAATTTTGTCACCAAAGCGGGTTATCTGCCCTGCAGCCCACTCCTGCGCTTTTGGCGGCGCCCATTCCGGCGTATCAAATTCCGCCAGAGTTTTGTAGCCCGACTCTTTCAGGCCGCGGTGGATACCGTCGCGGATCAGTCCCGCCGCCGCGTCGGTAGGGGAGCCGTTGATTTGCAGCACGCCGGCATCCTGCGGTACGCCGCTCTCTTTCAGGTGGCTGGTCAAGGATTTAGAGATGGCATAGCCAATCCCTTCGTTATCAAACGAGACGTAGAAATCTGCCGGTTTCGCCGGGATAGGGCGGTCGTAGGCGATCACTTTGACATCCTGCGCCTGGGCGTTGGCAACCAGCGCGGCGGCGGCGGAAGAGTCCACCGGATCGAGAACGATGATTTTCGCTCCCTGGGCAATGACCGAGTTGAACTGCTGCTGCTGCAGGGTGGCGCTGGCGTTGGCGTTTTGATAAATGACCTTGCAGTCGGCGCACAGTTTGCTCATTTCCGCCTTGAAGCCGGGAAAATCATGCTGCTCGTAGCGCGTCGATGCCTGGTCGGGCATTAAAAAGGCGACCGTGGCGGATTCCGCTGCCTGTGCTGAAGCGGTAATGCCGGCGGATATTGTTGCAAGTGCGATAAAAACTTTACGGTAATTCATTGCCTTACCCTCTTTTTTATATGCTTGAGCCCGCCGGCCTCGGCCGACGTCATAAAGACTTTTTTAATAAGAGTTACCAATAATTCACATGTAGGATACTTCGGTTTTACATTTGCTCAACCGATGAAGCAGGATTACCACCGCGCAAAAAAGGAGTCAAGAAATGGAAAAATATCGATGTGTATTTGTGATTGGCTGCAAAGATCTGAATAAAAAAGGAGCAGGCGCTTTGACCGAAGCGCGGAGGAAAAAACGACCTTGAAAAGGGGGATCGTGCGGCAAAAAAACGGGCGGCGAAGGGCCGCCCGGATGCTTAATCTTCGCTCAGAAACAGCTCCAGCAGAGAGTTTAAAAACAGCTTACCGTGCTCGGTTATCTGCCAGCAGTGCGCGTCTTCAGCCAGGTAGCCCTGGGCGATGGCGGCGGCAATTTGCGGACGAATCACGCTCTCATCAAGGCCGGTATAGCGGCTGAATTCGTCACGCGGCGCGGCTTCGAGCAGGCGGAAACGGTTCATAAAGAATTCGAACGGCTTATCCGCCGCCTCGACGTCGTGCTGGCGCTCAAGGTAGCGGCCTTCCATGTAGCCGCGCGGATGGCGTGTTTTTGCCGTTCGCAGAATGCGTCCGTCAGGGAAAGTCACCTTACCGTGCGCCCCGCAGCCGATGCCGAGGTAGTCGCCAAAGCGCCAGTAGTTAAGATTGTGCTGACACTGGTAGCCGGGTTTGGCATAGGCGGAGGTTTCATACTGCTGATAGCCTGCCGCCGTCAGCAGCTGATGCCCCTGTTCAAAAATATCCCACAGCGCATCGTCATCCGGCAGCACCGGCGGACGGGAGCCGAAGAGGGTATTGGGCTCAATCGTCAGCTGATACCACGACAGGTGCGGCGGGTTGAGCTCTATGGCCTGGCGCAGATCGTCCAGCGCTTCATCCAGCGACTGGTCCGGCAGGCCGTGCATCAGGTCGAGGTTGAAGCTGCGCAGACCGAGGCCGGTGGCCAGATGCGCCGCGCGTTTCGCCTCGGCTGGGCCGTGAATACGTCCCAGACGCTGCAGCTTTGCCTCGCTAAAGCTTTGCACGCCGATGGAGATCCGGTTGACCCCCGCGCGCTGATACTCGACAAAGCGATCGGCCTCCACGGTGCCGGGGTTGGCCTCCATGGTGATCTCGGCATCTGCTGCCAGCGGCAGGCAGGCGCGAACGCCGTCAAGCAGGGTCTGCATCGCTGGTCCGGAGAGCAGGCTAGGCGTACCGCCGCCGATAAAAATAGTCCTGACTTCACGGCCCTGGGCGTAGTGCGCGTCGGCCCGCAGATCGTTGAGCAGGTGCTGCACGTAGTCGTCGTGCGGTACCTCGCCCTTCAACGCGTGCGAGTTAAAATCGCAGTACGGGCACTTCTGCACGCACCACGGGATGTGAATATACAGGCTCAGAGGTGGCAAATTAGCCATTACGTAATGCTTCCAGTAACAGTTTCAGCGCGCGCCCGCGGTGGGATATCGCGCTTTTTTCTTCACGACTCAGCTCCGCCGCGGTTTTACCCTCAGACGGAACAAAGAAAATAGGATCGTAGCCAAAGCCGCCGCTGCCTGCCGCGCTGCGGGCAATCACGCCGGGCCAGCTGCCGTGACAAACAATCGGCGTTGGATCTGCGGCATGACGCAGGTAGACCAGCACGCAGTGGAACTGCGCCTGACGCTTATCGTCAGGGACGTCGCGCAGGGCGACGAGCAGCTTTTCCAGGTTCTGCTGGTCGCTGGCATCTTCGCCGGAGTAGCGCGCGGAGTAGATCCCCGGCGCGCCGCCTAGCGCATCTACCGCCAGGCCGGAGTCATCGGCAATCGCCGGCAGGCCGGTAATTTGTGCGGCATGGCGGGCTTTCAGAATGGCGTTTTCGATAAACGTCAGGCCGGTTTCTTCGGCGTTGTCTACTCCCAGCTCGGTTTGAGCAACGATATCCAGACCAAAATCTTCCAGCAGCGAGGCCAGCTCGCGGACCTTTCCGGCATTGCCGGTGGCGAGAACAACTTTTTGCATGATTAATCCTGTTTAGAGCCAGGCTCTTATTCTGTCAGCGCCGCGACCTGAGTCGGGATCTGTTGCGGGTTAATGATTTTTATCTGCTTATGACGGCCCAGTTCGCCTTTTTCAAGAAGCACCTGGCTTTTCGCGACGCGAAACTGTTTGGCGAGGAACTTAATCAGATGGGCATTTGCCTGACCATCAACGGGCGGGGCGGTAATGGCGACTTTGAGCTCGTCGCCATGTAAACCAACGATGCTATCACGGCTGGCCTTGGGCTGAATATACAGCCGCAAGACCAGCCCGTCGGCGCAGGCTTCGACGGCACTCATAGCGCCATCCACAGCCCCGGAAGCAGAACGTTACCGGTTGCCTGAAGCAGTTCGGAAATGCCCATGTTAATCACGTACAGCAGCAGAACCAGCACCATCGGCGAGAAGTCGATCCCGCCCATTGACGGCAGCAGCTTGCGAATAGGGCGCAGCAGCGGGTCGGCGAGCTGCATCAGCACGTATTCAACCGGGCTGCGGCCCTGGCTCACCCAGCTCATAATCGCCATCAGCAGCAGCACCCAGAAAATCAGCAGGCCGATAGTCTTAATCAGGATCAGCAGCGCGGAAATCCAGATGATCGGCTGGAAGGTGACCACCATAAACAGCACGATGGCTTTGATGACGCAGAGAACAAAGGCCAGCAGCATCGAGGCGCTGTCGAGCGGCCCCAGGGCCGGGATAATGCGGCGCAGCGGCCCAACGACAGGCTGGGTTGCCTTCACCACAAACTGCGAGAAGGGGTTGTAAAAGTCGCAGCGAGCCCACTGCATCCAGACGCGTAACAACATGATCATGGTGTAGAGTTCAATGACCGTTGAAAGCAGGAAAGTCAACGTCTTCATGGCGTTCCTCAGATTCCTTAATTTTTGCTGTAGTCGCGCGCACCGAAGATTGCGGTACCGATGCGCACCATAGTGCTTCCCGCCGCGATAGCGGCTTCCATATCATCCGACATTCCCAGAGACAGCGTATCGACCGCAGGGTAGTGCGCCTTAAGTCGCGCAAATGCTACCGCCATTTGTTGGGCGACGGCAAACTGCCTTACATACTCTGACTCTGGGGCCGGGATGGCCATTAATCCGCGCAGCTGCAGATTCGGCAGGGCGTCTATCTCTGCCGCCAATGCATCCAGCTCCTCAGGCGGGATCCCTGCTTTGCTTTGCTCGTCGCTGATATTAATTTGAATCAACACGTTAAGCGGCGGCAAATGCGCCGGACGCTGCTCGCTAAGCCGGGCGGCGATCTTCAGCCGGTCGACGGTGTGGCACCAGTCGAAATGTTCCGCCACCAGACGACTTTTGTTGGACTGCAGCGGGCCAATAAAGTGCCACTGTAGATGGAGAACCCCGGCATCCTGAAAGTGGCGAATTTTTTCCACCCCTTCCTGAACGTAGTTTTCACCGAAAGCCACCTGACCTGCAGCTACCGCTTCTTCAACCGCGCTCGCAGGTTTGGTTTTACTGACTGCAAGCAACGTAACTTCTTCTGGCGAGCGGCCGCAGCGAGCGGCAGTGCCTGAGATTTTGTCCCGGACCTGTGCCAGGTTATGCGCAATATCGTTCATATTCCGAGGATGAGTTATGGAGCTGGAAGAAATAGTGGCCCTTAGTGTAAAGCATAACGTCTCCGATCTACACCTGTGCAATGCCTCGGCGCCGCGCTGGCGTCGCCAGGGGAGGCTGGAGCCCGCGCCCTTTACGTCGCCGGAGATCGGCAAAATACTCGCGCAGTGGCTCAATGATGAACAGCAGGCCCAGTGGCAGGCCGGCGGACAGGTTGATTTTGCGCTGGCGCTACCCGGCGGGCCGCGCCTTCGCGCCAGCGCATTCGCCCACACGCGCGGGCTGTCGCTGGCGCTGCGCCTGCTGCCGGAAGCCTGCCCGCGGCTTGATGAACTGTGCGTCCCCGCCGCGCTAACCGAGCTGCTCAATGAAGAGAGCGGGCTGATCCTCGTGACCGGCGCTACCGGCAGCGGTAAATCGACCGCCCTCGCGGCGATGGTTGGCTATCTCAATCAGCGCCTCGATGGCCATATCCTGACCCTTGAGGACCCGGTGGAGTTTGTCCATGACAGCGAACGATGCCTGGTCCAGCAGCGCGAAATTGGCCGCCACGCCCCGTCGTTTGCTGCGGCGCTGCGGGTGGCGCTGCGCCAGGACCCGGACGTCATTTTGCTGGGCGAGCTGCGCGACAGCGAGACCATCCGCCTGGCGCTGACGGCGGCGGAGACCGGGCACCTGGTGATGGCCACGCTGCATACCCGCGGGGCCGCGCAGGCGGTTGAGCGCCTGGTTGACGTTTTTCCTGCTCAGGAAAAAGATCAGGTTCGCGGCCAGCTGGCGGGAAGTTTATGCGCCGTACTGGCACAAAAATTATTGCCGGATATATCTGGCGGGAGAGTTGCGCTATTCGAGCTTTTGGTAAATACACCGGCGGTGGCAAATTTGATCCGCGAAGGTAAAACCCATCAATTACCCGGAGTGATGCAGACCGGACAGCAGAGCGGGATGCAGACTTTTACGCAAAGTTTTCAACAGCGTGTGTCATCAGGCCGCCTGTAGCCGGAGGTTTAATATTCAGTCGTCATGCCAGTTTGTTGTTATCGTAATGTTTTATTAATGTTCTTTGATATTGATTATAAATATAGATGAGCGTAAATGATTGTCGCAGAATAATGAGCGGCGGGAATTGATTTAGACATTATCCTCGCAGAAATGGGAAAAAATTTAGATTATCTTTTGACACTTTTAATGAATTCGACTTATGCTGTTTATGGGCATAGGATGATTCCCATAAAATATTTTTTTATTATGTAAGCTTATTTCAGTTTATTAATGGATATGTGATTTTTTGTTTTTAATTCATTTAACCACCATGATGGTGGATGCTTGCTAAGGAGAGTTTTAAGTGATTAATTTATCAGGTAATTCAAATCATTCTCGGCAGATTGTCTTTATTACTCATCCCTCGATTCAGAGTAAGTTTTTTGTCAACAGACTGGCGGAAAAGCTATCGATTGCGGTGACCCTGCATAATATCAATAAGCCTCTGATGCAGCGCTTAGCGAAAGGCTCCGTAATATTATTTGATATTGCCGTGTCGAATAAAAAGCTGAACGGAGTGTGGCGAGATATTATTCGATCGCAGGTAGAGAACCCGCGCCTGCTGATTATCAACAGCGCGCAAAAGTATGAACTCTATGAGATGGCGCAGTGGCCCGCGCTCTACGGAGTCTTCCGCCATGACGATGATGAATCGCGTTTAATTGAGGGCGTTAAGGCCGTGCTGAACGGCCAACAGACGGCTGAATTGAGCGTTATGCACCCGGCGATGTACGCTGCGAATCATGCATCGGTACCGGCGGAAAGCTCTCCGCTGACGGAACGTGAATGTGAAATCTTAAACGAGCTGCGCTGCGGTGCGACGAATATGGATATTGCTCGTGCGCTGTTCATTAGTGAGAATACGGTGCGCACTCATCTGTATAACGTCTTTCGCAAGCTGAGCGTGAAGAATCGTACCCAGGCGGTGAGCTGGGCTAACGAGCATCTCCGTCACTAGGTCATAGCGATGATGGCGCCGGTTCGGCGGCGCCATCATCGACGGGCTTAAAAACCCTGCTCGAAGTAGCTTTCCAGAATAACGACCGCCGAGGCTGAGTCGATGCTGCCTTTATTCAGGGCGCGGAATCCGCCGTGCTCGAAAAGCCCGGCGCGGGCTTCCACCGTACTCAGACGCTCATCGTGCAGGGTAATCTGTACCCCAAAGCGGCCGTGAATTTTATTGGCGAAGTTGCGCGCGCGCGCGGTTAGCGGCTGCTCGGTGCCGTCCATATTCAGCGGCAGGCCGACGATAACGGCTTCCGGCTGCCACTCTTTCAGCAGCTTTTCGATAACGTTCCAGTCCGGTTTCCCATCCTGCGCTTTGAGCGCAGGAAGAGGGCGGGCGGTGCCGGTAATGCGTTGCCCTATCGCGACGCCGATGCTTTTGGTGCCAAAATCAAAGCCCAGTAAGGTTCCGCTCATTATGCGTGCCCCGCAACGCCGGGCATCGTCACAATATCGATCCCAATCAGCTTTGCCGCTTCGCGCCAGCGATCGGCTATCGGCGTTTTAAACAAAATATTCTGATCGGCCGGGGCGGTGAGCCAGGCGTTATCAAGCAGCTCCTGCTCCAGCTGTCCCTTCTCCCAGGAGGCGTAGCCCAGCGCGACCAGTACGTTGCTCGGCTGTTTATCGGTTCCGAGGGTTTCCAGCACGTCCCGCGACGTGGTGATCACGGTATTGTCGGAAATACGGATACTGGAAGAGAAATCAGAGGGCGGCGAGTGCAGAATAAAGCCGCGATCTTCCGCCAGCGGGCCGCCAAGCATGACCGGCTTATCGAGGCGAATATCGGGATTGCGCGGCTCAGCGACAATTTTCAGCTTCTCCAGAATCCCGTCAATCTGCAGATTTTCCAGCGGTTTGTTGACGATAATACCCATGGCACCATCATCGTTGTACTCGCAGATATAAACCACGGAGCGGCGGAATATGGGGTCCTGAAGAGCAGGCATGGCAATCAAAAAGTGATGCTGTAAATTCATTGTCAGAGGTTCTGTTCCTGGTTCAAAAAAGCAGCACCTAGTATGCGGGCAAAGTGCCGCTCTGTCGATTCAACTTTATCTTTCACGCTACAGGTGCGTTGGCTTCCTCACTCGCCCCGGTCACATAGTAAACTATGCTCCCGGGCGCTCGCTGCGTCGCCGCCTTCCTGTAACCTGAAATCTTTCGTTGAATCAGTTTGGCCGATTATCGGTTCGAAAAGGGCTAAGAGTAAAAAGCGAAGAACAAGGAGCAAAGAGCAAAGGGCAAGAGAACAAAAGAGCAAAGGGCAAGAGAACAAAAGAGTAAAGGGGCGTTGGCCCCTTTACTCTTTTGCTTTCGTTGAAGCAAGCTGGCTTGTCCCGGATGCAACAAGGACGCTGCGTTTTCAACTGGCTCATCCGTGAGCCTCGGGCTTACTTAGCGATGCGCTTCTCAATGGCGTCCATCAGCATGCCGGTGATGGAGATCGGGAAGGCCGCCTCAATCTCGCGTACGCAGGTTGGGCTGGTGACGTTAATTTCCGTCAGGCGATCGCCGATGATATCCAGACCGACGAAAATCAGGCCCTTGGCCTTCAGCGTAGGGCCGACGCGGCGGGCGATTGCCCAATCGCTTTCGGTCAGCGGGCGGGCTTCGCCGCGACCGCCGGCGGCCAGGTTGCCGCGCGTCTCTCCGCCCTGCGGAATACGCGCCAGGCACCAGGGAACCGGCTCGCCGTCGACAACCAGCACGCGCTTATCGCCGTCCTTGATGGCCGGCAGATAGTTTTGCGCCATGCAGTAGCGGCTGCCGAGATCGGTCAGCGTTTCCGCAATCACCGGCAGGTTAGGATCGCCCTCTTTCACGCGGAAAATAGATGAACCGCCCATGCCGTCCAGCGGCTTGAGAATAATATCGCCATGCTTTTCCCAGAAGGCTTTCAGCTGCGCCTTGTTACGGGTGACCAGCGTTTCCGGCGTCAGGTCGGCAAACCAGGCGGTAAACAGCTTTTCGTTACAGTCGCGCAGGCTCTGCGGCTTGTTGACGATAAGCGTGCCCTTATCTTCCGCGCGTTCCAGAATATAGGTAGCGTAAATAAACTCGGTATCGAACGGCGGATCCTTACGCATCAGAATCACGTCGAGATCCGCCAGCGGCAGATCCTGCTCGCCGCTGAACTCGTACCACTTATCGTAATTCTGCTCTACGCTCAGCGTGCGCGTACGGGCGCGGGCCTCGCCGTTGATTAAGTACAGGTCGTTCATCTCCATATAATGGAGTTCGTAGCCGCGACGCTGGGCTTCCAGCAGCATGGCGAAGCTGGTGTCTTTCTTGATGTTGATGGTTGCGATGGGGTCCATCACGATGCCGAGCTTGATCATTATTATTCTCCGTTAACGCTTCAACCTAAGTCGCCAAAACGCACCTGTAGTGCGGTAATGGCAGTGAGCGCAGTTGTCTCTGTACGCAGAACGCGCGGTCCCAACAGAATATCAGTAAACCGGTAACGAGCGGTCATCGCGATCTCTTCCGCTGACAGCCCCCCTTCAGGGCCAATCAGCAGACGAATGCGCTCCACCGGCAGCGGCAGCGTGTTAATGCTGGCGCTGGCGCGAGGGTGCAGGTTCAGCTTCAGGCTATCATCCTGCTCCGCACACCAGGCCTCCAGCTGCATGGCCGGGCGAATCTCTGGCACCACGTTGCGGCCGCTCTGCTCGCAGGCGGCAATGGCGATTTTTTGCCACTGCTGGATCTTCTTCTGCAAGCGTTCGGCATCCAGTTTAACGCCGCAGCGCTCGGAAAACAGTGGCGTAATGAGGCTTACTCCGAGCTCGATCGATTTCTGGATGGTGAATTCCATCTTTTCGCCGCGCGACATCACCTGACCGAGGTGAATATGCAGCGGCGATTCGCGATCGTCCCTCTCGCCGCTGACGATCTCAACCGTCACGTTTTTCTTGCCCGCGTCGACGATAGTGGCTGCAAATACCTGATTACTACCGTCAAAAAGCTGAATGGCCTGGCCTTTACCCATTCGCAATACGCGGCCAACGTGGTTCGCCGCGTCGTCGGAAAGGGCTATCTGGCTACCGACGATAATCGGCTCAGGGTGGTGGATGCGGGGAGTGCGCATGCTTGATATTCCGTTCTTCGCGCAGGTCCTCTCTTTCCCGCGGTCGCGGGAAAGAGAGGACCTGCAAATTAACAATTGCCGCTAGTGTAGGTTAGCTCTTTTGCGCCTGGCAAGCCTGCTGGACGTAAGGATTGTGGTTGCCCTGAACTTTAGCGATACGCTCATCGCGTTCGCACTCCCAGCGGGTTACCGGGTAGGTCTTATTCCAGGCGCTAAAAAGCTGGGTTTGCTGACGGGAAAGCGTGAGCTGATAGCTATCGCGCATATAGAAGTAGGTCCGCGCAATTGCGCCGCGGGCGCGCACCGGCGGCTCGGCAACCTTCTCTTTAAAATCCACCTTCATCGCGCACTGACCGTACTGGCCTTCGCCGCCGTTCCACTGGCTGTACATATAGTTAGCGCGGTCGCCGTTGACCTCGCCGACCGCCGGCTGCAGGTTGTGCATATCGCTTTCCATCCTGCGGTAAACCGGATCTTTGGCGCAATTTTTACGCCCGCCGTCCTGCCAGCACTGGCGCTGGTGGCCAAACTGCCACGCCGGGACGACGTGCTCCCACTCGACGCGGCTGGCGCGGTTTTCGTTTTTACGCACTTTATAGCCGCAGGATTGCAGGTTGATAACGCCTTTTTTACCCTGCCAGTCGATTTTGCAGCCGCAGTAGAAGTCACCGGGGGCATCGGCGTTAACCTTCACTCCGGCGGCTTTTGCCTGGGAAAAACTATTGATTCCTTCGGCCATAGCCTGACCGCTACAGGCCGCAGTCAGCAACGCTGCGGCAAAAATATGAGTACGGGACATCGTGAACTCCGTGTCAAAACGAGCCCGCAACGTAGCGAATGAGATTGTCAGATGCAATCAGTCAGATCAGAAAATTTCCAGTTATACCCGATATTTACTCTTCAGCGACCAGCAGATCGCCGCAGCGAACGCAGCGGTAGGTTGCTTCCCCACGCATCACGCGATTATGACGGCGAACGGTCAGCTGGTGCTGCTGGCATTGGCAGCGGTAGGGGAAGGTATTTCTGCGCACGGAATCAAGTTCGAAGCGATGGGTGCGTCGGGCCGGCACTTCCAGCACGCTTTCCATCATCCATTTCCACTCTTTGCCGTGCGGCGCCACGCGGCCGAAGTGCTTCCACACCAGCAGGTGCGCGAGCTCGTGCGGCACCACCTCATCGATAAACGCCTGCTGATTTTCCAGCAGCAGTACCGGGTTGAGGCGAATTTCATTCTTTTCCAGCCAGGCGGTGCCGGCGGAGGTTCCCCGCTGCTGATAGACCAGCGCGGGTTCCGGATAGCGGCGCTCAAGCTTGAGGTTCGCCAGGGCGAGTTTTTCCCGCAGGCTGCGCATCACGGCCTGCTGCGTAGCGATGGGAATTCGGGGTGTCTTCATAGCGCCAGAGGATAGTGCGGCGAGGAGATGAGAGCAAGAAGAAGCTTCCTCCCGCGGGGGGAGGAAGCGCGGTGATGACTAGTCGCGAGCGCCGATTTCACGCAGCGGGCGGCCCTTCATCAGGTTACGTTCGATATGTTCCAGCGAAACGTTTTTGGTTTCCGGAATAAGCCACAGGGTCAGGAAGATGAACAGGATATTCAGACCGCCATAGACCCAGAAGGTGTTCGCGCTGCCCAGCGAGTTCAGCATGGTCAGGAAGGTCGCACCGACGATCATGTTGGCGATCCAGTTGGTGGCCGTGGAACAGGTGATGCCGAAATCGCGGCCCTTCAGCGGCTGAATTTCTGAACACAGCACCCAGATCAGCGGGCCTGCGCTCATGGCGAAGCCGACGATAAACATCAGCAGCATCAGCACGGAGAAGTACTGTGCGATCGTAGAGTGGATGCCGATATGCATCATGCTGCCCAGCACGCCCATGCCGACGGCCATGACGATAAAGCCGAGGATCAGCGTTGGCTTACGGCCCCAGCGGTCAACCAGGCCGATCGCGATAAAGGTCGCCAGCACGTTGGTCAGGCCGACGATAACCGTCCCCCACATCTGCTCGGTGGTGTTGGCGTAGCCCGCCAGTTCAAAAATCTTCGGCGCGTAGTACATGATGACGTTCATCCCGGTGAACTGCTGCATCACCTGCAGCAGAACGCCGAGGAACACCGCGCGGCGGAAGTTGCTGTTCTCTTTAAACAGCTCCCAGCCGGACTGTTTGACCTTCAGGCTTTCACGGATTTCATCGAGCTCACGTTTGGCTTCCGCGCTGGTATCGCGCAGGCGCAGCAGCACGCGTTCAGCGTCGACAAAGCGGCGTTTGGCGGCAAACCAGCGCGGGCTGTCCGGCAGGAAGAAAACGCCAATCAGCAGCAGAATGGCCGGGATGATTATGACCCCGAGCATCCAGCGCCATGCGCCGCTGTAGCTGAACGCGGTATCCGACAGATAGGCGCCGAGAATACCGATGGTGATCATCAGCTGATACATCGAGATCATGCTGCCGCGGATTTTCTCCGGCGCAATTTCGGACAGGTACAGCGGGGCGGTGTAGGAGGCGACGCCCACCGCGAGGCCGAGCAGTACGCGGGAAATCAGCAGCACTTCAACGTTCGGCGCGGCGGCAGAGCACAGGGAGCCGACAACGAACAGGATCGCGCCGATCATCAGGCTTTTCTTACGGCCCAGTTTGAAAGAGAGCCAGCCGCTGCCGACCGCGCCGACCGCGGCGCCGAACATCATCGAGCTCACCACCCATTCCTGAGTGTGAGCGGTAATTTGAAACTCGTTGGCAATAAAGGGCAGGGCACCCGCAATGACGCCGATATCAAGGCCAAAAAGCAGGCCGGCCAGTGCGGCGAGGAAACAGACAAAGAACGTCATCGTTTTGTTCGAGCGCCCTTGTTTTTTGTTGTCAGGCATAACGCCCTCCAGTTGAGTTATTGATTCTGTCGATGCTTAGAGTAGGGGAGTGCGTAGCAAAAAAATGTGATTGTAATCACGGCTGTGTAATCGCTTACACTAAGGTAAAGAAACGTAATCAATAAATAAACATATAAATCAGTATTATATGTAATTTTAGTCGACGAGATAAAAAACGGGAATCAGACTTTCCTGAAACAGTATGTAACATTGTGAAAGGTTGTTTCATTGACGCCGCATCGCAGCTAACTAATGGCTTTTAATCTGATGTAATCGCTTTCATTTTTTTGACATATAAGAGCGGAGAAGCGGAAAGACGCGGAGCGCAGGGGGGAAGGTATGGAGAAGAGATAAAGAAAAAGGCCAGCGCGAGGCTGGCCTTCGAAACGGTAAAGCTTGCGCTTATTTCAGGCCGGCAGCTTCGCGCAGCAGGGCGGCTTTGTCGGTTTTTTCCCATGGGAAATGTTCGCGACCAAAGTGACCGTATGCCGCGGTTTCTTTGTAGATTGGGTGCAGCAGATCCAGCATCTGAATCAGGCCGTACGGACGCAGGTCGAAGAATTCGCGCACCAGCAGAGTCAGCTGCTCGGAAGCAATTTTTTCGGTGCCGAAGGTTTCAACCATGATAGAGGTCGGTTCAGCCACGCCGATAGCGTAGGAAACCTGAATCTCACAGCGATCGGCCAGGCCTGCGGCAACGATGTTTTTCGCTACATAGCGCGCTGCGTAAGCTGCGGAACGGTCAACTTTAGACGGGTCCTTACCGGAGAACGCGCCGCCGCCGTGACGAGCCATGCCGCCGTAGGTATCAACGATGATTTTACGTCCGGTCAGGCCGCAGTCGCCCATCGGGCCGCCGATAACGAAGCGACCGGTCGGGTTGATAAAGAATTTGGTGGCGCTGTTCAGCCATTCGGTCGGCAGAACCGGCTTAATGATCTCTTCCATCACCGCTTCCTGCAGCGATTTCTGATCGATATCTTCCGCGTGCTGAGTCGACAGCACCACCGCATCGATGCCGACGATTTTGCCGTCGTCATACTGGAAGGTAACCTGGCTCTTCGCATCCGGACGCAGCCACGGCAGAGTGCCGTTTTTACGCACTTCAGCCTGACGCTGCACCAGACGGTGAGCATAGGTGATCGGCGCCGGCATCAGCACGTCGGTCTCGTTCGTGGCATAGCCAAACATCAGGCCCTGGTCGCCCGCGCCCTGCTCCAGCGGATCGGCACGGTCAACGCCCTGGTTTATGTCCGGGGACTGCTTGCCGATTGCGCTCAGAACGGCGCAGGAGTTGGCGTCAAAGCCCATATCGGAATGCACGTAGCCAATTTCACGAACCGTATTACGGGTGATCTCTTCGATATCAACCCATGCGCTGGTGGTGATTTCACCGCCAACCAGAACCATGCCGGTTTTGACGTAGGTTTCACACGCGACGCGGGCCTTCGGATCCTGTTCAAGGATCGCGTCAAGCACGGCATCGGAGATTTGGTCAGCAATTTTGTCTGGATGCCCTTCTGATACGGACTCGGACGTAAAGAGGTGTTTTGCCATGTTTTATTTTACCTGTGGAGTATTCGTATAGCTCATACTGTTGTGTGGAGAGGCTTTGTTAGACGACTCTACCAAAGCTTGCAGGTAGTGACACGAGCAGTCTGAGTGTTAATCAGTATAGACGGATTAACTTCTGGACGGCTATTTTAGGTCAAATCTTAATCCCATTTCCAGACTTTTTTGATGCGCATCGCATTTATGCGCAATAGTCGGTGGAAATTTTTCCTGCCAGACGCGGCAACACGCATATTTTTATTTTGCATTTTAGCCTGCTTATCGGTATAAAACGCCGCGCGCGGCTCATTATGACAGCGCACGAAGAGTACCTCGTGACGCCACTTCCAGCCGGGTTAAGCACTCTGTATTGACAGAATCCCGCAGCGGCCTTTGCGCCTGCTGCCAGGTATATAGCTTTGGCTTGTCGCTGGCCCGTTTCGGGGCAGTGTGGAGGTGATACCAGATAATGAACCCACGTTTTTCACCTGATTCGTCGCGTCGTTCCGTCGCGCGTCAAGATCCCGCAATCTGCATCTCTTTCATGCATACCTGCCGATGTTCTACCCATCTCGGCGCTTCTCAGGATTCCAGGGCCGGAAGGTCGTCAGAAAACTGAACAAGGGCTCTCTTGCTCTCTATCGCAAGAGTTTTCTCGTGGTTTCTCCGGACTGTCACACTACGTTCGGGTACGTGTTTTATTATCATATGAAGAAGAAACCGGTCGCGCAGTCGCAGCGCCAGCACTATCTGCTGGGGTTTAGGACTGTTCATGGGTTGTTATCGCGTCTTTGGACTGCGATAGTAGTTAACTGTCTTACACTTATTATTAAAAATTGAGGTTCGCTATGTCTGACGACATGTCTATGGTTTCGCCTTCGTCAGCAGGCGAACACGGTGTACTACGTTCTATGCAGGAGGTGGCGATGAGCTCCCAGGAAGCTAGCAAAATGCTACGTACTTATAATATTGCCTGGTGGGGTAATAACTACTACGACGTCAACGAGCTGGGCCATATCAGCGTTTGCCCGGATCCTGACGTACCGGAAGCGCGCGTCGATCTTGCCGAATTAGTCAAAGCGCGCGAAGCGCAAGGGCAGCGCCTGCCTGCACTGTTTTGCTTCCCGCAGATTCTGCAGCATCGCCTGCGCTCGATTAACGCCGCCTTCAAGCGCGCGCGCGAATCCTACGGCTATAACGGTGACTACTTCCTGGTTTACCCGATCAAGGTTAACCAGCATCGTCGCGTGATTGAGTCGCTGATCCACTCCGGCGAGCCGCTGGGTCTGGAAGCCGGTTCAAAGGCCGAGCTGATGGCGGTGCTGGCGCATGCGGGCATGACCCGCAGCGTGATCGTGTGTAACGGCTATAAAGACCGTGAATATATCCGCCTGGCGCTGGTGGGCGAAAAGATGGGCCACAAGGTCTATCTGGTCATCGAAAAGATGTCGGAAATCGCCATCGTGCTGGAAGAAGCCGCGCGCCTGAACGTGGTGCCGCGTCTTGGCGTCCGCGCGCGTCTGGCCTCGCAGGGCTCCGGTAAATGGCAGTCCTCCGGCGGCGAGAAATCCAAATTCGGCCTCGCGGCAACGCAGGTTCTGCAGCTGGTTGAGATTCTGCGCGCGGCGGGGCATCTGGAAAGCCTGCAGCTGCTGCACTTCCACCTTGGCTCGCAGATGGCCAATATCCGCGATATCGCCACCGGCGTACGCGAATCCTCACGCTTTTACGTCGAGCTGCATAAGCTGGGCGTCAATATCCAGTGCTTTGACGTCGGCGGCGGTCTGGGCGTGGACTATGAGGGCACCCGTTCGCAGTCCGACTGCTCGGTAAACTACGGCCTGAACGAGTACGCTAACAACATTATCTGGGCGATTGGCGACGCCTGCGAAGAGAACGGCCTGCCGCACCCGACGGTGATTACCGAGTCCGGCCGCGCGGTCACCGCGCACCACACCGTGCTGGTCTCCAACATCATCGGCGTTGAGCGTAACGAATACACCGAGGCGACCCCCCCTGCGGCAGATGCGGCGCGCCCGCTGCAGAGCATGTGGGAAACCTGGCTTGAGATGCACGAGACCGGCAACCGCCGCTCGCTGCGCGAATGGCTGCACGATAGCCAGATGGATCTGCACGATATTCATATCGGCTACTCTTCCGGCACCTTCAACCTGCAGGAGCGCGCCTGGGCGGAGCAGCTGTATCTGAACATGTGCCATGAAGTGCAGAAACAGCTCGATCCGAGCAACCGTGCGCACCGTCCAATCATTGACGAGCTGCAGGAGCGGATGGCGGATAAAATTTACGTCAACTTCTCCCTGTTCCAGTCGATGCCGGACGCGTGGGGTATCGATCAGCTGTTCCCGGTGATGCCGCTGGAAGGGCTGAACATGGTGCCTGAGCGCCGCGCGGTGCTGCTCGATATCACCTGCGACTCCGATGGCGCTATCGATCACTACGTCGACGGCGACGGGATCGCCACCACCATGCCGATGCCGGAATACGATCCTGAGAACCCGCCGATGCTGGGCTTTTTTATGGTCGGCGCCTATCAGGAGATCCTCGGCAACATGCACAACCTGTTCGGTGATACCGAAGCGGTGGACGTATTCGTCTTCCCTGACGGCAGCGTCGAAGTCGAGCTCTCCGACGAAGGGGATACCGTGGCGGATATGCTGCAGTACGTGCAGCTGGACCCGAACACGCTTCTGACCCAGTTCCGCGATCAGGTGAAAAACTCCGGTCTCGACGAGGCGCTGCAGCAGCAGTTCCTCGAAGAGTTCGAAGCGGGTCTGTACGGCTACACTTACCTGGAAGACGAGTAACATGCTGCGCGCCCTCTCTTGTGAAGGAGGGGGCGTCAGGTCGCACAAACGCGATACCGACTTGAACCCGCATGCATTAACGGCGATAATTCGCCCAACAAGCAGTCACCCTATTCAAACCCTTCCTCGTCGGGCCTAACGACGCGGAGGGGTTTTTTTATGTGCATTTTTAACTATATCGCCTGTAAAAAGAGGTCACACCCATGAGCACTTTAGGTCATCAATACGATAATTCCCTGGTCTCTAACGCGTTTGGTTTTTTGCGTCTGCCGCTGAACTTCCAGCCGTACGACAGCGACGCTGACTGGGTGATCACCGGCGTTCCTTTTGATGCGGCAACTTCCGGCCGCGCGGGCGGGCGTCACGGCCCGGCGGCGATTCGTCAGGTTTCCACCAACCTTGCCTGGGAAGGCAACCGCTTCCCGTGGAACTTCGACATGCGTGAACGTCTGAACGTTGTCGACTGCGGCGATCTGGTTTACGCCTTCGGCGATGCGCGCGACATGAGCGAACGTTTGCAGGCCCACGCTGAAAAACTGCTGGCGGCCGGGAAACGTATGCTCTCCTTCGGCGGCGACCACTTCGTCACTCTGCCGCTGCTGCGCGCGCACGCAAAACATTTCGGTAAAATGGCGCTGGTGCATTTCGACGCCCACACCGACACCTACGCCAACGGCTGCGAGTTTGACCACGGCACCATGTTCTACACCGCGCCGAACGAAGGCCTGATCGATCCGAACCATTCCGTACAGATCGGTATCCGCACCGAGTTCGACAAAGACAACGGCTTTACCGTGCTGGATGCGGGCCAGGTTAACGATCGTACCGCTGACGATGTTATCGCTCAGATCAAACAGATCGTTGGCGATATGCCGGTCTACCTGACCTTCGACATCGACTGCCTGGATCCGGCGTTTGCGCCGGGCACCGGTACGCCGGTGATCGGTGGGCTGACCTCGGACCGCGCGATCAAGCTGGTGCGCGGCCTGAAGGATCTGAACATCGTCGGCATGGACGTGGTGGAAGTGGCCCCGGCCTACGACCAGTCCGAGATCACCGCCCTGGCGGCGGCGACTCTGGCGCTGGAAATGCTCTATATCCAGGCGGCGAAAAAGGGCGAATAAGCCCTAAGCGCTCACGGCTGCTGCGCGACGCATGCGCAGCAGCAGTACCCCTCCGGCAAGCAGGGTGACCACCTGTGACGCCACCAGTACCGAAAATCCTGAACTGACTGACCCAACCGACTTCATCACCAGCCCCATCAGCAGCGGGATAAACGCCGCGCAGATATTGCCGATACCGTTAATGATGCCGTAGGCGCTGCCTACCGCCTCCTTCGCCGCGTGATGCTGCACCACCGCCGGTATCGCCGCCCCCTGAAGCCCCCAGAAGATATTGGCCGACAGCATAAACAGCGCCAGCCACGCCGGCTGGTGGCTGAGCATCAGCGCCAGTATCGAGCAGGCCGTCAGAAAGCCGCCGCTGATAAACAGCAGCGGGGCCTGTTCAGGACGCATTTTATCGAGCAGCACGCCGCCAAGAAGTTTTGAGCCCAGGCTGAGCAGAAAGGGGATCGCCGCCAGAACGCCGGTGGCCTGTAGCGAGAAGTGATGCTCATCGCGCAGCCAGGCCGGCAGCCAGGCGCTGCTGCCCCACAGATAGCTGAGGGTGGCGATCTCGACCAGCAGGATCCAGCCGAGGAGCGGCGTACGCCAGGCTAGCTGAAACGTCTGCCTGAAGCCGGAACGGTACCTTTGCGCCGCCGCGGCCGGAGCCGGCAGAAAGCGCCAGATCAGCCCGCCGCCGAGCAGCAGATTAAGCGCGGCCAGGCTATAGAAAGAGCCTTGCCACCCCTGGTGCTCGATTAAAAAAGTGACCAGCGGGAACCCCACCGCCAGCCCCAGCGAGACCCCGAGCGCGGTGACCGCGTTCGGTTTGCCGATCTCGCCGGCGGCGAAGCTGTCGCTGATAAAGCGCGTTTTGAGTGAAAATAGCGGCCCTTCCGCAATGCCTAAGATAACGCGGGCGATCAGCATCCCGAACAGCGAGCCGAGCAGCGGAGAAACGGCGCATACCGCCGCCCAGATAGCGATGCTGATTAATAGTCCCTGCCGGTAGTGCAGCCGGTTTTCTATCACCGGCGTTAAGAGTAATGCCGAAATGCCATAGCCCACAAGAAAGCAGGTCATCAGCATTCCTTGTAACATTCTGTTTTCATTTAACTGAAAATGGGCAGCAAATTCAGGGTTCAGTATCATCACTGAAATATTTACCCGATCAATATAAGAGATGATAATTAACAACATCAGCGCGATTGTTCCTTGCCATTTTGCGGTCATTTTTATTCTTTCCCCCCCGGTCATTTATGAATCAACTTCATTATTTTTAAATAGTGGTGATAGTTACGGATGTAAAATGATTCACAGGTGAAACTCATTGTTTTATAAAGAATTAATTAAAATGTGTTTCACCAGTGAAACTTGATGTGAAGCCGGATTTATCATTTTTAATGATTATATGGAAAAGAAGTCAATAGTCGTTTTCGAAAAGTTAAGTTCCCGCTTAATTTATTTTCACGCCACGTTTTAAATATCACAATTTCATATTACCGCAATTTTTCGTGATCGATTGCACACTTAGCTAATTAAATCACGACTACTTAACAAATCCTTCACATTGCCGCTTGACGAAAGATTGAACGCTTTTATATTGACCGTATTAAATAAGAAACAGAGTTTCATATATGAAACAAAGCCTGGAGGATCGTGATGAGCTGGATAGGCGTATGTGACGCAGAGCAGGTACAGGAAGATTTCCCTTATAGCGGCAATATCGACGGTAAAGAAATCGGCATTTATCTGATTGATGGCGAGTATTACGCGCTGGAGGACGTATGTCCCCACGCCTACGCGCTGTTAAGCCAGGGCTTTGTGGAAGACGGCAAGGTCGAATGTCCGCTGCACGAAGCGGTATTCGATGTGAAAACCGGTCAATGTCTGCACGGTCCTGGCGGTCGTAACCTCAATCGTTACCCGGTGCGGGTATTCGACAATCAGATCCAGATTACTTTTATCGAGGAGAGCGTGGCATGAGCGAAACCCTGAACTTCAACCCGGCGCTGCCGGAAAGCCGCCAGTTTACGCCGCCCGCCGAAGGCGGAAACGGCAATATTCACAAGCCGGGCGACTACGAAAATCTTATCTGGCAGACCCGCAGCCGCGTCCCGGAAAGCTGGGAGCTGCAGCTTATCGCCACCCTTGAAGGGCTGTTTGAGCAGGGGGCGGAAAACCTGACGCAACTGGTGGACGGGCTGAATGGCCTCAGGATGCACGACCAGCAGGGCGAACCGTGGAGTGAAGCCAGCTTTGAGGCTTTTTTGCAGGTAAACGGATACTGAGGACACAGCGATGACGACAACGGTACAGAACTATCTCGATAAAGGTTTACGCGGCCTGTGGTATCCGGTGCTGGCAAGCTGGGAAGTGCAGTCCGCGCCGGTAGGCATCACCCGTCTCGGCGAACAAATTGTGGTGTGGCGTAACAAAGACGGTCAGCTGCAGGCGCTGGAAGACCGCTGCCCGCACCGCGGCGCGCGCCTGTCGATGGGCTGGAACCTCGGCGACCGCATCGCCTGCTGGTATCACGGCGTGGAAGTGGCGGGGAGCGGCGAAGTGAAAGATGTCCCGGCGGTCGACAAGTGCCCGCTGGTGGGCCAGCAGTGCGTGCGCAGCTATAGCGTTCAGGAAGCGCACGGGGCGATTTTTTTATGGTTTGGCGCGACGGCGAACCAGCAGCCGGATGAGCTGAGCTTCCCGGAAGAGCTGGCTAACGGCGACAAATACAGCAATTTTCTCTGCACCGCCGCGTGGAAATGCAACTATCAGTACGCGCTGGAAAACGTTATGGACCCGATGCACGGCACCTACCTGCACTCCTCTTCACACTCGATGGCGGAAGGTGAGCGTAAAGCGGACATGGTGCTTCAGCCGACCAAAACCGGTTTTATCTTTGAGAAAAAAGGCCAGAGCGGCGTCAACTTTGACTGGGTGGAGCTGGGTAACAGCGGGGCCTGCTGGATGCGCCTGTCGATCCCGTACCAGAAACGCTTTGGGCCAGGAGGCCACTTCTTTATCGTCGGCATGGTGGTACCGGAAGATAATGACAACTGTCGGGTCTTTTTCTGGCGTATCCGCGGCGTACAGGGCTGGCAGCGCGATATGTGGCGCTTTATGTACCGCAACCGTCTGGAAAAACTGCACTGGGAAGTGCTGGAGCAGGATCGCGTGGTGCTGGAGAGCCTGGCGCCGAACGCCCGCGACCATGAATACCTCTATCAGCACGACGTCGGGCTGTCGCGCCTGCGCCGCATGATGCAAAAAGCGGCCAAAGAGCAGCTGGCGGCGCGGGATGAACAGCAGGGCGCCGCCTGATGAACGGACTGCTGAACGGAAAACGCATCGTCGTGACCGGGGCCGCGCGCGGGCTGGGCTATCACTTCGCCAAAGCCTGCGCGGAGCAGGGAGCGAAAGTCGTGATGTGCGACATCCTCGAGGGCCAACTGGCCGAGAGCGCGCATGGGCTCAGCGAACGGGGTTTTGCCATCGAGTCTTACGTTATCGATCTGGCCGATCCGCGCTCAATCGAGCAGGTTTTTAGCGCGATTGGCGAACGGGGCTCCATCGACGGGCTGGTGAATAACGCCGCAATGGCCACCGGCGTCGGCGGCAAGAATATGATCGATTACGATCCGGATCTGTGGGATCGGGTGATGTCGGTTAACGTCAAGGGCACCTGGCTGGTGACCCGGGCGGCGGTACCGCTGCTGCGTGAAGGCAGCGGGATCGTTAACGTGGCGTCGGACACCGCGCTGTGGGGCGCGCCCCGCCTGATGGCCTACGTCGCCAGCAAAGGTGCGGTCATCGCCATGACCCGCTCAATGGCGCGGGAGCTTGGCGAGAAGCGCATTCGCATTAACGCTATCGCTCCGGGGCTGACCCGGGTTGAGGCAACCGAGTACGTTCCGGCTGAACGTCATCAGCTGTATGAGAACGGCCGGGCTCTGAGCGGCGCCCAGCAGCCGGAGGATGTTACCGGCAGCGTGGTGTGGCTGCTCAGCGAGCTGTCGCGGTTTATCACCGGACAGCTGATCCCGGTCAACGGCGGATTTGTTTTTAACTAAAGAGGCGAGGCGGTATGGCAAACGAGCGGGAAGTGAAGTACCTGGTGCCGGGCCTGGAGCGGGGGCTGGAGCTGCTGCTGGCGTTTGGCGAGCAGCATCGCGATCTCACCTTTGCCGAGCTGCATCGGCTGGTGGATATGCCGAAAGCGACCGCCTATCGCGTGGTGCAGACGCTGGAATATATGGGCTTTCTGGAGCGCAATCCGCGCACCAATACCTTTTCGCTCGGGATGAACGTCCTGCGTCTTGGCTTTGAATATATCGCCTCCCTGGATGTGGCGCAGGTCGGCCAGCCGGTGATTGAACAGCTGCGCGATACCAGCCAGTGCAGCAGCCACCTGGCGATCCGCGACGGGCGCGACATTATCTATATCGCCCGCGTCAGCGCCGCCGGCTCGCGCATTAATCAGGTCAGCATCGGCACCCGGCTGCCGGTCCACTGCACCTCGCTTGGCCGCATGCTGCTGACCGACGTCTCCCGCCGCGAGTTTGAACAGCTGTTCCCTGACGAACGGCTGCCGGGAAATACGCCGGGGCAAATTCACGACCGCGAGGCGCTGTGGCAGATGGTGCAGCAGGATAAAGCGCGGGGCTTTGTGATTGGCGAGTCCTTCTACCGTCACGGGATCTCCTCCATCGTTTACCCGGTCTACGATCGCAGCGGACGGGTGGCGGCGGTCGTCAGTATCCTGGTGCCGTCGGATGAGATCCCGCAGGCCGACCGCGAGCGGCTGCAAAACGATGTCAGCATGGCGGCGGACAAAATTTCAGGCTTCCTCGGGCATTTAGCTCAGGCTATTTAAATCAATATGTTAACTGCAGGCGCTGATCTGCGTCGGGCATGTTTTACGCCCAAATCCGGGCGACAGAACGGTAAAGAGGCAACGAACGATGAGTGTAACCGGAATTGAAAAGCTGGAATTTGGCGTCGACGACCTGACCCATAGCGCCAAATTTATGCGTGATTTTGGCCTGACGAGCGATGCCGACGGCCGGCGTTTTACCACCCTGAGCGGCGCTCAGGTGCTGCTGAACCCGATCAACAGCCCGGATCTGCCGCCCGCCTTTGAGGCGGGTAATACCCTGCGCCGGATGACCTGGGGCGTGGCGGACCAGGCGGCGCTGGACGCGCTGCGTCCGAAGCTGGCGCAGCAGCCGGCCTTTCGCGAAGTGGACGGCGCTCTGGAGTGCCAGGACCCGAACGGCATGACGCTGCGGGTCCAGGTGAGCCGGCAGACGCCGGTCGCGCTGGAGGTCGAGCCGATAAACCAGTGGGGCGACGTGCGGCGGATCGATACGCCGAGCCCGGTTTATGACCGCGCTCAGCCGATCAACATCGGCCACGTGGTGTTCTTCGTTGAGGAGCTGGCGGCGGTAGAGACCTTCTACCGCGAGGTGCTGGGTTTCCAGGTTTCCGATCGCTATATCAACCGCGCGGTGTTCCTGCGCTGCGGCGTGCGCGGCGGTCATCACAATCTCTTTTTATTACAGCTGCCGACCCGCAAGCGCGGCCTTAACCACGTCGCCTTTACGGTGCGCGATATTCACGAAGTGATCGGCGGCGGGATCGCGATGAACAAAAGCCAGTGGAGCACCTTTATCGGCCCCGGCCGCCACCCGGTCTCTTCGGCCTATTTCTGGTACGTCAACAGCCCGACCGGCGGGGCGTTTGAGTACTACACCAACGACGACTATCTGACGGAAAACTGGCAGCCGCGCGAGCTGGAACACTCCCTGGTTTCCTTTACCGAGTGGGCGGTGGAGGGCGGTATCGACCACGACACCCGCCGCCAGCAGAAAAAGCCGGAGGCGGTATGACGGTGCGGATAGTGATTATCGGCGGCGGCCAGGCCGGCGGCTGGGCGGCAAAAACGCTGCGTGATGAAGGCTTTGACGGCGAGATTTGCGTCATCGCCGAAGAGGAGTGGGATTTTTACGAACGTCCGCCGCTATCGAAAGCGGCGCTGCTGGAGGCCGAACCGGCGCTGCCGCGTCTGTTTAGCGCGGAAGCTCAGCAGGCGCTGAACCTGACGTGGTATCGCCCGCAGCGGGCGGAGGCCATCGAGCGCGAGAGCAAAACCGTGCGCCTGAGCGGCGGCGAGCGGCTAACCTACGACCGCCTGCTGATCGCCACCGGCGGCCGCGCCCGCCTGCCCGGCGAGGCGTGGGCGCAGCATCCTCAGGTCTACACCCTGCGCCACTGGCAGGATGCCCGGCGGCTGAAGCAGCGTCTGGCGGCCAGCACCCGGCTGGCGATCGTCGGCGGCGGCTGGATCGGCCTGGAGATTGCCGCCTCGGCGCGCAAAAGCGGCGTCGAGGTCACGCTATACGAACAGCAGCCGGCGCTGTGCATGCGCTCGGTGAGCGGCGAAGTGTCGCAGGAGCTGGAATGGCTGCACCGGGATCAGGGGGTCAACGTCCGCACGGGGTGCGGCGCGCTTGGCCTCGAAGATAGCGACGGCCTGCCGGTGATCCGCTGCGACGGCCGACGTCAGACCTTCGATGCGGTGGTGGTGGGGATCGGCGTCGATCTTAATCTGGAGCTGGCGCAGGAGGCGGGCCTGCCGGTCGATCGCGGGATCGTGGTCGATGCCCAGGGACGAACCGCCGATCCGGCTATTTTCGCCGCCGGCGATGTCGCCCGCCATCACCAGTACGGCCTGTGCATTCAGTCGTGGGCCTTTGCCCAGAATCAGGCGGTGGCGACGGCAAAAGCGATGCTCGATCCGCAGGCCGAGGGCTACGACGAAGCGCCGTGGCTGTGGTCGGATCAATACGCGCACAATATTCAGATCCTCGGTATTCCGCAGCCGGAAACCCGGACGGTGGTTCGCCGCGATCCCAAAGGGCCGCTGTTTTTCTCGATCGCTGGCGACGGCCGGCTCAGCCAGCTGGTGGCGTTTAACGATGCGCGCACCGTCAAGCTGGCGAAGCGCTGGATGGCGGCGGGGAGGGATCTTTCCGCCGTGCCGCTCGACGATCTGACCTTTTCGCTGATGTCATTGCGATAACACCCGCGCACCCTTAAGGGGGAGAGATGACCACATTAGATACCAACACCGCGCCCTCCGTGGCGGGCGGTGAGGGCGTCCACGCGCCTGAAAAAGCGGTTCGCTGGGCCATTCCGCTGTCGTTACTGGCCTGCGTGCTGCTGGCGTTCTTCGACAAAATCAGCATCGCGGCGCTGTTTTCCGATAGCCATTTCCAGCAGGCGATGGGCATCGATTTTGATACCACCCGCCTCGGCATCCTGATGAGCGCTTTTTTACTGAGCTACGGTTTCTCCTCGGTTCTGCTCAGCGGGCTGGGAGACCGCATCGCGCCGCTGCGCCTGCTCACCGGCATGATGGTGGCGTGGTGCGTATTGATGGTGATGATGGGATTCACCCACAGCTACAGCGCCATGATCGTGCTGCGCGTGCTGCTCGGTATCGCCGAAGGGCCGCTGTTTCCGCTGGCCTTCGCCATCGTGCGCCACACCTTCCCGCAGCGTCTGCAGGCGCGCGCCACCATGCTGTGGCTGCTCGGGACGCCGGTTGGCGCGGCCATCGGCTTCCCGCTCTCCATCTGGCTGCTCAGCACCTTCGGCTGGCAAAGCACCTTCTTTGCGATGGCGATGCTGACGGCGCCGGTGCTGATTTTTGTCCGTATCGGCCTGCGCGGCATCCAGCTGGAGGGCAAAACGTCCGCAGCCGAGAGCTCGCAGGAAGAGCGGCGTAGCGCCCGCCGGGAGCTGTTTGTCAGCCCGCACTTTTGGATGATTTGCGTCTTCAATATCGCCTTCCTCGCCTATCTGTGGGGCATCAACGGCTGGCTCCCCGGCTACCTGATTAAGGGCAAGGGTATCCACCTGGAGCACGCCGGCTGGCTATCGTCGATGCCGTTTATCGCCATGCTGCTTGGCGAAATTATCGGGGCGTGGCTTTCAGACCGGGTGGATAAACGCGCGGCCGCCTGTTTTATCTCGCTGGCCGGGGCGGCGGTGGGTCTGGCGGCGGTGATGCACTTCACCAGCCCGCTGACGGTTATCGCGGCGATGAGCTTTAGCACCTTCATGTGGGGAACCGGCGCCCCCAATATTTTTGCGCTGCTGGCGAAGGCGACCCATCCCCGGGTCAGCGCCACGGCGGGTGGGATTTTCAACGGGTTGGGAAACTTTGCCGGCGCCCTGTCGCCAGCGGTGATGGGCGCGCTTATCGCCTTCACCCATAGCATGGATTCCGGACTGATCTTTCTGGCGGTGATGGCGGTCGTGGGCTGTCTCCTGTTGCTGCCGCTGCTAAGACGTTACTGAGGAGAAGACGATGACAGATACAAGCGTAACTGCAAAACAGGGCCTCAAGCCTGAGCACCTGACGATGGAAGAGTGGATTGAGTCGCGCATCGCGCGCTTTGAGGGACGTAAATATGACTGGAACGCGCTGAAGTTCCAGGCCGATTTCGACCCGAAATACCGCCGCGCCCAGATGCGCTACATCGGCACCGGCGCCACCGGCGTCGCCAGCGATACCAATACCGTGGCGGCGGAGAATTTCACCTTCTCCACGATGGTGCTGCCGGCGAAGTGCGAAGGGCCGCTGCACCTGCACGACGATGTCGAAGAGGTGTTTTTCATGCTCAAGGGGCAGATAACCCTGATGGTTCAGGACGGCGATAGCTACACCGAAACCGTGCTGCGCGAGCGCGACCTGATCTCCGTCCCGCCTGGGATCTATCGCGGGCTGTTTAACCACGGCGAGGAGGAGGCGTTGATGTGCGTGATGCTCGGCACCCGCAAGCCGAATATCCCGACCTACCCGGAAGATCATCCCCTGTCGAAAGTGAAGCGGAATTAAGGAGGCGGTATGACGGGTTTTCGTCAACAGGGGAGCGGCACGCCGCTGATGCTGCTGCACGGCATCAGCTCCGGCGCGGCCTCCTGGCATAAACAGATGGCGCTGCCCGGCTACCGCGTGCTGGCCTGGGATATGCCCGGTTATGGCGAAAGCCCGATGCTGCCGGTCGCACAAGCCGATGCCGGCGACTATGCCGAGGCGCTGGCGCGCCTGCTGGACAGCGCCGGCGTTGAGCAGGCGGTGCTGGTGGGCCACTCGCTGGGCGCGCTGGTGGCCAGCGCCTTTGCGGCAAAGTATCCCGGGCGCGTTCTGCGCCTGGTGCTGGCCGATGCCGCTCAGGGCTACGGCCGGGCAGAAGCCGAGCAGCGTGAAAAAATCTGGCTGGGCCGCCGGCAGCAGATGGCCTCCGGCGGCGAAGCGATGGCGCAGAGCCGGGCCGCGAAGCTGCTGCACCCCTGTACGGATGAGGCCAACGTCGTCGTCGTCGCCGCCGGCATGCGCAGGCTACGCTCCGAGGGCTATCTTGCCGCGGCGTGGATGCTGGCCCATGACGATATTCACCGCTGGCTTGGCGATTTTGGCGGCCGCTTTGAGGCGTGGTGCGGTGAGCAGGATGCCATTACCCAGCCGGAGCTGGTGCAGGGGCTGGCGCTGCGCTACGCCATGCCGTTCGTCGGCATCCCGCGAGCGGGGCACGCCAGCTATCTCGATAACGACACATTTTTCAATCAACAGCTTTTACGGGTAAGGGAAGAGGTGCGCGATGAATGCACAAATTGAAGGCCGCGTAGCGGTGGTTACCGGCGGGTCGTCAGGGATTGGCTTTGAAACGCTGCGCCTGCTGCTGGCCGAAGGGGCGAAGGTCGCCTTCTGCGGTCGCGATCCGGATCGGGTCGCCGGCGCCCACGCGGCGCTGCAAAACGAATATCCCGGCGCGGAGGTCTTCTCTTACCGCTGCGACGTACTGAAAGAAGACGAGGTGCGGGGCTTTGCCGAGGCGGTAGCGGCCCGCTTTGGCGATGCCGACATGCTGATTAATAACGCCGGCCAGGGGTACGTGGCGCACTTCGCCGATACGCCGCGGGAGGCGTGGCTGCACGAGGCGGAGCTCAAGCTGTTCGGGGTGATTAACCCGGTGAAGGCCTTTCAGGCGCAGCTCGAGCGCTCGGATATCGCCTCGATCACCTGCGTGAACTCGCTGCTGGCGCTGCAGCCGGAGGAGCACATGATTGCCACCTCCGCGGCGCGCGCGGCGCTGCTCAACATGACCCTGACGCTGTCGAAGGACCTGGTTGCCAAAGGCATTCGGGTGAACTCCATTCTGCTCGGCATGGTGGAGTCCGGACAGTGGCAGCGGCGCTTCGAGAACCGCACGGACAGGAGCCAGAGCTGGCCCGAGTGGACGGCGGATATCGCCCGCAAGCGCGGGATCCCGAAGGCGCGCCTCGGCAGGACGAACGCGACTGCGCAGGCGCTGCTGGTCCTCGCCGCGCCGCTGGCGCCGGTTACCCCCGGGGCGGCCGTGGCTGTCTCGGGCGGCGTTTGCCCTCACGTGTAAGGAGTGGAGATGAAAAAGATCATGCTCATCGGCTATGGCGCAATGGCGCAGGCGGTGATTGAACGGCTGCCGCCGCAGGTCGCCCTGGGCTGGGTGGTGGCGCGCGAGGCGCACCACGCGGCGATCCGCCAGCGCTTCGGCGATGCGGTAGCGGTGCTGGAGGACCCGCAGGCCTGTACGCAAACCCCGGATCTGGTGCTGGAGTGCGCCAGCCAGCAGGCGGTGGCGCAGTTTGGCGAAGCCATTCTCAGGCGCGGCTGGCATCTGGCGGTGATCTCTACCGGCGCGCTGGCGGATAGCGAGCTGGAAAAACGCCTCAACAGCGCCGGAGGCCGGCTAACCCTGCTTTCCGGCGCGGTGGCCGGTATCGACGGCCTGGCGGCGGCGAAAGAGGGCGGTCTTGAGCAGGTGACCTACCGGTCGCGCAAAAGCCCGGCCAGCTGGCGCGGCAGCTATGCAGAAATGCTCATCGACCTCAACGCGGTCAGTGAAGCAAAAATCTTTTTTGAAGGCAGCGCGCGCGAAGCGGCCCGCCTGTTTCCGGCGAACGCCAACGTTGCGGCAACCGTGGCGCTGGGCGGCATCGGGATGGACGATACCCGGGTACAGCTGATGGTCGATCCGATGACCCGGCGCAATACCCACACGCTGCACGTACAGGGCGCGTTTGGCGAGTTCCACCTGGAGCTCAGCGGACTACCGCTCGCCAGCAACCCAAAAACCTCCACCCTGGCGGCACTGAGCGCGGTTCGCGCCTGCCGCGAACTGGCATAGCGCAAAGAGGCGACGATGGATGAGTTAAAGATTTTTATCGGCGGTCGCTGGCGCTACGGCGGCGGCAACCTGATGCACAGCCTGTTTCCGGCCGACGGCTCGGTCAACGCCACGCTGCATGCGGCAAGCCTTGACGATCTGCATGAGGCGATCGCGCTGGCCGAAAGCGCCTGGCGCCAGCCGGCGTGGCGCAGCATGCTGCCCCATCTACGGGCAAAGATCCTGCATAAAGTGGCGGATATTATCGAATCCCGCCTTGATGAGCTGGCGCGGATGCAGAGCCGCGACAACGGCAAGCCGCTGGCGGAGGCGCGAGGCCTGGTGATGAGCGCCGCGGGCAGCGCCCGCTACTTTGCCGCCGCCTGCGAGCTGCTGGAGGGCGAACTGCCGACCCCGCGGCAGGCGGATCTGCTGACGCTCAGCCGCTACGAGCCGCTGGGCGTGGTGGCGGCGATTACGCCGTGGAACTCACCGATCGCCAGCGAGATGCAAAAAGTGGCCCCGGCGATCGCCGCCGGTAACGCGGTGATCCTCAAGCCGGCGGAGGCCACGCCGCTGATGGCGCTGGAGCTGGCGCGGATCTTCGAACAGGCCGGCCTGCCGGCGGGCCTGCTCAGCGTCCTGCCGGGGAAAGGATCGGTGATTGGCGACGCCCTGGCCCGCCACCCTCTGGTGCGCAAAATTTCGTTTACCGGCGGCACCAGCACCGGACGTCATCTGGCGCACGTGGCGGCGGAAAAGCTGATCCCGGCGTCGCTGGAGCTCGGCGGCAAATCGCCGACCATCGTGCTGGAAGATGCCGATATCGAGCAGGCGGCGCGCGGCATCTGCTATGGCATCTTTAGCTCCGGCGGCCAGGCCTGCATCGCCGGCTCGCGGCTGTTTGTGCATGAAAAAGTCTATCCGCAGCTGATGGCGCGCCTGCTGGAGCTGACCCGCGGGCTCAGAATCGGCCATCCGTTTAGCGCGGAGACCCACGTCGGACCGCTGATTAATGAAAAGCACCGCGACAGCGTGCTGGAGTACGTCGAGCTGGCGAAACGCGAAGGCGGCCGGGTGCTGTGCGGCGGCGAGATCCCGGCGGATCCGGCGCTGGCGGCAGGCAGCTATTTTCAACCGACGATCGTTGAGGGGCTGACCAACGCGGCCCGCGCCTGCCGGGAGGAGATCTTCGGCCCGGTGCTGGTGGCGATGACCTTCAGCGATGAGGAGGCGCTGATCCAGCAGGCCAATGATTCGGTATACGGCCTGGCGGCGGGGATCTGGACGCGGGACAGCGGACGCGCCCTGCGCTTAAGCGATCGTCTGGAAGCCGGGACGGTGTGGATCAACACCTACAAGGTTTTCTCCATTTCCACCCCGTTCGGGGGCTTTAAAGAGAGCGGTCTGGGCCGCGAAAAAGGGATTCAGGGGCTCAAGGCCTGGATGCAACAAAAGAGCATTTATCTGGCGACGGGTAATAGCGTCAACCACTGGTGCGACTAAGAGAAGGGTGTGCAATGAGCGAAATGATAACCGTCGGCGAAGCCATCGCCAGAACGCTGGAGCAGTACAACGTTGAGGCTATTTACGGCGTCATCTCTATTCACAACCTGCCGATCGCCGATGCGGTAGGCCAGCGCGGAAATATCCGCTTTGTTCCGGCGCGCGGTGAGGCCGGATCGGTCACTATGGCCGACGCCCACGGGCGCTTTTCCGGACTGGGCGTGGCGTTGACCAGCACCGGCGCGGGGGCCGGCAACGCGGTAGGGGCGCTGGTGGAGGCGATGAACGCCTGTACGCCGCTGCTGCACCTCACCGGTCAGGTGGAGAAAACCTGGCTCGATGCCGACACCGGCTTTATTCACGAAACCCGCGACCAGCTGACCTTCCTGAAGGCCAGCTCGAAGCGCGCGTACCGCATCAGCAACGCCAGCCAGGCGCTGGCTATCCTGCATAAGGCGATTCAGGAGGCGCAAACGCCGCCGTACGGGCCGGTCTCGGTTGAAATCCCGATTGATATTCAGGGCGCTAAAATCCCGGCATCGCTGGTGACCGCCGCGCTGAAAGCGGCCCCGGCTGCGGCTGCCGATAGCGCCGCCGTCGATGCGCTGTGGGCGCAGCTCAGGCAGGCTAAACGGCCGCTGCTGTGGCTGGGCGGCGGGACAATCGGCAGCGCGGCGGCGGTGAAAAAGCTGGCCGATGCCGGAATGACCGTGATCTCCAGCACCCACGGCCGCGGCGTGCTGCCGGACGGGCACCGCGCCAGCCTGCGCGCGTTCCACAATTCGCCGTCCGTTGAAGCGCTGATGGCGCAGTGCGATTTTACCCTGGTGGCGGGCTCGCGCCTGCGCAGCAACGAAACCCGCTCCTGGACCCTGGAGCTGCCGTCGCCAAGGGTGCAGATTGATATCGATCCGGCGGCGGCCAGCCGTAACTATCTGATGGATAACACGCTGATCGCCGACTGTGCCACTTTGCTGGCGGCGCTGGCGGAAAAAGCGCAGGGGCGTGAATGGGGTAATGTCCAGTGGGATGCGCAGGTCAAAGAGGCGGTCGCGCTGGCGGATAGCGGGCTGCGCGAGCAGTGCGGCGCCTACGCGCAGCTGAACGACGCCATCGCGCAGGCGCTGCCTGACGACGGGATCCTGGTGCGCGATATCACCGTTTCCGGCAGCCTGTGGGGGAGCCGTCTGTTCCGCGCCCACGGCCCGTTAATGAACATCCACTCGCTGGCCGGGGCGATTGGGATGGGATTGCCGATGGCGATCGGCACGGCGATTGCCAACCCGCAGCGTAAGGTTGTCGGCCTCGTCGGCGACGGTGGGCTGAGCCTGAACCTGGGCGAGCTGGCGACGCTGGCGCAGGAAAAAGCTAACGTCACGCTGATTATCATGAACGATGGCGGCTACGGCGTGATGCGCGGGATTCAGGATAAGTATTTCGGCGGCCGCCAGTATTACAACGAGCTGCATACCCCGGATTTCACGCTGCTGGCGCAGGCCATCGGCCTGCAGGCGTGGAGCGTTGAGCGGGCGGAGGATTTCCAGGCGGTGATGACCGAAGCGCTGGCGATGCCGGGGCCGTCGGTGGTGGAGATCAAAATGGGAGAGATTGGCGCCCTGCGCTTTGCCGGGCCGCCGCAGAAAACGCTGTATTAAGTCGTTCCCCCTCTCTGGCGCGTGCAGAGAGGGGCGCCGGGATTATTTAATGCCGTCCGCCTTCATGCGATCGCGGATGTGCTGAGCGCGCTCCTGCGATGCCGGGTGATCGTCAAACATGGTGCTTTGACGCCCGGCTTCCAGTTTAGCCAGCTTCTCGAAGCTGGTGGCCAGTCCCGACGGATTGATCCCGCGCTTACGCAGCAGATCGTAGGAGTAGTCGTCCGCTTCGGACTCCTGGCGCTGGGAGAACTGCGAGTTCACCAGCTTTTCGCCCAGAGCGCCCAGCTGAGACTGCGACAGGCTGCCGACGATACCGCCCGCCGACGCGGCGGCGGCGCGAACGGCGTTGGTGCCGAGCGCCACCTGCATGCCTTTCTTCACATGACCCAGCGCGACGTGGCCCATTTCGTGGCCGATAACCGCTTCCACTTCGTTATCGTTCATGATGTCCATCAGGCCGCTATAGACGCGGATGCAGCCGTTAGCCATCGCAAACGCGTTGACGTCTTTGGTTTCATAGACTTTGTAGTTGACCGGCTGGCCGTTGATATTGTCGCCCAGCGCGGCGGCGATTTTATTCAGACGCTTGCTGTATTCGCTGCCGGCCGGCGAAAGGGTAGCCTTGCTATCCATCTCTTTACAGGCCTGGTCGCTGAGGGTTTTGACCTGCGCGTCGCTCAGAGAATAAGCCTGAAAAGCTTCGGCGCCGGAGCTGAGGAGGGCGTTGGAGTCCATGTTCTGACATCCGGTAAGGGTTGCTGCAATCCCAAGGGCAAGAATAGTTGAACGAATTTTCATTTTTATCTTCCACAATCTTACGATTTTTTGTCTGAAAAAGGCGACGATAAGCATGTCGCATCCTGCACAAATTATAAAGAGTATTGCGTGATACGGGCGAGAGGATTCCGGGGCAGCACAACGTGTTCCGGAGATTTCTTAAACCACAAAAGGATGCTCCATGTACATGCTTTGTCGCTTGGGTTACATTGTTGACACTTTTTTCTGGCGTAGCCCAAAACGCGCTCTCGTCAAGTCGTTAAGGGTATGGCCTTCAACAGTCCGAACTGGAGTCAAAATGTCCTCACGTAAAGAGCTTGCTAACGCTATTCGTGCGCTGAGCATGGACGCGGTACAGAAAGCCAAATCCGGCCACCCGGGTGCCCCGATGGGTATGGCTGACATTGCCGAAGTCCTGTGGCGTGATTTCCTGA
>OLIJ01000124.1_pt1 | contig 45206 bp, 40 predicted proteins | sample 1609731 | NCBI WGS metagenome assembly OLIJ01 (sample SAMEA4350159, study PRJEB24818) | metagenome | biome: human; feature: gut; material: faeces | place: Denmark | collected 2013-09
CTCTTCGCTGTGAGTCCTACAGGCCATCTTTAACGTGTTTTTCTGGCCAGGAGCAGGCTACCGCCGTGCGGCAGATTCTTCCGGACGCTTTTGGCGGGCGATATTTTTCGCAGACAATCAATGGCAAACATTTTAATCTGGGGACAAGGCGGGTGATGGTGCGCGTATTGACGCCAGTCGTTAGTATAGAGATACACACCATCAGCGGGTTGGGATGACCCAAAAATCTACTGCACCGGGGGAGCATTGGAATGTTGACTGATCTCAGCAGCGATGAAAATAAAAGACGCGCGGCGATTGACCTGTTGAAAAATCCTGACGAAGGCCGGGACGAGGCGTTAAGAAAATACACGCATCTGGCCTGCCAGTTGCTGAAAATGCCGATGGGCTTTGTGTCGGTTCTCGATGATGAAAAGCAATACATCAAATCTGCTCAGAATATCGCGGTCACGGAGACCAGCCTGGGCGAGGCATTTTGCGTGCAGACCTTGAAACAGAGCGAAACTTTCATTTGCCATGATACGCATCAGCACCCGGCCTTTCGTCGCTATGAGGCTGTCAGAGAAGCCCCATTCATTCGCTTTTATGCGGGGTGCCCGCTTAAAACCCGGGATGGAGTGCCCGTGGGAACCTTGTGTATCTTGGATACTCGGCCCAGGGTACTTTCAGATGAGCAAATCGGTATTTTTGAAACGCTCGCCGGGCTGATATCGGATTTTTTAGCTTCCTGGTACGCAGTCGGCTATATCGATGTTGTCACGCTTTTACCAAATCGTCAGCGACTACTGAAGGACATCGAGGTTTCAGCGGTGGGCAGCTTCAGGCTCGTCATCATTGACTGCATTGATATGCCATTTGCCTACGAGATGGCCCGCTCATTGGGGATGATTGCCGTAGAAAATCTACTTCGCGACATGGCTGCAGAGCTGCAAACCCGGCTGCCGTTGGCGGGGAAACTCTACGCCGTGGCGGTCGGACGATTTGCCTTTTTCACCTATACGCAAATGGCTCTGTCATTGGATAATATCGCCCTAACTCTTCAGGGAACCCAGGCCAGGATCAACCCGGAAGTCCCCCTGGATTTGGATATCCACATGGGTGACTCCGGACTTTGTGATAACACCCTGACGCCGAATGAAATTCTGCGTCGTGCGGTCAGCGCGTTGCATGAGGCGATAAGTCAGGGGCATCGTTTTAGTACCTATGATGGCGCCCTGGATACTCGTAAGAAGAGTGATTTCAGCCTTCTGACCGAACTCAGACAAACGCTGCAGGAAAACCAAGGGTTATATCTGGTCTATCAGCCGAAAATCTCACTGGCGACGGGGCGCGTGACGGGGGCTGAAGCGCTGCTAAGATGGCAGCATCCTAAAAACGGCGAAGTGCTGCCGGGGAAATTTATTCCTCTGGTCGAAAAGACCAGCCTGATGCGTGAACTCACAGCGTGGGTAATCGATCACACCATCGCACAGCTGAGTGCCTGGCGGGACCGGGGGCTTTCTCTGCCGGTGTCAATTAATCTGGCCGCCAGCGATTTTTCTCGACCAGATTTCGCCGAGGAGCTTGAGCAGAAATTGCGGGATGCGCGTCTTGATCCATCCCTGCTGGGAGTGGAGTGTCTGGAGACGGAGAAGATGCTTGAAAGTCCGGCCGCTCTTAACGGACTGGACATGCTCAAATTACGCGGATTTAAAATATCTCTGGACGATTTTGGATCCGGATACAGCAACATTAATTACCTGCGGCAAATTCCAATGGACATCATCAAGCTCGACCGCTCCATTGTGAGTAAGATTGACCGCGACAAAGCCAGCCGCATTATTGTGCGCAACGTTGTCAGGCTCCTCAAGCAACTTGATTATGTCGTGCTGGCCGAAGGCGTCGAGGATGCCAAAACAGTTGAGATTTTAAGAGGCCTGGGCTGCGATGAGGTTCAGGGGTATTTTTATGCCAGGCCAATGATGTCTGTTGCCTTTGAAGCCTGGTATCACGCCAGAAACGAAGCGCTGGAAAAGAAACCCTGAAGCTAATTATCAGGATAAATATGTAAGCACACCGGCTATTACTCTTTGAGGGATACCGCGGTGCTGCCGTAGCGTTTACCGTTGGTTATGAACCTGTTTCACCGTTTAACTGTAAATACTGGCGGCATTTGGCGCCACGCCTGCATACGGAACAATAGAGACTGATTAAAACCAAAAAACTCCCCCGGAGGCACACCGGGGGAAAATACTGATTGATATTATTGCTGTGTGCGTCTTCGCGCACTACGCATCATCTAAGAAAAATCTCAGTTCTACGAGGTTTATTTCAGAGGTCAGAGCAGCTGGTAGCCCTCTTCGGGCGAAGTATCCCTGCAGATACCCGCCATACATCAGTTGCACCTCAGCATCACTCAGCGCATGGTTAGCAGGCTAAGAGCCAAGGCGTACTGGCGGCATGACTGGCGATATTCTTTTTTATGCCAGTACCCTCTGAAATTAAGCGAAAAAAGCCCCGCTGTGCGAGGCTGACAATAAAGCGTTACAACTGTGGCAGTGATTTTCATTGATTAAACCAGCGCCACACAATGGACATTTCTTATCGTTGTGCATGATTTATATTAACACTTAATATAGTAGTAATGACTTTCCCATAGTCGCCCTTGACATGCGATCTCATCAACAGAGAAAACCTTCTTTTTTTGCTCTATTTTTTCAACTCCTTCCACTATGACGAAGTCGCTATAGCTTTTTATTTTTTTTAGTTTTTCAGAGAAATCAAAATCATTCTCAATTTCCCAAAAATAATCCTTATCGATCTTGATACACCCAAACCTGAATGATTCAAGTAATTTAACACTTGTAAATCCGCGACCAAAATCATCCAACCACACCGGACACAATTTTGAAAGCGAATTTAACTCTACCATACTGCTACATTTTTTGAATTCATGAAATCCCTCATTAATCTCAACAGTAATATTGCTATGTTGCTTAATGTAATCACACAGATATCTGTCACACAGTATGTAATCACTAATCAAGCTATCAACATTTATTGAAATTGGCTTACCTTCTGTCCTCGAAGGATCCAGCGTAGGGATTATCAATAACTGTTTATTGAAAACATCTATCCTCTCCTGCTCATTTAACAAGTAGAAAGGCAATAGTTTTTCATTGGGAAACTCATTATTAGAATTCTTTTTACATACATTCCTGGTCAATATTTCCCATGAATGTACAGAACCATCACTCTTGAATGATGGCTCTAAAACAAAACTGTAATAATCAATTTCCTCACTATTCTTTATCATTAACAAAACACCGTGAGTAGGATTAATCCTAATCATCACATAAATAAAAACCAAAAAGAAATAGTTTAAAATGATCGATAAAGATCATTTGATAGGCAAAACCTATCACAAGATCTATATCGATCGATTAGACGAATCGATTGATTGAGGCACCAGGGAGTGCGAACATTGACTTGGTTTGTTTTAGATTCAAAATCAACAGGTTAAATTAAATCATCTTAATTATGTAAACTGAATGCCCTTTGCGTTGGAAGTGTTTTAGTGAAGAAATTTTGGCTTTATGTTCCTTACGCTCTCTGACCTTTTAATTTATATTAATCATTCAAAAGATTATGCCGATGCTGCTCGCCAGACATTATTATTGTTCTCCATACAGTATCCATTTTTCCCATTTCTCTTCACGTTATAAAGCATTTTATCTGCAACGCCTATCCAACTTGTCATCGATTCTTTATTTTTAGCCCCGGCGATACCGATACTGACGGTGCAACAAATGCCGTCACAGGAAGGTAATGAAAGATTTTTTAACTTGTGCTGAATTGTCCGGACCATCTCAACCACCAGCTGGTCATTACTATTATTAACAATAACGGCCAGTTCATCCCCACCGAACCTTGCAGGAATATCCTGCTCGCCGACGCACTCTTTTAATATCGTAGATATCCGCGACAATACCGCATCGCCAACCTCATGACCGTAAGTATCATTGATGTATTTGAAATCATCGATATCAATTAGCATAAGATAGGCCAAAGTACGTTTATTGCGGGTTGCCCGATATGCACTTTCCATCTTTTGCTCGAAAAAACGTCGGTTTGGGAGGTCTAATCCAGGGTCCATAAGAGCTTGTTTTTCAAGCAACTCTCTCCGTTTTCTCAATTTTAGAGACAGACGTCTCGAAACAATACTCAACAAAATGGGATAACACGTTGCCAGGGGCAAAGAAAGCCACACCGTTTTCTCACTAAACCCGGTGACATAATTGAAGTTATTCAATGCCCATACGAATAAAAAAGTTAAAGCCATACATAGCAATGCGGGTTTTAAAACTCGCCAACCACCAGCTGCGTAGCGATCGGCTATCTGTATTGAAACTATGAATATAGACGGCAGCGGGCTAACCTGTATGACAGCTATCCAAATACCGGCCCAGAATGAATCAAGTATCATGTTCCTTTTTTCGGCATTTAGCATATCGCGACCACAGGCACTGGCCAGATAAGCAACTGACGGCCAAATTAAAGCGTTTAAAATCAGCAATGCAATTGTATATTTACTTGACAGCTGCTCATCCAAAACTGAATATACAGGGATAAAGCACAGAATGACTCCCGCCTGGCGTAATAAATAAACTCGTTTAATAAATGATACATTCCTTTCGGAAAGGTATTTTTCATCAGGCATTTTATTTATCATAGTAAATCCTTTTTGAATAACTTCGCCCACGCTTTGCCGTTAAGGATGTATCCCCCGCACGACAAGCACAGTGCTTGCATATTTTAAAATTATAGTGTGGACATCACTTTTACAAGTTTTATAAAAATAGTGTTATTCATGTTTTTTTCTTAAGTGAGGGTCTGCTCGTCCATTATAGTTGCCCGGTAAGCCAGCAACCTGCCAGAATTATACGCTTAGTTATACAGTTAAGCCGAAATTAAATTTCGCCAGACCGAACCACCCCTATTAAAATTGGTAGGGAAATCGGATGTGTTAACTAAATCTATCCAACTACGGCCTTTGCACTTGCAGAACTGTACTTATCTTCAGCTGATGATCCCCCAGAAGTAATGCCATTTCGGCGCTACCCAAACGAGTCCCTCAGGGTATACTTGCGTATGCCCTTCAATATATTCCAGGCCACTAATGACTGATTTACTACGCCAAAAGCTCGTCTTACCTGAAAACGCATCCAGACTTTTACTACACTCCTGCTGTGCTCCCTGCTCAGGTGAAGTGATGGAGGCGATTCAGGCATCCGGCATTGACTACACGATTTTCTTTTACAACCCGAATATCCACCCGCAGAAAGAGTATCTGTTACGCAAAGAGGAAAACATCCGCTTTGCTGAAAAGCATGGGGTACCTTTCGTTGACGCCGACTATGACACCGATAACTGGTTTGAACGCGCCAAAGGAATGGAGTGGGAACCTGAGCGAGGCATACGCTGCACCATGTGCTTTGATATGCGTTTTGAACGCACCGCGCTTTATGCATGGGAAAATGGATTCAGCGCGATCAGCAGTTCGTTGGGCATTTCACGATGGAAAAATATGCAACAGATTAACGACTGCGGGCATCGAGCCGTAAATCCCTACCCCGATATGCTGTACTGGGATTATAACTGGCGCAAGCAAGGAGGGTCTGCTCGGATGATAGAAATCAGTAAACGCGAACGTTTCTATCAGCAAGAATACTGCGGGTGTGTTTATTCACTACGTGACTCGAATATGCATCGTAAATCGCAGGGAAGGCCACTGATTAAGCTTGGCAAGGTATTTTATGGCGATAACGAAACTGAATAAGGAGAGAGCGTGCGGGCAGAAATGAAGGAAAAAATCATCAGAATCTGTGAGGCGAAAATCGTGGCTAAGGGCAGTAGCGTAGGGCTTTCGTTCTATGCCTTTTTTGCCAATAAAAATGACGATCCCGAACTGCTGATGGAGGTTGCGCGCTGGTGGATTATGGAGATGAAGCTGGATCATTTTGAAAAGGCGGAAAAGATAAAATCCCTCGTTGTAGAGATGTGACGAACGATTCCGGCTCTGGCTGAGGCCGTTCGTCGCCCTTTCAACATTTCACCGGGTCAGGCTAAGTTGTCGAGCGGCGTTGTATCGATGCTTCATCGCGGGAGCGGAAAAATTGAAAATTGACTGGCATAGCGCACTACTCACACGTACTACCGTTATTGATAAAGACTATAAAAACACGCAAAACGTTCGTCGCTTTATGCTCGCGGAGTGTGGGAAGGATTTTCGATTTGACCGTGAATTCATGGCCTGGATCCGTAACGATATCCCCAAAAATTTGGGTGACGCTGTCGATGAGTGGAAGCGCAGGCATTTACGCTAGAAAGCGAGCGCCCGTGCTTCGCTGACCGCTTTTACGATCGTGCGAATGCGCGCAAAAGGCGCTGGCGCATCCCGGACACGTTTTTATTTGCCGGCGGCATAAATTTTTTGGTACATCGCCGGGCTCATTCCCGTCACTTTGATAAACGCCCTGCGCATGACGTCGCTGCTGCTGTATCCACACATTACGGCGACTGACTTGATCGGTTGCCGTTCGCTAAGCAGCTCCCTGGCGCGGGATATTCTCGCCTGCTCCAGCCACTCTCCCGTACTCACGCCCATTTCCTGTTGAAACACCCTGTTCAGATGGCGAACGCTGAGGTTGATATGATTTGCCATCTCCGCGACGGTAGCCGTTGTATCCAGATTCGTCAGCACCCAGCGCTGTAAATCCTGCAGAGCCGCCCGCCCGGTGGTCGACACCTGCTGCTTGCGCGTGAAATGACCCTGTCCGCCGGGACGGCGAAAAAACATCACCAGGTTCGCCGCGACATCTAACGCGATTTCGCGCCCCACGTCTTCTTCAATAAATCTCAGCGCCAGATCCATACCCGAAGTGACTCCGGCGGCCGTTCTCACCGGGCCATCAGCAACGTACAGGGCATCGGCATTAACCTGAATTTCCGGATGACGTCTGGCAAGCTCCCCGGCGACGGACCAGTGGGTGGTGACCTGACGGTGGTTGATTAACCCGGTTTGCGCCAACAATAGCGCGCCGGTACACACTGAACCGTACCGACGGCTGAGCCGGCAAAGCGCCGTTATTGCCTGACTCTGTTTTTCAGAGAGCTCGCGATCGGCCATATCCGGCGATCCGGCGATAAGAAACGACGTCGGCCCGTTGACGGCATAGTCAGAAAGAGAGCCGTTCGCGCTGAGGGTAACCCCGGAAGACGCGTGAATAGTCTCCCCATCAATCGATATGACGACCGAATGGTATATTTGCCGACGGAGAATGCGGTTTACCTCAGCGAAGGCATCCAGCGGCCCCGCGACGTCGAGCAGCTGTACTCCTGGAACGGCCAAAATGACGATACTGTGCACTATTCTTTCTCTCCAGGTCCGAATTAAACCGGATGTCCTAAATTGCATGAAAATGACTATTATAGACATAAGCGCGATTGCTTAGAATGGTGGCGAAACGTTCCAAAGGAGATTAATCATGCAGTTTACCGTACAGGGTATCCGTATACCCGACACGCAGATGGCCCGTGACGCCACGGCATTCATCCGTGATACCGAATCGGATTTACTCTTCAACCACTCCAGCAGAGTCTACTACTGGGCGGCCCTGGCGGCCCGCAGGCGTGACGCAAAAGTCGATCATGAGCTTTTATACGTGGGATGCATGTTCCACGATATTGGTTTAACGCATGAGCACTGCAGCTGTGACAAACGCTTCGAGGTGGATGGCGCAAATGCGGCCCGCGAGTTTATGCAAAGCTATGCGGTGAAGCAGGAGGATATGGATAAAGTGTGGACCGCTATCGCCCTGCACACCACGCCGGGCATCCCGGAGTTTATGGCCCCGGAAATTGCGCTTGTCACCGCCGGGGTGGAAATGGACGTTTTGGGAATAGGCTACGATACGTTCGGCGATGAGGAGAGAATGGCCGTCGTTAGCCAGCATCCGCGCCCTGACAACTTCAAGGAAGAGATTATTCAGGCCTTCTACGACGGTATCAAACACCGCCCTGAAACGACGTTTGGCAACGTGAAGGGGGATGTCCTGAAAGACAAAGACCCCGCCTTTGCGCCGTTCGATTTCTGTCGCATCATTCGTCAGTCGCCCTGGAAAGGCTAATCTTCCTCCGGCGCTACCCGGGCAGTATTAACTATTGCCCGGCGTATTAAGAACCGATTTGCTCCATTCATAGAACGAGCGCACCGCTGGGGGAAGATACCTGTTCTGCGGGTAGATCAAAGACAGCGGTAAATCGAAGGAGAGATCATTCAGGCAGGCAACCAGCGTTTCATTTTTTAGATAGGGAGCAACCAGATAGCTCGCTACCCTAATTAATCCAATCCCCTCAATACCGGCCTGTATATAGGCATCAGTATCATCAACGACGAAGGTTTCTTGCATACGCACCGCCCTCTCTTCGCCATCCAGGGTAAATAGCCACTCCGTGGTACGCCCGGTTCGATGATTCAGGAACCCAACCGCCCGGTGGTTCTCCAGATCGTCCAGCGATTCAGGCCTGCCATGCGCCTCGATATATTTCGGCGAGGCCATCACTGCCCATTTGAAGTTTGCGAGCGGGCGGGCAACCAGGGTCGTCGAATCCTCGACTCTTCCCGCTCTGATCGCGCAGTCATACCCTTCCTGCACCAGATCCTCAATATTGTCGCTTGAGCAAAGGATCATCTCCAGCTCGGGATACAGCTGCAAAAATTCATCCACCCTGGGAATAAAGCTGGACCTCGCAAGGGACTGAGGCATACCCACCTTAAAGCGCCCTCGCGGCTGGCCAGCCCTGCCGGGAAAAGAAGATTCAACCGTAGCAATATCTGCCAGGATCCTTTTGCACTCTTCGTAGTATCTGCGTCCGTCGGCCGTGACGCTCAGCTTGCGCGTGGTTCGCTGTAAAAGCTGAAGCCCGAGATAGGTTTCCATCTCCTTTATGACGCGAGACACGGTCGATCGCGGCAGGCCCAGAACTTCCGCCGCCCTCGCGAAACTGTGCGTATCCACCACGTGGACATATACCTGCATTGAATCCAGCTTATCCATCATTTCACCCGCAGCCTGAGAAGCGACTATCCCATTTTCGCTAACAGTTTAACCTGTATTCGTATACTTATCGAATGACCTTAGCGCCAGTAAACTTGCCCTCATCGCAGTAAATTCGCTGCTTTATAGGCTGAGGAATCAAAATGCAAGATCGTAAACTCACTTCTCCAGAAAACGTATTGGTGCTAGGAGCGGGACAACTTGGCGATGCCATACTAAGCGCGCTGGTACCTGCGGTGGCGCAGCTTCATGGTTCGGTCACCGTCATCGTTTCTCCTGAATCATGGGATGCACAGGGCCACCTTCGTTCTGCAGGTCATCAAAAACACGCAGCTGCGGGGGCTAAATTTATTCCGCTTGATATGGCCGGCGCCGCGGCAGAGTCGCTGCGAGAAACATTCAAAAGGTATGACACCATCATAAACTGCATGGGCTTTGTCGCTGGCCCTGGCACACAGGTGAAGATCACGAAGGCAGCGCTGGCCGCCGAGGTGAAACGTTATTTCCCCTGGCAGTTCGGCGTTAACTACGATGTGGTGGGTAAAGGAAGCGGACAGCCGGTGTGGGATGAGCAGTATGATGTCAGAAGCCTGCTACGCGCACAAAACGCAACGGAATGGGTCATTGTTTCAACCGGAATGTTTACCAGCTTTCTTTTTGAGCCGGCATTTAATGTCGTGAACCTCGCCGAAAAAACAATTAACGCCCTCGGGAGCTGGGATACCCGGGTCACGGTCACCTCACCCGCAGATATTGGGCGTCTGACTACCGCCATTTATTTGCACCAGCCCCGAATCAAGAATGAAGTGGTGTTTGTTGCAGGCGACACGATCTCCTACAGGCAGCTCGCTTCGACGGTAGAACGCGTGACGGAACAAACGTTTAGAAAAAGCGTATTGACCCTGCCTGCGCTGCTTGATGAGCTCCGCGCTGATCCGGATGAACAAATGCTGCGCTACCGTACCGCATTTGCACGTGGAGCCGGCATGTGGTGGCCAATGAGCGAAACGTTTAATGCGAGAAATAATATCAGCACGCAAAACGTTGAAGACTGGCTGAAGGCATTTATTTAATTCCCTGGCTCTAAGGAGCAACATTCTCGATGAAAACCTTAATTTCCGTTTTATTTATCTATTTAATTCTGCCATTTTCGGTATTCGCCAAAACGGTAACCGCCACCGGCGATACGCTGGAAAATGCTGAAAACAAAATCCGCCAAATCACGAAACAACAAGGGGCAAAAGAGTATAAAATAATCGAGGCGAGGATGGGCAATAAAGTACATATTACGGCAGAAATAAAACCCTGAAAAAAATCAGAGGGGCAGCGGCCCCTCGGTGTATTTATTTTCTTATACCGCCACGCCAAAGATGGAATCAGGGGCAAGGCAGCTTGCGCTTAGCGCTGTTCGCCCTGCCGCCGCCATCTGACGCCCTGCCATGCCCGCTGCGCGCCATAAAAATCGACGCCTTTACAGACATCGTCGCTAAGGCTGCCGTCAGGCATAAAATATTGCACTGCGATACACAATCTCATAGGCAATCCAATACAATTAGAGATAAAATCGACGAAAGCTTATACACCGATGAGTGACCTCATGAAATATACTGAATCTCCCCGGCTAATCATCAGGTCTTTTCAGGATAATGATGCCGCGGGCTTGTTCGAATATTTATCAAACCCACGCGTAGCCTGTTTTATGGATGAAAAACTTCACTCCTGTGATGAAGCTGTTAACGAAATTGCGCGCCGGCAAAAAGAAGAACACTACTATGCGATTAGCCTGAAGGAAACCGGGGCGCTGATAGGCGAGCTGTTTGCGGATAACAGCGGAGAACCTGACCCTGATACATACTGTGTGGGTTGGCTTCTGAATAAAAAATATGAAGGCATGGGGTTCGCCCGCGAAGCGGCACACGCATTTTTCGACTACCTGTTTAATCATAAGAACGCCAGAAGAATATATGCCTATGTCGCTGATTATAATGAACCTTCACAAAACCTTTGCCGCCACCTCGGTATGCGCCTGGAGGGATGTTTTAAGGAACACGTCTCTTTTATCACGGACGATGAAACCGTGGTCTACGAAAGCACGCTGGTGTTTGCTGTCCTGGCCAAAGAGTGGCGCGATAAATAGTCTGAGCTGATTCTAAAAACTCTCTGCCCCAGGACCGAAGGAACATATTAACCGTGCAGGTTATTGGCGCCCCCCTTAGCAGCGTCGTCGCGGGAGCCGTTGTTGAGAAGTGGGGCTATAGCCATACCTTTCTGCTACACGGCCTCATTGCGCCATTGGCAATACTATTTGTTCGCTTGCGCGGGGCAACGCGACGCGGCGGCGAAATAGTGAAACCGCAGAGCGGCGCACTTTGTTAACCAACGCCATCACGCTTTCAACGGACCACGCAAGAACTGATGCAGATCGGCCATATCCGATCCACCTTATGCTATTACATTTCGCAGCTGGCGGAATTATGCATATGCTTTATCCTGCCTGGTTGTGGCTGATTGGGCGCCTGACATCAATATCTTAAATTTTTCCTAATACAAGGACGATTCTAACCATGAATAAGCGGTTGCTCCCCCTGCTGGCCCTCATACTCCCCTTGAGCACACAGGCCAACGTTTATTTTATCAAAGCCGACACAGTCAAGAATACTAACGTTAGCGAAGTCGCCATCTACTTTAATGGCGCGATCAACAACCGGACCGTTACCTGGCTATTATCTTCGCTGGCAGAAATAGAGGGTAACTACCGTAATATCAAAAATGTCGACATATATCTTAACAGCGAGGGCGGAGATATGGATGCGGGGTACGTGGCCTACGAAGCGCTGCGTAAGAGTCCAGTCAAACTGAATATGATCGATGCTTCAGTAATAGCCTCAGCGGCAACTATGGTTTACTGCGGATCGGATGAACGCTACGCCATGCCGCTTGCCAGGTTTATGCTTCATCCTGCCGCCGCGTGGAACGACAAAGCCGAGTATTTGAAACCCGATCAGGCGAGGCGCATTCTGGAAGATGCTGAAAGCTACAACGTTCTGTTCCGCACTATCTATTCGACCTGCACAAAAATCTCCGCCGATGAACTGAACAAAATAACGTCATCGGAAACCGGCCGCGTATTTTATAAAGTCGATGAGGCCGCCAAAGCCGGTCTGATCACCCGTGGCCTCAAAGAGAGCCATAGCTATCCGGTAACCTACTACGTTACCGACGGTGAGGGTTAAGAGAGTCGGCTGGATAATATTCCCCTAAAGTCCGTTTGCCGTCCCAGGCAGTATCCTTGACTGAGGATACTGCCATCAGGCTATTACCGCCTGCTCCTGCGAACCGTTAAACGCCGCTCTCCACACTGACTCCACAACTTGCGCAAAAGCAAGCAATAAAACTCTTTCACAATGTTCAGAGTTCTCAGGAGGAACAATGAACAGACTGAATTATTTTCTACGGTATAGCGAATATCTCGTCAAGATATTAAGAACTCACCTTTTAAATGACAAAGAATTTCACACCAGGAGATTACAAAAAATATCCGGAAGGAAACCAGATTTAGTGCACCCGGTGACGCTGAGTGAGAAAATATGTCACCGCATGATCTATGACCACAATCCGTTTTACACCCTGCTGGCCGATAAACTTGCGGTCCGCGAGTATATTTATAACAAAACCGACAAATTAAAACTGGCCGCGCTGGTTGGCGTCTATAGCGATATTCAGAATATTGACCTGAACAGTTTGCCGGACAGGTTTGTCCTGAAATGTAATCATGATAGCGGCAGTAGCGTAATATGTACCGACAAGCAGAAATTTAATACGGCCAGAGCCCTGAGCTCGTTGAGTCTGGCGCTCAAGAAAAACATGTATTACAGCACCCGAGAGTGGCAGTACAAAAATATACCGCCGGTAATTCTATGCGAGGAATATATTGATCTATTTACCGGCAGAGACAAGAATACCACGCCGGAAATGTTGCGTATCCACTGTTTTCACGGCATTGCTGGGGTGATCGAAGCCGACTTCACCGATGAGCGGGGAAATGATTACATCAATGTTTACGACAGAGCCTGGCGGCTCCAGCCCTTTCTGATGGAATATCCAAATACGCCAGCCAGGATCCCACCGCCCGATTTATTACACCAGGCCATAACCGCAGCCCAGGAGCTATCAAGAGATCTGGACTATTGCCGGGTGGATTTAATGTTGCAGCGCGATGATATCTATTTTAGTGAAATTACGCTTAGTCCCCGACGCGGTAAGCTGCAGATATATCCTGCCGAGTGGGATATCAAACTGGGTCAAATGTGGTAGCCCGCGGCGGAGAAAACAGGCCTCGGCAGGCCTGCTAACCGCCGCGGTTAAATATCGCATGGTAGCGGCCATGACAGCGTAAAAATCGAATGATGACTCGCCGACAGCGTATAGGTGACCTCCCCGTCATGGGCATCCATAATCGCTTTAACAACGGACAGCCCGAGGCCGCATCCCTTAGGATTGATATTTCTTGCGGCCGATCCGCGCTGGAAAGGCTGGAAGAGAAACTTTTGAAACTCTTGCGCAATGCCGGGGCCATAGTCCTCAACCACAATATAAAAGCGGTTGCCGGCGATGCCATTTTTAACCAGCATCGTTCTGGAGGTCGAGTATTTTATCGCATTATCAAAAAGGACGGTAAGGCACTGAATAATACGTAAAGGATCGCACACCGACTCCAGACGCTGGAGCTCGGTTACAACCTCGAAGCCGCTGCGTCTGAATTCAAGTGAAAAAGCCTCAAGCGCACTCTGAATAGTCTCCTGCAGATTAACCCGGGCCAGGGTTAAGGTAAATTCAGCCGCCGTGGACGAGCTCACCATCCGCAGATCGTCAATCAGGCTGGATAGCCCTTCAGTTTGTTTCAGCAGATTGTTGAATAACGGCGGCGTAGGTTCAAACACCCCGTCAACCAGCCCCTGCAGCCTTCCTCGGATAATGGTTACCGGGGTTCGTAGCTCATGCGCAATAGCGGCATTCCAGGATTTACGCTGTGAATCCAGCGCCTGCAATTTTTCCGCCATCTCGTTGAAGTCATTAACCAGGTTGTTAAGCTCCCCGAGACGCGAGCTGGTGCAAAACGCCCGGGCGCCTAAATCGCCCTGGGCAACCCGGCGCAGGCTGGTGGCCACCGAGCTTAATGGAGTGAGTATTCTCGCGGAAAGCCTGACGGCGAAGAAGAGTGAGATAATTAACCCGGTGGCGGAAATGACCATAATCCACAGCCAGTCGAGATAAGTCACGCTGTCTTCATTCCCGGCGGCCGAGCCTCCGGGAATATAATCAATGATAAACGCATAGAACAGATATGAGCCGATCACTGAAATAGCAATAACAATAAGCGTTAGCGATATCATAAATCGCAGGATCTGCCGGCTTAACGCCTGGTCTCTGTTCATTTGTGTTCTCCGAGCCGGTAACCTATGCCGCGGATACTCTCAGGAACGCCTTTTAATCCACAGTTTTCCAGCTTCTTACGAAGCTTGCTCATGTGGCTGTCAACCGTTCTGTCGAGAGTATCGCCTTCCGGCAGGCAAGAGTTTAACAGTTCGTCGCGGGAGAATACTTTTCGGGGATTTCTGGCCAGACAGGTCAATAGTTTGAATTCCGTCGTAGTCAGTACCGGGGTGACCATGTCATCTCCAACGGTAATCTCCACAAAAAAGTCGTCCGGATAAATCGTTAACTTTGGCGTGCGGATCGGTTTGCGATAGCTTTGCTCGCTACCGGCTTTAGTCCGCCGCAGTACCGCTTCTATGCGTGCCACAACCTCAGACGGATTAAAAGGTTTCACTACATAATCATCGGCACCCAGCCGCAGCCCCATCAATTTATCGACGTCCTGATCGAGCGCGGTCACCATTATCACGGGGACGTTGCTCTCTTTTCTTAAGGTCGAAAGCACATTCCAGCCGTCAATAATGGGAAGCTGTATATCCAGCAGAACCAGATCGGGCTTGCGCAGGCCGAATGTATTAATCGCCTGCTCGCCGTCCGCCGCCCGGACGGTATTCATCCCTGAACGGTGAACGTAACTCATTAGTATGTCGGCTATTTCGTCATCATCTTCGGCCACAAGAATAAGCGGTTTATCATTCATGATGACTCCGTTCCCGGCATGTTCTGACGAAAGTCTCTACAGTGGGTTGGCATGAGAAAAGCACTGATCCTGCCCTCATTAATCTTAAGCGCGCTACACAAAAAAACATCACTCCAGGAATATAGCCTGGTCATTTGCTACATCGTTGCTTGTTATGCTTACATTTTACTCGGTCCTGCATCTATTGTGGCGGTCTTGTCGCTCGGGATGAAGTTAATCCGCGAGATTAAGACAGGGTGTTCCTGCGGAAGTTGCATCGCTAACAAAATAATACCCTGAGTATTCTCAATGCCCCGTAGAACACTCCACGCTACATACTCTCTCCACATTAGAGTAATCAGCACTCCATAATGATATGCCATATTATCGATAAGCAACTAATCTGCAGTCAATATGGGTAGGCCAGCACTCATGGCCCTTAGCAACAGAAATATTTAGCGTGGGCCGTCAGGATGAATATTATATCAACGAACTTTACGGATTCTTGCGCGTCATACTCCGGGGTTGAATGATTATGGCAAACATCAACAATACGCCGGTATTCAGTACGGCAAAGATAACTTCAGTGGCACTATTTCTTGTTTATACCTGGGTGATGCTCTATGGATGGCTGACGCTGGTACATGCAATTGCAGAAAAAGTGCGTTTCACCATAGTGGCGTCGCCCTTTACGTATGCCAGCATCGTGCTGACGAGCCTGCTCCTTTTATTTCAAAAGAAGCCGGGGGCATTGCGCAAGTTAAACATCATAACGCTGATGCTGATGCTGACGTTTACCTACCTGGTTATTATTTTTCACGTCCTGCTCTCTTTACCACTGGATATTTTTGATGTGACCTTTTACTACGAATGCTTTTTGATTGTTAATTTAGGGATTTCACCATTATATCTGCTGTTCAGATTACTTTAATGCTGCCAGACAAGATTTAGCCCCCATTTTTCCAATTTCTCTCGTTAAGCTGATTAATACACCGCTCGCATACTGGATATAACTGATGCCCTATTTTTTTATTGCCCGCCCCGTGTTTGCCTGGGTAATCGCGCTATTTATCGTATTAGGGGGGCTGCTGGCGATCCCTCAATTGCCGGTGGCGCAATATCCGGCCGTCGCCCCGCCGGGTATCATTATCACCGCCAGCTACCCAGGAGCTACGCCGGAAATAATGAATACATCCGTGATTTCACTGCTCGAGCGTGAAATTTCCGGCGTTGACGATCTGCTCTATTTCGAGTCGTCCAGCGACACTTCCGGAATGGCCTCGATAACGGTGACGTTTAAGCCCGGCACGGATATCAAGCTCGCGCAGATGGATATCCAAAATCACATTAAAATTGTCGAGCCGCGCCTGCCGCAGCCGGTAAGGCAAAATGGCATCAGCGTCGAGGCCGCAAACTCAGGCTTTCTGATGATGGTTGGGCTGAAGTCCAGAACGGACGGCTATCAGGAGGCGGACCTTAGCGATTATTTTGCCCGGAACGTGACCGATGAGCTGCGTCGCGTTCCTGGCGTGGGAAAGGTACAGCTGTTTGGCGCAGAAAAGGCGATGCGCATCTGGCTAAATCCCGCCAGGATGCATGACTATCGGCTCTCCGTGGGCGACGTCATTAGCGCGATCGGCCAGCAGAACGTTCTGGTTTCACCGGGCCGCACCGGGGATGAGCCCGCCATCGTCGGCCAGCAGGTTACCTATCCGTTGATGGTCAAAGGGCAGCTTGCGACGGTGGAAGAGTTTCGCAATATAACCATTAAAGCCAACACCAGCGGAGCCCGTTTAAAGCTGGCGGATATCGCCCGCGTAGAGTCTGGCCTGCAGAGCTATGCATTTGCCATCCGCGAGAATGGCCTGCCGGCCACGGCGGCGGCGATCCAGCTATCTCCCGGCGCTAACGCCATCAGCACAGCGGCCGGTATTCACGCACGTCTTGCTGAGCTTACAACGGTACTTCCTGATGGTATGGCGTTCTCGGTTCCCTTTGATACCGCCCCTTTCGTGAAGCTGTCGATTATGAAAGTTATCCAGACTTTTATAGAGGCAATGGTGCTGGTGTTTCTCGTAATGCTGCTATTTCTGCATAAAATACGCTGCACGCTTATCCCGGCGATCGTGGCGCCCGTCGCCCTTCTCGGCACCTTTACGGTGATGCTGCTTTGCGGTTACTCCGTCAACGTTCTGACCATGTTCGGCATGGTGTTGGCGATCGGTATCATCGTCGATGATGCGATCGTGGTGGTTGAAAACGTTGAGCGTTTGATGGAAGAAAAGAGTCTGCCGCCGCGCGAGGCGACCCATGAGGCAATGCGGGAAATCACGCCGGCGATAATTGGCATTACGCTGGTACTGACCGCGGTATTCATACCGATGGGTTTCGCAAACGGTTCGGTTGGCGTTATTTACCGCCAGTTCAGCCTGTCGATGGCCGTCTCCATACTGTTTTCGGCATTTCTGGCCCTGACGCTGACCCCCACTCTGTGCGCATCCCTGCTGAAAGCGCACGACAAAAACGGCAAGGCCGCCGGCGGGTTTTCCGCCTGGTTTAACCGTCATTTCCATCGTTTTTCCTGCCGTTATGAGTCAGGTCTGACGTATGTGCTGAAGCGTGGCGCCAGGATGATGTTGCTGTATGTCGCGATTTGCGGGGCGCTGTTCATCGCCCTGACCAAACTGCCGTCATCGTTTCTACCTGAAGAAGACCAGGGATATTTCATGTCTTCGATTCACCTCCCTTCAGATGCAACAATGACGCGAACGCTGCAGGTGGTGAAACAGTTTGAGGAGCAGATCGCCGCTCGCGAAGCCATCAAGAATAATGTGATGATCCTCGGGTTTAACTTTTCGGGCTCGGGGCCGAATACGGCAATGTCCTTTACCACGTTAAAAGAGTGGCGGCTGCGCAACGGAGCCACTGCGCAGGAGGAGGCCAATATTATACAAGCCGGAATGGAGCCCGTCGCCGATGCCGTGACCATGAGCCTGTTACCTCCGGCGATCTCCGACATGGGGACATCTTCCGGCTTTACCCTCTATCTCGAAGACAGGGCCGGTAAAGGGTATCGCGCCCTGAAGCAGGCTGCCGATAGTCTGGTTTCCCGCGCGAAGCGCAGCCCGCTCCTCTCCGAGGTAACGATAGACGGATTGCCTGAAGGGGTAAGCCTCTCGCTGAACGTCGACAGAGAAAAGGCCGAAGCGATGGCCGTCTCGTTCGATGAAATTAACCAGACGCTTTCCGCCTCTTCCGGCTCAAATTACGTCAATGACTACAGTGACGACGGCCGGGTTCAACAGGCGATCGTGCAGGCCGATGCCCCATATCGCATGCAGCCCGATGACCTGATGAACATCTCGGTCAAAAACAGAGTCGGCGAGATGGTGCCGCTCTCCGCTTTTATGACCGCCTCCTGGACTCAGGCTCCGCAGCAGCTGAACCGTTATCAGGGCTATCCGGCCATCCGAATCACCGGGAGCGCGGCGCCAGGATATTCAAGCGGCTCGGCCATGACTGAAATGGAGCAGCTGGCCGGCGGGTTGCCGCACGGTTTCAAAGCCGAGTGGGCCGGTAGCTCGCTGCAGGAAAAGGCGTCCGCTTCCCAGCTTGCCGGGCTCATTGCGCTTTCCGTGCTGGTGGTATTTATGGTGCTGGCGGCGCTTTATGAAAGCTGGTCCATTCCCCTTGCGGTGATGCTGGTGGTGCCGTTGGGTCTGCTGGGGGCCGTCTTAGCGGTCATAGTCGCAGACATGACGAATGATGTCTTTTTCAGAGTGGGCTTAATCACCATCATTGGCCTTTCAGCCAAGAACGCGATCCTGATTATCGAATTTGCTCGCCAGCTGCGCACTCAGGGCATGGAGACGATGGCCGCCACGTTACTGGCGGCAAGGCAGCGGCTTCGCCCTATTCTGATGACCTCGCTGGCCTTTACGTTAGGGGTTGTCCCATTAATGCTGGCCAGCGGAGCCAGTGACAAAACGCAGCATGCCATTGGCACGGGGGTTTTCGGCGGTATGATCGGCGGCACCCTGCTGGCGGTCTTCTTTGTGCCCCTCTTTTTTATTACCGTCACGCGGGTCGTTGCGAAAACAGGCGATAAAAAGACGCGCGCCAAAATGCAGTAAGTTTACGTCTTTTACGGCCGCCAGCCGGCTGCGCATCGCGCCAGACTAAGCTTCAAATACCGGGATCGCTTATCGTTCCCGTTAATGACATCTCTTTCTGAACCCGCTATTTAGCTCCTGTCTGAGTGAATCTTCTGTCGAACGCCGCCCGCAGGAACGAACCTGGCGCTCGCCTGAAGCAAAAGGCTAAAGGATGCGGGCAGTACCGTAAGCGTCACCAGCGTGGCCACAACAAGCCCACCGATAATGGCGTACGCCATCGGTCCCCAGAAAACCTGGTGCGCGATGGGAAGCATTCCGAGAATGGCTGCGCAGGCTGTCAGGAATATGGGCCTGGCCCGGTGCTCCGCGGCGGCAATGATAGCGGCCTCCTGCGCCATACCGAGCGCCAGATTACTGTCCACTTCACTAATCAGGATCACGGCATTGCGGATAATCATACCTGCCAGCGCTATCACCCCCAGCAAAGCGACAAATCCCAGCGGAGTCCCCCCGGGAAGCATCGCCATCACCACGCCCGGCAGGCCAAAAGGCGCCATAAGCAGGGCGAGGAACATACGCGAGTAGCGCCGAAGCTGGAGCATCAGCAATAGCAACATGATGACGATCGCGATCGGTAACGTCGCGTAAACGGAGCCGTTCCCCTTGTCGGACTCCTCTACCGCGCCGCCCTCCTCGATGCTGTAGCCGCTGGCTAGCGAGGCGCGCAGTTTTTCAATCACCGGACTCAGCCCGGAAGATAACTCAGCTGCCCGCAGCCCTGGCGCAAGATCGGTCTGAACGGTGATAAACGGCTGCCGCTGACGACGCCACACCACCGGATCATCGACGCCCCAAACGGGCGTCGCCACGGCGCTGAGGGGGATTTTTCGCCCACTATTTCCGGTCAGCATCAGTGAGGATAAGGTGGCGATATTCAGCCGGTTCTGGTCTTTAGCGCGCAGAACCACATCCACCAGCCGATCGCCGTCCCGTACAGACGTTATGATGCTGCCGGACCAGATGGTATTAAGCGTCTGCGCCAGGCTCTCGGATGAGATCCCCGCCGCTCGCGCGGCGGTCTGATTGACCTTTAGCGTCATCACCCTCTCAGGCTCCCCCGCCGTCTGATTAACCTCCCGGGACAGCGGCGAGCGCCCTATCACCTCGGCCAGACGGTTCGCATACTCGCGTACGCGCTCATAATCCGGCCCGCTGACCCTGTATTTTACCGGCCAGCCTACCGGTGGCCCCAGCTCCAGCGGCGATACGCGCGAAGTCAGGTCGCTAAATTGAGCCGCCAGCAGCGTATTTAACTGCTGTCGCAGGCGATCTCGCGCCGCAAGATCCTTGGCCACCACAACGATCTGCGCCGTGTTTTCGTTTTCGCGTAGAACGTCCATCGGCAGATAAAATCGTACGGCGCCCGAGCCCACGTAGGCAGAGTAGCGTTCGACGTTTTCATTCCCGGCAAGGACTTTCTCCAGCCGCTGGGTCTGTCTTTCCGTTTCTGGCTGCGCCGCGTTGGCCGGAAGCGTTAAACTTACCAGCAGCTCAGGCCTGTCGGAGGACGGGAAAAATTCGCCCGGCATATATCTTGTGCCAAAAACCGCTAAGCCTAAGGCGGCCACCGCAATACCGAGGGTGAACAGCCGGTGACGAAGCGCCAGATGCAAGAGCCGGCTATAAAGCCGTCCGATTTTTCCTCGGCCCGCAGCGCGTCGGTTCATCGCCTCAGATAACAGCCAGGTTCCGGTCAGAGGTGAAAACAGGATCGCCACCACCCACGAGCAGAGTAGCGCAATAAATACGACGGCAAACAATGAGTAACAGTATTCCCCGGCGCTGGAGGCGGCAAAGCCCACGGGAATAAAACCGGCAATCATCACCAGCGTTCCGGTCAGCATTGGGAATGCCGTGGTTCTGAATGCGTAGCTGGCCGCCCGGCGGCGGGTTTCACCGGCTTCAAGCCTGGAGACCATCGTTTCAACGGCGATCATGGCGTCATCGACCAACAGGCCCAGCGCAATAATCAGCGCGCCGAGTGAAATGCGCTGCAGACCAATGCCGGCCAGCAGCATTCCGGCGAAGGTCATCGCCAGCACCAGTGGGATTGCCGCCGCCACAACCAGTCCCGCCCGTAGCCCTAGCGATACAAAAGAGACCGCGAGGACAATAAGTATCGCCTCGATCAGCACCCGGACAAATCCGCTGACCGCCTCCCTGACTACCGCGGGCTGATCTGCAACCTTCACCACCTCAATACCTTGCGGCAGCTCGGTTTTCAGGACGTCGATTTTGCCATTCAGCGCGGCGCCAAACCGCGCCATATTTCCCGTCGACGCCATTGATATCGCCAGTCCGATAGCCGGCCGGCCGTTGACGCGAAACGTCGGTGCCGGTGGCTCTGAGACCTTGCGCTCAACCGTTGCGATATCCGTTAGCGGAACGTATCGGTCATTAATGTGTAAGGTGGTTGCGCGTAAGCTCTCCAGCGACGATAGCGCCCCGCTTACCCTTATCGCCATATTTTCCTGCCGGGTGCGCATGATCCCCGCGGGCACAACCGCGTTCTGCGCTTTGAGGGCATCCGCGACCTGCTGAATATCGAGCCCCATGCCTGCCAGCTGCGGTGGTGAAAAGGCGATAACGATCTGCTCCTGCGGCTCGCCAAGCAGCGTAATTTTGCCGACATCAGGTAGTGACATCAGATTGAGACGTATCTTCTCCACGCGGTCGCGAACCTCGCGAAGCGTATATCCCTCAGGAATAAATCCGTAAATCGTCCCAAAAGTGTCATCAAACTCGTCATTCACGACCGGTCCCCGCGCACCTTCAGGTAGCGATGGCGCAATATCCTGCATTTTCTTGCGAATTTGATACCAGATATCCGCCACCTTATGCGGCGGAGTGTCGTCACGTAAATTCACATAGATAACCGACCGGCCAGCCTGCGTTTCGCTTTCGATATAATCCAGCCAGGGCGTTTCCTGCAGCTTTTTCTCCAGCACATCGGTCACCAGATTCGTCGTGTCTTTCACCGATGCGCCGGGCCATTGTGCGGAGACGACGGCCGTTTTAATGGTGAAATCAGGATCTTCATTTTGCGGCAACCGCTCATAACAAAACGCGCCGGCGGCGATAATCAGCAGCATAAAAAAACTCACCATCTGCTGATGTTCGAGGGCCCACGCTGAAAGGTTGAATTTATCTCCCGGCATCCTCTCGTTCACGGCTGTCTCTCCCCGGCGATCACGTTTTCTCCGCTGCTGAGCTTGCTCACGCCGGCGGTGATGACCCTGTCGCCAGGGTGCAGGCCGGAGGAGATAATAATTGATGACGCGGTGTAGCCCGCCGGCACGACTTGCCGCAGCTGCGCCTGCATCCGCGAGTCAATAACAAATACCGCCGGACGATCTCCCGAGCGGCTCAAGGCTGAAGCCGGTATGACGTAACCCGATGCACGTGGAACCGGCAGCGCGACCGTAACGCTCGCGCCCAGCGCCATCGCGGCTGGCGGCTGCGGAAGAGACAGCCTGACACGCCAGGTCCGCGTCAGGGGATCGGCCTGAGGGCTGATATCGCGCAATATTCCCGTAGTGCTGACCGCGGGATCATCGAGTAAATAGACCCTGAAGGCCGCACCTTTTTGCGCCAGAAGCTGCGCCGGTTCGGTCGTAGCAAACACCGCGTCGCGGGCGTCACCGGCCGCTAGCGTAAGGACCGTCTGCCCCGCGTTGACCACCTCTCCCGCCGATGCGCTTACGCCGGTGATGACGCCATCGGCGGGTGCGACCAGCCGGGTCCAGCTAAGATTTTCCTCGGCGTCACGCCGTGCCGCGACGCTGCTTTTCAGCCTGGCGTTTGCCACCAGCCAGTCTGCACGGACGCTGTCTAACTGAGCCCGCGCGATGGCGCCGGTTGGCATCAGCTTCTGCATCCGGCTCAGGTTCAGCCCCGCCGCCTGCGCAGATGCTTTTGCGCTCTCAACATCAGCCTGCGCGGCGGCCAGCCGGTTCTTTACGCTGACATCATCAAGGGTGGCCAGCCTCTGCCCCGCTTTAACCCGATCGCCTATATCAACCCTGCGGCTCAGTATCCGGCCGTCCAGGCGGAAGCTTAGGGCGGTCTCATCATGGGCATGGATTTCGCCGGTTCGCTGCAGATCGGCAAACGACGTCGGGGAGGCGATGACAAGGTAGCGAACCGGGCGCGCCGGCTTCGGCGTATCGACGGTTTTTTCACCGCAGCCGGTAAGCAGGCTAATGGCGAATACCATTATGACCAGCGGGATGAAGGACAATAAGGGGATATTGCGCGCTGCGCCGGACAGATGGTGCAGGCACTGACGGAGGGATAAAATAAACTCGTTTGACATGACGCCACTCCAGATAGGGAATGGCGTCATTAAATAGTGCATTAATCGAGATTCACTCGACGTTGTGTCAAGAGTTTATCAAGACGTTTTAATTTTGCGCAGCGCAGGGCTGGTACGGCAGGAGGATCTGAATCAGCAGGCCGCCGCCAGGCGGAAGCGCGGCGCTGATGCCGCCACCGTGCGCGACGCATATCGCGCGGGCGATCGATAATCCCAGACCGCTTCCTCCGGAATGCCTTGCTCGCGACGCCTCCTCGCGAGTAAAACGCTCAAACATCTCCGGTAAAAACTGAACCGCCACGCCGGGCCCATCATCAAGAAACTCCAGCACATAATTTCCGTCACGGTTTTGCAGGGTGATATCAAGATGTCCGCCCTCTCGTCCGTATCGCAGCGCGTTTTCCATCAACACGGTGAAAACCTGCCCCAGCCGAAAGGCATCCCCGCGAAACGGGCACGGCTGATGGCCGTGAACGCGTACCGTCATACCGTGCACGTCTGACTGCGGTATCATCCATGCAGCCCTTTCCTGCAGCAGCTCAAGCAGACAAAACTGCTGGTCATCCAGGACCAGATTTCCGGCATCGGCGAGGGATAGAAGATGGAGTTCGTCCGTCAGGCGGTTCAGATGCTGAAGCTGTTTCATCACCATCGTCAGCTGCTGCGGGCTGGCCTCGAAAACGCCATCCAGCATCCCCTGTAAGCGGCCGATAGCGGCGGTTAACGGAGAGCGTAGCTCATGCGCCATCGCCACATGGGATGCGCGGATCTCCTTATCATATCGAGCCAGCTGGCGGGTCATGGTGTTGAAGTCAGCGGCGAAACGGATCATTTCGGCGGGAGCGTCCTTGATCAGTTCCGCCTGACGCCCGAACTGCCCCTGGGTCACGTCCTGCGCCGCATCGCGCAGATGGCCGAACTGCATGGATAAAGGCCGGGCGTATTTGAGTCCCATCAGAACAATAAAAGGGATCATCACCAGCACCAGAAGCGCGACGGTGGCCCAGTCGGCCGAAGCGATGGAGGGCGTTGAATAGCTCAGCCCCCACCAGGTATCCACAATGTCATGAAAGCGCCCCGGATTGATCTGCGGAGCCTGGCTGAGCGTAACAAACTCCTGGCGCACGGCGGAGGGCATCTTATGGAGTATCCAGTAGTTTTGCACCGCATAACGCAGCCACATACATGCCGCAATGACCACGACACTACCGATGGCCAGCGCGAGGATACGTCCGCAAATCCAGCGCCAGAGGGATGAGTATCGCTTATTTATCATGGCTGTCTGAACCTGTAACCAATGCCGCGCACGTTGACCAGCACTCCGGATACCCCGGCCACCTCCAGCTTCCGGCGCAGATTATAAACGTGCGTATCAACGACTCTCTCAAGCGCTTCGCTCTCCGGCAGGCAATTCTCCAGCAGATGTTGTCGGGAAAAAGGCCGCGTGGGATGCCGCATCAGAGTCGTCAGCAGCGAAAATTCCGTCGGGGTAAAATCGAGATATCGGGGCGACGCGCCCTGCCCGGTGATGGTCGCCGTGATGGCGGTGACGTCGACCTCGAGCGCCTGCCAGCGCAATACTTCCTCACGCATTTCCGTTTTATTGCTGCGCCGCAGTACCGCCTGCACGCGAGCCACCACTTCGCCCGGATGATACGGCTTCACCACGTAATCATCAGCACCGTAGCGCAGCGCGCCGATGCGATCTGGCGTATCGCCCATAGCAGTCACCATGATCACCGGGACATCGCTCAGGCGGCGCAGTCTTGCCAAAACCTCGGTACCGTTGAGTCCCGGCAGCATCACATCAAGCAGGATCAGATCCGGTTTCCAGCGCTGCGCGATTTCCAGCCCCGCCAGACCGTCCCCGGCAACGATAACTTCGTAATTTTCGCGGCGCAAATAGGCCTCAAGCACGCCCGCTGCGTCGGCATCATCTTCAACCACCAGCACTCTTCTGGATAACATCAGCTCACCTTGACCGTTTCTTAACAATATCCCGACCGTTCATTGATACGACCGAATCATACTCCGGGCGCAAATCACGGCACAACGCGAACCGGGCGGTGCCCGCCATTAATGAGGAGACAGTATGATATCGACGGAATCTACGCTGTATGTGGCAATTTCGCTATTGGGGGCGATATCAACGCATGCCATCGCTGACGATGCAGCAGCCCCGCCAGACTCGCTAACCGTCGGGCTGGGCGGTCAGTTTAGCCCCCGATACAGCGGCTCGAACAAACAGGTGTGGCACCCGGTACCGGTACTCCAGGGGCGCAAGGGGGCCTTCTTTGTTGATAGCCAAAAAGGGATCGGCTACGACCTGCAAAACGAGGACGGCCTGTATCTGGAGCATACGCTTAGCTACGATCCAGGGCGCGCGGAAAAAAACTCCGGCTGGCGGGACGGTGCCAACAATCTGAAAGGCATGGGGAACATTGATGCGACTCTCAATACCGCATTTGCCGTCGGCTGGGCGGCCACATCATGGCTGGTGTTAGAGACGAAAGCAGCGCTCCCGCTCACCGGGAGCCAGGGGGTAAAATATCAAACGTCGGTTATGCTCATTCCCCTCCAGAACTCACAGGATGTCGTTGCTTTTCAGTCTGCCGCCCTGTTTGGCGATAATCGATATATGAATACCTTTTATGGCGTCAGTCAGCAGCAGAGCCTGCGCTCCGGGTACCCGCGTTTTTCGGCGCCCGGCGGATTTTATGGCATTGACAGCAGCCTGACGTGGAGCCATCAATTTGATGAACATTGGGGAACGGCGCTTAGCGCAGGGTATAGCTGGCTTGGCGACCATGCTACCGCTAGCCCGATAGTCCTACGCCGCAATGAATGTTCTGCGACTATGGCCGTCAGCTGGACATTTTAACTATCTTGCCCGCGGAGTGAACAATAACCGCCAGCTCTTCGACCCGGCAGCATAATAAGCGCGGATATCTCTTCCGGCTTATTATCGCGCGGAAATAGCGCGGCTCCAGCCAGGGCGGTTTGAGCACACCAGAACGGCAAGCCTTAAAGCGCCTGCGCCAGACGGCGAATTCCCTCCTCGAGGGTCTCGGGCGAATGGTTGGCAAACCCCAGCAAAACCCCCTCCCGCTGCATCGGCCGCTGGCAGTAGCGCGCAAACGTCTGCACCCCCATTCCTAGCTGGCGGGCTTTATCCACCACGTACTTCGCCGTCAGGCCGCCGTGCAGCCAGCACACCAGATGCACGCCAGAATCCGTCGGATGAACGGTCATTTTCTCCGGCAAATAGCGTTCAACGGCGGCGGCCAGCGCCAGCTTACGTTCATAGCAGGCTTTACGCACCCGGCGAACGTGGCTGGCGTAGTGGCCCTCCTCGATAAAACGGGCAAGGACCGCCTGTTCAAGATAGCCGCTGCACAGATCGGAGAAGTATTTAGTCGTGGCAAACTGTTCGCGTAAATGGCCCGGAACGACCAGGAAACCGAGGCGAAACTCCGGGTACATCATCTTCGAGAACGTTCCGGCATAGATGACCCGGTTATGCTTATCCAGCCCCTGCAGGGCCTGCAATGAACGCGCGGCGTAGCGAAATTCGCTATTGTAATCGTCTTCGAAGATCCACGCCTGCCGGGACTCGGCCCACTCCAGCAGGGCGAGCCTGCGCGCGAGGCTAAGGGTTCCGCACAGCGGAAACTGGTGCGAGGGAGCGGTATAGGCCAGCCGGGCATGGGGATAATGCGTTATTCCGTCGTCAACATCCATTCCCTGACTATCGACTCTCACCGGCCTGATCGTTGCCCCTACCGAGGCGAAAGCGCCGCGCGCGCCGTTATAGCCGGGATCGTCGAGCCACACCTCATCCCCGCGCGAAAGCAGCGAACGCGCGGTGATATCCAGCGCCTGCTGGATACCGTTGACGATAATCACGCGATCTTCGCTACAGTTAACCCCTCGCGTCGACTGAATATACTGGCATATCACCCGCCGCAGAGGTTGATAACCATTGGGGCTGGCATGGAGGCCGATCTCGCGGCGCGACTGCCGCCAGACCCGCCCCAGCAGGCGGCCCCATAAATCATAGGGGAAGAGGTCGGTGCAGCCGACCCCCACGGCAAAAAGGCGGTTTGCTGCGCCCCCGGCCTGACTTTCTGACCACAGAGGCCGCAGCGCGGTGATGTCCGGATTAAGCGCCCCGACCGACGGCGGATCGTCATCCCGCCCGGCGCCCGCGCTGTCCGTATGGATGAGCCAGTCGGGGATATGCGTGACGACAAACGTCCCCGCCCCCTCCCGCGTGACCAGATAGCCCTCATCGCTCAGCCGCTCAAAGCCGGCAATGACCGAGTTACGCGCGATCCCCATCACTTCGGCCAACGCGCGGCTGGAGGGGATTTTTGCGCCCGCCGGCAGGCGGCCGTCGAGGATGGCGCGGCGGATAGCATGATAGACCTGATCCTTGATGGTCCCGCTATGCAACAACAGCTCCTGAAACAGAGGAGAAACGGCTTTTTTCACAGGTGCCCGCGACCTTTGCAGTAAAAGTGGTTCCTGTAAATATACAAAAAGTGTGTCTTACCTGGAACCAAAATTCCACCTAACATCAGCGACGTAGAGACAATCAGGTCATGAAACAATAAGGAAAAGAGATGCATAGAGCAGAAATGAGCCGCGATTCAGACAATATCACTGTCGCCATCGTCGCCGAAGATGATTACCCGCAGTGGCTCCCGTTATGGAAAAACTATCAGACGTTCTATCGCGTCGATATCCCGGAAAGTACGACCCGACTGACGTGGAACCGTTTCTTCAATCCCATCGAGCCGGTGTACTGCGCCGTCGCCAAAGAGAACGGAACCGTTGTCGGGCTGGTACACTACCTGTTTCACCGCTCGACCTGGGCCGACACGGATTACTGCTATCTGGAAGACCTGTTTGTCAGCGCCGACGTGCGCGGCCAACAGATCGGCAAACGGCTTATCGAGTACGTTCAGCGGCAGGCGCGAAAGCGGCACTGCGCCCACCTTTACTGGCACACTCATGAAACGAACCTGCGCGGGCAGCGGCTTTACGACTGGATCGCCAACAAAAGCGGGATGATCGAATACCGTATGCCAATCCGCTAGCGCCGGGCGGAATTAGCGGCGGTGGCTTCAGCTCGGCCGGAAACCCCATCATTAAAGCCCGGCGGCACGCCGGGCAGAGAGTGAGCGCAGCACCTTCGCCGCGAACCACAAACGATTGTCCGCCTCTGCTACCGGGCGGGATATTTCGCAAACTGCGGCAACCCCTCAAGCTCCCGGGAAATCGCCTGCAGGCGGGGATAGCCGCTGGCATTGACCACCTCTGGAATCATCATCTGAATGAACCCCCACACCACGGCGCTGGTAATGGCGACCTGGTCCAGCTTTGCCGCGTTGACCTGACGATGCCGCCATCCGGCCTCCCATGCGGCGCAATCCGCCAGCAGCTGCCGGGTGATGCGATCTATCCACGGCTGGTGCCTTTTTTCCTCTGGCCGCAGCCGATGTTCGTAGACGTGCTGCACCGCTTTCTCACTCGCCGCCAGGGCCAGCCCGAGCAGGCGGCTATCCTCCGCCAGCGCCGCAATATCCGCGGGCAGCAGCCTGGAAGCGTCATCCGCCTGCGCTTCGAGATAGTGCAATATCAGCGTGGAATCCATTAACACCGTGCCATCGTCCAGCAGCAGCGTCGGGGCCTTAACCGCCGGATTCAGCTCGGCAAAGGCCGCATAGTCGCTAAACACGGAGAGCGGCTGGTGTTCAAAAGCCAGACCGTAAGCCGCCAGCGATATCGCCACGCGCCGTACATAGGGTGAATCCAACATGCCAATTAGCTTCATTACGACTCCTCATTAATTTGTGGGTGCATACGTTACGCGGCAGCGGACGCGCGTGCCCGGAGAGTTTCCCTCAAACGCCAGCCGGAACTAAGATAAACATGGAATACCGCTCCGTTCAGGGTAAAGTAAGCGACTCTCAGTGTGATAGCGGCAGTCTCAAATGCCGGGCTTCACGGCCTGATGATTGGCAAAGGCATGAACACCGTACCCGCTAAGGTCAGAGGACCTCGGGCCAGGATTTATTCCCTCGCGCAGACTGGTACCCATTAGTCCGATCCAACAAGGAAATATATGCTGACCACACTGATCTACCGGAGTCAGTTAGCTCCCACCTGGCGGCCGAACGGCCTGAGCAATCTTGTCAGCCGGGCACGACAGAAAAACACAAACCTCCACGTCACGGGTATCCTGATTTTTAGTGGTTCCCAGTTTTTTCAGGTTCTGGAGGGAGATGAGCAGGTGGTCGATGCGCTTTTCGACCAAATTCGCAACGATCCGCGCCACACCGACGTGGTGGAGCTGATGCGCGATTACTCTGCCTACCGGCGGTTTCGCGATATCGGTATGCACCTGTTTGATTTGCAGCTAAAGAAGCCGGGAGCGTTGACGGAAGAGATCCTCCATTTGGGCGAGTTCCGAAACGCTCTCTCTCCGGATGACCGGATGTTCAAATTTATCAAGGCCTTTATCGCTCACGGCGGGCGCTATATCCTGCCGAAAGCATTAAACCCCGCGCTGTGGACGATGGAAAGCCGGGGGGCACCCTCGCGCTGCTCGTCGCCGGGATTATCGTCCGGCCAGCCCTGCCAGTTTGCGCTTCAGCCGATTGTAGAGCCGGAAAGCGGCCATATCTCATCGTTTGAGGCGCTGATCCGCAGTCCATCAGGCGGCTCGCCGGCGGAGATGTTCTCCTCCGTCCCGGAAAAGAAGCGCTACGATTTCGACCTCGAAACCAAGGCCTACGCCTTTTCGCTTGCGGGCAGCATTAATCTCGGGGAGCAGCGGCTGGCGGTTAATCTGCTGCCGGGCTCGCTGTATAATCGTTCGGGCTCGGTGGCGTTTTTACTGGATAAAATCCGCGACGCCGGGCTGAAGCCAGAGCAAATTATAATAGAAGTCACGGAAACCGAGGTTATCTCCGGTTTTACCGAGTTTCAGCAGGTGCTGAAGGATATCCGCGTGGCCGGTATGAGCCTGGCCATTGACGATTTTGGCGCCGGCTATTCCGGGCTCTCGCTCCTGACCCGCTTCCAGCCGAATAAAATCAAGATCGATGCCGAACTGGTGCGCAATATTCATATGAGCGGAGCGAAGCAGGCGATTGTGGTGTCCATTGTCAGATGCTGCGAAGACCTCGGGATCACCGTCGTCGCCGAGGGCGTGGAGAGCATTGCGGAGTGGTGCTGGCTGCACGCCATCGGAATTCGTCTTTTCCAGGGCTTTTTATTTTCGCGGCCCCAGCTGAACGGCGTAGGAGAAGTCCGCTGGCCGGTAAGACTCCCCGGCAAAGGGTTGCCAACGGCCGAACTGACGCCATAACCGGCGAGAAGCATCCGCTCTCGCGCCGTCATCAGCGCGCCTTTTATCAGCGACGGAGGCAAGATAATCCCTTGCCTCTTTTCTGATGATAAAAGGCTCACACTACGGGCGATCTTTCGCCGCGCGGAATATGGCAGGCTCGGGAGCGGTCACCCTGAACGTGTCGCGTAATACCTGCGGGATCTCGCCCCCGGAGAGCATCCGCTGCCGCGTCTCCTGGCCGCGGATCGTCTTAAGCGCGCGGCCGGAGAGAATGCTTCTGCCGTCAGGGTGGTGTAATACGACCACTAACTGCCTGACGAATATGGTCTCCGGATGGGTTGAATTCAGATAGTTGGCGGGCTCAAAATCGATCAGCTCGTGGCGGGAGAGATCGAAGCTATATTGGCTGTGCCAGCCGTTATCCACCCGCGCCTGCAGCGTATACACGCCGGCAGAATCGAGGCTGAGACGGAAGGTATCCGGGCTCTGCCGCTGCTCAGTATCAAGAATAGCGAGGTCGACGGGCGCCCGGATGCCATAATGGCCAAACCCGAGATCGCACAGCCAGCGCCTGCCGCCGACAAAAGCAATCACCACCATATGCGTCCGCGGCCGACGGGCTGGATAGAACATAGGGCGCGCGGCGGCAAACTGGTAGGGAACCCCCAGCGCGTCAAGCGCCATAGCAAACAGCGCGTTGACTTCATAACAATATCCGCCCCGCTGCCGGCCGATCAGTTTTTCTACAATATCTTCCGGGACCAGCGAGACGCCTTTCCCGTCCCGCACGTCAATATTCTCAAACGGGATTGAAAACAGCTGTTTCTGCATTATTTCATACAGCGTGGCGGCATCCGCTCCCGGCGAACCGTGATAATCAATACGCTGAAAATAGGCGGCGAGGTCAAAATTTTTAGCTTTCATAGCAATCTCCGTATCTTCGTCATCTGCAGCCGAGGATAGCGTTGCGGGCACGAAGCGGATATATTCAGATTTATTGAAAACCAGCCTGTACAGATCCCATGCTTCCCCGCTATCAGCGCATTGCTCTTTCGCTTCGACAGGCCATTATTGCCGGCGCGCTGCATCCCGGCGACCGTCTGCTTTCGGTACGCAAGCTGGCTGAACGTGAACAGGTCAGCATCCCTACGGCCCAGGAAGCCTTGCGTTTTCTGGAAGCCGAAGGCCTGATCGTCGCCCGCCCGCGCTCCGGGTACTATGTCAGCCTCGCCCCGCCCGCGGCCTCTTCCAGCGCCGTCCCCAACGCCGCTCCGGTCTCGGTGGATATGTCGACCCTGGCCAGAACGCTGTTTAGCCGCCAGGAGAGCCGCCTTATTCCGCCGGGCGCCGCGCAGCCCGATCCGGCCTGGCTGCCGGCGGCCAGGCTGCAGCGGGTCCTGCAGTCCGCAAGCCGGCGCCTGGAAGCCTACGGACAGACCTACAGCATGCCGCCGGGAAGGTCCGATCTGCGTTATCAGATAGCCCGCAGGGCCGTTCAGTGGGGCGCGACCTTTGGCCCCGACGAACTGATCGTGACCGCCGGCGCCACCCAGGCCGTACGTCTGGCGCTGCAGGCCGTCTGCGTTGCCGGCGATGTTGTGGCGATTGAACGTCCTGCCTGGTTTGGCGCACTACTTCTTCTGGAATCAATGGGCCTCAAAGCGCTGGAAATCACCACCGATCCTCAGGAAGGCATCTCCCTTACGGCGCTGAATGAGGCCATCATAAAGTATCGCCCAGCGGCGGTGCTGGTCTCCCCCAGCGCACAGAATCCCACGGGCGCCGTGATGCCGGTAGCGGCCAAAAGGGAGCTGGTCGCGATGCTGGAGAGACACGGCGTCCCGCTGATTGAAGATGACGTCTACGGCGATCTGGCCGGGGATGCCGTTCGTCCGCCGGCCTGTAAGGCATTTGATCGCAGCGGCTCCGTTTTCTACTGCTCCTCGGTGTCGAAAGCCCTGACGCCAGGCTGGCGCACCGGTTGGATTGCGCCGGGCCGCTACTATGAAGAGGTGATGAAAATTCGGCTGGCAAGCGACTGGGCGGGCTCGCCGCTAACGGAGGCGGCGGTAAGCGATTTTATGTCCCGAGGGGACTACGATCGCCACCTTTTACGGCTGAAGAGCCGGATCCAAAAAAGCGTCGATATCATATCCCGCACGGTCGCGGCTCACTTTCCCGAACCGACCCGGGTCGTTATCCCTCAGGCCGGATTTCTGATGTGGCTGGAGCTGCCTAAAACAATTAATGCGCTCGACGTGCACCGCGCCGCGCTCGAAGCCGGAATTGGCGTGAGTCCGGGACAGCTTTTTTCACCACGGCAGGATATGGCCCATTGTCTCCGGCTGAATTGTGCCTGCGAACCGACGCCGCAGCTGCTGGCGGCGGTAATAGAGCTTGGCGCAATTTGTCGGCATGCGGAGAATAAAAATCAATAGCGGTTGGGGGCGGCATTTATAGGCCGTGATGCAAAATATTTGATGCCGGGCGTTGAGCAAAAAAGGAGTTCACTCCAGCCATCGCAGTTACCCGTAGACAGGCAGCCTGCTGTTCAGAACGCCCCCTGCGCCGCTACATCAAGGGGCTTACCGCCGGAGGGCTAAAAGATTAACCCGATGCCGGTTTACTCGCTCTCTTCGAGAGCATCCTGAATAGCGTCAGCTAAGGAGGAAACCTCCTGCGCCACGTTGCGCAGATCCATCTGGCTGCGGATCCCTGCATTCGCGGTTGATGAAGAGACGGCTGCTTTCGAGATTTCTAAGGCGGCCTGGACGGCAAGGAGTCGTTTCTTCTCTTCTGCCGTGGCATCATTACCAAAATATTCTTCTAACATCCTTTCATCCCTATGAGCGTTTGTGGAGCCCCATAATAGCACAGGAAACCGGCGGCATTATATGAACGGCAGGAAGTCGATGCCCTCCTCCTTTAAAGATTGCCGCACCGCCGGTCGCGCAAGCACCCGCCGGTACCAGGCGGCAATATTTTTATATTCCGTCAGGTTAATATCGAGGTTATAAACCGATATCAGCCAGTCCGCTTTCGCCCAGCCGACCAGCGCAAACAAATACCCATCGGCAATGGAGAAGCGCGCTCCGGTAATATATTTTTTATCCGCCAGCTGCTGGTCGATCCACGCAAAACGAGAAAGTAATTTCTGTCGCGCAATATCGATATAAGCTCCGCCGAGTTCGGTATAAAAGAGTGGAATAAACGCTTTATGAATTTCGCTATTGAAAAAAACCAGCCACTCCTCAAGACGATAGCGTGCGATAGTTCCGCTGGCGGGAGCCAGCCCGGCCTCGGGCGCTAAATCAGCGATATATTGAATGAGCGTGACGCCCTCGCGGAATATGTCACCCTGCGCGGTCTCTAATGCCGGGACATAGCCCAGCGGATTAATATCATAATAGTTTTGTCCGCCGCCGTAGGTATGCGTTTTGGTATCGACGCGGATAAGTTCAAAATCAAGGCCAGCTTCACGCAAAGCAATATGGGGAGAAAGAGAGCAGCTGCCCGGGGAATAATATAGTTTCATTCAGTAATACCCTCGCCGTTTAAGTATGTCGGGAGGTTAACAAAGTTGGTTGATACTTTAAAGAAGGCACATTATTGTAGGGTAGGTACATAAATTATACTGAGAATTAAAATGAAGGACGTTATCTCCGGCTGTTCCGTCGAAGTCGCGATGAACCTTATCGGCGGCCGCTGGCGTTTGCTTATTGTGTCGTACCTGCTGGAAAGGCCGAAAAGATTCAGCGACCTCCGTCGGGATATACCCGCAATCTCTCAGCGGATGCTCACCATGGATCTCAGGGCGTTAGAAGAGGCGGGCGTCGTGCAGCGTACCGTTTATCCCGAAGTGCCGGTTAAGGTTGTTTACAATCTGACGGAGGACGGTCTCAGGCTGGTTAAAGTTGTCGAGGTCGTTCAGGAGCTGGGGCTGTGGCTGAAACAGAAGCAGGGTTCCGCGCATAGCTGACGGGATCGTTTTCATCGCCGGCCCCCCTCCCCATCGATAAGAGATGGCCGGCGCAGCGGTTCTGTCAAAGCAGCTGCTCTTCTCCCTGACGCAGCGTCAGAACTTCAAAGCCGGTGTCGGTCACCGCAATGGTGTGTTCCCACTGCGCCGAAAGCTTCTTGTCGCGGGTCACCACCGTCCAGCCATCTTTCTTGAGCTTAGTTTTGCTGCCGCCCTGATTGACCATCGGCTCGATGGTAAAGACCATTCCTTCGCGCAAAACGGCCCCTTCGCCGGGTTTACCATAGTGCAGCACCTGCGGGTCCTCATGCATCTCTTTGCCCACGCCGTGGCCGCAGTACTCCCTGACGACGCTGTAGCCATTTTTTTCCACATGGGATTGAATCGCATGGCCGATATCGCCCAGCGTGGCGCCGGGCTTCACGACCTTGATTCCCTTCCACATCGCTTCATAGGTCGTTTTCACCAGCCGGCGGGCCAGCGGAGAAACGTCGCCGATCAGGTACATTTTGCTGGAGTCCGCGATCAGCCCGCCCTTCTCAAGGGTAATATCGACGTTAACAATCGCCCCCGATTTCAGGTGCTCCGTCTCCTTCGGCATCCCGTGGCACACGACCTCATTGATGGACGTATTCAGCACATAGGGAAAATCATATTGTCCCTTGCTGGCCGGGCGGGAATGCAGCTGGTTGACGATGAAATCCTCGGCGCGATTGTTAATCTCCATTGTGGTCACGCCCGGCTGAATAAACTCGTCCAGCATCGCAAAAACGGCGGCTAGCAGTTCGCCGGCATGGCGCTGCAGGGCGAGCTCTTCGGCGGTTTTAATGGGAATTGATTGCATTAATCACCTCCAGCAGACGATCGGACCCTGACTTAAGCATCAGCAGCTTAATCTGTTGGTGGTTCAGCTCGGGATAGAGCTCGCTCAGCATACCCACGCGGATCCAATATTCGGCCTGGGCGTTCACCGACCGCGACATGGCCCGGCTGGCATCACGGATATCGTCATGCAGCAGATCTGAAATTTTTACGATTCCCATATATATACCGTTATAAAACATATACACATCGTATACTTTCTGGCGCCTGAAGTCACGCGGTTCGGCGCTGCCGTCAACGTCGAAAACGGTCGGACGGAAGACCGACATCCCCCGCCACTGCATAAACCATACAAAACATAAATGGGATAACTGTCACATTTTTAGTGTAGGGTACTAAAAATTGAATTGACCGCCAGGATAGCCATAAAGTGAAGACCTCGCTCGCGTTCCCGCTGCTGACCCTTTTCGTGGGGCTTATCGTCAGCGCTTTGTTTAACTCTTCGTCATCCCATCGCGGGCGCAGTCAATGCCAGTGGTCCGATAGCGTGATGCTGACCTGCCTGAGCAAACAGCATGGCGCAGTCGGGCGCATAAATCCCCTGGTCAAGCGCGTCAATATTTTACGATAACCGGAAGCTCCGGCCTCTGCGGCCGGGACCGTCCGCCTGACCGTCGTCTCCACAGCATTTTATGCTGGGTTAAAAACTATGGCCCGGGAAGGTCGGCACACCGCCCCCTCCAGAAACAGAGCATTTATTCCAGAAACAGGATAATAAACGCTCAATCAGCAGGGTTAAATAAAATACGGCCCGACGAGATGGACAAAACGCAGGCAAAAAAAACCGCCAGTGAAATGGCGGTAAATAAATGCTTGCATGGATAGATTGTGTTTTGCATTGTTCGCAAAGTAAGAGTTCATCTTTCTTTACGCCTGCCGCGCACTTTAGCATCCCCTACTTCAATGAAGATTAAACCAACCCGGCTTAAAGCTTTTCCACCAGCGTTTTTAGCTCCGCGATCAGCGGATCGCGGGCGGGCTCCGCGCCGTACGCCCAGGTCGACTGGCGCACAATCAGCGTGGTCGGCAGGAGTTCACGAATGCGCAGCTGCGGCGTCGCCATCTGCTCAGCCAGCAGCTCCACGGCCCTTTTACCCAGCAGATCGAAATCCTGCGCGACGGTAGTCAGCGGCGGCTGAAAATAGAGGCTATCCGCGGTATCGTCGTAGCCGGTCACCGAGATGGCGCTGCTGCCGGTGCGGTTAAGCTGCGCCAGCGCGCTGAGCACCCCCAGCGCCATCTGATCGTTGGCCACCACAATGGCGCTGATCCGCGGCTGAAGATGCAGCAGCTCAAAAGTCTTTTGCCAGCCGCTGGCCGCGCTCCAGTCGCCGAAGACCGTCACCGCCCTGCTGATGCCAAGACGATGCAGCGCCTCGCGCCAGCTGCCGAGGCGCATGCGCGCAGAAACAGAGCTTTCCGGCCCCGCCAGCAGGCCAAATTCCCGATGCCCTGATTCCCAAAGATGACGCACGCAGGCGCCGCAGCCATCGCGATGATCGAACCGCACGCAGGAAACGTCCGTTTCAGGAGAGACGTCGAGAAACAGGCAGGAGATATCGGGATTCTCGGCGGCCAGGCGCTCGGCTGTGCTGCTCTCCAGCGGCAGGCTCACGATGGCCCCGCGAATATGCTGGGCGCGGAACTCATCCAGCCGCGCCTGCAGCGACGAAAAGTCGGTCTGCTCCGGCATCGCGATCGACACCTCCAGCCGGTGCATTCCGGCATGACGCTTCACCGCCGCGGCAATTTGCGATGGCGCATGCAGCGTCAACGACGCGGTGATCAGCCCTATGGACGGCGCCGCCTTCCCCGCCAGCAGCTGGGCGGAGCGGTTAGGCACATAGTGCAGCGCCTGCATCGCGCGAATCACCTTATCGCGGGTGCGTTCAGAGACCACGTCCGGATTATTCAGCACCCGGGAAACCGTCTGCTGAGACACCCCGGCCTCTTTAGCCACATCATCTAAGGTTGCCGAACGCCGCTGCATGCTCATCTCCTGGTCGCCAAAATTGAGTCCGAATATGTTAAATGTCTTACGCTAACATTTTATGTCTAATTCACGACAAAAATCAGCTCTAATTCCGGCATTTCGTGATCGTTAATGGGTTTCATTTCCAACAATATTGCGGCATAAGAAAAAATATCTGATAACACGTTCATTCTTGTCTAGCGAATGACATTTCCTTCACTTATCCGTCAGGTATGCGTATGCAACAACACGACTCAACCGCCGCCCGCTCTCCGCTGTTCCACGAAGTGCTGGCCCGTGAAGATTGGCAAAACCAGACCATTACTCAGCTTAACCGCTTAGCGGCTCACCCGACGTTTGCCAGCTGGCGAAGCATCGCCGACGCGCGCGATAACCTGCCCGGCGATCGCCGTCGTCTGCTGGACGGACGGTGGCAGTTTTCCTACGCCCGCAGCCCGTTTGCCGTTGACGCCAGCTGGATCGAAGCCGATCTGCCGGACAGCCGCAGCACCCCGGTTCCCTCAAACTGGCAAATGGAAGGCTACGACGCGCCGATCTATACCAACGTCCGCTATCCTATCGACACCACGCCACCGCGCGTGCCGGAAGATAACCCGACGGGCTGCTACTCGCTGATCTTTACCGTTGACCAGCAGTGGCTGGACGAAGGCATGACCCAGGCGATCTTCGACGGCGTCAACTCGGCCTTCCACCTGTGGTGCAACGGCGCGTGGGTCGGCTACTCCCAGGACAGCCGTCTTCCTGCCGCTTTTGACCTCTCGCCGCACCTACGGCCCGGCGATAACCGCCTGTGCGTGATGGTGATGCGCTGGAGCGCCGGAAGCTGGCTGGAAGATCAGGATATGTGGCGCATGAGCGGCATTTTCCGTTCGGTGTGGCTGCTCAACAAGCCCCATCAGCACCTCAGCGACGTGCAAATCACCCCCAGGCTGGACGCGCTCTGCCGCGACGGCGAGCTGGCCGTGGATCTGACCATTGCCGCGCCTGCCGGGGAGCTCGAGGCGCTGATCGCCGAAGTCAGCCTGTGGGAAGGAGATAAACAGGTTGCCAGCGTCCGCCAGCGTCCCGGTTCGCCGGCCATCGACGAACGCGGTAACTATGCCGAACGGGCCAGCCTGACCCTGGCGGTCGAGCGCCCGTCGCTGTGGAGCGCCGAAACGCCGCACTGCTACCGCGCGGTCGTCTCGCTGTGGCACGGCGATCGGCTGATTGAGGCTGAAGCCTGGGACATCGGTTTTCGCCGGGTCGAGATCGACAACGGGCTTTTGCTGCTTAACGGCAAACCGCTGCTGATCCGCGGCGTTAACCGCCATGAGCACCATCATCAGCGCGGCCAGGTGGTGACCGAAGAGGATATGCTGCAGGATATCCTGCTGATGAAGCAGAACAACTTTAACGCCGTGCGCTGCTCGCATTATCCGAACGTCTCCCGCTGGTACGAACTGTGCAACCGGTACGGCCTGTACGTGGTCGATGAAGCCAATATCGAAACCCACGGCATGGTGCCGATGAACCGCCTTTCCGACGACCCGTCGTGGCTGCCGGCGTTTAGCGCCCGCGTGACGCGCATGGTGCAAAGCAACCGCAACCATCCGTCGATTATTATCTGGTCTCTGGGCAATGAATCCGGCGGCGGCGACAACCATCAAGCCCTCTATCACTGGCTCAAACGCAACGATCCTTCGCGGCCGGTGCAGTATGAGGGCGGCGGAGCGGATAGCAGCGCCACCGATATTATCTGCCCGATGTACGCCCGCGTTGAGCGCGACCAGCTCATTCCGGCGGTACCGAAATGGGGCATCAAAAAGTGGATCAGCATGCCGGGCGAGCAGCGCCCGCTTATTCTCTGCGAATACGCGCACGCGATGGGCAACAGCCTGGGCAACTTTGCCGACTACTGGCAGGCGTTCCGCGAGTATCCGCGCCTGCAGGGCGGTTTTATCTGGGACTGGGCGGATCAGGCGATTAGCAAAACCTTCGATGACGGCAGCACCGGCTGGGCCTACGGCGGTGACTTTGGCGATAAACCCAACGACCGTCAGTTCTGCATGAACGGGCTTGTTTTCCCCGATCGCCGCCCGCACCCGTCGCTTATCGAAGCCAAACACGCGCAGCAGTTCTTCCAGTTCGCGCTGCTGGCGCAGTCGCCGCTGCGGGTCAGCGTAAATAGTGAATACCTGTTCCGCGCGACCAACAATGAAGTGCTGCGCTGGCAGGTTCAGTCAGCGGGCGAAACCTTCGCCAGCGGCAGCGCCGCCCTCGAACTCACGCCGCAGGGCCAGGCGGAGCTTACGCTGTGCGATACCCTGACCCTGCCTGCGGGAGCAAAAGAGGTCTGGCTGCTGCTGGAGGTGGTTCAGCCGCGGGCTACCGACTGGTCGCCAGCCGAACACCGCGTGGCCTGGGAGCAGTTTGCCCTCGCCGCCCCGCTCGCGCTCGCCAAACCCGAGCCTGCCGGTAGCGCGCCGACGCTGGAGATCGATGAAGCGATCTATGTCGTCAGCCTGGGATCGCAGCAGTGGACCGTCGATCGTCACAGCGGGCTGCTCAGTCAGTGGCGCGCGGATGGCGTGGAGCAGCTGCTCACTCCGCTGCGCGACCAGTTTGTCCGCGCCGCGCTGGATAACGATATCGGCGTCAGCGAAGTGGAACGCATCGACCCTAACGCCTGGGTTGAGCGCTGGAAAAGCGCCGGTCTGTACGATCTTGAAGCGCGCTGCGTTCACTGCGAAGCCCAGCGTCTGGCCCATGAGGTGGTTATCGACAGCCGCTGGCACTATCTGCGCGGCGATGAAGCGGTCATCGTCAGCCGCTGGCGCATGACCTTTGATAGCGAAGGCCGTTTACATCTGGCGGTAGACGGCGAGCGCGCCGGCACCCTGCCGCCGCTGCCGCGAGTCGGCCTTAATTTCCAGGTCGCCGATCAGCAGCAGCCGGTCTCCTGGCTCGGCTACGGCCCCCATGAAAACTACCCGGATCGCCGGAGCAGCGCGGAGTTCTCCCGCTGGCAGCTGCCCCTTGAGGAGATGAGCACGCCGTACATCTTCCCCACCGATAACGGCCTGCGCTGCGATAGCAAAGCGCTGGACTGGGGACGCTGGCACGTCGCGGGCAACTTCCACTTCTCGGTGCAGCCCTACGGCACCGGGCAGCTGATGGCGACGGATCACTGGCACCGGATGCGCCCGGAGAGCGGCGTCTGGATTACCCTCGACGGCCAACATATGGGCGTCGGCGGCGACGACTCCTGGACCCCGAGCGTCCTGCCGCAATGGCTGCTGCAGGAGACGCATTGGCAGTATCAGATAAGCATTCATTTCCAATAATAAACCCTGAATAATCGGGCCGCGCCGCGGGTGATTCGTCAAGTGAATCGCCCGTCGGCCGCCTGGAGCATGACGGTATGTACTCTCATAATTCGGGTTGCAGGCAGGCGGCGACGCAGGAATTCCCCGGAGCTGACTGAAGTCAGCGGCTGGGGTGAGCAAGGAAAAGCAACGCGCATGCGATCTGAGGTATGACGGGTATAAACGGGGCGTTACTTCCCCAACCTTACAGGCATAATAAAAATGGAACCTCTCTATGAAATTCTCTGAACTCGCGCCGCGAGAACGGCATAACTTTATTTATTTCATGCTGTTCTTTTTCTTCTATTACTTCATTATGTCGGCCTATTTTCCCTTTTTCCCGGTGTGGCTGGCGGACGTTAACCACTTAACAAAAACGGAAACCGGGATCGTCTTCTCCTCAATTTCGCTGTTCGCCATTATCTGCCAACCGATATTTGGCCTGATTTCCGACAAGCTCGGGCTGCGCAAGCATCTGCTGTGGACGATCGTGGTTTTATTAATCCTGTTCGCCCCGTTCTTTATATTCGTTTTTTCACCGCTGCTGCAGATGAATATTATTGTCGGCGCGCTGGTGGGCGGAGTCTATCTGGGGATCGTCTTTTCCAGCGGCTCCGGCGCGGTCGAGGCCTATATCGAACGCGTCAGCCGCGCCAACCGTTTTGAATACGGCAAGGTGCGCGTTGCCGGCTGCGTCGGCTGGGCGATCTGCGCGTCGATTACCGGGATTCTGTTCGGCATCGACCCGAATATTACCTTCTGGATTGCCTCCGGTTTCGCGCTGGTGCTAGGGGGGCTGCTGTGGTTTTCGCGTCCGGAAAGCAGCAATAGCGCCCAGGTGATGGACGCGCTGGGCGCAAACCGCCAGGCCTTCTCACTGCGCGTTGCCGCCGAGCTGCTGCGCATGCCGCGGTTCTGGGGGTTTATTATCTACGTGGTCGGCGTTGCCAGCGTTTATGACGTCTTCGATCAGCAGTTTGCTAACTTCTTTAAAGGCTTCTTTGCCAGCCCGCAGCGCGGAACCGAAGTCTTTGGCTTTGTCACCACCGGCGGCGAACTGCTTAATGCGCTGGTCATGTTCTGCGCCCCGGCAATTGTTAACCGCATCGGGGCGAAAAATGCGCTGCTGACCGCGGGGGTAATTATGTCGGTGCGCATTCTCGGCTCCTCATTCGCCACCACCGCGGTCGAAGTCGTCATATTAAAAATGCTGCATATGTTTGAAGTTCCGTTCCTGCTGGTCGGCACCTTTAAATATATCTCTTCCGCGTTTAACCCGAAGCTCTCCGCCACCCTGTTCCTGATTGGTTTTAACTTATCGAAACAGCTCTCCGGCGTGGTGCTGTCGGCATGGGTGGGACGCATGTACGACACCGTAGGATTCCATCAGGCCTATCTGATCCTCGGTTCGATTACGCTCTGCTTTACAATTATTTCGCTGTTTACCCTGAAAGGCAGTAAAACCCTGCTGCCGGCCCCGGGATATAACAACGCCGCCTGAGGCGCAGAGCGCGTCGCCCGCCGCCTGCGGCGGGCTTTTATGTCCTGATCCGGGTCTCGCCGCCGCTGTTTTCCAGCTCGTAAATTTGGCTTTCCGCCAGCGACGAGATGAGCTCGGTCAGCTCTGCCGAGTGGCTGGTCAGCCAGATTTGGCTATAGCGCGATGCTTCGACAATCAGCCGCGCCAGCGCCGGAAACATCTGCCGGTGCAGGCTATTTTCCGGCTCGTTGATCGCCAGAAATGCCGGCGGCCTTGGGCTCAGCAGCGCCACCGCCAGGCACAGAAAGCGCAGGGTGCCGTCAGACATTTCCGCCGCCAGCAGCGGCCGGTAAATGCCGTCGCGCCGCATCTTTATCGAAAAGCGCGAATTCTCATTTTCACAGAAGAAACGGCACTCCGGAAAGGCGCTCTCGAGGATTTCGTGCAGCAGCTCCTCGGCGCCAATTTCGACAATCGTCTGAAACGCGGCGGCCAGGTTATGCCCGTCGCTATCCAGCACCGGCGAACGGTAGCCCACCGCCGGATGGCGCAGCGCGGAATGGCGGCCGATGTTGAATTCGTGATAAAAGCGCCACTGGCGCATGGTCTCCCGGACCCGGGATATTTCCGGGAAGCGATGGGGTTCACCAAGCTGGCCGAAGATCGATTCATTCTCGTAGATGGTGTCGGTAAAGGTGTTTTTCTCGCCGTGCACGTCAATCAGGAACGCCGCCTGGTTTTTGCGCTGCAGCACTCTGGCCGAGGGGCGGCGGGAGAAGCCGGCCAGCCAGATAGACTCCTCTTTCACAATCGGATCGAGCATAAACTGGGTGGGATACGGCAGCTTTTCCGGGAATCCAACCTGCAGCTCATAGTCGAACTGTTCCGTCAGGCAGGAGATCTGCAGCCGTTTCGGGTAGCGGGCCGTGGGCGCGCTCTTCCCGGACCACATAATATTTTCCAGGCCGCCTTCCTCGCTGATGTAGCTGGAAAATTTACCGTCCGCGGAGGCGGTGAGAAGATGGATGGCTTTGTAGATATTGGACTTGCCGCAGCCATTTGGGCCAAAGACGATATTCAGCGCCCCCAGCTCCAGCTCGATATCCCTGACCGATCTGAAATTTTGTATGCGGAGATGGTGGATCATGGTGCTCCCTAAGATCGCGAAATCATTTGCCGCCGCCGGGAGAACGCCGCCTGCCCGGACGACGATCGGTCGTCCGGTACAGGCTCAGCATAGCGATTTCTTCATACCCCGGGTCAGCGCAACTCGCGTTAGCTTATCCGTATCGTCGTGAGTATCGCTAAACACGCCAAAAAAGTAACGCTCATTATCGATAGTCTGCGAGACGATCCGATAACTCAGCGGCTGCCCGGATTTCGCGCCATATTGCGCGGCGGTGACGGAAAGTTCCGTCGCGGTATCGGCGACGCTGACCAGCAGGCCATCCGCCTTCCCCCCCACCAGCATGACCTTAATTAGCGGGTCCACCATGTTCCTCCCGGATTGGGGTCAATGATTAACGTTCGATAGCCGACGTCTGGTAGCAATAACGCTACCTTCAGTACATTCTTATAGTTCATACCGGCCTTAAATAAAAAAACTCTTTCTTATATTGAGCTAAGCATTGATTATTACGACTAAAAGCTGACGAATGATGAAGGAAAAAAGGGTAATTGTGAATCTTCACATCTCTTATTTCGCATTATTTGTATGAGAGTCGCCGGGCTAAGCCCAGCGCGGCGTGAAGAATTAAAAACTAAGGAACAGTACCCGGAATGCGCCACTATCGTTTTGCCCTGATCCCCCTGCTCGCCGTATTCGCCCTGCCCGGCTGGGCTCATGACGCTACGGTGAATAAAGTCAAAGCCGCAGAGAGCCAGCTCAAGGCCAGAGTGGGCTATGCGGAACTGGATTTAGCTAGCGGGCAACTGCTGGCCAGCTATCGCCCTGACGAACGATTCCCGATGATGAGCACCTTTAAAGTGCCGCTCTGCGCGGCGGTGCTCGCGCGCGTGGATGCCGGAGAGGAAAAGCTCGACCGCCGCGTCCGCTATCGCCAGCAGGATCTGGTTGAATACTCCCCGGTGACCGAAAAGCACCTCGCCGACGGCATGACGGTCGCCGAGCTGTGCGCTGCGGCAATCACCCTCAGCGATAACAGCGCCGCTAACCTGCTGCTGGCGAGCGTCGGTGGCCCGGAGGGGTTAACCGCCTTCCTGCGCCGCAGCGGGGACCAGACTTCACGGCTCGACCGCCTGGAGACCGAGCTTAATGAGGCTCTGCCCGGCGATGCGCGTGATACCACCACCCCGCAGGCGATGGCAAAAACCCTGCGCAACCTGCTCACCGGCAGCGTGCTCTCCGCTTCATCACGGCAGCAGCTGCGCCGCTGGATGGTTGATGACAAGGTCGCCGGCCCGCTGCTGCGCTCGGCGCTGCCGAACGGCTGGTTTATCGC
>OLIJ01000125.1_pt1 | contig 45127 bp, 38 predicted proteins | sample 1609731 | NCBI WGS metagenome assembly OLIJ01 (sample SAMEA4350159, study PRJEB24818) | metagenome | biome: human; feature: gut; material: faeces | place: Denmark | collected 2013-09
TGACCGACAAACCGTCCCTGCTGATGTGCAAAACCATCATCGGCTTCGGTTCGCCGAACAAAGCCGGTACCCACGACTCCCACGGCGCGCCGCTGGGCGACGCGGAAATCGCGCTGACCCGCGAGGCCCTGGGCTGGCATCACCCGGCGTTTGAAATCCCGTCTGACATCTACGCGCAGTGGGATGCAAAAGAAGCCGGTCAGGCGAAAGAAGCGTCCTGGAACGAGAAGTTCGCGGCCTACGCCAGCGCCTTCCCGCAGGAAGCAGCTGAATTCACCCGTCGTATGAAAGGCGAGATGCCGGCCGACTTCGGCGCGAAAGCGAACGAGTTCATTGCGAAGCTGCAGGCTAACCCGGCGAAAATTGCCAGCCGTAAAGCGTCGCAGAATGCGATTGAAGCCTTCGGCCCGCTGCTGCCTGAATTCCTCGGCGGCTCAGCTGACCTGGCGCCGTCGAACCTGACTATCTGGTCCGGCTCGAAAGCCATCAACGAAGACACCGCGGGTAACTATATCCATTACGGCGTGCGTGAGTTCGGGATGACCGCGATTGCCAACGGTATCTCCCTGCACGGCGGTTTCCTGCCGTACACCTCCACCTTCCTGATGTTCGTGGAATATGCCCGTAACGCGGTGCGTATGGCGGCGCTGATGAAACAGCGTCAGGTGATGGTCTACACCCACGACTCCATCGGTCTGGGCGAAGACGGCCCGACGCACCAGCCGGTCGAGCAGGTGGCTTCCCTGCGCGTGACGCCGAACATGAGCACATGGCGTCCGTGCGACCAGGTGGAATCGGCGATTGCGTGGAAATACGGCGTGGAGCGTCACGACGGCCCGACGGCGCTGATCCTGTCGCGTCAGAACCTGGCGCAGCAGGAACGTACGGCAGAGCAGCTGGCGAACGTCGCCCGCGGCGGCTACGTGCTGAAAGATTGTGCCGGCCAGCCGGAGCTGATCTTCATCGCCACCGGTTCAGAAGTTGAGCTGGCGGTTGCCGCGTGGGACCAGCTGTCTGCGGAAGGGGTGAAGGCGCGGGTAGTTTCCATGCCGTCCACCGATGCTTTCGACAAGCAGGATGCGGCGTACCGTGAATCGGTGCTGCCGAAAGCGGTTTCGGCTCGCGTGGCGGTGGAAGCGGGTATCGCCGACTACTGGTTCAAATACGTGGGCCTGAACGGCGCTATCGTCGGCATGACGAGCTTCGGCGAGTCTGCGCCGGCCGAGCCGCTGTTCGAAGAGTTCGGCTTCACCGTTGAGAACGTTGTCGCTAAGGCGAAAGCGCTGCTGGCGTAGGTTCGGATCTGATAAACGCGAGCTGGCTTATCGGCTATTCTGACAAGAATAGCGCTGGCAGCTCTGTTACATAAAGGAAGGGATCGGCCATGAGTAAACTTGTGATTGGCGTAAATACCGCGATGTTCGACGGTCTTGATACCGACGTCGCCTTTAGCACAATAAAAAAAGCCGGGTTTCATTACGTTGAGCTGGCCTATAACCAGGGCTACGTGGGCGATATGCCGCCCGAGCTCTTTGGTGCAGAAAACGCGCAGCATATTCGTGAGCTGCTGGAAAAACACCAGCTGGGCACGCATTCGCTGGGGGCGACGATGAATATGGGCGCCGTGGATGCCGTGGAGCAGTTCAGCCAGCGCATCCGCTTTGCCAGTATGATTGGCGCAAAATGGATCAACGTCTGCGTCGGCAGAAGCGCCGATCGTGCGCGTATCATCGATAATCTGCGCGAGCTGGCGGCGGTTGCCGATGAACACGGCTGCACGATCTGTCTGGAAAACGGCGGCGATCCGAATTATGACGTCTTCCGCCTGGCCGACGACGGCTTTGCGCTGCTGGACGCTATCGATAGTCCGGCGGTGGCCTTCAACGTTGATGCCGGCAATATTGTTTCGCTGTGCCCGGACGTCGATCCGGTTGAGGCGGCGATCGCCATGCTGCCGGGGGCTCAGCATTGCCATCTGAAGGATCTGCAGGTCCGCGACGGGGAAGTGCACTTCACGCCGATGGGCTATGGCCAGCTGAACTATGTGCCAATGCTAAAAGAGCTGGAGGCGCGCGCTATTCCCTGTAGCCTGGAAATTCCTTTACGCATGCATCGCCAGCGCGATAGCTATCCGGTGCGCGGAGCTTCACCCGTCGATCCGGCGTATAGCCTGGAGGTGCTGATCCAGTCCCGGCAGATGCTGGAAAAATGGTTGGGTTACCCTGTCGACGCTTGATAAATAAAAATGCGTCGCCGCTGAAATTCAAGATAAAGAGTATGAGCTGCTGGCGCAATTTATTTTATTTTTAACTTCAAGGTTTGTTCTTATTTATCGTTAAGAATGAACTAAATATCATTTTCGATATTTTTTTGTGGGGATTATAAAAATGATTATAAGCATATTTCCATGTTATGTGATTAAGGTCGCACACGCTTGCTGACGTATATGTTGTTATGCATGTAACATAAGTTCATCAACCGTTCTTTTGTTCATGGTAATCAGAAAGCGTAACTAATGTTCACCGGGTACTTAACGCTCATAGATTAATTTCGTTTTATTTTTTTAACGACTTTTAAAATCGAAGGTTAATTATGTCTGACTCTACACTCACTCCATTACCAAATACAAAGAAACCCACCAACTACCGTTGGGTTATCTTTGCCACGATGTTCTTCTTATTAGCCGTTAACCTGATGGATCGTATTACCTTATCGATCGGGATGCCGTATATAAAAGAAGAGTTTGATCTTTCACCGACAACTCAAGGTTTGATTCTTAGCAGCTTCTTCTGGTCCTATGCTCTGCTGCAGGTGCCGGGGGGTTGGTTACTCGACCGCTACGGCCCGCGTAAAGTGATCACCGGCGCGCTGTTTGGCTGGGGGTTCTTCCAGGCCATTATCGGTCTGGCGAGCGGCGGGATTAGCCTGATTCTTTCCCGTATCGGTTTAGGGGTCATGGAAGCGCCGGTTTCACCCAGCGGCGCGAAGCTGAGCTCGACCTGGCTGACGCAATCTGAAAGGGGCCGCGGGGCGGTTATCATGGACTCCGGCAGCCCGTTGGGCGTGGCGATTGGCGGGATCATCGTGGCGCATTTAATCGTGCTGCTGGACTCATGGCGCGTCACCTTCGTGGTGGTGGGCCTCTTTACGATGCTGCTGGGATTTGTGGCATGGCGAATTCTGCGCGACCGCCCGTCTGAACACCCGAAAGTGGATCCGCAGGAGGTGGCGTATATTGCCGCCGGCAACGTCAACGGCGCGACCGACGCCGATGACGCCGCGCCGACCAAGGGCCTGGGGATCAGCTGGTTTACTATGGCGGCGATCATGATTGGCCGCGCCTCCTGGGGCATGGTGTACTGGGGGCTGCTGACCTGGGGGCCGAGTTATCTGGCGCAGGCGCAGGGTCTGCAGCTCGCCTCTATCGGCAACTCGACGTTTATCATCTTTATTATGGGTACGCTGGGATGCCTGTTTAGCGGCTTCTTCGTCGACTTCCTGGTGAAGAGAGGCGTCAGCCATAACGTATCGCTGAAAAGCCTGCTGTCTATCTCCGGCATCGTCGGGCTGAGCGTGCTGTACGCGCTGTCGACGGTTACCGATCCGGACCTGGCGGTTGGCCTGCTCTCCGTCGCCGCCTTCTTTATGATGTTTGGCAGCCTGTACTGGAGCTTCCCGGCCATTCTGGCGCCGAAAGACCGCGTGGGTCTGGTTGGCGGGCTGATGAATATGGCTAACAGCTGCGCGGGGATACTAGTACCGATTCTGGTGGGCGTTATTTTACAAGCCACCGGTAGCTTTGAAAGCGTGCTGGTCTATTTCGCCGTCTGCGCCGGGTTCTACACCGTCGGGACGCTGTGCATTAACTTCAATAAATTACCGCTGAAAAACGGCCAGCTGTCATACCAGAAATAAATAGCCGCTTAGTACTGTGGCTGAATCACTATTAAATACAGGATGCTGATATGTCAGTTATATTACGAGTGGATAAAGTACCGCAGGTGTTAGCGGATGAGTTAGCGCTCGCCCACACGTTGTATGAATACAGTAAATTGTCTGCTGAACAATTGCATGCCATCGCCGGGGAAGTCCAGGTAATATTAGCCAGTGGGGAGTCGAAGGTTGAAGCCGCATTGATTAATCAATTGCCGCAATTAAAATTAATCGCCGTATTTGGTGTGGGTTATGACGGCGTGGATATTCGCGCCGCCGCCGCAAGAGGTGTCCAGGTGACCAATACGCCGGATATTTTAACCGATGACGTTGCCGACCTTGGGATCGCTCTGATGCTGAACGTATCAAGGCGCATTAACGGCGCGCAGAAGTTTATTGAGCGCGGCGGCTGGCAATCCGGCACCTACCCGCAGTCAACCAAAGTCAGCGGCGGGCGTCTGGGCATTGTTGGCTTTGGCCGCATTGGCCGGGCCGTCGCTAAAAGGGCGCAGGGCTTTGCGATGCGCATTGCCTGCTTCGATCGCAATCCCGTGGAAAGCAGCGAGGTGACGTACTATCCCGATTTGCTGGAGCTGGCGAAAAATAGCGATGTGCTGATGGTATGCGCCAGCGCGGGGAAGGAGAGCCAGAAGCTGATTAATCACGACGTGCTCGCCGCCCTTGGGCCGCAGGGGATTTTGATTAATATTGCTCGCGGCAGCGTCGTGGATGAGGAGGCGCTGGCGGAAGCTCTCACCCTCGGCACAATTGGCGGTGCGGGTCTGGACGTTTTTGCTAACGAGCCCCACGTTCCGCAGGCGCTGTTGAACCGCGATGACGTGGTGGTGACGCCGCATATTGGCAGCGCCACCCGCGCAACCCGTGCGGCAATGGCGAAGCTGGTTATCGATAATATCGCGGCGTTTTATGCCGGTAAGCCGCTGCTGACGCCGGTACCAGCGGCGTAATGTCAGCGTATTGCCTGCTGGCGTTATGCCGAACGTACGGCATCGGCGCCAGATGACCGGGTTAAGGGGGAGATAACCGTCTCCCCCTTAACAATCCTCGCTCTCCCGCAGGGAACCTCTTCCTGCCTTCAGCCTGCGGTCGGCCCATCTCCGGGGCTTGCTCCTGTCTCTATTCGCCTCTCGCCGCCATCTCTCTGGCGGTCAGCCCCTTCGGTACGCCGATTTCAGCGGGCGTGAAGGCCCCGCCTTACGCCTGTTTATCACCGCTCGTGGGTCATTGCGGCAGCGCCGGCCTTTATTGCGGATGAGACAAAAAAATGCCCGCCGGTTGTTTAACCCGCGGGCATTAGTCCTGTGCTATTCGGGCCTCGCGATTAGCTTTGCGCTTCGCGCCAGGCACTCTGCAGAAATTCACGGCACTGGCGTTCGTTATCCCACAGATCGTCCTGCTCGGTGGTGCGCATTTCGACGGCAAGGGAGATTGGGCCGAGCTCTTTCGGCAGCTCAAGGCTCATTGCGGTTCGGATAATATGCGCCGCTGACTCCGTGGTGAGGAACCCTGGTTCGCCAAATTTCATATGATAATCACCGTAACCCTGAGCCTGCGGGTCAAGGATGGCGTTAGCCAGATGCAGCTGCGAAATCAGCGGCGCGGCGAGCGCCAGCGATTCCGCGAGATCTTCCTGATTCAGCGAGACGTGAGCGCTATCCCAGGCGAGATAGAGTTTAGGGCAGTCCGGCCGCAGCGCTTTCATCCACTCCACGGTCTCGTCCGTCGGGCCAATCAGCTGACATTTATGCGCGAAGCGGTCGAGAGGCTCGACCTGTAAAAGCATATTCTCATACTGGCCAACGACTTCGCCAATACGTACCAGCGCTTCGCCAAACCCCTTTTTTGCCTCTTCACGGCGCGCGTCGCCGGGATCGCCGCCGCTCACCAGCGACAGTTTACTGGTGCCGCATTCGGCCGCCAGGTGGACCAGCTCGCAGGCGCGACGGATGGATTTCTCCCGCAGCTCGGGGTCGAGGCTGCTGAGGTTGAGATGGTCTTTAAGCAATTCGAAGGTTAGCCACTGGGTGACATTCAGGCGCTGCTGTTCAGCGAGATTGCGGATATTCGCCGCGATTTCCGGCCGATGGATAATGCCGGTTTCAAATCCCCGGTAATAGCCGATGCCGGCGATTTCGTGGATGACCTGTAGAACGGCGTTTTCATCGCCGGCTAGCGGGAAAAAAAGCTCGGCGATGTGTGCTGAAGGATACAATTCGGTCGTTACTGTCATATCACTGCCTCCTCAAAGAGCGGGGTTAAGGTATGGGCTACGTGGTTACGCCAGGTGCAGGAAGCGCTTCATTGGCCGTGAACATTTTAATGATATCTGAACATATGAACAAACATAGAACGTTCGTAATGTCATAACCTTGACGCCGATCGCACTTTGCTCTAAACGGCGACTCTGCGCATGTCGCTGTTGATTTTATTTAAGATAATTTTTCTTTACCGTTTGGCGGGCGGGAGAGGTGGGGCCGTGATGCGGAGTGATAATGAGCATTCAAGCGTTAACTTGATGTTCAAAAGTATGCATTGAGCGGGGGAGGGAAGGGATCTCTTCGGGTCTGGGGATGAAGCTGAGGGTTGCTGTCGGCGGATCTTGCTCCGGGGAGATTGCCGCAGCCCGGGGTTGTTCGGGCTGCAGGCCCTTCTGCGGGCTCTTCTGCTGCGGGATGAGCGTGGTTTCTCGCGGTTAAGCGCTTTCTGCCCCTCAGCCTACGCTACCGTACGGCCACTCAAAGGCGTAAATCTACTCATCGTCACGTTCTTTGGCGGCGCGCTGGCGTTCGTAAAATTCATCTTCCGCGGCGATGATCTCATCCATCAGCGAGTCCATATCGACGTCATGGACCTCTTCGACAAAGAGGCCGGTTAGCGGCGTTTCCGGGGTTAATTTTCCGTCTTCATACAGCATCCATATCTCTTTCGCGTAGCGCGTCTTTAATAGCTGCGGAGCGAACTGGCCGTAGTAGGAGGTGATGTTATTCACGTCACGCTCGAACATGGATTTGGCATGGTTGTTTGCCGCGGCATCTACCGCCTGCGGCAGGTCGATAATCACCGGCCCCTGCGCATCAAGCAGGACGTTGAACTCCGATAAATCACCGTGTACCAGACCGGCGCAGAGCATGCGCACGATATTGCGGATCATGGTAGCGAAATCAGCAACGGCTTCCTCTTCCGTCAAGGCCACATCGCTAAGGCGCGGGGCGACCGCGCCCTCGGCGTCAGTGACAAGCTCCATCAATAACACGCCGTCAATGCAGATATAGGGTTGAGGTACGCGAACCCCGGCGTTAGCCAGGCGGAACAGCGCATCGACCTCCGCCATTTGCCAGGTCTCTTCCTGCTGCTTGCGTCCGAACTTTGAGCCTTTTTGCATCGCGCGGTTATTACGCGAATTGCGGACTTTACGCCCTTCCTGATACTGCACGGCCTGCTTAAAGCTGCGCTGTGCCGCCTCTTTGTACACTTTGGCGCATTGGATCTTATCACCGCATAAAACAGTGTAAACGTCGGCTTCTTTACCGCTTTTCAGCCGTTGAAGCACTTCGTCTATCAGGCCGTCATCGACCAGAGGTTGGATTCTGTTTGGGATTTTCATGCGGCTTTATACCTTATTTCAGACGCTTTTCGTACTGATAATACGGGACAGTCATCGTGTTCCATCCGGGTCAAAATCATGACATAGCTCAGTAAGTGCGATGTTTTCTGGAATGGGTAACAAGGTTAACTGGAATCAGGGAAATTGTCCCGCAGGAATGCAGGTACAAAACAGCTGCAGGGCATGCGCGGTGCGGGCTCTTAGGGATTCACCTAATGACGCCGGTCGTTCCCGATGGCGCATTTAAGGCGGGCTGGCGCCGAAAGATGCGCCGCCGGGGCGCTATGGGGGCGGTAAAGTCAGAAAAAACAACGAGCCTTAACAAATGGTCATACTTCACCTCCGCGAATAGCACATAAAGTGCAACAATTATTCTTGCACTTAATTTAGCGCCTCCCTACAATCCCCGCGATAGTGTACTCGTAATTGATACATATTTTGTGGCGATGAGCGACACAAATGGCCTTCAGCCAGCCCGGACAAAGGAAGTGGCGCAGCGTCCCCCGCAGCGTCTTGTTCGGCGGCAACAACAACCAGCGGAATAAAAATAATGAGCCTGCAAAAACCTTGGGTTAACTTTCATCGGCGTTTGTTGGGGACGGCGCTGCTCGCGGCGCTGCTCGCGGCGCTGCTTGCCGGATGCGACAACGGCATCGCGCAAAATGCCGCCCCTCAGGCGCCTGCCGTCAGCGCAGCCGACGTGGTGGTCAAACCCGTCAGCCAGTGGGATAGCTTTAACGGCCGAATCGAAGCGGTAGAGAGCGTCCAGCTGCGTCCGCGCGTCTCCGGCTATATCGATAAAGTGAACTACACCGATGGCCAGGAAGTGAAAAAAGGCGAGGTGCTGTTCACCATCGACGACAGAACCTACCGCGCCGCGCTCGAACAGGCGCAGGCGGAGCTCTCGCGCAGCAAAACCCAGGCCAGCCTGGCCCGCAGCGAAGCCGGCCGTACCGACAAGCTGGTGAACACCAACGTGGTCTCCCGAGAAGAGTGGGAGCAGCGGCGTTCGGCCGCCGTTCAGGCGCAGGCCGATATGCGGGCGGCGCAGGCGGCGGTTGACGCGGCGCAGCTGAATCTTGATTTTACCAAAGTGACCGCGCCTATCGACGGCCGCGCCAGCCGCGCGCTGATCACCAGCGGCAACCTCGTCACCGCAGGCGACAGCGCCAGCGTGCTCACTACTCTGGTGTCGCAGAAGACGGTTTACGTCTACTTTGACGTGGATGAATCAACCTATCTCCACTACCAAAACCTTGCCCGCAGCGGGCAGGGGGCGTCCAGCAGCCATCTGGCCCTGCCGGTGGAAATTGGCCTGGTCGGAGAGGAGGGCTATCCCCATCAGGGCAAAGTGGATTTCCTCGACAATCAGCTCACCCCGAGTACCGGCACGATCCGCATGCGCGCGGTGCTGGATAACGCCCAGCGCCTGTTTACGCCGGGACTGTTCGCCCGCGTGCGCCTGCCGGGCAGCGCCGAGTTCAACGCCATGCTGATTGACGACAAGGCGGTATTAACCGATCAGGATCGAAAATACGTTTATATCGTTGATAAAGATGGTAAAGCGCAGCGTCGTGATATCACGCCTGGCCGCCTGGCGGCGGGCCTGCGTATCGTGCAGCAGGGGCTCAACCCCGGCGATAAAGTCATCGTAGACGGCTTACAAAAAGTGTTTATGCCGGGCATGCCGGTTAACGCGAAAACCGTCGCCATGACCGCCAGCACCGCCCTTAACTGATCCCTTACCAGAGAATCCGTCGTATGGACTTTTCCCGCTTTTTTATCGACAGGCCGATTTTTGCCGCGGTGCTGTCGATTTTGATTTTCGTCACCGGATTGATCGCGATTCCGCTGCTGCCGGTCAGCGAATATCCTGACGTCGTGCCGCCGAGCGTGCAGGTGCGCGCGGAGTATCCGGGCGCCAACCCGAAGGTTATCGCGGAAACCGTGGCCACGCCGCTGGAGGAAGCGATCAACGGCGTTGAAAACATGATGTATATGAAATCCGTCGCCGGTTCCGACGGCGTGCTGGTCACCACCGTGACCTTCCGCCCGGGCACCGATCCCGACCAGGCGCAGGTTCAGGTGCAAAACCGGGTATCGCAGGCCGAAGCCCGCCTGCCCGAGGACGTGCGCCGCCTCGGGATCACCACCCAGAAGCAGTCCCCAACGCTTACCCTGGTGGTGCATCTGTTCTCGCCGAATGGCAAGTACGATTCGCTGTATATGCGCAACTACGCCACGCTGAAGGTGAAGGATGAGCTGGCGCGCCTGCCGGGCGTCGGGCAGATTCAGATTTTTGGCTCCGGCGAATACGCCATGCGCGTCTGGCTGGACCCCAATAAGGTGGCGGCGCGCGGCCTGACCGCTTCTGACGTCGTCGCGGCGATGCAGGAGCAAAACGTACAGGTTTCCGCCGGCCAGCTCGGCGCCGAGCCGCTGCCGAAAGAGAGCGATTTCCTGATCTCGATTAACGCCCAGGGGCGCCTGCATACCGAGGAGGAGTTCGGCAATATCATTCTCAAAACGGCCCAGGACGGATCGGTGGTGCGCCTGCACGACGTGGCGCGCGTTGAGATGGGCTCCGGCAGCTACGCCCTGCGCTCGCAGCTGAATAATAAAGACGCGGTCGGGATTGGTATCTTCCAGTCGCCGGGGGCGAACGCCATCGACCTCTCTAACGCCGTACGCGCGAAGATGAGCGAGCTGTCGACGCGCTTCCCGGAGGATATGAAGTGGGCGGCGCCGTACGACCCAACGGTCTTCGTGCGCGACTCGATCCGCGCGGTGGTGCAAACCCTGCTGGAAGCGGTGGTGCTGGTCGTGCTGGTGGTGATTCTGTTCCTGCAAACCTGGCGCGCGTCGATCATCCCGCTGATTGCCGTGCCGGTGTCGGTGGTGGGGACGTTCAGCATCCTCTACCTGCTTGGTTTCTCGCTGAATACCCTGAGCCTGTTCGGGCTGGTGCTCGCCATCGGGATCGTGGTGGATGACGCCATCGTGGTGGTGGAGAACGTCGAGCGTAATATTGAAGAGGGGCTGGCACCGCTGCAGGCGGCGCACCAGGCGATGCGCGAGGTTTCCGGGCCGATTATTGCTATCGCCCTGGTGCTGTGCGCGGTATTCGTACCGATGGCCTTCCTCTCCGGCGTCACCGGGCAGTTCTACAAGCAGTTTGCGGTAACTATCGCTATTTCGACGGTGATCTCGGCGATTAACTCGCTGACGCTCTCTCCGGCGCTGGCGGCGCTGCTGCTGAAGCCGCACGGCGCGCCGAAAGATATGCCGACCCGGCTTATCGACAGACTGTTCGGCTGGCTGTTCCGACCGTTTAACCGCTTCTTCAACCGCAGCTCCCACGGCTATCAGGGACTGGTAGCGAAAACCCTGGGCCGACGCGGGGCGGTGTTCCTGGTTTATGTGCTGCTGCTTTGCGCCGCCGGGGTGATGTTTAAAGCCGTGCCCGGTGGATTTATTCCGACCCAGGATAAGCTGTATCTGATTGGCGGCGTGAAGATGCCGGAAGGCGCTTCGCTGGCGCGAACCGACGCGATGATCCGCAAAATGAGCGAAATCGGCATGAACACCGAAGGCGTGGATTATGCGGTGGCGTTCCCGGGACTCAACGCGCTGCAGTTTACCAATACGCCGAACACAGGTACGGTCTTCTTCGGCCTGAAGCCGTTCGATCAGCGTACGCATACCGCGGCGGAAATTAACGCCGAGATTAACGCTAAAATCGCGCAGCTCCAGCAGGGGTTCGGCTTCTCGATCCTGCCGCCGCCGATTCTGGGACTGGGCCAGGGTTCCGGCTACTCGCTTTATATCCAGGACCGGGCCGGGCTGGGCTACGGCGCGCTGCAAACTGCGGTTAATACCATGTCGGGGGCGATTATGCAGACGCCGGGAATGCACTTCCCGATCTCCACCTATCAGGCCAACGTTCCGCAGCTGGATGTGCAGGTAGATCGCGATAAGGCCAAGGCTCAGGGCGTGTCGCTGACCGATCTGTTCGGGACGCTGCAGACCTATCTGGGATCGTCCTACGTCAACGATTTTAACCAGTTTGGCCGAACCTGGCGCGTGATGGCCCAGGCCGACGGGCCGTTCCGCGACAGCGTGGAGGATATCGGTAATCTACGCACCCGTAACAACCAGGGCGAGATGGTGCCGATCGGCAGCATGGTGAATATCACCACCACCTACGGGCCCGATCCGGTGATCCGCTACAACGGCTATCCGGCGGCGGATCTTATCGGTGATGCCGATCCCCGCGTGCTGTCGTCCGCTCAGGCGATGACGACGCTGGCCGGGATGTCTAAGCAGGTGCTGCCGAACGGGATGAATATTGAATGGACGGACCTCAGCTACCAGCAGGCCACTCAGGGTAACACGGCCATGATCGTCTTCCCGGTCGCGGTGCTGCTGGCGTTCCTGGTGCTGGCGGCGCTGTATGAAAGCTGGACGCTGCCGCTGGCGGTGATCCTGATCGTGCCGATGACCCTGCTATCCGCTCTGTTCGGGGTCTGGTTAACCGGCGGCGATAATAACGTGTTCGTGCAGGTAGGGCTGGTGGTGCTGATGGGGCTGGCCTGTAAGAACGCCATCCTGATCGTCGAGTTCGCCCGCGAGCTGGAGATGCAGGGGAAAGGGATTATCGAGGCCGCGCTGGAGGCCTGTCGCTTGCGTCTGCGCCCGATTGTGATGACCTCGATTGCCTTTATCGCCGGGACTATCCCGCTGATTCTGGGCCACGGAGCGGGGGCGGAGGTTCGCGGCGTTACCGGGATCACGGTGTTCTCCGGGATGCTAGGGGTGACGCTGTTCGGCCTGTTCCTGACGCCGGTGTTTTACGTTACGCTGCGCAAGTTCGTGACGCGCGGCAAGCCGGTAGCGGAGGTTCAGCCCTCCTGACGTACTGACCCAACCTTCGTAGCATAAAAAAACCGCCTTCACTGAAGGCGGTTTTTTACTATTTAAGGGAGCCAAAGCGCCGGATTTAGTGCGCTTTTTTGGCGAGAGCGTCAGCTTCGGGCAGCGGCAGGCAGCCGCTGATATCGCCTTTTTTGACCTTTTCCAGCGCGCTCGCCACGGTATGGCGAGCCAGCACGTTCAGCGATGCCTGTTCGGCTTCGTCGGCGATGGACTTGAAGTACCAGCAGGCGTTGGCGCTGACCACGCAGCGGGCCGGGACGTCAGGGCGCGAAGCCCACAGCTTTTTGTCTTCAATCACGGAGACGTAGATATCGCGCAGGGTAATTTTATCAGCCGGGCGGCCAAGGTGGATGGATCCGTTGCGCCCCAGCGTCGAGACGATAATGCCGTCGCGCGTGAGGGGAACCATCAGTTTACGGATAAAGCTCGGATTGGCTTCCAGGCCATAGGCGAGGATCGCGCTGGTCGAACGTTCACCCAACTGCTCCGCCATCGCTACGCTGAGAACCATCTGCAAAGCTGTCGGGAAGCGGTAATCTAGCATTTCATCTTCCTGGGTCGCGGTGAATATTATTCTTTTTGGCACCGCAGAGGTGAGTGATCAATAAGCACAATATAACAAATAAGGCGACTTTTTAGAAGGAATCCCCGTCGGGGAGGGCACGTAAAGTCCATTTTCACCGTGGGCCTTTAGCGGGTGGGGTGGGATGGCTGAAGGGGCCTGGCGAGGGGCGTTGGGTCCGCGGCTGCGTCTAAGCGATTCGGATTCAGTCGCGTTCATGCCGCGGGGTAGCGTCTTAGCGGCAGCGCGTCGTTACAGAACTCTGTAGCCATCCGCGATATCTACGTGGAACCACGCTTCTATCTTTATAAAAAGTATGGCCGTCCGGTGTCGCCAAAAACCATCGCTCAGAGGGTGAAATAACACCTACGCGCAGTAAGTACCGGTTCGCCTCAGAAAAGCTGAATTTATGCATTTTCTGCGCCGGGGCGTCGACGGCGCTGAGAGCGACCTCTTTCATCGGATGACTCTGGTAATAACCGATGGAGACGATTGGTGGGCTGGTGGAGTCGAAATTGGCTATATAATTATTGAGTTAATTAAATATATGATTACCGGGGAACATTATTCCCCGGTTCAGGGGATTATTGCTTTTTCTTTTCCAGTGCTTCCCATAACCCCATCAGATAAGTAACACCTAATGCGCGGTCGTAAAGGCCATAGCCCGGACGCCCGGTTTCACCCCAGATAAAGCGACCATGATCCGGGCGAATATAGCCGTCGAAGCCGTTATCATGCAGAGCCTGCATCACACGATACATATCCAGAGAACCATACTGTGAAGGATGAGCAGATTCGTAGAAATCTTTATCCTTAATCAGTTTGATATTACGGACATGAGCAAAATGGAGACGCTTACGACGGGTAAATTCCGCCAGAATCTCATACACATTATTATCGGGATCTTCAGCAATCGATCCGGTACATAGAGTAATACCATTGGCGGGTGAATCAACCGCATCGCAAATCATTGCCAGATCGGCATGGTTTTTCACAACGCGCGGCAGCCCAAAAATAGAGTACGGTGGATCGTCCGGGTGGATTGCCATTTTCACACCCACTTCTTCGCAAACCGGAATAATTTCACGTAGGAAATAAAACAGATTTTCACGCAGCTTGTCATCATCAACGCCGCCGTAACGGGAAAATAATTCTTGTACTTTTGCCAGACGCTCTGGTTCCCATCCTGGTAAGGCGAAACCGTTAGAATTATCCAGGACTTCTTTCACCACCTCTTCCAGCGTTTTATCAATACCATGCTTTTCGAAAGCCATAGTCAATGAACCATCTGGAAGGACATAGTTCATGTCGGTTTTCATCCAGTCAAAGACGGGCATGAAGTTATAGCAGATAACTTTTACGCCAAAACCGGCCAGATTACGGATGGTTTGTTTGTAGTTTTCAATATAGCGGTCGCGCTCTGGCGTACCGATTTTGATGTCATCATGTATGTTGACGCTTTCAATGACTTCCATCGTCAGGCCCGCAGTATGCGCCTGCTCCACCAGCGCCTTAATTTTATCAACCGGCCAGACTTCTCCAGGTGCAACGTCATACAGAGCACCCACCACACCTTCCACTCCAGGCACCTGTCGAATATATTCCAGAGAGATTTTATCTTCCTGCGGCCCAAACCATCGCATTGTCATCTGCATTCTTACATCCGCCTTTACCGTTGCATTTTCACTTTTTTAATTAGTACCATACTAGTATCAAAAAGCATATTCAGTAATTTTCCTGAGATCAACCCTCCGTTACAAAAATAAGTTGCAGCCCTCTGTCCGTGTAACTCTGTAATGCTCTGCTTGGAACACTCAAACCGGAAATAGAGATTCCGTTATTGTGTTGTTTTTTTGTGAATTAAGTAAATAAGGAGATCCTTATGTAACAATATGGCATGAAATTCACGCTGAAATGATCGGAATAAATACATTTCATGATGGTTTTAACGAATGGAAATAAGATCTAAATAATATGAATCAAGTCACAATTTGTTTATTTATACTTGTATGGTAGTAGACTGCTGAGCCGGGAGAGGTTTAATGTTTATGCCATCAACCCTGCGTTAGAGACCTGTTCTTGCCAACAAGACGGTGTTTAGCCTACGACAAATGCTTTCGTGGAGAATGTATGACGCTAATAAATAATAGTTTTATGATCAATAGCATAACGGGTGAAAAACTCTATTCTGAACTGGCTAAAACGTTACCCATTATTGATTATCATTGCCACCTTGATGCAAAGGCTATCTGGGAAAATAAACCATTTGCTGATATCAGCCAGCTATGGCTGGAAGGCGATCATTACAAATGGCGTGCGATGCGTGCGAATGGTATTCCTGAACGGAAAATTACCGGTGATGCCTGTGCAGAAGAAAAATTCGAAGCCTGGGCGCAAACCGTTGAAGCCAGTTTTGGCAACCCGCTCTACCACTGGACCCACCTCGAGCTTAAACATTACTTTGATATCGACGACACGCTAAATAGCAAAAACTGGCGTGAAATTATGCAGCGTTGTAATGAACAATTACACGGGAGTGATTTTTTACCTCAAGCATTAATCCGTCGTTCAAATGTTGAAGCGCTGTGTACCACCGATGGCCCGCTCGACGATCTGCACTTCCATCTGCAACTGGCAGCAAACCATGACTTTTCCACCCTCGTTTTGCCAACCTTCCGCCCGGATGAACTGTTCGATACAGATCCGGAGCGCTTCCTGACCTTTGTCTCACGACTGGCTCAAAAAACCGAAACGCCGATCGTGTCGCTGGAACAGTTCCTGGCAGCTCTGGAATCACGCATCGATTTCTTCCACAGCGCAGGCTGCCGTATTTCCGATCACGGGCCGCTGGCGGTACGTTATTGCCACATTGATGCAACCGCGCAGGCTGTACTATTCCAGCGCCGACTGGGCGGTGAGGTACTGACGGAAGATGAACTCCAGGCGTGGGATAGCCTTATTTTTGTCGCACTCGCCAGAATGTATAAGCAGCGAAACTGGGCGATGCAAATCCACTTTGGCGCGATCCGTAACAACAACAAACCCATGTTCCACAAAGTAGGTATCAACTGCGGCTTTGATTCGATTGGCGATCAGACGCATCTCGCGGAAAGTCTAAATGCCCTGCTCAACGCCATGGCTGAAAACGACGGCCTGCCAAAAACCATCCTCTACAACCTCAACGCCGGCTACAACGATGTGGTTGCGTCTACCATCGCCAATTTCCAGAGTGGTGAAGAGGGCGTGAAATCCCCGCTGCAATTTGGTTCCGGCTGGTGGTTTAACGATACCCGTCGCGGCATGGTCAACCAGCTTAACGCGCTGGCCGATCAGGGTTTACTGGCCAACTTTATTGGCATGCTCACCGATTCCCGCAGCTTCGTATCCTATACCCGTCACGATTACTTCCGCCGGATCCTCTGCGATCTGCTTGGCGGTTGGGTAGAAAAAGGCGAAGTCCCGAATGACGAAGAGATCCTTGCCACGATGATCCGTGGCATCTGTGTAGACAACGCACGTCGTTATTTCCGTTTTGCTCAGGCCTGATACAGGGATAAACCATGTCGCTTAAAAAGAGAAAAGTCACCATTCCTGTCAGTATCGGCTACGGTCTGACAGATATTATGGGTGGCGGAGCCTTTACCGTTATCGGTGCATGGCTGCTTTTTTACTACACCACATTTGTGGGTCTGTCACCGATTGAAGCCGCTTCAATCGTCGCTATCGCCCGTATTGTCGATGCTATCGTCAGCCTGTTTATGGGCAGCTTTACGGATCATTTCTATAAAAATAAATTGGGTAAGAAATTTGGTCGTCGCCGCTTCTTCCTGTTGATCGGTGCACCGCTGATGCTGGTTTACATCATGCTGTGGCTGAACGGGATGAATTTTTGGTTCTATCTTGCGGTTTATCTGGCCTTTGAGGTTATCGCCGCAATGGTACTGATCCCGTGGGAAACGCTGCCTTCCGAGATGACCAAAGACTTCAACGAGCGAACTAAACTGTCCACCTGCCGCATGTTCCTGTCGGCGTCCGGGACGTTCCTTGCGACCTTTATTCCGGGCCTGTTGATTGGCTGGCTGGGCGAAAACAATGCCGATGCTTATCTGATCAACGGTGTGGTGTTTGCCGTGATGTTCACCGTCTGCGTATTTATCTCCTGGAAAGTGACCTGGGAACGTGAGCTAACGCCGGAAATGCTGGCGGAGATTGAGAAAGAGCCACAGGCAAAAACTACCGCTGAGAAACTGGCCGCCTTTGGCAATCTGTTTAAGGAGTATGCCTCAACACTGAAGGTTCGCGCGTTCCGTAAACACCTGGCAATCTATCTTTTCTCCTTTACCGCCAAGGACGTTTACAACACCGTTTTCGTATTTTTCTGCGTCTACTGCCTGAATGTTTCCTCCTCACTGGCGGGTACGCTGCTGTCGATGAGTATTGTCGGGCTGCCGGTCACACTGGCGGCAGGGATGGCGATCATTAAATACGGCCCGTCCCGTCTTTATGTCTTCGCTTACACTCTGATGATGCTGTGTCTCGGCGGGTTCTTCCTGGTCTATCAGTTCCCGACAGACAATAAGGTGATGCTGCTGGTGATCCTCGCCGGGATCTATCAGGTAGGTCGCTGCGTCCTGGAGTTTACCCCGTGGAACGTATTCCCGTTTATCCCGGATATCGACGAAATGATTACGCGTCAGCGTCGCGAAGGGCTGTTTGCTGCGGTAATGACCTTCTCCCGTAAGACAACGGTCGCGATTGCTACCTTTGCGGTGGGTCTGCTTCTGCAAAGTGGCGGTTTCGTGAAAGGGAGCCAGGTTCAGCCGCAGGAAGCCATCGACACCATCGCCATGCTGCTATTCGTGGGCACTGCCGCGCTGCTGATGATCGCCCTGTGGCAGGCGCTGACCTTCCATCTGAACAAGCGCACGCACAAGATTTTTGTCGATGAAATTGAGCGCCTCAAAGCTAATGGCCACAAGCAAAATGTGACGCCAGAGGCCCGACATGTTGTGGAAGATCTTACCGGTTATTCCTATGACGAACTGTGGAATCCGGCACCGGCTCAGCACGTAAAGTCGAATAACCCAGGCTCCGTGTTAAACGAATAACCCTCATCGGCAGCAGATCGTAATCCGTCTGTTGCCGACCCTCTTTTTATTTAGCGAGTAGAACATGCAAAATACGCTTTTAACGGCAAACGCCACCGTTCCAGCCTGGGATCGCGACAAACTGGTTTCGCGTATCGTTCATCTGGGATTTGGCGCTTTTCATCGCGCACATCAGGCGGTTTACGCCGATATTCTGGCTGCGGAACATGGCAGTGACTGGGGCTACACCGAAGTTAATCTGATTGGTGGCGAGCAGCAGATTGCCGATCTGAATAACCAGCATCATCTCTTCACGGTTGCAGAAATGTCGGCAGACGCCTGGACTGCCCGCGTGGTTGGCGTGGTTAAACGTGCGCTTCATGCGCAGGTGGACGGGCTGGAGACGGTGCTGGCAGCCATGTGCGAGCCGCAGGTAGCCATTGTCTCAATGACGATCACCGAAAAAGGCTATTGTCATTCGCCCGCTACGGGCCAGTTAATGCTGGATCACCCGTTTATTAGCGCCGATCTGCAAAACCCGCATCAGCCAAAATCCGCACCGGGTGTCATTGTGGAAGCCCTGGCGCGCCGTAAAGCGGCCGGTCTGCCACCCTTTACCGTCATGTCCTGCGACAATATGCCGGAAAACGGGCACGTCACACGTAACGTTATTGGTACTTATGCCCGCGCGCTTGATGCGGAGCTGGCGGCCTGGATTGAACAAAACGTGACATTCCCTTCCACGATGGTAGATCGTATCGTACCGGCCATTACCCCGGATACGCTGGACAAGATTGAACAGATCACCGGCGTGCGCGATCCGGCAGGCGTAGCCTGTGAACCTTTCCGCCAGTGGGTAATTGAAGATAACTTTGTGGCAGGCCGCCCGGAGTGGGAAAAAGCAGGCGCCGAATTGGTTTCCGACGTGCTTCCATTTGAAGAGATGAAGCTGCGCATGCTGAACGGTAGCCACTCTTTCCTGGCATACCTGGGCTATCTGGCGGGCTATCAGCACATCAATGAATGCATGGATGATGAGAACTTCCGCCTTGCCGCACACGCGCTGATGTTGAACGAGCAGGCTCCAACGCTGAACGTTAAAGGCGTCGATTTGACACGCTATGCTGATCTGCTGATTGAGCGCTACAGCAACACGGGGCTGCGTCACCGTACCTGGCAGATCGCGATGGATGGTAGCCAGAAACTTCCGCAGCGTATGCTGGATTCCGTTCGCTGGCACCTGGCGCACCACAGTCGTTTCGATCTGCTGGCGATGGGCATTGCGGGCTGGATGCGCTATGTCGGCGGCGTAGATGAACGAGGAAACAGTGTTGACGTTAGCGACCCACTGCTTCCTGTGCTTAGAGAGGCAGTATCCCGCAGTGAGCAAGGCGAAGCTCGCGTGAAAGCACTCCTTGGCATTGAGGCTATTTTTGGCAAAGAATTGCCGCATGTAGCAGAGTTTGTCGGGAAAATCACCCAAGCCTATTTATCGTTACTGGAAAACGGGGCGAAAAACACAGTCGCTCAATACATAGTTACTAAATAATATCATACAGATACAGGCCTGCGGTTCGCGCTGGCTTGATCAGGAGGAGGCCGATGCCTCCTCTTTTTTTGCCAGACGTGCTGAGTGCCGATGAGTTTTTATGATTACCCATACAAATATCTACAGGTAATTTTTGAACCATATTTGACTAGTTTAATACACTGGGTACATGGGCCATCAGCTCTTTGTTTGTCAGTGGACGGTCGCGGCGAATTTGGTTAATCCGCCCGCAGGGGCTGGCTAATTTCATTATGAATACTCCTTTGTGGTTTACGGCATTAATACAGACAGGCCGCAATTCCGGTAAGAAGTGCGGCCTGTCTGCATGGATGTGTTAATTGTTAGGGTAAGAGAAAAATGCTCTGTCATTGAAGGGCGTAGCATCTAACTCATGGTTCGCAAGACATTAGACCTTGAACGCCAGAAGCGGCGTTCAAGGTCTAATGGCAGATTTCTTGGCAAATTACTGCCTGGCTATTTGCATCTCTGAGGCTGTCACTCCGTCACCATCATACAGCTGGTAATCGGCATCTTTAGGTTTGGCGGCTTTGATTTCCGTATCGGTTAACGGCTTGGTTTTTCTTGCCATGGGGAGTCTCCATGCATTTAGGCCCAACGAAAACAATTGAGCTTTTCGTTGGGCCTATCAATGGGCCTAAAAGGTTCGGATTTAATTAGTTCTCTTCGGACTTCGCAAGACAAATTGAGGGCACAAAAAAGCCCGCAGGGCTTGCGCCGTGCGGGCTCTTAGGACTTCATCGGATGACTCTGGTAATCACCGATGGAGAATTTTGGTGGAGCTGGCGGGAGTTGAACCCGCGTCCGAAATTCCTACATCCTCGGCACTACATGCTTAGTCAGTCTTTACATTCGCCTGGCACCTGCGGACAGACACGCCACTACCAGACTAGCCTGATTAGTTTTAACGCTTCAACCCCAGGCAGGGTATTCACGCGATCTCTTTTGGGTTTGACCTCTCTTTGATCCCCGTCTTAAGAGCGGAAGCTAGGGAGAGAGGGCTCAGAGCAGGTTATTAAGCTGCTAAAGCGTAGTTTTCGTCGTTTGCGACTATTTTTTTGCGGCTTTTTACGAGGCCAACCGCCCCTCGGCATGCACCTTGGGTTTCGCGAATCCCGTCGAATCCAGAATCAGCCCCAATGTGTTAGAACAAGTATAACAGATTTATGAACAGGCTTACCAGCCCTCGTTCGGTGGTTTATAGCGCCTGATTGGGTAAAAAATCAGCATCAACAACGATATAGCACAAGGGCCAGCTTAGCTGGCCCTTGGAGAAGGAGGTTAACGTCCGGCGTGTTTCATAATGCGCGCTTTATCCACCGCCCATTCGCGGTCTTTCAGATCGGTACGCTTGTCGTGCTGTTTCTTACCTTTCGCCACGCCAATTTTCACTTTGCACCAGGCGTTTTTCCAGTACAGCGACAGGGCAACGACGGTATAACCTTCCCGGTTAATACGGCCGTACAGCGCATCGAGCTCGCGCTGATTCAGCAGCAGCTTGCGGGTGCGAGTCGGGTCGCAGACGTAGTGGGTTGAAGCCACGGCCATTGGCGTAAAGTTGGCACCAAACAGATAGGCTTCGCCGTCTTTCAGGATCACGTAGCTATCGCCGATGTTGGCTTTACCTGCGCGCAGAGATTTGACTTCCCACCCTTGCAGGGCGAGACCCGCCTCGTATTCATCTTCGATAAAGTATTCATGACGGGCGCGTTTATTCAGCGCAATGGTGGCTGATCCAGGTTTGTGTGCTTTTTTCTTAGTCATAGTGTCCTGAAGTCATCGCTTATCTTATACATAGTTACCTCAATCCATCCTGCGAGGTGTAACGCGTTATCTTAGCACGAGTTGTGGCACAGCGTTTTTTTTAGCAGCAGATAAATGATATTATTTGCGCCGTGTTTAAATGTGGAACTTGCTATGCCTCAGATTAGCCGTACCGCGCTGGTGCCGTTCAGCGTGGAGCAGATGTATCAACTCGTAAACGATGTGAAGTCCTACCCTGATTTTTTGCCAGGCTGCACCGGTAGCCGCGTGCTGGAGTCCGGACCGACGCAGATGATGGCGGCGGTTGATGTGTCCAAGGCAGGCATCAGCAAGACTTTCACAACGCGGAATACGTTAACCAGCAACCAGAGCATCCTGATGAGTCTGGTCGATGGTCCGTTTAAATCGCTTATTGGCGGCTGGCGGTTTATTCCGCTGAGTCCGGATGCGTGCAAAATCGAATTCCATCTCGATTTTGAATTCACCAACAAGCTGATTGAAATGGCGTTTGGCCGCATTTTTAAAGAGCTGGCGCTCAATATGGTGCAGGCGTTTACCACCCGGGCGAAAGAGGTTTATCGTGTCGGCTAAAATCGTCGTTGAAGTCGCCTATGCTTTGCCTGAAAAGCAGTATTTGCAAAGCGTAAGGCTGGAGGAGGGGGCGACGGTCGAACAGGCGATTATTGCCAGCGGGCTTCTGGCGCTACGCGACGATATAAATCTGGCGAAAAACAAGGTGGGAATTTATAGCCGCCCGGCCAAACTGCACGATGAAGTCCATGATGGCGACCGGGTGGAGATTTACCGGCCGCTCATTGCAGACCCGAAAGAGCTACGGCGCCAGAGGGCAGAGAAAAAGAACGACGAGAAGTAGGGCCGGCTGGCATAAAAAAAGCGCTCATTGAGCGCTTTTTGCGTTTCCGGAGCGGTATGGCTACCGCCGCCTGTGCATTACTCTTTGGTCAGCGCCGGTTTGTTATCAATGTTGGTTAACACACCGCTGTTGTTAAAGGTCAGAGTGAGGGTCTGCTGGGTAATGTTTTCATGCCCAGGCTGCTGACGGAAAACGTAGAACCAGGTGTTAGTGCCAAACGGATCCGACATCATTGGAGTACCCAGAGCATAAGCAACCTGCTGTTGCGTCATGCCGACACGAATTTTTGCTACATCGTTAGGTGCCAGATAGTTACCCTGGTTGATGTCAGGACGGTAAACCACTCGTTCCAGAGTGGAACAGCCTGCGGTCAACATAAGAAGAACCGCTGCGGCAGCAGTCAGCGTTTTACAGCGCATAGTGATTTGATTCCTTTTCGGGCCCGAGCAGTACGTGGCTCATCTGTAATATGCCGATAATAATAGACCTTTGCCCAGTTGGAAACCTTCGACTGCAGGTCTTGCGGCAATTTGCTGTTCACTATGACTCTGCGGAAATCAAAAAGTTTACGCCGCGAGCAACTCTTTCGCGTTCGCCAGCGTGTTGCGAGTGACTTCGCTACCGCCCAACAGGCGGGCCAGCTCCTGCAGACGCGCGCGTTTATCCAGCGGATGCATGTGGGTTTCTGTCATCTCACCATCGGTCTCTTTGCAGACGATGAAGTGGTGATGACCGCAGCCAGCTACCTGCGGCAGGTGGGTGACGCACATTACCTGAGTTGATTCCCCCAGCTGGCGCAGCAGCTTGCCGACCACGGCGGCCGTCGGGCCGCTGATGCCGACATCGACTTCATCGAAAATCAGGGCCGGCGTTTCCATCTTCCGTGCGGTAATGACCTGAATCGCCAGCGCAATGCGGGATAGCTCGCCGCCGGAGGCCACTTTAGCAATAGGCTGCAGCGGCTGGCCGGGGTTGGTGGTCACGCGAAACTCGATGCGATCCGCGCCTTCGGCAGTCAGATGACGCTCATCAAAGACGATGTCGATGGCAAACACCCCGTGAGGCATGGAAAGTGAGTGCATACTCTCAGTGATCAGCCGGGTCAGCTCATCGGCGCTGCGCTGCCGCGCGGCGTGCAGCTGCCGGGCCGTTTCCAGCGCCAGCTGGTGATGTTCAACCACCGTCTGGCTGAGCGACTCCAGCGAGCCTGCGCTATCGTCCAGCAGGCGCTGTTCTTCTAACAGCGCCTGATAGAACGCCGGCAGCTCTTCCGGCGTAATTTGATACTTGCGGGCAAGGGAAATCTGCCGCGAGATACGCTGCTCCAGTTCGAACAGGCGGTTTGGGTCGAGATCCAGACGGTCGTTATAATGGCGCAGCTCGTCGGTTGCCTCGCTTAGCTGAATTGACGCTTCTTCCAGCATATCCAGCACGCTGGATAGCTTGCTGTCCATGCCGACCAGCTCGCCCACCAGCTGCTTAGCGGCGTAGAGCTGGCTTTGCAGGTTCGCTTCTTCGCCGTCCGCCATCACCGTCAGCGCATGCTGACAGGTGCTCAGCAGCTGGCCGCTGTTGGCAAGACGCCTGTACTCTTCGTCGATTTGTTCGAATTCACCCTGCTGCGGGCAGAACTCGTTTAGCTCTTTTAGCTGATACTGCAGCAGGTCGGCGCGAGCGGCGCGTTCCTGGCTCTGCTGCTGATGCTGCGCCAGCTCGCGGCAGCTCTGGTGCCACTGGCGATAATGCCCGGCCATGAGCTGAGTAAGCGCATACTCACTGGTATAACCATCGAGCAGCGTTTTTTGATGTTCTGGCTTGGTTAGCAGCTGGTGCGCGTGCTGGCCGTGGATCTGGATAAGCAGCTGACCGAGCTCGCGAAGCTGGGAGAGGGGAACGGCGGTACCGTTAATGAAGCCGCGCGAACGGCCGTCGGTGCTGATGACGCGGCGAAGTAAACACTCACGTCCGCTTTCCAGCTGGTTCTCTTCCAGCCAGCGCTGCGCCGCGGGCGTATCTTTTAACGCGAAGCGCGCGCACAGGTCTGCGCGGCTGGCGCCTCTTCGCACCATATCAGCTTCCGCTCTGCCGCCAAGGCACAGCCCAAGCGCATCGATGGCTATCGATTTCCCCGCACCGGTTTCCCCGGTGATGGCGGTCATGCCGCTGTGAAAATCGATCTCCAGTTCACGAACGATAGCAAAATTACTGATGGTGAGTTGCGCCAACATAGCTGCCTTCCTGTATGAAAAACCATTACTGTGTTTTCGTACAGTATAGACTGGTTTTTTATCCAGTAAAGAGGCAGCTTATAAAATCAGAATAATTTTTTCGACCATCCGAGCTTGGTGCTCAATGTATTGAAATAGCTGTAATCTTTCGGGTGAATAAGATTCAGGTGGTAGTCGCAGCGATGGATTAAGACATCTTCACCGTCCTGAATCGGCAGGGCTATCTGGCTGTCGCAGCTGATCTCAAGGTCGCTGCAGCGCTGGGAAAAGCGCAGGCGAATGGTGCTGTCGCCGTTAATGACCAGCGGGCGGGCCGAGAGCGTATGCGGGAACATCGGCACCAGGGTGATGGCATCGAGCGAAGGCGTCAGAATGGGGCCTCCGGCGGACAGCGAGTAGGCTGTTGAGCCCGTCGGGGTGGAGATAATCAGGCCGTCGGAGCGCTGGGAGAAGGCAAAAACCTCGTCGATATAGACCTCGAACTCGATCATGTGCGCGACCTTGCCCGGATGCAGAACCACTTCGTTAATTGCCGTGCTAATGCGTTTCTGACAATCCTGCTGGCATACCTGGGCTTCCAGAAGAAAGCGTTTTTCGGCGATATAGTGGCCTTCAAGCACGTCGGCAAGCTGCTGCAGCGCGTTATCCGGGTCGAGGTCGGTCAGAAAACCGAGATTGCCGCGGTTGATGCCGATGACCTGAATATCATACCGCGCCAGGGTGCGCGCGGCGCCGAGCATGTTGCCATCACCGCCAACGACGACCGCCAGATCCGCCTGTTGGCCAATTTCCGCCAGCGTTCCCGTTTTGACGTTGCTAAGCTGTAGCTCATGGGCGATCTGTTGTTCGACCAGAACTTCGTAGCCTTTACTGCACAGCCAGCGCCAGAGCATTTCATGTGTGGTCAGCGCGGTCGGGTGACGAGGGTGCCCCACAATGCCTATACACTTGAAATGGTTCTTCATGTTCTGGATGTCCTTGCGTTAAATGAATGATGACAATCTGACTGCTTCCCTTGAAACCCGGAAACTGATCCCCATAATAAGCGAAGTTAGCGAGATGAATGCGAAAAAAACGCGGAGAAATTCATGAGTAGTAAAGAACAGAAAACGCCTGACGGGCAAGCCCCGGAAGAAATTATCACGGAACAGCACGAGAACGTTGAGGCGGTTGAGCCTGAGGTTTCTGCTGACCAGGTGGATCCGCGCGATGAAAAAATTGCGAATCTGGAAGCGCAGTTGGTTGAAGCCCAGACTCGTGAACGCGAAGGTGTCCTGCGCGTAAAAGCGGAAATGGAAAACCTGCGTCGTCGCACCGAGCTCGACGTGGAAAAGGCGCATAAATTCGCTCTGGAGAAGTTCGTAAACGAACTGCTGCCGGTGATCGATAGCCTGGACCGCGCGCTGGAGGTGGCCGATAAAGCCAACCCGGACATGGCTTCAATGGTTGAAGGTATTGAGCTGACGCTGAAGTCGATGCTGGACGTTGTCCATAAATTCGGCGTGGAAGTGATTGCCGATACCAACGTGCCGCTGGATCCTAACGTTCATCAGGCTATCGCGATGGTTGAGTCTGAAGACGTGGCGGCGGGCAACGTGCTGGGCGTAATGCAAAAAGGCTACACCCTGAACGGTCGTACTATTCGCGCAGCGATGGTGACCGTGGCGAAGGCGAAGTAATTCGCTTGAAAACGGCCGCCTGCGGGTGGCCGTTTTTTTACTCTCTGCTTATCTGCTTTGCCGCCAGTTCGGCAGCAAAAAACGGCGAACCGAGTTTCACCGCTCCATCGGGCGGGCGATTATTCCGCCGCGCTTTCACGAATAGGCTTCACCGGCATCACCTTCACCTGCTTAATCATATTGTCCTGAACGTCGAGAATATCGATGTCGTACTGCTCGATGCGCACGCGGGTGCCGGGAGCCGGGATCTCTTCCAGCGCTTCGAGAATAATGCCGTTAATCGTTCGGGCTTCGTCTTCCGGCAGATGCCAGTTAAACGCCTTATTGATTTCGCGAACGTTGGCGCTGCCGTCAATAATCACCGAGCCGTCGTTTAGCGGGGTCACTTCCTCCGCCAGGGTGGGCGACATCGAGGTGGTGAAGTCGCCGACAATCTCTTCCAGAATATCTTCAACCGTCACCAGGCCCTGGATATCGCCATACTCATCGACCACCAGTCCCACCTTCTTCTTATTGCGCTGGAACTTCACCAGCTGCGTGCTCAGCGGCGTGCCTTCCGGCACGAAGTAAATCTCGTCCGCGGCGCGGAGCATCACCTCTTTGGTGAACTCTTTTTTCTCGGTCATCAGGCGATAGGCTTCCCTGACGCGCAGCATGCTGATGGAGTCATCCAGCGAACCGCGGTAGAGCACAATGCGGCCGTGCGGCGAGTGGGTGAGCTGGCGGACGATGGATTTCCAGTCATCGTTAATATCGATACCGATGATCTCATTACGTGGAACCATAATATCGTCCACGCTGACCTTCTCGAGGTCCAGCACCGAGAGCAGCATGTCCTGATTGCGGCGGGAGATTTGCGTGCGCGATTCATTTACGATGGTGCGCAGCTCATCTTTGCTCAGCGCTCCGCTGATAATGATATCGGTTTTGATGCCCATCATTCGCATCAGAAGGCGGGTGATGGTGTTCAGCAGCCACACCAGCGGCATCATCAGCACCTGCAGCGGCGCCAGTAAGAAGCTGCTCGGGTAGGCGACTTTCTCCGGATACAGCGCGGCGATAGTTTTGGGTAGGACCTCGGCAAATACCAGCACCACGAAGGTCAGAACGCCGGTGGCGATCGCCACCCCGGCATCGCCGTACAGGCGCATACCCACGATAGTCCCCAGAGCAGAGGCGAGGATATTGACCAGGTTGTTGCCGATCAGCACCAGGCTGATTAGGCGATCGGGTTTGCGCAGCAGCTTTTCGACGCGCCTGGCCTGACGATTGCCCTGCTTCGCCATATGGCGCAGACGGTAGCGGTTTAGCGTCATCATGCCGGTCTCAGAGCCGGAGAAATAGGCTGAAATGATCACCATGATAATCAAGGTCACGATTAGCGTGGTGGTAGAAATGTGTTCCAGGAGGGACTCCTTAAAGCCTGTCCCACCGGGCGATTACCGGCCCGATCCGGCAGAGCTCGGAACCTTCGCGTACTCAGAGTACGCGGCGGTTGCTCAGCGCTGCCGGCGTTCAGATGACCTGTCGTAATGCTGCCCGGTGTGGTTGCTCGTAGTCTGGATTTAGCTAATAAACTGCTGAAGGACGCGGCTGCCAAAATAAGCCAGCGTCAGTAGCCCTGCGCCGGTGACGTTAAACCAGACGACCCGGCGACCGCGCCAGCCTTCATGGTAGTGTCCCCATAGCAGAACGATATAAACGAACCACGCCACGATCGACAGCACGGCTTTATCAATATTTTCCGTACTAAACAGGTTGTGCATGTAGAACAGCCCGGTGCACAGCGTCAGCGTCAGCAGCACCACGCCGACCTGGGTGATATGAAACATTTTACGCTCAATGCTCATCAGCGGCGGCATTTCGTGACTAAAAGCCAGCTTTTTGTTTTTCAGCTGGTAGTCAATCCAGGCCAGCTGCAGGGCATACAGGGCGGCAATGATCAGCGTTGCGTAAGAGAAGAGCGACAGGCCAATGTGCACCAGCATGCCCGGGGTTGTTTCCAGGTGCGTGATGTATTCGTTTGGAACGAAGGTGGCGAAGGCCAGATTAATCAGCGCAAAAGCGTAGACGATGGGCAGCAGCAGCCAGCCTCGGTTGCGTGAGGCGACGATGGTCATCACCGTACAGATCATCAGGCTGACCAGCGAGCCGACGTTGAGTAAGCTGAGATTTTGCCCGCTACCGCCGCCGGGGAAAATGCGTGACTCCAGCGCAAAAGCATGACAAATCAACGCAATAGTTGCGGAAAGTATCGCCATCCGCCGCCAGCTGCTGTTCTTTTGCAGCAGGCCGGGGACGATCAGCGCCAGGCTGACGGAATAGGCGACAAGCGAGAGTAGAGCAAAAACAGGCATATGGGCGTCGACTGTTGACTAAACAAGAAAGAGAAGCAGTATAGCGTTACGCGACGTCTGCTCCAACCGTTGCATCACATCCCGGTACATGTCGTGTTATACTGCCGCAAATTTGTATTTGTGGTGTCGCTGCGGCGACCGACAGTTTCCACCTCAGGCGAGAGACAATGTTTGATAATTTAACCGATCGTTTGTCGCGTTCGCTGCGCAACATCAGCGGCCGCGGACGCCTTACCGAAGACAACATTAAAGAAACCCTGCGCGAAGTGCGCATGGCGCTGCTGGAGGCGGACGTTGCTCTGCCCGTCGTGCGTGATTTCATCAGCCGCGTAAAAGAGAGCGCGGTGGGTCATGAAGTTAACAAAAGCCTGACCCCGGGTCAGGAATTCGTCAAAATTGTGCGCAACGAGCTGGTTGCGGCGATGGGCGAAGAGAACCAGGCTCTGGATTTAGCCGCTCAGCCGCCGGCCGTTGTGCTGATGGCGGGCCTGCAGGGTGCGGGTAAAACCACCAGCGTCGCGAAGCTGGGTAAATTCCTGCGCGAGAAGCACAAGAAGAAGGTGCTGGTTGTCTCCGCGGACGTTTATCGCCCGGCGGCGATTAAACAGCTGGAAACGCTGGCCGAGCAGGTGAGCGTTGATTTCTTCCCGTCCGACGTCGGCCAGAAACCGATCGATATCGTTAATGCCGCGCTGAAAGAAGCGAAGCTGAAGTTTTACGACGTGCTGCTGGTGGATACCGCCGGCCGTCTGCACGTCGACGAAGCGATGATGGACGAAATCAAGCAGGTTCACGCTGCCCTTAACCCGGTAGAGACCCTGTTTGTCGTCGATGCGATGACCGGGCAGGATGCGGCGAACACGGCGAAAGCGTTTAACGAAGCGCTGCCGCTGACCGGCGTTGTGCTGACCAAAGTGGACGGCGACGCCCGCGGCGGCGCGGCGCTGTCGATTCGTCATATCACCGGTAAACCGATTAAATTCCTCGGCGTCGGCGAAAAAACCGAAGCCCTTGAGCCGTTCCACCCGGATCGTATTGCCTCCCGTATCCTCGGCATGGGCGACGTGCTGTCGCTGATCGAAGATATCGAGAGCAAGGTTGACCGCGCGCAGGCTGAAAAGCTGGCCTCCAAGCTGAAGAAGGGCGACGGCTTTGACCTCACCGACTTCCTCGAGCAGCTGCGCCAGATGAAGAATATGGGCGGCATGGCTAGCCTGATGGGCAAGCTGCCGGGCATGGGGCAGATCCCGGACAACGTTAAGTCGCAGATGGACGATAAAGTGCTGGTGCGGATGGAAGCCATCATCAACTCGATGACGCTGAAAGAGCGCGCCAAGCCTGAGATCATCAAAGGTTCGCGCAAGCGCCGCATCGCCGCGGGCTGCGGGCTGCAGGTGCAGGACGTTAACCGTCTTCTCAAGCAGTTCGACGATATGCAGCGCATGATGAAGAAGATGAAGTCGAAAGGCGGCATGATGAAGATGATGCGCGGTATGAAAGGGATGATGCCGCCGGGCTTCCCTGGTCGTTAATACGCGTTATCATTCAAGCCGCAGATGCGTTGGCTGCGTTCGCTCACCCCGGTCACGTACTTGTGTACGCTCCCGGGGATTTACTCACTTGCCGCCTGCCTGCAACTCGAATTATTTAGCGTATTGCAGTTTTGAATTGATTTTTGCACAGAAATCAGTAAAATTTTCGGGCTTTTAATATGACACCCGGGCCCCGTTCCTCGATGGGGCCCGGTTGTTCTATTCACACAAGAGGATGTTATGGTAACTATTCGTTTAGCTCGTCACGGCGCTAAAAAGCGTCCGTTCTACCAGGTTGTTGTCACCGACAGCCGTAATGCACGCAACGGTCGCTTCATCGAGCGCGTTGGTTTCTTCAACCCGATCGCTTCCGCGAAAGAAGAAGAAACTCGTCTGGATCTGGATCGTATCGCTCACTGGGTTGGCCAGGGCGCTACCGTTTCCGATCGCGTAGCTACGCTGATCAAAGCAGCGAACAAAGCAGCTTAATCTGTCACGGTGGTCATGATGAGCAAGCAACACACCGCACAAGCACCTGTTGATCCGATCGTATTGGGCAAAATGGGTTCTTCCTACGGTATCCGTGGTTGGCTCAGAGTGTTTTCCTCCACCGAAGACGCCGAAAGCATTTTTGACTATCAGCCCTGGTTAATCCAGAAGGCGGGTCAGTGGCAGGCCGTTGAGCTGGAAAGCTGGCGCCACCACAATCAGGATATCGTCATCAAGCTGAAGGGCATTGACGATCGCGATGCTGCGAATCTGCTGACTAATTGCGAAATTATCGTGGATTCCTCGCAGCTGCCGAAGCTGGGAGAGGGCGACTATTACTGGAAAGACCTGATGGGCTGCCAGGTAGTCACCACTGAAGGCTATGGCCTGGGTAAAGTCATCGATATGATGGAAACCGGGTCAAATGACGTTCTCGTCATCAAGGCAAACCTGAAAGATGCGTTTGGCATCAAGGAGCGGCTGGTTCCGTTCCTCGATGGGCAGGTTATCAAGAAAGTCGATCTCGCTACTCGTACAATCGAAGTAGATTGGGATCCTGGTTTTTAAATTCTCCGGATAAACGGTAAAAGACGGCGCTATGTGGATTGGCATAATTAGCCTGTTTCCTGAAATGTTCCGCGCAATTACCGATTACGGGGTAACTGGCCGGGCAGTAAAAAATGGCCTGCTGAGCATCCAGAGCTGGAGTCCTCGTGACTTCGCGCATGACCGGCACCGTACCGTGGACGATCGTCCTTACGGCGGCGGACCGGGGATGTTAATGATGGTGCAACCCTTGCGGGACGCCATCCATACAGCAAAAGCCGCGGCAGGTGAAGGCGCTAAGGTGATATATCTGTCGCCTCAGGGACGCAAGCTTGATCAAGCGGGCGTCAGCGAACTGGCAACAAATCAGAAGCTGATTTTGGTGTGCGGTCGCTACGAAGGGATAGATGAGCGCGTAATTCAGACCGAAATTGATGAAGAATGGTCAATCGGCGATTACGTTCTCAGCGGTGGTGAGTTACCAGCAATGACGCTGATTGATTCCGTTTCCCGGTTCATTCCGGGGGTTCTGGGTCATGAAGCTTCGGCAACGGAAGATTCCTTTGCCGACGGTTTGCTGGACTGCCCACACTATACCCGCCCTGAAGTGTTAGAAGAGATGGAAGTACCGCCGGTATTGCTGTCGGGAAACCATGCTGAGATACGTCGCTGGCGTTTGAAACAGTCGCTGGGCCGCACCTGGCTTAGAAGACCTGAACTTTTGGAAAACCTGGCTCTGACTGAAGAGCAAGCAAAGTTGCTGGCGCAGTTCAAAACTGAACACGCAAAACAGCAGCATAAACATGATGGGATGGCGTAAGCCCCCGATATCAGTTTACCCAGGATAAGAGATTAAATTATGAGCAACATTATTAAGCAAATTGAACAAGAACAGATGAAGCAGGACGTACCTTCCTTCCGTCCGGGTGATACCGTGGAAGTGAAAGTATGGGTTGTTGAAGGTTCCAAAAAACGTCTGCAGGCATTCGAGGGCGTGGTTATCGCTATTCGTAACCGCGGTCTGCACTCTGCATTCACTGTTCGCAAAATTTCCAACGGCGAAGGCGTTGAGCGTGTCTTCCAGACTCACTCTCCGGTAGTTGACAGCATTGCTGTTAAACGTCGTGGTGCTGTACGTAAAGCTAAACTGTACTATCTGCGTGAGCGTACCGGTAAGTCTGCTCGTATCAAAGAGCGTCTTAACTAAGATTCGCTTTCGCGACATCCTGATAAAAAGGGCTGGCCTGATAGGCTGGCCCTTTTTTTATCTTTGTTTTAACTATCTTGATGTAAATCATTTACAATATCGCCCTCACGATGGAGGGGCGGTGGCCGGCAATATTTATCGACAGTCAGCACATCAACGGCGGGCCGCGTGGCTGGCGCTGTTTTCGATCCTGCTGATCGTCGTCGCGCCGCTGATCTCTATCTCATTGCAAAAAGATCCGATGGGCGCGATGCCCGGGATGCACCACGCGATGATGATGGCGGAAACGCCTCACGCCATGACGATGTCCCATTCTGCTCCACAGGCGTCTGCGCCTTCGCATCCTATGCCGGCTGACCACGCCGAGGCCTGCGGCTACTGCGTGCTGTTAGCCCACGTGCCGGGCCTGCTGCTGGCGCTGGCGCTGCTTATCACCTTCATCCTGCGTCGGCTGCGTATCTTTACGGCTCGCCCGGTGCAGAAGCATTGGCACTACTTCCCCTGGCTCTATCCCGATACCCGCGCGCCGCCGCGCCAGTCTGCTGTTTCCTGTTGATAAAAAAATAATGTGCGCACCGCGCAACGTTCTCTTTTTGCTTTCGGAAAGGAAAAGTATGACAACCTGCACCTCGCGCGCGGCATGGCTGAACCTGCTGCGACGTCTTCATTTTTATATTGGTCTGTTTATCGGGCCGTTTATCTTCGTGGCTGCGCTAACCGGTACGCTGTATGTCGCCACGCCGCAGCTGGAGAACTGGCTGTATCACGACGCGCTGAGCGCGACAGCCGGTGGGGAGAAGCAGCCGCTGAGCGCCCAAATAGCGGTCGCGGAGGGGCTGACTCAGGGGAGTCTTCGCCTGCAGGCGGTGCGACCGGCCATTGCCGACGGCGAGACGACGCGGGTGATGTTCGCCGACCCGCAGCTGGGAGAATCTGAATCCCGGGCGCTGTTTATCGATCCGGTGACCTTACGGGTTAAAGGCGATATGACGGTCTATGGCACCAGCGGTATTTTGCCCCTGCGCCAGTGGATTGATTACGCGCACAGGTCGCTGCTGGCAGGTAATATCGGCCGGCTGTATAGCGAGCTGGCGGCATCCTGGATGTGGGTTGCCGCGCTGGGGGGCATTGCGCTGTGGGCAATGACCCGGCCCCGTCGGCGTATCAATAACCGCCAGCAAAATACGCGCCGGCTGCATGCTTCTCTCGGCTGGGTGCTGCTGGCGGGAATGCTGCTGTTCTCCGCGACCGGCTTAACCTGGTCGCAGTGGGCCGGGGATAATGTCGATAAGATGCGCGCCGCTTTCGGCTGGCTGACGCCGCAGGTCAACGCCCGCCTGCATGCCACGCTGCCGATGGCTCATGATGCCCATGCTGAGCATCATATGGGGAATATGGCGATGCCCGAAACTATGCCGCCTCTGAAGGGCGAGCAGTTTGATCGGGTGCTGACGCTCGCGCGTAGCGCAGGTCTCGATGCCAGCAAGCTTGAGATTCGTCCACCGAAGGGGGCGGAGTTCGCCTGGACGGTGAACGAAATAGACCGAAGCTGGCCGACCCAGGTTGACGCGGTGGCGATTGATGGCGAACGGATGCAGGTTGTTGACCGTACGCGCTTTGCCGATTTCCCGCTGATGGCGAAACTCACCCGCTGGGGCGTCGATTTCCACATGGGGATCCTCTTTGGCCTGGCTAATCAGCTGCTGCTGATCGCCTTTGGCTCGGCGCTGTGCGTGATGATTGTCGTTGGGTATCGCTTATGGTGGATTCGCCGTCCGCCGAAGGCGGCGTTTAACCCGGCAAGTACGCTGGTGCAGGCATGGCTTAATCTGGCATGGCCAGCCCGTACGCTTACGCTGGTGGTTGCCGTCCTGCTGGGGCTGGGGCTGCCGCTGATGGGCGCCAGCCTGCTGCTGTGTATTGCCGTTGACTATCTGCGCTGGCGTGCGGCCACGGCCGTGACGCTCGCCAGTTCAGTAGACTAAGGGAACTAAGGCGTGCTGATAACAACCGTAACCCGGCGGTTTTCGGCACGTCCTTTTGCCGTATCGTTACTGACAATAGGATATTTTTTGCCCAGTCCGCGGGTCGTTAAATTGCCGCGCGGGATGCCGGCGCCTTCCGCCCAGGCGTCCGCGACGCTGTTTGCTCGTTTCAGCGACAGCATCTCGTTGTAGCCATCTTCGCCATAGTTATCCGTATGACCATCTAAACGACTGTGCATAATCCCGGTTGAGGCGAGGCGGGAAGCCATGCTGTGAATTTGCTGCCGGCTATCGGCGCGCAGGTGGTAGTCGTTTTTATCAAACAGGATGGAGTCAGATAGGCCGAGGGACCAGTCGCCGTTACTTTCCGTAAAGCCATAGGATTTCATCGCCGCAACCTGCTGCTGAGAGAATTTTCCTTGCGGAGCCTGACAGCCGGTGAGAAAAACCGCGACCAGCAGGGCGGGAGCAAAATATTTCCTGAGCATGATGATTCCTTTTATTTTTGTACTTGCTGCAAACGTTGATTTTTCATCCGATACATATTTTGATCGGCAAACTCTTGCAGATTTTCGGCAGAAGTATGCTCCCACGCCAGCGCGTAACCAATACTGAGCGACAGGGTAGCGGTATGGCCGTTGTGCAGATTGAACGGCTGGAGAAACTGTGCCGAGAGTAAAGCGCACTGCGCCTGGACTTCGGCCTCTGTGTGAACGTTGCGCAGCAGAATCGCAAATTCGTCGCCGCCTAGTCGCCATGCCTGATGCTCGGTACCGGCAAACGTCATCAGCCGGCTGGCTACTTCGATTAAGACCTTATCGCCCGTCGCGTGCCCCCAGTTATCGTTGATGAGCTTGAAGTTGTCGCCATCAAGGAACAGGAGCGCGGAGCTACGGTGGGTAACGTCGTCGTTCATGAGTTTGTTGATGACGTTGCGAAACGCCGCGCGGTTGGCAAGCCCGGTCAGCGGATCGTGCAGAGAGCTGCGCAGGAGCTGGGCGTTTTTGGCCTGTAGCTGCCGCTGCCAGTCCTCCATCTCGCCGAGCAGGCTATTAAAGTCCTGGGCGAAAAGATGAAACTCTTCAATGTGCTCTTCGGGAACGCGACGCGAGAAGTGACGGTTTTCCCGGATATCGTGCACCACTTCGGTAATGCTCTGCAGCGCGGTGACGATGCCGCGGTGCAGAGAGTGGGTCAGCAGCAGGGCGATAAAGGACGCCAGCAGGATGCTGCTGGTCAGGACGATAATCGAAATGCCGAGGAAGTGGCTTATCAACCGGTCCAGCGCCGTCAGGCGAAGCTCGCCGATAATTTTCCCTTCATGCCAGATGGGCTGCGTGGTCGGCAGTGGGAAAAGCCACCTGCTGATAAGGCCGCTGAGTTTTTCCTGGCTTACCAGATCGTGGTTATGCCAGAGGGCAAAATGCTTTTTCTGGCTATCAAGCACCAGCGCTTCGGAAAACTGTCCCTGCTTCCCCAGCGTCGCCAGCGTATCTTCTGCCGCCGCGCTATCGCCAAACACCAGCGCTGCTTCAAGGCTGCGGCTCATCGTCGCGGCAGTCAGCTCCAGATTCTTCTGCGCGTATTGTTTCAGCGTGAATACGGAGGCGGTGCTGAGCAGCAGCCAGACCAGAGTCATCGATATGATTACGCTTATCATGCTGATACGGCGTAGCGCTCTTTTGAAGGTGGGGCGCGGGCCCTGAGGATAATCCTTATTCATGTGCGTTTTTCCGGGCAAGCATCAGTACATCTGGATTGACCCGCACACCGCTGTGCGTCAGGACATCAAGATTAACGGAGAATTTGACCCTGTCGTCATTGATGATCAGGCAAAAAGCACTGCCAATAGCGCATTCGGTATTCTGTTCCGCAATAAGTAATAGGGGCCTTGGCCGGTATTTAGAGGTGAATTCGGACTGCTGTAACGGCGATTCGCTGCCAAAATAAAAACCATCACAAACCGTATTCAACGCTTCTTCTGTACTGTGAACAACCACCGGCTGGTAGGGTAAAGCCTCAGGCGATTGCTGGGTCAGGCTGTGGGTATAGCGTGACGTAGAGAAAATACACAGTCTGGGCGGGGCGGATAGTTCTGGCCAGCGGGTATACGTCACGATCCCCGAAACAATGGCTCGCACATTTGTCGACTGCCCGGCGGCAAAAGCGGGATAGCTCACGATGAATAACAAAGAAATCAAAAAAAGACGGTGCAACTGTTTCATTAACGGATCCGTCTGGTTCGTCATAGTACGTGAATTGCAGTGCGCTGATGCCTGGCCGAAGGATAGCATTGTTGGTGAAAACCGTCATTAGCCGTCGCCCGTGCAATGCGTTAATTTTGGCCAGGATTTTTCGTAAAGAAAAGGCGGCCCGGAGGATAAGTTTTTGGCGGCTAATGTGGGTGGTGTTAATTTAACTTTACGGTTAGTGATGGATTAAAGGCCATTTATTTTGCTAGTGTAACGTAAAATTTACGGAATATGGATTGAAATCTTTACTTTGTGTGGTATCGTTACGTCCTCCTCTGTGAGGAAAACACTATCGCAAACGAGCTACACAGGATCGCAATCATGCAAAAAGACGCGCTGAATAACGTACATATTACCGATGAACAGGTTTTACTGACCCCGGACCAGCTGAAAGCTGAGTTTCCCCTGAATATCGAGCAGGAAGCGCAAATCGCGCAGTCTCGCCAGACAATTTCTGAGATCATTGCCGGCCGCGATCCGCGTCTGCTGGTCGTCTGCGGTCCTTGCTCAATTCACGATCCGGAAGCGGCAATTGAGTACGCTCATCGTTTTAAAGCACTTGCCGCTGAGGTCAGCGATAGCCTCTACCTGGTAATGCGCGTCTATTTTGAAAAACCCCGTACCACCGTCGGTTGGAAAGGGCTGATTAACGATCCGCACATGGATGGCTCGTTTGATGTTGAAGGCGGTCTGAAGATTGCGCGTCGACTGCTGGTTGAGCTGGTAAATATGGGGCTGCCGCTGGCGACCGAAGCGCTGGACCCAAACAGCCCGCAGTACCTCGGCGATCTGTTCAGCTGGTCCGCGATCGGCGCACGTACCACCGAATCCCAGACGCACCGCGAAATGGCATCCGGCCTGTCGATGCCGGTCGGCTTTAAAAATGGTACCGACGGTAGCCTGGCGACGGCGATTAACGCCATGCGTGCCGCAGCGATGCCGCACCGCTTTGTTGGGATTAACCAGGCGGGTCAGGTCTGCCTGCTGCAAACCCAGGGCAACCCGGATGGTCACGTCATTCTGCGCGGCGGTAAAGCGCCAAACTACGGCCCGGAAGATGTTGAGCAATGCGAAAAAGAGATGACTCAGGCGGGACTGAAACCGTCGCTGATGGTAGATTGCAGTCATGGTAATTCCAATAAAGACTACCGCCGTCAGCCAGCGGTGGCAGAATCCGTCGTCGCGCAGATCAAGGATGGCAACCGTTCCATTATTGGTCTGATGATTGAGAGTAATATCCACGAAGGTAACCAGTCCTCTGAGCAGCCGCGTTGTGATATGAAATACGGCGTATCCGTCACCGATGCTTGCATCAGTTGGGAAACCACCGATGCGTTGCTCCGCGAACTTGATAAGGATCTGCGCGGCCATCTGGCGGCTCGTCTGGCGTAAGAGGATTGTATGGTTGCTGAACTGACCGCGTTGCGCGATCAAATTGATGAAGTTGATAAGGCGCTGCTGGGCCTGCTGGCCAGGCGCCTGGAGCTGGTGACGGAAGTTGGCGAGGTCAAGAGCAAATACGGCCTGCCTATTTACGTCCCGGAACGGGAGGCGGCGATGCTGGCCTCCCGTCGCGAAGAGGCGGCCGCGCTTGGCGTGCCGCCGGATCTGATTGAAGACGTGCTGCGCCGAGTGATGCGCGAGTCCTATTCCAGCGAAAACGACAAAGGCTTTAAAACGCTCTGCCCGAACCTGCGCCCGGTGGTGATTGTCGGCGGCGGCGGGCAGATGGGGCGCCTGTTCGAGAAAATGCTGACGCTTTCTGGCTACCAGGTACGTATTCTGGAGAAAGAAGACTGGCCGCGGGCGACGGAGATTGTCGCCGACGCCGGGATGGTGATCGTCAGCGTACCCATTCACGCAACGGTTGAAACGATTGCCCGGCTTCCTTCGCTGCCGGCAGACTGCATTTTGGTTGACCTGGCGTCAGTTAAAGCGGAACCGCTGCAGGCGATGCTGGCGGCGCATAATGGCCCGGTGCTGGGCCTGCATCCGATGTTCGGCCCGGACAGCGGCAGCCTCGCTAAGCAGGTGGTAGTCTACTGCGACGGCCGTCAGCCGGAAGCCTATCAGTGGTTCCTTGAGCAAATTCAGGTTTGGGGCGCTCGTCTGCATCGCATCAGCGCCGTTGAGCACGATCAGAACATGGCCTTTATTCAGGCTCTGCGCCACTTTGCGACCTTTGCCTATGGCCTGCACCTGGCGGAAGAGAACGTTCGTCTGGAGCAGCTGCTGGCGCTGTCGTCACCGATTTACCGCCTTGAGCTGGCGATGGTGGGCCGGCTGTTCGCCCAGGATCCGCAGCTCTACGCCGACATCATTATGTCGTCGGAGAGTAACCTGGCATTGATTAAGCGCTACTACCAGCGTTTTGGCGAGGCGATTGGCCTGCTGGAGCAGGGAGATAAACAGGCGTTTATCGACAGCTTCCGCAAAGTTGAGCACTGGTTTGGCGATTATGCCCAGCGCTTCCAGAGCGAAAGCCGTACGCTGCTCCGCCAGGCGAATGATAATCGGCAGTAGCTGAAAACCGTATATAATCAAAGCCAGAGGGGCAACCCGCTGGCTTTTTTTATAGGGATGAAAACGATGGCTGAACCGCAACCGCTGTTTGATTACGCCGGACACCTGCCGGAATGCCCGACCTGGAACGACGCTGAGCAAGCCTTGTACTGGGCCGATATTATGGAGTGCGAAATTCACCGCTACGACGTCCGCAGCGGGGAGCATCAGGTCCTGCAATTTCCTGAAGAGGTCGGCTGCTTTGCTCTGCGCGAGAAGGGCGGCTTTATCGTGGCGCTGCGTAGCGCTATCTGGTTAACCGATGCGCACGGCCTGCTGCGGCGCAAAATCTGCGATAACCCAAGCAACCCGCAGCTGGCTCGTTTTAATGACGGCGGGACGGATCGCGACGGACGCTTTTACGCCGGAACCTTCTGGGCGCCGGGAGATTATAACGGTGCGCTGCTGGTGCGTATCGATAGCGATCTTACCCCGCGGGTCATCCAGTGCGATATCCACGGCGCTAACGGCCTGGCCTTTAGCGAGGATCGGCGCTGGATGTATACCTCGGATACGCCGAACGCCGTTATCTATCGTACGCCGCTGGATGATCAGGGTGAGCCGGGCACGCGCGAGGTTTTCCGTCGCTTTCAGCCGGGGGAAGGCATTCCTGACGGCGCGGCTATCGATGTGGAAGGGTGCTACTGGAGCGCGATGTTTGACGGCTGGCGTATAGCGCGCTTCTCGCCAACCGGTGAACAGCTGGCCGAGTATCGTCTGCCGGTACGCTGCCCGACGATGGTCTGTTTTGGCGGTGCGGATATGCGTATGCTGTTTATCACCACTACCCGGGAAAATATGGCTGCGGATGAAGTTGAGAAATACCCGCTCTCCGGGGCTATCTTCACCCTGCCGGTTGCGGTGGCAGGGATGAAGAAGCGGGCCTTTATCGAGCGTTAGATTGGCTCAACGGGAACCACGTTTTCGCCAGGATAGCAGCCCAGAACTTTCATTGAACGGGTGATCTCCGCCAGCTCCTTGAGCGCCTTGCGCATGGGGATTGATTCCAGGTTCGCCTGGATATCCAGATAAAACATCTCTTCCCACGGATTGCCGTAGATTGGGCGCGACTCCAGCTTGGTCATGATCAGGTTGTGGTTGCGCAGTACCAGCAGCGCTTCGACCAGCGCACCCGCCTGCTGGCCGGTCGCAATGAGCAGGGTGGTTTTTGCCGGAACCTGATCGGAAACATTCACCGCTTTGCGCGCCAGTACCAGGAAGCGGGTGATATTTTGCGTTTGGTTTGCCTCGCAGTGTTCAAGCACCTGCAGTCCGTACAGCGCACCGCCGGCTTCGCTGCCCAGCGCCGCGATGGTTGGCGATTTGGCCTGCGCGACTTTCTCCATCGCCGCCGAGGTACTTTCGGTATATTCGATTTTCCAGTGCGGGTAGCGGCTTAGATACTGGCTACACTGCTGGAACGGCTGCGGATGGCTGTAGACGGTGGTAATTTGCTGCGGATCGGTAGAGGCGGCAACCAGAACGCAGTGATCGATAGGGATCGTTAGTTCGCCAACGATCGACAGACTGGTGTGCTGCAGCAGATCGTAGACGTCGTTGATCCCGCCAGAGCTGGTATTTTCGATTGGCACTACCGCGTAGTCAGCCTGACCGGTCTCAACCTGGTTGAAGATATCGGCAAACCTGGCGCAGCCGCTTTCGATGAACTGTTCAAAATGGCGGGCCGCGTATTGTCGTGCGGCAAGGTGAGAGTATGACCCTTTTGGCCCCAGAAAAGCCACGCGCGCTGAATGTGGGTTGATCTTATTCAGATGCTGCTGCAGCAGGGTTTGCTGGGTGAGAACGGAATCCTCGATGATCAGCTGGAACAGCCGGGTGATGTAGTGCGCATCCAGATGGTAGGCTTTACCCAGCGTCATCAGGCGGTCCAGCAGGTCACGCTCACGGTCGATATCGCGTACCGGGCGATGCGACGCCAGCTTTGCCTTCCCGACTTCGACAGCCAGCCCACGGCGTTCTGCCAGCAGCGCGAGCAGCTTTTCATCCAGGGCGCTTATCTTATCGCGCAGGGCCAGTAATGGGTTTTCCTCGGTCATATGTGTTGCCTTTCTTGTTATTGGTGTAGATACCCTAAATCGTTCGAGCTACCGACGGCGCGCGTGCAACCTGAAAAATAGCGGGCATAAATAAAAAAGGCCTCCCTGGTGGGAGGCCTTGTAGTTCGTCTTCGCATTCTTTATCACACGACGAATTGCCTCCCGGTTAGGGGAAGGTAAAAAAGAATGCGAAGAAGAACGGCAGTAGTTTCAAGATAAATTCCTTTAATCGGCTGGGATTACAGTACCCGGACTGTTTTCATCCTGTCAATAAAAAACGCGCCCGAAGGCGCGTGGCGTTACACAATATTAAGTTAAGGACAGTAAAGTTCAGGATTACTCTTCTTCTTCCACAAAGCCTGCCTCTTTCACCGATGTTGCGGCGCGGCGGGCTTCCCCTTTGTGTTGCACTTTGTTCAGCTGCCGTTCCAGCTTGTTGATTAATTCGTTGATCGCGGCGTACATATCTTCACTTCTCGCGCTGGCAACCAGATGACCATTTGGCGTATTGATGGTTGCGTCAGCGACAAAACCTTGCGGCTCCTTGGAGAGAATGATGTGCGGGTTGATTAAGTGGGTTTGCCATTTATCCAATTTGGCGAGACGGTCTGCGACATGCTGGCGAATAGCCGGAGTAATTTCCATTTGTTTACTGGTAATGTTCATTGTCATAAATTTTACCTCTTGTCTTTCCCGTCTTGGTGAACTCAGCATACCTCGCCCAATGTCAAAATGCGTGATCTAAATCACATTTTAATGTCACTTTTTGTCAACAAATGCAATTTGTGAGGCAGGGCAGGAACGGGGGAGATTTTACTTGTCGAACCGCAGAAAGAGAGTCATATTTGATGGGATGACCTGACGCTAAAACGCTTCAGCTTATAAGTCAGATGAATAAAAAAACGGCAGCCCTGGGGCTGCCGTTTTGCTTACATCAAAAGCGATCAGGTATTTTTACTGTTAGCCGCGATAATTTTGGCCACCTTATCTGCCTGCGCATTCATTTGCATCTGGCGATAGGCGTTTTCCATTTTCGGCAATGCATCGCGGGTAGCCTGCGCATCAGGATAGCTGCGCAGCATGCCATCAACGCGGTTTACGACGGCAACCCACGCGCCGCGGTCGGTATAGTAATCAACCACCGACAGTTCGTACTTCGCCAGACGATCCTTCAGGAACACCATACGTTTGTAGGCGTCGGTCGAATACTGGCTGTTCGGATAGCCGCGCACCAGCTTCGAGAAGTCATTGAAGGCATCGCGTGCGTGCTGGGGGTCGCGATCGGAGCGATCGACACCGAAGAATCCTTGCAGCGCACTATCATCCAGAGCCATATTTGTCAGACCACGCATATAAATGACGTAATCAATGTTAGGATGGGTCGGGTTCAGACGAACAAAGCGGTCGATGGCCGCCTGAGCTAACGGCAGATCGGCATTTTTGTAGTACGCATAAATCAGGTCCAGCTGTACCTGTTGGGAATAAGGGCCGAACGGATAGCGATTATCCAACGCTTCCAGTTGCGTTATCGCCTGTTTCCAGTTACCGTCCTGCAGTTTTTGCTGGGCAGTCGCGTAGATTTCATTCGGCGGATTATCAGGCACCTCTTCCTTTGAGCCGGAGCAACCCACCAAAGCCAGGCTCAGTGTGGCAGCTGCCACCAGGTATTTCATGCGCGTCATGACGTTTTGACTTCCTCAAAATGTTTATGCGGGAGAATCTCTGTTCCTGCTCCCGATTAAGACCAGCTACAATAGCACACTATATTATACGGCAAAGCCGTAAAACCCAACGTTAAACGAAGAAGCTGTATATGGCACAACGAGTACAACTCACCGCAACGGTGTCCGAAAATCAACTCGGGCAACGCTTAGATCAGGCTTTGGCCGAAATGTTCCCGGATTATTCGCGTTCGCGCATAAAAGAATGGATCCTTGACCAGCGAGTGCTGGTAAACGGCACTGTCAGCGACAAGCCGAAAGAAAAAGTTTTAGGGGGAGAAAGCGTCTCTATCGATGTTGAAATCGAAGAAGATGTGCGCTTCGAACCGCAGGATATTCCGCTCAATATCGTCTACGAAGATGACGACATCCTCGTGATCAATAAACCGCGCGGCCTGGTCGTCCATCCAGGAGCGGGCAATCCTGACGGTACTGTGCTGAATGCGCTGCTGCACTACTATCCGGCGATTGCCGATGTTCCGCGTGCGGGTATTGTCCACCGACTGGATAAGGACACCACCGGCCTGATGGTTGTGGCGAAAACTATCCCGGCGCAAACGCGTCTGGTGGAATCACTGCAGCTGCGCGAAATTACCCGCGAATACGAAGCGGTAGCGATTGGTCACATGACGTCTGGCGGTACGGTAGAAGAACCGATTAGTCGTCACCCGACCAAGCGTACGCATATGGCGGTGCACCCGATGGGTAAACCGGCGGTAACGCATTACCGCATTATGGAGCATTTCCGTATTCATACGCGCCTGCGCCTGCGTCTGGAAACCGGTCGTACTCACCAGATCCGCGTACACATGGCGCATATCACCCATCCGCTGGTCGGCGATCAGGTATACGGCGGCCGTCCACGTCCGCCGAAAGGGGCGTCAGAGGAGTTCATTACCGCACTGCGCCAGTTCGATCGTCAGGCTCTGCACGCCACCATGCTGCGTCTGTATCACCCGGTTAGCGGTATTGAGATGGAATGGCATGCGCCGATCCCTCAGGATATGGTTGAGCTGATCGATGCCATGCGCGCCGATTATGAAGAGCATAAGGATCGTATTGACTGGCTATGACTAAACTGATTGTACCGCAGTGGCCAATGCCGGAAAGCGTGGCGGCCTGTAGCTCCACGCGCGTTGGCGGCGTGAGCCTGCCTCCGTATGGCTCGCTCAATCTGGGCGCCCATTGCGGAGACAATCTGCCGGACGTTGAGGAAAACCGCCGGCGGATGTTTGCCGCAGGCGGGCTCCCCGCGTATCCGGTGTGGCTCGAACAGGTTCACGGTACTGCGGTGCTGAAACTCGACGGCGGGCCGTATGCGTCAAAACGCGCGGATGCGTCATACTGTAATACGCCGGGCACCGTTTGCGCCGTGATGACCGCTGACTGCCTGCCGGTGCTTTTTTGCAACCGTGCCGGCACTGAAGTGGCGGCGGCTCACGCTGGCTGGCGCGGATTATGCGACGGCGTGCTGGAGGAAACGGTCGCCTGCTTCGCCGATAAACCGGAGAATATCCTGGCGTGGCTCGGGCCGGCTATCGGTCCCGAGGCTTTTGAAGTCGGTGCGGAAGTTCGTGAAGCCTTTATGAGCAAAGACGCAAAGGCCGACAGCGCTTTTCGTCCGGCTGGTGAGAAATACTTTGCCGATATCTATCAGCTGGCTCGTCAGCGCCTGGCCAACGTCGGCGTGGCGCAAATCTTCGGCGGCGATCGCTGTACGCTAAGCGAAAAGGACGATTTTTTCTCTTATCGCCGTGATAAGACGACGGGTCGTATGGCTAGTTTTATCTGGCTGATATAACCTGGTGTATCAAGACGGTCCGGAAGGCAGACTTATTTTTCGCATAGTTCAGGTCTTTAACCTTGAATAATTGAGGGATGACCTCATTTAATCTCCAGTAGCAAATTTGACCTGTTATGGGAGGAGTTATGCGTCTGGACCGTCTTACCAATAAATTCCAGCTTGCTCTTGCCGATGCCCAGTCGCTCGCGTTAGGGCACGACAACCAATTCATCGAACCTCTTCATCTAATGAGCGCCTTGCTTAATCAGGAAGGGGGATCGGTACGTCCTTTATTAACTTCTGCGGGCATTAACGCCGGCGAGTTAAGCACCAGTATTACTCAGGCCTTGAGCCGTTTACCGCAGGTGGAAGGCACCGGCGG
>OLIJ01000128.1_pt1 | contig 44017 bp, 38 predicted proteins | sample 1609731 | NCBI WGS metagenome assembly OLIJ01 (sample SAMEA4350159, study PRJEB24818) | metagenome | biome: human; feature: gut; material: faeces | place: Denmark | collected 2013-09
GTTCAGGCCCTGCTGGAGCGCCTGTGCGCCGGCCCCCGGCCGGGCTTTCCCGCTGATTACTCGTCCAGCCTGCTGTCGTTGCTGGCGGCTGAAATCGCCCACGCGGCCGAACTTCCGCTCCAGTTGCTTTTGCCGACCGATCGCCGCGCGCGTAACGTTGCCGACCAGCTACTGGCCCATCCGGATAACCTGCAGACCCAGGCGCAGCTGGCCCAGCGCTGGGGGATCAGCGTTCGCTCTCTCAGCCGCCTGTTCCGCGAACAAACCGGCCTGAGCTTTTGCCAGTGGCGACAGCAGGCTAAGGTGGTCACTTCGCTCCAGTGGGTGCTGGCAGGGGAGCCGATCGCCGAGGTCGCCGCGCGCAGCGGTTACGCCAACGTCAGCGCCTTTATCGAGGTATTTCGCGAGCGGTTTGGCCACACGCCCGGTCAGCTACAGCTCGGTATCGCTAAATAACCCTTTGTCGACGCAGAGCGCCCGCCCGTCCCGGCGGGATTCGCGCAGCAAAAAAGCCAGCTAAAGCGCCGGTTTGCCAGCCGCATTAGGTCATTGACAGCGCTAACTGTAACGTTACACTAAACCGTTGTAGTTTATGAATCCCATCAAAAAAGCGATGCTGAATGCGACGAAGACTCTGCCATTCACAAATTGCTGCAAAGGAGATGTATGGCAAATATTCGTGATGTCGCAAAGCACGCCGGCGTTTCGGTGAGTACCGTATCCAACGTGCTTAACGGGCGCACCGATCAGATGCGCGTTGAAACCCTGGCGCGTATCCAGCACAGCATGCAGGCGCTGAATTACCTGCCGAATCGGGTCGCCCAGCAGCTAAAAACGGGACAGGCAAAAATGATTGGGCTGCTGGTGCCCTCGATCGTTAACCCCAGCTTTGCCTCGCTGGTCCGCGAAGTGGATCTGGCCGCGAAAAAGCGCTTTTATCGGGTGCTGATCGGCAACACCTATCGGCAGATTGAAGAAGAAGAAGCCTTTATTGCCGATATGTTTGCCCACGGCGTGCGCGGGATTATCGTTGCCGCCTGCGACATTGAAAAACCGCATTTTGCCCAGGCCGCCGCGCAGGGCATGATGATGGTGAACTACGACAGCCGCATGCCCACCGGCGTTGAATCCGGCGGCCTGGCCCTCGACAGCGTCTCGATGGATAACATCGAAGCAGGCCGTATGGCCGCGGAGCATCTTATTGCCCGCGGATGTCGGCGCCTGATCTTCACCACCGTCGCCGGCATGACTTCCAGCCGGGCGCACAAAATTGAAGGTTTTCTTAGCGCGGTGCGCCGCCACGGTCTTTTTTACGACGGAATGATTGTCGAAGAGAAAACGATGGCGGCCTACGGCGACACGGAAATGACCGAGCTGGGTCGCTCGCTGGCGAAAAAGATCTGCCAGCAGTCGCAGCGTCCTGACGGAGTTGTCGCCATTAACGATGCCTTGGGCATTGGGCTGATGGCCGGCCTGCACGAGGCCGGGATCAGCGTCCCGGGGGAGATCTCGATTATTGGCATTGATAATATCCCGCTCTCCGGGCTGGTTTATCCCGGGCTGACCTCCATCATGCCGCCGCTGGCAGAGATGGCCGAGGTGATGGTCGAGCGGTTAATTGAGCGGATAGAGAACCCGACGCTTTCGCCGGCAGAGTTTCTGTTCCCTCCCGCGCTGGTCTGCCGGCAATCGGTACGCGAGGCGCCCGCTTCCTGAAGCGGGCGCGTTCCGTTGCGATAAAAAGAGAAGCCCCCAAGGCACTTCTCTTTTTTCATACCAGCGTCGGCCCAACGGTAAGCAGAATATTGGCAAAACGTCGGGTTTCGCCAGAAGCGATGGCTAACAGCGTATCCGACGATTTTGCCTGGGCGTAAAAGGCGTTTCGCTCAATATATTCAAGCTCAGTCGCTTCTGTCAGAATGCGACGATATTCGCGCGCAATAGTATTATCAAACTCAGGCGGGCTGGTCATCAGCGTTGCTTTTTCAACATTAAGATAGCCAAGAATTTTTTGCAGGATCGTCACGCTGCCAATTAAGCCGGGAGAAAAATTCAGGTACACAATCCGCGCCTGCGCTGCGGTGTTGGTCAAAATAGAATAATTAGCATCGGCAATAAGAATATTGGCCTTATGCCCGCACAGCGCCAGCGCCTGGAGTAAATCAGGATGGATAATATCGGACTTAATCATCAATACGCTCTCTTAAATACGGGCGGCGTTAACCGCCCGGCTCTCCGTTACGCCCGGTAAATACCGCCGTTAATATCAATTGTCGCCCCTGAAATAAAGCCATCGTACTCAGAGGCAAGGAAACAAATGGCTCTGGAGACATCTTCCGGAGTACCCGCTCGTCCCAGAGGGATTTCCTGGATCGTGCGATCGGCAGAAGCCTGGGTGGTGTGCTGATTATGGAAACGCGTTCCCAGAATCAGGCCTGGGGCGACCGCATTGACCCGAATGCCAAACTCCCCGAGCTCCGCGGCAAGCGATCGCGTCCACGTCAGCACGGCGCCTTTTGTAGTGGAGTAAACCAGCGACCCCGAGTGGCCGCCGGAGCGCCCGGCCAGCGAGGCCAGATTCACGATGCTGGCGCCGTCCGGGGCGGATTTCAGCCACGGCAACGCCTGCTGGGTCACGTTGAGCATGGTGGTCATATTGACGTCAATCACGGTCCGCCAGAAGCGGGCGTCGATCTCGCCGAGCCACTTACGGCCGATGATGCCGCCGACGTTATTGATCAAAATATCGATACCGCCTAAAAACTCTGCCGCCGCCGCCACGCAGCGGGCCGCTTCCGCTTCATCCGTTAAATCGGCATGGCCGCAGGCCGCTTTGCGTCCTTTTTGTTCGGCAATAGCCATCAGCTCTTTGGGCCCGTCTTCGCCGCTGAAATAGTGAATATAAATATCGCATCCCGCCTCAATTAATTTTCTTGCGGTCTCTTTTCCAATACCTTGTTCAGCACCGGTAATAAATACTTTTTTTCCCGTTAACGATCCCATTTCAGACTCCTGTTATTCAGACTCAACGCCACCAGAGAATAATATTTATCGCCAGGGCCAATTTCGGAACGTGGACGTCCCTACCCCCTGGCATAGTAAATTTCAGCTTCTGGGCAGTGATTCCGGCGGCATAGCCATCATGCCACCGCCTTGTACTACGATTAACGCAACGCTTAGTAACCCGCCAGGCCCGGCAGCCAGGTGGTTAACGGTGGCACCATCGCCACGATAATAATGCCGACCAGGACCACCGCCAGATATTTCGCCATTGGCCGGATAACGTGCTTCATCTCCACGCCGCAAATGGCGCAGGTGGTATATAAGCCCAGCCCAATGGGAGGTGAAAATAACCCAAAGCCCATTGCCAGAATCATGATGATGCCGAAATGTAATGGATTAAATCCAAGCTGAACGGCAATCGGAACCAGAATCGGGGCAAAGATAATAAGGGCCGGCGCGCCTTCCAGCACTGCGCCGAATATAATCAAAATCACGATGGTGAGCAGCAGGAATAGCCAGGCCCCCTGCTCAACGCCAATACCGACCAGCAGCCCGGCGATTTGCTGCGGGATCATCTGAATGGTCAGCGCATAGGAGAGGCTGGTGGCGCAGGCGACGATAAACAGCAGCACTCCGGACATCGCAGCGATATCAATAAACATCTTCACCGTGGCTTTAAACGTCAGCTCGCGAAAAGCCAGCCGCCCGACCACGATGGCGTAGATCACCGCAAAGGCGGAGATCTCGGTCGACGTGGCGATCCCCATCATCACCCCACGGCCGATCATAAAGATCATCACCAGACCGACGGCGGCGCCCAGATAAAGCTGGGTGCGCGGGCGCAGAACGGGGTAGGCCTCGCTGACGTTAATTTTGCCGCCAAAGCGGTTGGCGGCAATCATCAGCAGCACCAGCAGACAGGCCGCAGGCACCAGGCCGGCAATAAACAGCGCCCCGATCGAGATATTGGCCACGAAGCCCATCACGATCAGGTTTACGCACGGTGGGATAGTTTCGGCCATTACCGCCGAGGCGGCGAAAACGCCAGCCGCTTCCTCTCCATCCTGCTTCGCCCGCCGTACCGCCGGCATCAGCACGCCGCCAACCGCGGCGACGTCCGCCAGCTTGGAGCCTGAGATGCCCGAGAAGAAAGCCATCGACAGGACGGTGGTCATGTTTAACCCCCCGCGAAAGCGCCCCATTCCCCGCACGATGAGCCCAACGAGGCGCGTGGACATGCCGTTGATCTCCATTGCCGCTCCGGCGAGCAAAAAGAAGGGGATCGCCAGCAGGACGAAGTGATCGACCCCGGCCGCAACCTGCTGAGAGAAGAAGACAAACGGCAGCGACGGATCGCAGATAAAGAACACCATCGCCGACATGCCGAGGGTGAAGGCAATCGGCACGCCGGCGAGAATACCGAGGACGAAGCAGATAAGCATCAGCCCCGCCGCCGCGCTGGCCGGATCGGCCATCAGCGAAAGCTTCACGTAGCCAAACGCGGCAAGAGCGAGGATCCCAGCGCCGCTGAGCAGCACGACCCTGGCGCGTTCGCGTAAGGCAAGCTCCAGGGCGGCGACCATCATCACCACCGATCCAATCAGCACCGGAATAACGTAGATAATCTGCGGTAAACCGGTTTCGGTAGTCTGCACCCGCGCGGCCTGGACCAGGTCATAGCTGGAAATCACCAGCCCGACGGAAACCAGAAACAGGACCCAGCGGCTGGCGTGCACCACGTACGGCCGGACGTGCGGCGGAAGAAAGCGCAGGAACAAATCGACGCCAATATGTCCCCCTCTTGCCGTCGATGTCGCAACGCCAAAAAAGACCAGCGCAATCATCAGCGCGCGCGCCACCTCTTCCGCCCAGTGAATGGGGGAATGCAGCGCATAGCGCCAGATAACGGATGCGAAAACCACCAGCACGTTGATAAACAGCACCAATGCCCCGGCCCAGGAGGTCAGGGTCGTCAAAAATCGACTCAACCTGCCGAGTAGCGCCAGCGCGACGCACCCATCCTTTGCTTTAATCGAGATATCAGCCATCTTGAACTCTCTGTGTAAGGTCATGGATATCACCGCCGTTCACCCGCGAGGGCGGGCAAGCCGGCGGTTCCCACAGCTACTGGTTGTCCGACGCCGCGGCGGCGATCTCGTCAACGATAGGTTTCATATCCGGATACTGGTCAAGGAACGCCTGCCAAACTGGCTGCACCTGCTGATAGAAATAGTGGCGATCGGTTTCGCGGAACGTCACGCCTTTCGCCTGCAGGTTCTTAATGGCCTCCTGCTCTTTTTTAGCGGCCTGCTGGCGTTCGTAATCGGTCGCCTCCTTTGCCGCAGCCAGCACTTCGCCGCGCAGCTCCGCCGGGATTTGCTCGAAGCTTTTCTTGTTCATGGCGATCATCAGCGGGTTGTAGCTATGGCGGGTCAGGGTGCCATTTTTGACGATTTCATAATATTTACTCGAGTAGATCGTCGGGGCGTCATGCTCTACGCCGTCAATCACCCCCATCTGCAGGCTCGAATAGACCTCCCCGCCCGGCATAGGAATGGCCACCGCCCCCATATGGTTGAGGGTGGCGATGAAGTTAGGCACCGGTAAAACGCGAATTTTCAGATTCTTTAAATCTTCAGGTTTTTCAATAACCTTCTTGGTATAAATATTACGCGCGCCGAGGTTATAGCCGTAGCCCAGCACCATCACGTTAGCCTTATCCAGCATTAAAGCCGCCAGCTTTTCACCCGCTTTTCCGTCGAGGGTTTTACCGACCTGAGCGTAATCTTTAAATAAATAGCCGAGATCCAGAACGCCAATTTCAGGCACCAGCGTTGCCCAGATCGATGTCCCGGAGATCATCATATTAATTGCGCCAATACGTACCTGCTGGGTGGCGTCGGCCTCTTTACCCAGCATGCCGTTGGCGAAATAGTTGAGCTTGATCTGTCCCTTCAACTTCGGGTTGTTGTTGAGGTTTTCCTGAAAACGGCTGTACCAAATGTAGTGGGCGGAGGAGTCGTCCCCCGGCAGCGAAGAGTAGACTCGAAAGTTAAGCGCCGCGTGGGCCAAAGAGGTCACGGTGCTGCCGGCTAACAGGGCCGCGCCCAAACATGCAAAAGCAAAAATACGACTTACTGAACAAAACGGTTTCATTTTCATCATCGTTATCCTTTCACGTCCCGTTGAGATAGATGTCACCCTCTCAGGCCTTGCTGAATCGGCGGGGGAGTTAAACAAAAAAGTAGCTTCACGCTTCTACTGTAACGTTTTAGTGTAACGTTACAGAAACTATCCGGCGCCTTATCTAAAAGCAAGGTACTTAACGGGCTCATGGCGGATGAGATGTGAATTTTGTGGCGGACATCGCTAATTTTCGGGCGGGCGTTACACAATAAAAACCGGGGCGTCGCTGTTTAGTCACTGTTTAGCGCAGAGAGGGAGGAAGCGGCAGAGCGTTAGCCCCCGCCGCGCTGGCGATGGGCCTCAGGCGGCAAAGTAAAACCATGCGGTCTTAATAAGCTGATTCTCAACCTCAAAAACCGCCATGCTCTCAATCGGCTCTGCGGAGAGCCCGTAAATCAGCTCATGGTCGAAAACCTTATTCCCGAGTACGGTACGGAAAATAAGCTCCGCGCGCAGTTCTGCGATATTAAAACGCTGGTTGACGTAAAACTCTCTTAACGCCGGAATGCCGATCAGGGAGGGGGTTTCCGCAGGCATGCGATACGCTTTGAAATCTTCGGAAAAGCAGGCAATAAATTCATCAATATCGTGGGCGTTGTAGGCCTTAAACTGCTTCTCAACCGGGCATTCCATGACGCTTTCCTTTCCACCAAAAATAATTATAAATTCACAATAACTGAATTTATATTCAAAGACCAACCCCTATTTTTGTCAGTCATTCCCCGACAATCCTCCCATTTACGCCCGATAGCCATATACAACAAGCGGCTCTGTTTTATCGCCTCAGATCACAAAAAAATAAACAATCAGCGCAATTAATGCGCACTTTATAAAAATGTCGATATTTTTAATTTATGGCGACGAAATCAACATCGCTGTGCCTGAGCCCACCGCGAGGATCGATTCTGATGAATACTTTCACTACCGTAAAACCCAATGCCGATGAGAGCGCCCGCGGCGACAGCGGGTTCACCATCGCCCCCTCCTCCCGGTCGCCGCGGCTGCAGGATCTCACCTTTTCCGCGCAGATCGCCCAACGGTTTATGCAGCAGGCCGCGCAGTGGCCGGTACAGGCGCTGGAGTATAAATCCTTCCTGCGCTTTAAAATCGCGAAGACCCTCGACGATCTCTGCGCCGGTCGGCAAACTGCTGTTAATTAACAATCTGTTCTGGCTGCACGGCCGCGACCGCTTTATCGCGCATCCGGATCTGCGCCGGGAGCTGATGCGTCAACGCGGCTATATCAGCGATGCCGCCCGCCACGAGCGGCCCCATCAATAAGCGCTATCAGGGGAAGGAACCGAGCGGATGTATGATTTTGTGATTATTGGCGGCGGCATTATCGGCATGTCGACCGCCATGCAGCTGCTGGAGGTCTACCCGGACGCCAGAATTGCGCTGCTGGAAAAAGAGTCCGGCCCGGCCTGTCATCAGAGCGGCCACAATAGCGGCGTGATTCATGCCGGGGTCTACTACACTCCCGGGAGCCTCAAAGCGCAGTTCTGCCTTGCCGGAAATCGGGCGACCAAAGCCTTTTGCGATCGGCACGGTATCCGCTATGACCGCTGCGGAAAAATGCTGGTCGCCACCTCGCCGCTGGAGATGTCGCGGATGCGGGCGCTGTGGGATCGCACCGCGGCCAACGGGCTGGATCGCGAATGGCTCAGCGCGGAGGCGCTGGGGGAGCGGGAGCCGAATATTACCGGCATCGGCGGCATCTTTGTCCCCTCCAGCGGAATTGTCAGCTATCGCGAGGTCACCGAGGCGATGGCGAAAACCTTCGTCGCCGGCGGCGGCGAAATCGTCTACGCCGCCGAGGTTAGCGCCCTGAAAGAGCACGCCGCCGGCGTGGTCGTCTACACTAAACAGGGACAGGTGTTTGAAGCCGCCACATTAGTGAGCTGCAGCGGGCTGATGGCCGACAGGGTGGTCAAAATGCTCGGCGTCGATCCCGGTTTTATTATCTGCCCGTTTCGTGGGGAGTATTTCCGCCTGGCGCCTCGGCATAACCAGATAGTGAAACATCTAATCTATCCGATCCCCGACCCGGCCATGCCGTTCCTCGGGGTCCACCTCACGCGCATGATCGACGGCAGCGTGACCGTGGGCCCGAATGCGGTACTCGCCTTGAAGCGTGAAGGCTATCGCAAACGCGATTTTTCACTCTCCGATACGCTGGAAATCCTCGGCTCGCCCGGTATTCGTCGCGTGCTGCAGGGCAACCTGCGCTCGGGATTACGCGAAATGAAAAACTCCCTGTGCAAAGACGGCTACCTGCGGCTGGTGCAAAAGTACTGCCCGAGCCTCGTTCTGCAGGATCTCCAGCCGTGGCCTGCGGGCGTTCGTGCACAGGCGGTTTCTCCGCACGGCAGGCTGATCGACGATTTTCTGTTCGTCACCACGGCGCGCTCCATTCATACCTGCAATGCGCCCTCTCCGGCGGCCACATCGGCTATCCCCATCGGGGCGCATATCGTCGGCAAAGTACAGACGCTGCTGGCCAGCCAGCATAATCCCGGCCGCAGCCTGCGCGCCGCCCGTAGCGCGGACTCTCTGCTTGCCGCATACACTCGTTAAACGTTTTGAAACAGGAAACCATCATGCAACTCAACGACCCAACTTTGTTCCGCCAGCAGGCATTTATCGACGGCCAGTGGCGCGATGCCCTCAGCGGCGAGGTGATTACGGTCACCAACCCGGCTAACGACCAGCGGCTGGGCAGCGTGCCGAAAATGGGCGCCGATGAGACCCACGAGGCCATTGATGCCGCCAACCGGGCTCTCCCTGCCTGGCGGGCCTTAACGGCTAAAGAGCGGGCCACGATCCTGCGCCGCTGGTTCGATCTGATCATGGCGAACCAGGACGACCTCGCCCGCCTGATGACGCTGGAGCAGGGGAAACCGCTGGCGGAAGCCAGGGGCGAAATTAGCTACGCCGCCTCGTTTATCGAATGGTTTGCCGAAGAGGGTAAGCGAGTCTACGGCGATACCATTCCCGGACATCAGGCGGATAAGCGCCTGATCGTTATCAAGCAGCCGATTGGCGTCACCGCGGCCATCACGCCGTGGAACTTCCCTGCCGCCATGATCACCCGTAAGGCCGGCCCGGCGCTGGCCGCAGGCTGTACCATGGTGCTCAAACCCGCCAGCCAGACCCCCTTCTCCGCCCTGGCGCTGGCCGAGCTGGCCCAGCGGGCCGGCATTCCTGACGGCGTATTCAGCGTGGTGACCGGCTCCGCCGGAGCGGTAGGCAATGCGCTGACCAGCAACCCGCTGGTACGCAAGCTGTCGTTTACCGGCTCGACGGAAATCGGCCGCCAGCTGATGGCGCAGTGTGCGCAAGATATTAAGAAAGTCTCCCTCGAGCTGGGCGGCAACGCGCCGTTTATCGTATTTGACGATGCCGATCTCGATAAAGCGGTTGAGGGCGCCCTGGCCTCCAAGTTCCGTAACGCCGGGCAGACCTGCGTTTGCGCCAATCGCCTGTACGTGCAGGAGGGCGTTTACGAACGCTTTGCCGCGAAGCTACAGCAGGCGGTGGAAAAGCTGCAGCTCGGCGATGGCCTGCAAAGCGGCGTCACCACCGGGCCGCTGATTGATGACAAGGCGGTCGCCAAAGTGCAGGAGCATATTGCCGATGCCGTCGCCAAAGGCGCGCGGATCGTGACCGGCGGCAAGGTGCACGAGCTTGGCGGTAACTTCTTCCAGCCGACGATCCTGCTGGACGTTCCCGACAGCGCGAAGGTTGCCAAAGAGGAGACCTTTGGCCCGCTGGCCCCGCTGTTCCGCTTTAAAGATGAGGAGGACGTTATCCGTCAGGCCAACGATACCGAATTCGGCCTGGCGGCCTATTTCTATGCCCGCGACATGAGCCGCGTCTTCCGCGTCGGCGAGGCGCTGGAGTACGGTATCGTCGGGATCAACACCGGCCTTATCTCCAATGAAGTGGCGCCTTTTGGCGGCGTCAAAGCCTCCGGGCTCGGCCGCGAAGGGTCGAAGTATGGAATAGATGATTACTTAGAAATCAAATATATGTGCATTGGTCTGTAGGGCCGCGCCGGCGGCGATGCCGTAAATACCCCCTTAATACGCGTATCCCGGCGCGGGAAGGCCGGGATAGCCGTTCAGGAGTAAGCCCATGACCGCCACCTCCCAGCCGACGGCCATAGACGGATACCGCTGGCTTAAAAACGACATCATTCGCGGCCGCTATCAGCCGGATGAAAAGCTGCGTATGAGCCTGTTGACCTCGCGCTATGCGCTTGGCGTCGGGCCGCTGCGCGAAGCGCTCTCCCGGCTGGTTGCCGAGCGCCTGGTCACCGTGATTAATCAAAAGGGCTATCGGGTTGCCTCGATGTCAGAGCAGGAGCTGCTCGATATCTTCGACGCCCGGGCCAATATGGAGGCGATGCTGGTGCGTCTCGCCATTGAGCGCGGCGGCGACGAGTGGGAAGCGGAGCTGCTCGCCCGGGCGCATCTGCTCAATAAGCTGGAGTCCAGCGACGCCAGCGAGAAGCTGCTGGATGAGTGGGACAGGCGCCATCAGGCGTTCCATTCCGCCATTGTTGCCGGCTGCGGTTCACAATATCTGCTGCAAATGCGCGAACGTCTTTTCGACCTCGCCGCGCGCTACCGGTTTATCTGGCTGCGCACGACGGTGCTGTCGGTTGCCATGCTGGAAGATAAACGGCGCCAGCATCGGAGGCTAACCGAGGCTATTCTGGCGCGTGACGCCCCGCTTGCCGGTGAACTGATGCGCCAGCATCTGCTGACGCCAATTCCGGTGATTCAGCGGGCGATGGCGGGAAAACTGCAGCAGAAAGCCTCCTGAAAAGATCGGCTCGTCGCCGTTTTGAAAGCGGGCGATCCGACACGGTGCCCTGCTTTTACTCTGCTAAGTCGCGAAGACGGCAGCGAGCTATCCCCCGCTATCTCCGGCGCTGTCAGGACCTGTAGATCCGCACCGGGGCGCTCTTATAGGCCGGCGTCAGGCTCTGTTTATCAACCGAGTCCAGCGACAGTAAAATGTTGGCCTCCGGCAGATAGGCGGCAATAGACGATGCGGCCATCGGCACAATATAAACCGTCTGGTTGCGCATCACCTTCTCTTCGCAGGCATTGCCCTCATCATCCAACGCCACAATATTGACCACATCGCCCTGCGCCAGCTGGCGCTTTTGCGCTTCCTGACGGCTCAGGAAAATGACGTCGCGGCGTCCGGTAACGCCGCGGTAGCGGTCGTCCATACCGTAAATCGTCGTATTGTACTGGTCGTGGCTGCGAATCGTGGTGAGCACCAGGCAATCTGACGGCATAGCCGCGCTATCAAGCGCCTCGGTATCGCAGACGTGGAAGGTCGCCTTGCCCGACGCCGTACGGTATTCGCCGCGCGAGGCCGGGTTATCGAGACGGAACCCGCCGGGGGCAGCGATGCGTTCGTTGAATTGATGGAACTCCGGTATCACGGCTTCAATCGCCTCACGAATCAGTCGATAGTCCGCCACCAGCTTCTCCCAGGCGACCGGGCTGCGCGGTAACGTGGCGCGCGCCAGCCCCGCCACAATGGCGGGTTCGGACAGCAGCCACGGCGAGGCCGGCTTCAGCGAGCCGGTTGAAGCGTGCACCATGCTCATCGAGTCCTCTACGGTGACGGACTGCACGCCCGCGCGTTGCACATCGCGCTCGCTGCGTCCTAAGGTCGGGAACAGATAGGTGTTTTTACCCGCCAGCAGGTGGGAACGGTTGAGTTTGGTCGCAACGTGGACCTGGAGATCCAGCCGACGCATCGCCGGGAATGTCCGCAGCGGGTCGGGCATCGCCACGGCGAGGTTGCCGCCCATGCAGATAAGCCCGCGGGAAACCCGGTTTTCGATAGCCTTAATGCTGTCGATGGAGGATCGTCCGTGCGCCCGCGGGACCGTAATGCCGAAATAGTTTTCCAGCCGCAGGTTAAACGCTTCGTCCGGCGCTTCGTTTATCCCCACCGTCCTGTCGCCCTGGACGTTAGAATGGCCGCGTAGCGGACAAATACCGGCACCTTCACGCCCCATGTTCCCGCGCATCAGCAGCAGATTAATCAGCTGCTGGACGTTCTGCGTGCCGTTACGATGCTGGGTAATTCCCAGGCCATAGCTCACGATAACCCGCCGGTGGCGGCTATAAATATCGGCGAAATATTCGATAGCGCTGCGCTCTACCCCCGCCCCACGCTCAATGTCCGCCCAGTCGAGGCCGTTCAGGTCGTCAACCAACGCCTGATATCCCGACGTTTGCGAGGCGATAAATTCGCTATCAATGACCGGCTCCTGCTGCTGGACCCGACGCTGCGCATCCATCTCCAGCAGCGCTTTCATGGCGCCGCGGAAAAACCACGCATCGCCCCCAACGCGGATCTGGAAGTAATCGCTGGAGAGATCCGTGTGCCCGCCCATAAGCATATCCGTCGGCGATTGGGGAAAGCTAAACCGCTCCAGGCCGCGCTCGCGTAGTGGATTCACCGAGATGATCTTCGCTCCACGCCTGGCAACTTCGCGCAGGGTCGTCAGCATCCGCGGGTGGTTGGTGCCCGGGTTATGCCCGACGCAAATCACCAGGTCCGCGGCGGCAAAATCGCTTAGCTCAACGGTGCCCTTGCCGATGCCGATAGAAGATCCCAGCCCGGTGCCGGTCGGGCTGTGGCACATATTCGAACAGTCGGGGAAGTTGTTGCTGCCGTATTCGCGCGCATACAGCTGATAGAGAAACGCCGCTTCATTTGAGGTGCGCCCGGAGGTGTAAAACTCCATCTCATCGGGGGAGAACCCGCGCATGATGTCGCCGATTTCGGCAAACGCCTGCTCCCACGCGATGGGCTGATAGGTATCGCTGATAATATCGTATTTCATCGGATGAGTGAGCCGGCCGTGGTTCTCCAGCTCAAAGTCACTTTGCCGCCAAAGCTGGCTCAGCGTGTGGCGAGCGAAGAATTCCGGCGAGGTTTTTTTCGCGGTGGTTTCCCATGAAACGGCCTTGACGCCGTTTTCACATAGCTCCATCGCAGAGCGATGGTCCGGATCGGGCCACGCGCAGCCGGGGCAATCAAACCCTTTAGCCTGGTTCATTTTAAACAGCGCGATAGTGTCGCGTACCGGCGTTTTTTGTCCCAGTACGTGCGCAGTACAGGCTTTAACGGCTCCCCACCCTCCGGCGGCGCCCTGGTACTCTTTTAATCCACGGGTAGTATCAGTCATCAGATCGTATCAGTTATATTTTCAATGGTGCTTTATTAACACAGGCGCCCCGTCGCGCTGATTCCTATCAAGGGGTACGGCGCTAACAGAAAATAATAAGAAAGAAGTATTTCGCTTACGTGGGAATAAAGTTCAGCGGGTATTTATGGCGAGATGAGCATCAGCGCTGGCGAGACAATCACGCCTCTGCGGGCAAGCTTAAAAGAATTTTACTCTTTTATAACAGCAGGATATCTATTTATTTTTTTGGTAAAGCTACCCTTAACGGGTCACATCGCATCGGGAATAATGAGTAAAGAAGCCGCCTGCGCATTCACCTGGCAGGAGCTGGTTGCCCGCCCAGGATGTCGCTACAGGTTAAAAAAACGGCCGATACGCATCCTAAAATAAACCCGCAGCCGGACCAGAATATTGACAGCCGTTTAATAAACGAATTCGTAGGCGGCTATTTTCCAGCCGCAAAAAATATCTACCCACTTTAATCCGGGTTATTAAAACAGGGTGATGAAACGGGCCAGCAGAATTTACAATTAGTAAAAGATTTTCTACGCAAAAAAATCCATGCCTTAGGGCATGGACATTTTCGCTCGGTGCGGACTACGGACGAGGCGTCAGGCTCTCAGCCTGACGGGCTCGCTAAAGTCATCAGCCGGTTCAAGCTTCAGGCTGAACGTCGCCAGCAGCGCGTTGGCCCTGTTGTGGAAATCACGTAGCGTTTTTTCAAGCCGTTCGCTAACTTCAGGATCGTCGATGACCACCGACTGCCATACCCCTTCTTTATCGAACAAACCAAAATGATAGCTGTAAGTAAAGCGCGATGCCTGTGCTTCCATCTCCATCCACCATCCCCAAAACTCTCGTTTTTCCGGCGCCGGTTTAACGTTGACGCAAACTGCCAGGCAATCGAAAAAGAAGCGGTTGTCTTCACACTGCTCTTCGCGGATATAGGGGCCAAGAGCCGTGAATTTCTTAATCAGCTTACTCTTCAGGTGTCCACTCGGTAACGTCATTGCGATCTCCTTTAGTGATGCAACTGTTTTACCAAATCAATAAAATTTAGCAATAAATTAACTAAATCTCTGGTTGATCCACCGGCTAATCTGTCGCAATGCGTGATCAAAATTGCGATAAATCGGCTTCGTTGGGATCTCAAGCAGCTTGCCATCGGCAGATGACGAGGTAATTAAACGCGACTCCTCTTCAGGACTGAAAGGATCGTTTTTCCAGTAGCCTGAGAACATCGGCGTCGGACAGCGGCGGCCCAGAAGCCCCTGCGTTTTTAACGAGTAGCGGTTCAGCTCAATGCGCAATGCTTCGTCAGAGGCATCGTGCATTCCCAGACGCGACGCCAGGACATCAAGATACATTTCAGGCACTCGCCCCTGGTGCAAAGGGTCAACCAGCAGGTTGTGCACCACCGGCCCCAGACAGGCAACGGCCTTCAGGCGCTGCGACTCCAGATAGCCGAGCCGGACGGCAATATTGGCACCAAAGCGGAAGCCGAACGCCGCAACCCGGGTATGATCGACCCACGGGACGTGCTGCAGATGCCGCAGCGCGTGCTGGTGCAGCAGGCTGGAGTCCTGGGTTAGCTTCCATTTCGATGAAAAGCCGATGGAAGGCAGATCGAGGGTCAGCATCGCAATCCCCTGCGGGGCAAAATAGTCTTCATACAGGCTGTAGTAATCGGTCTGCAGCGAGTCCAGGCCGCCGCACATCATGACCACCGGGAACGGGCCTTCCCCTTTTGGCAGATGTAAAAAACCGCTGACCGGCGCGCCGCCGGGAACCGGGAACTCGATCTCACGTAGCCCGCCGGGCAGACGCTGCGCGGCCTCTTCATAGGCCCGGTTGGCCAGCGCCTGTGCCTGATCGGCAAGCTCATCGCCTTTAATATGCGGATAGGCGGCAATGCTGTAGAGGTTGGACGCGTGCAGCCAGTGGCGGCCGCTGAGTTCGAGGTCCGTTTCCTGACCCGCCATTTGCTGCCAAATCATGGCCTGTTTAGACCATTCGAAAATCCAGTTGCCGCCGCGATACCCCACGACGGTGTCATACAGCTCCGGATTGGTGCGTTCCGCATCGCTCATGACGATGCGCGCCTGCACGTCAAGGATCTCCTGCGGCGTCACGCCGCGCCGGATCCACATCAGGCGATTGATCAGGCGATACCAGCGATCGACGTTGCTCCCATCGAGCGCAGAGTGGATCGGCTGCTGCGAGCCGGACGCGAACCGACGCACCAGCGTAGACGTTTCTGGATGTTTGAATCGAGGTTTAAACAGCGTTTCGCTAAGGTTAGCCTGTGACATGTGCAGTCTCCATCGTGTCGCCACTAAGGCTATTGTAACCTGCTAACAGGCAAAAAAAACCACGCCCGGCAAAACCGGGCGTGGTAAATAGCACTCGCCTTGAAAATTAACGGCCTGAGATAGGCGGTACGAAGACCACGCCCATATCCCACGGCTGTTCAATCCAGGTTTCCTGCGGAATATCAACCACGTAGTCATCAACCAGCGGACGACCGGCTGGTTTAGCGAAAATAGTGACGAAGTGTGCTTTTGGATACATTTCGCGGATGGCGACCGCGGTGCCGCCGGTATCAACCAGGTCATCAATCACGATGAACCCTTCACCATCACCTTCAGCACGCTTAAGGACGGTCAGCTCACGCTGGTTATCGTGGTCATAGCTGGAAATGCAAACGGTATCAACATGACGAATACCCAGCTCACGCGCCAGCAGCGCGCCCGGTACCAGACCACCGCGGCTAACGGCAATAATGCCTTTCCATTGTTCAGAAGGCATCAGGCGACTTGCCAGTTTGCGGGCGTGAATCTGCAACATGTCCCAGGTGACGACGTATTTTTCGCTCATGTGAAGTGTCCCAGCCTGTGTTATACGGCTTAAATGATGTTCGAGGGGGAAAATGGTTGCGCGAGATTATAGAGATCTGAAGCGCTAAAAACCAGTATTAAGCGGCCCTGGCGACGCTTTTTGCGTTGTTTCCACTACCCGTTAGCGTGGAAAGTGGTATTCTCAACCCCACCGCGCAAGCCCTCGCTTGACGTGTATTCTATTGCTAACCCTCGACCTGCAAAAGAATTTTGCAGGCGATCGTAAGGAGACTCATCGTGTCTGAACTGTCTCAATTATCCCCGCAGCCGCTGTGGGATATTTTTGCCAAAATCTGCTCCATTCCCCACCCTTCCTATCACGAAGAACAACTCGCTGAACACATCATGGGCTGGGCAAAAGAAAAAGGCTTACACGCAGAACGCGACCAGGTTGGCAACATTCTGATTCGTAAAGCCGCTACCGCCGGGATGGAAAACCGTAAACCGGTCGTGCTGCAGGCGCACCTCGATATGGTGCCGCAGAAAAACAACGACACCGTTCACGACTTTACTAAAGATCCGATTCAGCCGTACATCGACGGCGAGTGGGTCAAGGCCCGCGGTACCACCCTGGGCGCGGATAACGGTATCGGTATGGCTTCCGCTCTGGCGGTGCTGGCTGATGACTCCGTCGAACACGGTCCGCTGGAAGTGCTGCTGACCATGACCGAAGAAGCCGGCATGGACGGCGCGTTTGGCCTGCAGGCCAACTGGCTGCAGGCAGATATCCTGATTAACACCGACTCGGAAGAAGAAGGCGAAATCTACATGGGTTGCGCCGGGGGGATCGACTTCACCTCCAACCTGCCGCTGGCGCGCGAAGCGATCCCGGCCGGTTTCCACAGCTTTAAGCTGACGCTAAAAGGGCTGAAAGGCGGCCACTCCGGCGGTGAAATCCACGTCGGTCTGGGGAATGCCAACAAGCTGCTGGCCCGCTTCCTCGCCGGTCACGTCGCTGAGCTGGATCTGCGCCTGGTTGATTTCAACGGCGGCACCCTGCGCAACGCCATTCCGCGTGAAGCCTTCGCCACCGTTGCGGTAGCCGCCGATAAGAGCGATACCCTGGCGGCGCTGGTGAATACCTATCAGGAAATTCTCCAAAACGAGCTGGCGGCCAAAGAGAAGAATCTGGTCCTGCTGCTGGAGTCCGCTGCGACGGATAAACCCGCGCTGACGGCGCAGTCTCGCGACGGCTTTGTTCGTCTGCTGAACGCCATGCCAAACGGCGTGATCCGTAACTCCGACGTAGCGAAGGGCGTGGTAGAAACCTCCCTCAACGTCGGCGTGGTGACCATGACCGATGATAACGTCGAAATCCACTGCCTGATCCGTTCCCTGATCGACAGCGGCAAAGATTACGTCGTCAGCATGCTGGATTCGTTAGGCAAACTGGCGGGAGCGAAAACCGAAGCCAAGGGCGCTTACCCGGGCTGGCAGCCGGATGCAAACTCACCGGTGATGCATCTGGTCCGCGAAACCTACCAGCGTCTGTTTAATAAAACGCCGAATATCCAGATTATTCACGCCGGTCTGGAATGCGGCCTGTTCAAAAAGCCGTACCCGGATATGGATATGGTTTCCATTGGGCCGACCATTACCGGGCCGCACTCCCCGGATGAACAGGTTCATATCGAAAGCGTTGGCCAGTACTGGACGCTGCTGACTGAACTGCTGAAAGCGATTCCGGCGAAGTAAGTTCCGCCGCGAAAAGAGCTCGGGTACGGCGCGTTGCGCCCTATTCGGGCTCCCTCACCTTCTCCATACGATAATTGATAAACCTCTCGCCGCGGACTTCCACCAGCTGTTCTTCCACCACCCTGAAGCCATGACGCGCAAAGCACGGTTTCGCCGTGATGCTGGCCGCAACCGTCAGCGTCCCTTGCGGAATTTGCCTGAACAGCTCAGCGAGCAACGCGCCGGCAATCCCCTGACGGGAGCGTTCGGGAGCGACAAACAGGAGATCGATATAGCTGCCGATGGCGCTAATAAAGCCGACCGGCTGCCGCTCGATCGCCGCCACCAGCACCCGGGAGTCGCGCATTTTTTGCCGCCAGCGGGCCTCATCGACCTGCGCCCAGGCGGCAATTTGCGGCGCCGAATAGTCGCCGCTGGCGCTCTCCTGAATCGCGCGCATGAAGATGGCGCACAGCGCGGAAAAATCGTCATCCTGGTAATGTCTTATCTGCAGCATAGCTATAATCCCAGAACCAGCTGCCGCTCCAGCTGAGGGTCGAGTAACGTAACGTGCAGCCCCACCAGCCGCACCCCGCGGCCGCCGCGCCGCTCATGCCAGGCTTTGTAGGCCGTGGCGAGCAAATCATCTTTATTCAGGCGCGGCCAGACGTGCTCCTGCGTGGTCAGCTGAAAATCATTAAACTTGAGCTTTACTCCCTGGCGGGCAATCAGCAGATCCGGTTTAACCTTGATCAGCCGCCGCTCCAGCTCCTGGTAGAGGCTTTCAATAATCGCCTCACAGTCGCCCCACTGGTGAATATCCTCCACCAGCGTACGCTCGACGCCAACCGATTTACGCTGCCGCGTATTGTTGATTTCCCGCTCGTCGATGCCCTGGCTTCTCTCCCACAGGATCCGGCCAAATTTGCCAAAGCGCTTGAGCAGCATCGCCAGATCGCTTTTCTGCACATCTTCGCAGGTGCGCAGCCCCATATTTTCCAGCTTTGCCGCGGAGACTTTCCCCACGCCGGGTATTTTCGCCAGCGGCAGGGTTCTGACGAATTCTGCGACCTGATGCGGCGCAATCACAAACTGGCCGTTGGGTTTATTCAGATCGGAGGCGATTTTGGCGAGAAATTTCACCGGAGCGATGCCGGCGGAGGCGGTCAGCTGCAGCTCACGCTGAATGGTCTGGCGGATCTCCTCCGCCATCAGCGTCGCCGAGCCCTGGCAGTGGACGCTGTCGCTGACGTCAAGAAACGCCTCATCGAGCGAGAGAGGTTCGATCAGCGAGGTGTAGCGCGAGAAAATTTCCCGGATATGGGCCGACGCCTCTTTATAGGCGTCAAAGCGCCCCGGAAGCAGCGTCAGATGCGGGCAAAGCTTAAGCGCCATCGCCGTTGGCATTGCGCTGCGCACGCCAAACTTACGCGCCGGATAGTTGGCGGTACTGATGACGCCCCGCTGTACCCGGCTGCCGCCGATCGCGATGGGAATATCCCGCAACGCCGGGTTATCGCGCATTTCGACCGCGGCAAAGAAGCAGTCCATATCAACATGGATGATTTTGCGCATAGCTAGCCCTCACTGACCACTGGACAAGTATACAGCATAATTCTGTTCAATGAGAAGAGAGGGAAGCCAAAATGCGCCGTCGCTGAACCCCGGCGTCGCTGAGTGCGGCCGGGGCGTTTATCAGGCTAGTCAGAAGTGATTACAGGATCCGGTCCTGCTGCCGCTGCGCTGCGCGCGCCAGGCGTTTTTTCCGCGCATCGCACGGTTCCGGACAGTCGCAGACCTTTTCCAGACCCAGCGAGGCGATCCCGCCGCAGCTCCCCTGCAGGCTTTTGCGCTTCACCAGATAGCCCACCGACATCCCCAGAATAACCAGGGCGAAAATCACAAAGGTCGCGAGAAACAGGGTCCACATCGATCAACCTCCAAAGTCATCCAGCATGATGTTTTCATCCTCAACGCCGAGATCTTTCAGCATCTTAATGACTGCCGCATTCATCACCGGCGGCCCGCACATATAAAACTCGCACTCCTCCGGTGCCGGATGATCGCGCAGGTAGTTCTCATATAGCACGTTGTGGATGAAGCCGGTGTGACCATTCCAGCTATCTTCCGGCAGCGGATCGGACAGCGCCACGTGGAAGGTAAAGTTAGGATTTTCCCGCGCCAGCTGTTCAAATTCATCGTCGTAGAACATTTCGCGCAGCGAGCGCGCGCCGTACCAGAAGCTGATTTTACGCCCGCTGTGCAGCCGCTTGAGCTGGTCGAAAATATGCGAACGCATCGGCGCCATGCCGGCCCCGCCGCCGATAAAGACCATTTCTGCATCGGTATCTTTGGCAAAAAATTCGCCGAACGGCCCGGAAATCGTCACCTCATCACCGGCTTTCAGCGACCAGATATAGGAAGACATAATGCCCGGCGGAGCGTCCGGCACCTTCGGCGGCGGCGTGGCAATACGCACGTTGAGCATGATAATGCCCTTCTCGTCCGGGTAGTTAGCCATCGAGTATGCGCGCAGGGTCGGCTCTTTTACCTCGGAGACGTAGCGGAACAGGTTAAACTTATCCCAGTCGGCGCGGTACTCGTCCGGCACGTCGAAGTCAGCATACGCCACCTTGTGCGACGGACACTCGATCTGGATATATCCCCCGGCGCGGAACGGCACAACTTCGCCGTCCGGCACGCGCAGCTTCAGCTCTTTGATAAACGTCGCTTTGTTATCATTGGAGATTACTTCGCATTGCCATTTTTTGACCCCGAAGATCTCTTCCGGCAGCTCGATCTTCATGTTTTGCTTCACCGCGACCTGACAGGCCAGCCGGCAGCCCTCTTTCGCCTCACGTTTGGTGATATGGGAAAGCTCGGTCGGCAGGATATCGCCGCCGCCCTCTTTCACCGTCACCCGACACTGGCCGCAGGAACCGCCGCCGCCGCAGGCGGAGGAGACAAAGATTCCGTTGCTGGACAGCGTATTCAGCAGCTTATCGCCCGCCGATGTGCGGATCTGTTTATCCGCTTCGTTATTGATTTCAATAACCACATCACCGGCGTTGACCAGCTTCGAACGCGCCGCCAGAATCAATCCTGACAGCACCAGCACGATCAGCGTAAACATAACGACGCCAAGAATAATTTCCATACTTTCCGCCCTTATAGCTGCACACCGGAGAATGACATAAAGCCCAGCGCCATCAGACCCGTGGTAATAAAGGTGATCCCTAACCCGCGCAGGCCGGCGGGCACGTTGGCATATTTCATTCTTTCCCGGATGCCCGCCAGGGCGACAATCGCCAGCGTCCAGCCGATACCGGAACCGAAGCCATAAACAATGGATTCCGGGAAGTTGTAGTCACGCTGCACCATGAAGGAGACGCCGCCAAAAATCGCACAGTGCACGGCAATCAGCGGCAGGAAGATCCCCAGCGCGTGGTATAACGCCGGGAAATACTTATCGAGGATCATCTCAAGGATCTGCACCAGCGCGGCGATCACGCCGATAAAGGTAATAAAGTTGAGAAAACTTAAATCGACGCCCTCCGCCAGCGCCCCGTCGCGCAGCACCAGGTTATAGATCAGGTTATTGATCGGTACCGCCAGCCCAAGCACGATGGTGACCGTCAGGCCGAGACCAAAGGCGGTGGAAACCTTTTTCGACACCGCCAGGAAGGTACACATCCCGAGGAAGAAGGCCAGCGCCATGTTCTCTACGAATACGGCGCGGACAAACAGGCTGATATAGTGAGCCGTCATCGTTTACTCCTTTTCCTGCTGTTCCGGCTTCCAGCTGCGCAGCGCCCAAATCAGCAAACCGATAATAAAGAAGGCGCTCGGCGCCAGCAGGAACAGGCCGTTCGGCTGATACCAGCCGCCGTTCTGCACCGTCTCCAGCACGGTGACGCCGAACAGCTTGCCGCTGCCGATAAGCTCGCGCAGGAAGCCGACCACGATCAGAATGGCGCCATAGCCCAGTCCGTTGCCGATACCGTCCATAAAGCTGGCCAGCGGCGGCGACTTCATGGCGTACGCTTCCGCCCGCCCCATCACGATGCAGTTGGTGATGATCAGCCCGACAAATACCGACAGCTGCCGGGAGGTCTCATAGGCAAAGGCGCGCAGCAGCTGGTCCACCACAATCACCAGCGAGGCGACGATCGTCATCTGCACGATAATGCGCACGCTGTTGGGAATATGGTGGCGGATCATCGAGATAAACATGCTGGAGAAGGCCGTCACCAGCGTTACCGCGATGGTCATCACCAGCGCGGTTTCCAGTTTGGTGGTCACCGCCAGCGCCGAACAGACCCCCAGCACCTGCAGCGTAATGGGGTTATTGGCCAGCAGCGGCCCCACCAGCACGCGCTTCATCTCTTTCGTATCGCCTGCTTCAGCCATTATTCAGCTCTCCGTCACGCACTCTTTTCAGAAACGGGCCGAAGCCCAGCTCGCCCATCCAGAAATCAAAGCTATGCTGCACGCCATTCGCGGTCAGCGTCGCCCCGGACAGGCCGTCAACGGCGTGGATATCCCCCGGGTGCGCCCCGCCTTTCACCACCTTCAGCGCCGGATGGCCGCTATCGTCAAGCACCTGCTTGCCGATAAACTGCTGACGCCAGTTGGGGTTTTCCACCTCGCCGCCCAGCCCCGGCGTTTCGCCATGATCGTAATACGTCAGGCCCTTTATCGTACGACCATCGGTACCCAGCGCCACGAAGGCGTACATCATCGACCACAGACCGTTGCCGTAAATCGGCAGGATCACTTCCTGAATCTGCTGCTGCTCATCGCGCACCAGGTAAATTTCGACAATATTGCTCCGATGCTTGATGCCCGCCGGGTCCTGGCTGACGTCCAGCGAGATGCTTTGCGCAGGATCTTTCAGCGCCTGCGCCTGATTGAATTTGCCCGGGTCTTTATCCAGCAGCTCGCCGCTGGCTAAATCCACCAGCCGCGGGGAGATACGGGCGGCAAAAACGCTCTCCACCTCCTCGGCGCTCATCTTCGGCGTCACCAGCCCGGACACGGCGAGGATATTGCGCTGTTTATCCAGCTCGCGCTGCTCCTGCTGCCGTGACTTCAGACCCACGGCGGACCCGGCGACGATAATGGAGCAGACCAGGCAAAGCACCAGCACCACCAGCAGCGTTTTGCCGATGCTATCGTTACCTTTATTCTCAGCCACGCGACTTCCTCCGCTTAATATTGGCCTGCACCACCAGGTAATCGAACAGCGGCGCAAAGAGGTTGGCGAAAAGGATCGCCAGCATCATCCCTTCCGGATAGGCCGGGTTGACCACCCGAATCAGCACGCACATCACGCCGATCAGCAGGCCGTAGCCCCATTTCCCTTTATCGGTAAACGACGCGGACACCGGGTCCGTCGCCATAAACATCATGCCGAAGGCAAAACCGCCGAGCACCAGATGCCAGTACCACGGCATGGCGAACATCGGGTTGGTGTCCGAGCCGATGAAATTAAACAGCGTCGCGGTCGCCACCATGCCGATCATCACTCCGGCAACGATGCGCCACGAGGCAATGCGCCCGAAGATAATGATCGCGCCGCCGATCAGGATCATCAGCGTTGAAACTTCGCCGATGGAGCCGGGAATGTTGCCGAGGAAGGCGTCCATCCAGCTAACCGGCTGGCCGCTGGTAACGTTCACCAGCGCTTCACCGCCGCCGCTCGTCCACTGGGACAGCGGCGTCGCGCCGGAAAACCCGTCCGCGGCGGTCCATACCAGGTCGCCGGAAATCTGCGCCGGATAGGCAAAGAACAGGAACGCGCGCCCCGCCAGCGCCGGGTTAAGGAAGTTACGCCCGGTGCCGCCAAAAATCTCTTTGGCGATAACCACGCCGAAGGAGATGCCCAGCGCGGCCTGCCACAGCGGTAGCGTGGGAGGAACGATCAGCGCAAAGAGGATCGAGGTGACGAAAAATCCCTCGTTGATTTCATGCTTGCGCACGATGGCGAAGAGAACCTCCCAGAAACCACCGACGATAAACACGGTGATATAGACTGGCAGGAAGAACACCGCGCCGAGGGTCATCATGCTCAGCCAGCCCGCATCCGCGGCGAAGCTCACCCCCAGCCACTGCGCAAAGCTGTAGTGCCAGTCGTTGGCAATAATCTGCTGCAGCTGCTCCGCGCCGTACAGCTTGTGCAGCGCGGGGAGCGTTTGCAGGCCAACGTTATACATGCCCCAGAACATGGCCGGGAATACGGCGAGCCACACCAGGATCATCATTCGCTTCAGATCGATGGCATCACGTACGTGAGCGGCTCCGCGCGTCACCTGACCGGGGGTGTAGAATAGCGTCGCCGTCGCTTCGAACAGCGGGTAGTATTTTTCCAGCCTGCCGCCGTGCGTAAAGTGCGGCTCAATTTTGTCAAACAGCTGCTTTAAGCCCATCACCTATCCTTCCTGCTCAATCTGGGTTAACACGCTGCGCAGCGCCGGGCCATATTCATACTTGCCGGGGCACACGTAGGTACAAAGCGCGAGATCTTCCTCATCCAGCTCCAGGCAGCCCAGCGCCTGCGCGCTTTCGCTATCGCCCGCCAGCAGATCGCGCAGCAGCAAGGTGGGGAGAATATCCAGCGGCATTACCCTTTCGTAGTTGCCAATCGGCACCATCGCCCGCTCGCCGCCGTGGGTATCGGTCGAAAAGTTGAAGACTTTACGCTTCAGGAAGTGCCCCAGGGTGGTACGCGTGATGGAGAATTTATCTTTCCCCGGCATCACCCAGCCAAACAGCTCTTTGTCGCGCCCCTCTTTAACCACGCTCACCTGCAGGTGGAAACGCCCGAGAAAAGCTCGCGGGCCAAAGGCGCGGGTACCGCTAAGCACCGAGCCGGAAATCACCCGATTTTCGCCGGCCATCAGCCCATCCGCCAGCAGCTCATCAAGGCTGGCGCCGCAGCAGGTTTGCACCAGCCGTGGCTCCTTGACCTGCGGGCCGCCAAGCGCAATAACGCGCTCGCTGTAGAGCTCCCCGTCGAGGAACAGCCGCCCGATGGCGATAACCTCCTGATAGTTCAGGTGCCAGCCCTGTTTTGTCAGGCTCCCCGGTTCGAGGAAGTGGATGTGGGTTCCCGCCAGCCCCGCCGGATGCGGACCGGAAAACTGGTTGAAGGTAACCTGCCCTGAACGATGGCCCCCCAGCTTACCGCCGCTGGCCTGGCACACGTGGATCTTGCCGTCGGTGAGGATGGTCAGCACCGTAAGACCGGCGTCAAAGGCCTCGCGCCGGGCGAGGATAATGGGCTGAGGATCGGCGGCCAGCGGGTTGGTATCCATTGCGGTGACGAAAATCGCGGCCGGCACGCTGCCCGGCGCCGGCGTTTTGCTGAACGGTCGGGTGCGCAGCGCCGTCCACTGGCCGGACGCCAGCAGCTGACGCTGTACGGTTTCACGCGACAGTCCGGCAAGGTCGTCCGGCGCGTAGCGGGGAAACTGCACGGCGTCATTGCCGTCTACGTCAATCACCACCGACTGCAGCACCCGGCGTTCGCCGCGGTGGATCGCGCTGATAACGCCGCTCGCAGGCGCGGTAAAGTGGACGCCGGGGTTCTTTTTATCTTCGAACAGAGGCTGGCCTTTCTGCACCCGGTCGCCTTCTTTAACCGCCATTGAGGGGCGCATACCGATGTACTCCTCGCCCAACAGCGCAACGCGTTTGACTGCAATCTGAGAAGTCGTCTGCTGTATTGGCATGCCAGCTATGGGCAGGTCCAGCCCTTTTTTGATTTTAATCATATTGTTAGCAGGTATCCGTAACCTAAACCCCGGCATCAGGCCGAGGCCAGCAACATTGATGGAAAGTCAGAGAAAGAAAGGAAAAACGAAGGTCCTGCTCATTCACAAGACGGGAGAGAAGCATCCTTTCTTACCCTGGTCACTAAGCGGTGTAAGTGTAACATTTTGTGAGCGGCGGCTGTAGGTAAACCCCATCAGGCGGCTCTAAAATGGGAGCTATTGCGCAAAGTTCTCACTGCGCTTTGCCGCCAGATTCGCTATAAAGGACAACTAAATTGTAAACGCGATACGCCGCGCTTGCGAAAAAATGCCGTGATGCTAATGTGAGCGCTCTAAATCCAGAAAACTCTGATTTTGGGTCTCTCTTGCCGTCCTGGCAATGTGGTTTTGGTTTTATCAAGGAACAAGCAGTATGCGCAAAATCGCATTATTTATTGCGATGCTTCTGTTGCCGTGCGTTTCGTTTGCTGGGCTTCTCAGCAATAACAGCTCGACGACGCCGGTTAGCAAACAATATAAACAGCAATTAATGGGTTCTCCGGTCTACATTGAGATCTTTAAAGAGGAGCGAACGCTCGATCTTTACGTCAAAATGGGCGAAACCTGGCAGCTCCTCGACAGCTACCGGATCTGTAACTACTCCGGCGGGCTGGGGCCGAAACAGCGCCAGGGCGACTTCAAGAGTCCGGAAGGGTTTTATAACGTTGCGCGCAACCAGCTAAAACCTGATAGCCGCTTCTATAAAGCCATTAATATCGGCTTCCCGAACGCCTACGACCGCGCGCACGGCTATGAAGGTAAATACCTGATGATCCACGGTGCCTGCGTATCTATCGGCTGCTATGCCATGACCGATACCGGTATTGATGAGATTTTCCAGTTCGTTACCGGCGCGCTGGTGTTTGGCCAGTCAAACGTGCAGGTCAGCATTTATCCTTTCCGGATGACCAACGCCAATATGGAGCGCCACAAGTACTCCTACTACGCGGACTTCTGGAAACAGCTGAAGCCAGGCTACGACTATTTCCAGCAAACCCACAAGCCCCCGGTTATCTCGGTAACGGACGGCCGCTATGTGGTCAGCAAGCCGCTTAGCCATGAAGTTATTCAGCCGCAGCTGGCGTCAAACTACACGGTCCCCCAGGCAAAATAGCGCCCACTCGCCCGGCATGATTTTATTCCAGGTCTCATTGCCGGTTAAAGGCTGAGTGGCGATAACGGAGACCACATCGTTCGGTGTGGTCTCGCGTTGAAAGTCGATCTCCACATCCTGATCCAGCAGCGTCGCTACGCCAAACGGCGCCCTTCGCGTAATCCAGTACAAATTCGTCGAGCAGTACGCCATCACGTAACGCCCGTCAGACAGCAGCATGTTGAAGACGCCCTTCTCCCGCAGCTCGCCCGCCAGCTCAGCGATATAACCGAAGATTTCAGGTATCGAGTCAGGGGTGCCGGGATAGCGCTCGGTCAGGCGATGCAGCAGCCAGCAGAAGGCCTTTTCGCTGTCGGTTTCGCCGACCGGATGAAGATTTCCCGTATCAAGAGACTCATATCCTTCCAGCTGGCCGTTATGCGCGTAGGTCCAGTTGCGTCCCCACAGCTCACGGGTAAAGGGGTGGGTATTTTCCAGCGCCACTATGCCGCGATTAGCCTGGCGAATATGGGCGACGACCGAGCAGGATTTGATGGGATAGTCCTGTACCAGCTTAGCGATTGGCGACTGAAAGCTGGGTTGCGGATCTTTAAATGTGCGACAGCCTTTACCTTCATAAAAGGTGATACCCCAGCCGTCTTTATGCGGCCCGGTGCCGCCACCGCGCTGAACCAGCCCGGTAAAGCTAAAGCAAATATCTGTTGGCACATTAGCGCTCATCCCGAGCAGTTCGCACATATCTCACCTCATACCACACGGCTTAAATACCAAAGGCGTCATTGCGGCGGCCAGCCTGAACACGGCCAGCGCACAAAAACCGGATCGTACCTGACGTACGCGAGGAGATTGAGCGCTGCCCGGGGTTCAACACCACCAGCAAAACGGCCTGTTAAGCTTTAACCATCTCTTTTTCGATCAGCATAATCAGAATATGAATCACTTTAATGTGAATTTCCTGAATACGGTCGGCATAGCCAAAATGCGGCACGCGGATTTCAACATCGGCGGAACCGGCCATTTTACCGCCGTCTTTACCGGTCAGGGTGATCACTTTCATCCCCTGCGCGCGGGCGGCTTCGATCGCTTTGATAACGTTACCTGAGTTGCCGGAGGTGGAAATCCCCAGCAGCACATCACCGGCACGGCCGACTGACTCAACGTAGCGGGAGAAAACGTACTCGTAGCCGAAATCATTGCTGACGCAGGAAAGGTGGCTGACGTCTGAAATCGCAATTGCCGGGTAGCCCGGACGGTTTTCACGATAGCGTCCGGTCAGTTCTTCGGCAAAATGCATCGCATCGCAGTGGGAACCGCCGTTACCGCAGGAAAGGACTTTACCGCCCGCCTTAAAGCTATCTGCCAGCAGCACCGCGGCACGCTGAATAGCGTGAATATTGGCTTCGTCCTGCAGAAAGTTAGCCAACGTTTCCGCTGCTTCGTTCAGTTCGTTACGAATAAGATCCTGGTACATGAGGATAATCCTTCAGTATTGGTGGAATAACCCTGGCAGTGTACCGGATAGCCGCTAAAGCGAGAAGCAGCAGGCGCTGTTATCCCCTTAGGTTTTGCTTTTACGTGCCGCATTTACGTACAACAATGTGAGCAAGGTTGTAATTATTTTGTAAACACATTGCTAAAACAAATTACATCCACTACAACCATATCATCACAAGTGGTCAGACCTCCTACAAGACAGGGAGCATTTCGTTATGATGATTTTGAGTATTGTTGCAACCGTTGTTCTACTCGGTGCGCTCTTCTATCACCGAATCAATCTCCTGCTCAGCAGCGTGATTTTGCTCGCCTGGACCGCCGCCCTTAGCGTGGCCGGGCTGTGGAATATCTGGCTGCTGCTGCCGTTAGCGATCGTTCTGCTGCCGTTTAACTTTGCGCCGATGCGTAAATCTATTTTTTCAGCGCCCGCGTTCCGCGCGTTTCGCAAGGTGATGCCGCCGATGTCGCGGACGGAAAAAGAAGCTATCGATGCGGGAACCACCTGGTGGGAAGGCGATCTGTTTCGCGGCAACCCGGACTGGCAAAAGCTGCATAACTATCCGCAGCCGCGCCTGACCGCCGAAGAGCAGGCGTTTATCGACGGCCCGGTGGAAGAAGCCTGCCGCATGGCGAACGATTTCGAAATTACCCACGAAATGGCCGACCTGCCTCCGCAGCTGTGGGCCTATCTGAAAGAGCATCGCTTCTTTGCGATGATCATTAAGAAAGAGTACGGCGGCCTGGAGTTCTCCGCCTACGCTCAGTCCCGCGTGCTGCAAAAAATGTCCGGCGTTTCCGGGATCCTGGCGATCACCGTGGGCGTGCCCAACTCTTTAGGCCCGGGCGAACTGCTGCAGCATTACGGTACCGATGAACAGAAAAATCACTATCTGCCGCGCCTCGCGCGTGGTCAGGAGATCCCCTGCTTTGCGCTGACCAGCCCGGAAGCGGGCTCCGACGCCGGCGCCATTCCGGATACCGGCGTGGTGTGCATGGGCGAATGGCAGGGCGAGCAGGTTCTGGGCATGCGCCTGACCTGGAACAAGCGCTACATTACCCTGGCGCCTATCGCGACCGTCCTTGGGCTGGCGTTTAAACTCTCCGACCCTGACCGCCTGCTGGGGGGAGAAGAGGAGCTGGGTATTACCTGTGCGCTGATCCCAACCTCGACTCCTGGCGTTGAAATTGGCCGCCGCCACTTCCCGCTTAACGTACCGTTCCAGAACGGACCGACCCAGGGTAAAGATATCTTTGTCCCTATCGACTACATCATCGGCGGCCCAACGATGGCTGGTCAGGGCTGGCGGATGCTGGTGGAGTGCCTGTCCGTCGGTCGCGGGATCACCCTGCCGTCAAACGCCACCGGCGGCCTGAAGTCCGTGGCGATGGCCACCGGCGCCTACGCCCATATCCGCCGCCAGTTCAAGATCTCCATCGGTAAAATGGAAGGCATCGAAGAGCCGCTGGCGCGTATCGCCGGTAACGCCTACGTGATGGACGCCGCCGCGTCGCTGATTACTTACGGCATCATGCTCGGTGAGAAGCCGGCGGTTCTGTCGGCTATCGTGAAGTATCACTGCACCCACCGCGGCCAGCGTTCAATCATCGACGCAATGGATATCACCGGCGGGAAAGGCATCATGCTTGGTGAAGGCAACTTCCTCGCCCGCGCCTATCAAGGGGCGCCGATCGCTATCACCGTCGAAGGCGCCAACATTCTGACCCGCAGCATGATGATCTTCGGTCAGGGCGCAATTCGCTGCCATCCGTACGTGCTGGATGAAATGGCCGCCGCGCAGAATAACGACGTTAACGCTTTCGACAAGCTGCTGTTCAAACACATCGGTCACGTCGGCAGCAATAAAGTCCGCAGCTTCTGGCTGGGCCTGACCCGTGGGCTGACCAGCGGCACGCCAACCCGCGACGCGACCCGCCGTTACTACCAGCATATGAACCGACTGAGCGCGAACCTGGCGCTGCTGTCCGACGTCTCAATGGCCGTTCTTGGCGGCAGCCTGAAGCGCCGCGAGCGTATTTCCGCGCGACTGGGCGATGTGTTAAGCCAGCTTTACCTCGCCTCTGCGGTGCTGAAACGCTATGACGATGAGGGGCGTAACGAAGCCGATCTGCCGCTGGTTCACTGGGGCGTTCAGGATGCGCTGTATCAGGCTGAGCAGGCCATCGACGACCTGCTGAAAAACTTCCCGAACCGCTTTGTCGCAGGCGTCCTGCGCGTTGCCATCTTCCCGACCGGCCGCCACTACGACGCGCCGTCCGATAAGCTGGACCATAAGGTCGCAAAAATCCTGCAGATCCCGAGCGCAACGCGTTCGCGTATTGGCCGTGGCCAGTACCTGACCCCGAGCGAGCACAACCCGGTCGGCCTGCTGGAAGAGGCGCTGCTGGACGTGATGGCCGCCGACCCGATCCACCAGCGTATCTGCAAAGAGCTGGGCAAAAACCTGCCGTTCACGCGCCTTGATGAACTGGCCGGCAATGCGCTGGCTAAAGGGTTAATCAATCAGGATGAAGCCGCTATTCTTACCCGAGCCGAAACCAGCCGCCTGCGCAGCATCAACGTTGACGACTTCGCCCCGGATGAGCTGGCCACCCGGCCGGTAAAGCTGCCGGAGAAAGTCCGCAAGATTGAAGCGGCCTGAATAATAAATTAATCACATCACGATCGGGGCGGGGGCTTTCCTCCGCCTCTTTTTTTTACCCCGCTTTGCCCTCCGGCTTCGCACAAATCATTTCCCGCATTAGCGCCATAGGCTGCCAATCGGCCAGCGCCACGCGCAGCAAATTCCCGCTCAATAATTAAAATACCTACGTGGATCACGTTTCCCCCCTGTAACTCGGTTCAGCCTGCTGAACAAGGCGTATTTTCCGCTTTCCAGAGTGGATAGGCTTTATATCAACGAGAAACGGGAGCCGTTATGGGCGGTAAAGGATGTAATTCATTAATCCGGGCAGAAAAAATTCTGACCTACATTGCATATGTCGGAGCGGCCAGTTTTATGGAGCTGCTAAAAGAATTTCAGTACCCGAAAAGTAGCCTGCTGAATTTATTAAATGCCATGGTCGATTGCGGCTTTTTAATAAAAAGCGAGCGTAATCAATACTCGCTTGGCATAAAAAATTACGAGCTTGGATGCCAGTCGCTACACCGGAAAAACATATTCGAGGTGACGAAGCGCCCGATGCAGGAGCTTTCGTTGAAAAGCGGACTGGTCTGCCATTTAGGGGCAATGGAGAGTTATTCCGCCATTTACCTGGATAAAGTCGAGAGCCCGGATTCCGTGCCGACTAAAAAAAGCTGGATCGGTAAAAAATTGGAATTGCATATCACCGCGCTCGGTAAGGCGCTGCTGGCCTGGAAGCCGCGAGAAGAGATGGATTATTTTCTCGATGCCTTAATTCTGAAAAAGCACACGCAAAATACCTTCACCGATAAAAAGTTATTTCGTGAAGATCTACAGAAAACGCGCCTCAGGGGATGGGCGATAGATAATGAAGAATCAACCTACGGGGCGGTATGCCTGAGCATGCCTATTTTCGATATGTATCATCGCGTGAATTATGCAATTTCATTATCGGGAGACCCGATAGTTTATTCGGGAAAGAGGATCGATGGTTATCTCGAACTGCTCAGGCAATGCGCCGATCAGATCTCGCATGGTCTGGGTTATAGAAACGAAAATGAATATTTAAGAAAAGGAAATTGATCTAATGAAAAAATTCAGGGGAATTATTCCACCGGTCTCCACGACGCTCGATAGCGACGGCAACATTGATAAAACAGCCTTAACGCAAGTCGCCGATTTTCTTATTAAGAAAGGCGTCGACGGCTTGTTTTATCTGGGAACCGGCGGTGAATTTAGTCAGATGAACGCCGGGCAAAGGATGGACTTCGCCGAGGCGGCAATCGCGGCGGTTGGCGGACGCGTTCCGGTATTAATTGGCGTTGGCTCCCCCTCCACTGACGAAGCGGTCAAACTGGCAAAACACGCCGAAGCCTGCGGCGCGGACGGCATCGTTATTATTAACCCCTATTACTGGAAAGTTGCCGCCAGCAATCTGGACGACTATTACCATCGCATCGCCAGCAGCGTTCGCCTGCCGGCGATCGTTTATAACTTCCCGGACCTCACCGGCCAGGATCTCACCCCTGATATCGTCAAACGGCTGGTGCTGCAAAATGAAAACATCGTCGGTATTAAAGACACTATCGACAGCGTCGGCCACCTGCGGGCGATGATCAACACCGTCAAAGCCGTGCGCCCCGAGTTCTCCGTGTTCTGCGGCTTCGACGACCATTTACTCAATAACCTGCTGCTGGGCGGGGATGGCGCTATTACCGCCAGCGCAAACTTCGCGCCGGAACTGTCCGTAGGCATTTTTAGCGCCTGGCAAGATGGCGATCTCGCGACAGCGGCGACGCTCAATAAAAAATTGCTGCAGCTACCGGCTATTTACGCCCTGGAAACACCGTTTGTCTCCCTCATCAAATATGCCATGCAGCGTGTGGGGCTGCCGGTAAATACCTATTGCCTGCCGCCGATTCTGGATGCGTCGGAAGAGGCAAAGGCGCGGGTGCGCGAGCTGCTGGCCTCGCAGGGCATTTTAAAATCATGAGGAGGCATTCGATGTCCATTGACGATATTTTTGCTAGCGATAACCCGGATATCTACCGCGTCAGAACCCATGCGCCGGGTCCGCAGGGCGAGCTGCCGCTGACCCCGGATATGTTAATCAACCGCCCTAGCGGCGATATTTTTGGCATGACCATGAATGCCGGGATGGGCTGGTCGCCGGATGAGCTGAATCAGGACGGTATCCTGCTGCTTAGCACGCTGGGCGGGCTGCGCGGGGCGGACGGCAAACCCGTCGCGCTGGCGCTTCATCAGGGACATTACGAGCTGGATATCCAGATGAAAGCAGCGGCGGAGGTCATCAAAAACCATCACGCGCTGCCTTACGCGGTGTATGTCTCCGATCCCTGCGACGGACGCACGCAGGGCACCACCGGCATGTTCGATTCATTACCTTATCGCAATGATGCCTCTATGGTGATGCGCCGCCTGATCCGTTCCCTGCCGGGAGTTAAAGCGGTGATCGGCGTGGCAACCTGCGATAAAGGGTTGCCCGCCACCATGATGGCGCTGGCATCGCAGCATGATAAAGCGACGGTATTGATCCCCGGCGGGGCCACGCTGCCTGCTTTACATGGCGAAGATAACGGCAAGGTGCAGACTATCGGCGCGCGCTTTGCCAACGGCGAATTGTCGCTGCAGGACGCTCGTCGGGCGGGCTGTCAGGCCTGCGCTTCGTCGGGTGGCGGCTGCCAGTTCCTCGGAACCGCAGGCACCTCGCAGGTCGTCGCTGAAGGCCTCGGCCTCGCTATTCCGCATTCTGCGCTGGCGCCTTCGGGCGAACCGGTCTGGACGGAGATCGCCAGGGCATCAGCGCGGGCCGCGCTGCTGCTGAGCCAGAAGGGCATCACGACGAAGGATATCCTCACCGATCGCGCTATTGAAAACGCCATGATGGTCCATGCGGCATTTGGCGGCTCCACCAATCTCCTGCTGCACATCCCGGCGATTGCTCATCAGGCGGGCTGCCATATTCCGACGGTGGAGGACTGGATACGCATTAATAAACAGGTGCCGCGCCTGGTCAGCGTACTGCCCAATGGCCCGGTTTATCACCCAACCGTACGGGCCTTTATGGCTGGCGGCGTACCTGAAGTGATGCTGCATCTGCGCCAGCTGGGTCTTCTGCATGAGGATGTCATTACCGTCACGGGCAAGACGCTAGGGGAAAATCTCGACTGGTGGGAGCGCTCCGAGCGTCGGCAGATATTTAAAAATCTGCTGCTCAGTCAGGAGCAGGTTGATCCCCAGGAGGTCATCATGTCTCCGCAGCAGGCGCAAAAACGCGGGTTAACCTCCACGATTACCTTCCCGGTCGGAAATATCGCTCCGGAGGGCTCGGTCATAAAGTCCACGGCCATCGACCCCTCGGTCATTAATGAAGAGGGTATTTATTATCATCAGGGCGTGGCGAAAGTGTACCTCTCGGAGAAAACCGCCATTTATGATATCAAACACGACAAAATTAAAGCGGGCGATATTCTGGTTATTATCGGCGTAGGGCCATCCGGCACCGGGATGGAGGAAACGTATCAGGTTACCAGCGCGCTGAAGCATTTATCCTATGGGAAGCATGTTTCGCTTATTACCGACGCCCGGTTCTCCGGCGTTTCCACCGGCGCCTGTATTGGCCACGTTGGGCCGGAGGCACTGGCAGGCGGCGCCATCGGGAAATTACGCACCGGGGATCTCATTGAAATTAAAATTGACTGCAAACAACTCCAGGGAGAAGTCAATTTCCTGGGTCTCGCTAACGCTCAGGAACTCCCCTCACGCGAGGAGGCTAGCGTTATATTAAACGGCAGAAGCAGCCACCCTGATTTAATGCCCGATCCTGATTTACCAGATGATACCCAACTCTGGGCGATGCTCCAGGCGGTAAGCGGCGGAACCTGGCGCGGCTGCATCTATGACGTTAATAAAATAAGCGCTGCATTGCACCAGCAGATGACTAAATCCTGAAGAAATAATTAAAACCATTATTACATTATTAATGAGAGGACGTTATGCCACTATTAATTGTTGTGGCAGGTATCGCTGTACTCCTGCTTTTAACCATAAAAATAAAACTCAATACTTTTGTTTCATTAATTATTGTCTCGCTGGCCGTAGCTATTGCCAGCGGCATGGAGCTGAATAAGGTCGTCGCTTCTGTCGAATCCGGGCTGGGCGGCACCCTGGGTCATATCGGCTTGATATTCGGTTTTGGCGTAATGCTGGGACGGTTATTATCCGATGCCGGCGGCGCGCAGCGTATTGCATTGACCATGCTGAACTATTTTGGTGTCAAAAGGCTGGACTGGGCGGTAGTAACTTCGGCATTTATTGTCGGTATCGCGCTATTTTTCGAAGTCGGTTTAATTCTGCTGGTACCGATTTTATTCGCCATCGCCAGGGAAGCTAAAATATCACCGATGTATATGTGCGTACCGATGCTGTCGGGTTTGTTAGTGGCGCACGGTTTTCTGCCGCCGCATCCCGGCCCTACCGTCATCGCCAGAGAATATGGCGCAGATGTTGGCGTCGTGCTGATTTATGGCATCATCGTGGGCATTCCAACCTTTATTCTCTGTGGCCCGCTGCTGAATAAAGTATGCCAACGGCTGATCCCGGAGGCATTTACCAAAGAAGGCAACATTGCTTCCCTTGGGGCAACAAAGAGCTTTACCGAAAGCGAAATGCCGGGGTTTGGGATAAGTTTTCTGACCGCCATGCTGCCGGTGATCCTGATGGCTCTGGTCACCATTATGCAAATGGTCCGGCCAAAAGACGCAGGCGACCCCGGTATGCTCTATTCCGTGTTCCTGTTTTTGGGAAACTCGACGATCGCGATGCTGATTTCGCTGCTGTTCGCCATTTGGGCGATGGGTCTCGGGAGAGGAAAAACGATCCCGGAACTGATGGACTCCTGCGGGAAAGCAATTGCAGGCATTGCCGGTCTGTTATTGATTATCGGCGGCGGCGGCGCATTCAAACAGGTGCTGATTGATTCTGGCGTCGGCCAGTATATTTCGACGCTGGTGGCAGGCACGGATATCAACCCCATTCTGATGGCCTGGGGAGTGGCGGCCTTTCTGAGGATTTGTCTGGGCTCCGCAACGGTTGCCGCCATCTCCACCGCCGGCCTGGTGATCCCTTTGCTGTCTGCACACCCAAACACAAACCTGGCCTTGATTACTCTTGCGACGGGCGCAGGCTCCTGCATTTGCTCCCATGTCAATGACGCAAGCTTCTGGATGATAAAGGATTTCTTCGGCCTGACCATCAAGGAAACCCTACTGTCCTGGACGCTAATGTCTACAATGCTATCCCTTTGCGGCCTGATCTTTATTCTGCTGGCCAGCATGGCGATTTAAGCCACGCGGCCATGCTTCACGCAGTGCCCCTTAAACTCCCCCTCACGGGCCAGGGTTTACGGGGTACGCCCCTGGCCGCGTGCATAAATCCGCGCCGGCCCGTCTTTGCGGCTTTCAGCCCCCCACGCCCTTGTAACTCTGGCGGCCTCTTTCCCGCACAAATCGTTTCCAGCATTAGCATTTTTTTAACAAAATATTCCGCTGACTATCCAGAGACTGATATGGTGTTAAAGTGACTATAACAGCCTAATGATAATGGAGTTCACCACCGTGCCTGGCCTGAAAATTACGCTATTGCAACAACCGCTGGTGTGGATGGACGGTCCCGCCAACCTGCGCCATTTCGATCGCCAGCTGGAAGGTGTCAGCGGGCGTGACCTGATTGTTTTGCCGGAAATGTTTACAACCGGTTTTGCCATGGAAGCCGCTAAACAGTCGCTGCCGCAGGAAGAGGTCATTGACTGGATGCTGGCGAAAGCGGTGCAGACCAATGCCCTTATTGCGGGTAGCGCTGCGCTACAAACCGAACGCGGCCCGGTTAACCGCTTCCTGCTGGTGGAGCCCGGCGGTAAAAGCCATTTTTATGATAAGCGGCACCTGTTCCGGATGGCCGAAGAGCATCATCATTATACGGCGGGCGACGAGCGGGTCGTTTTCGAGTGGCGCGGCTGGCGGATCCTGCCGCTGGTCTGCTACGACCTGCGCTTCCCGGTATGGTCACGCAACCATAACGACTACGATTTAGCGCTGTACGTGGCCAACTGGCCGGCGCCGCGCTCGCTGCACTGGCAGTCGCTGCTGGTAGCCCGGGCAATTGAAAACCAGGCCTACGTCGCCGGCTGCAATCGGGTCGGTACCGACGGTAATGGCCACCACTATCGGGGCGACAGCCGCATTATCAGCCCCCAGGGAGAGATTCTGGCAACGGCGGAACCTCACCAGGCCACGCGCCTCGACGCGGAGCTGTCGCTCACCGCGCTCAACGAGTATCGTGAAAAATTCCCCGCCTGGCAGGATGCCGATCCGTTTAGCCTGGATTAATTTCCCCTCCCCCATCCGTTTTATTTCGCCGACGCAATCATTACGCAACGGCGTCTAGTGGTCGGAGTCCAGCAGCGGCGCTAAAAATTGCGCCGCTTTTCTGGCGCCATTCGCGGTAATGGTATGACCGACGCCGGGTTCGAAATAAGTATCGACATCGACACCGATAGCGGCGAGTTTTTGTGCGGCGGTTTCGCTTTCGCGGATAGCGATCGTCGGATCGTTGACGCCATGGACCAGCAAAGTCGGCGTCCCGTTATTGGCTTGCCACGGCGCCGGGGAGGCCAGACGGCCGGAAAACGAGATCGCGGCGGTGAGCGGAAACGCTCCGCTGACCAGCGCATCGAGGGTCATAATGGCCCCCTGAGAGAAGCCGGCAAGCACCAGCCGATCTTCGCCAGGCGAGAGCTGATGTTGGCTGATAATCGCCTCAATGCTGGCACGAAAGGCGCGGCGCGCGCCGGCAATCCGCTCCGGCCGCGTGGCGTCGCTGATGCCGTTGAGGCTGAACCACTGGTAGCCCGGCCCCATATCAAAGCTGGCCGTGCCGTTAGGGGTCGCGATCGTCACGCCGGGAAGCTGCTGACGCCAGAAGTGGCCGAGGCCCTCTAAATCGTCGCCGCTGCTGCCGACGCCGTGTAGCAAAATAATCAGTTTTTTCATCTCTGGCTCGCTTAAAGTCCGTAACCGCTCAGATCCGGCCCTGCAGGCACAATCCCGTTTGGGTTCAGCGCCTTGATGGAGTAGTAGCCCTGCTTAATATGGTCGATATTCACCGTTTCGCGAACGCCCGGAATGGCCAGCAGAGCGCCAAGATAACGATCGAGGTTGCGGTATTCCGCCAGCCGGCGAAGATTGCATTTGAACAGGCCGTGGTACGCCGCATCGAAACGAATCAGGGTGACGAAAAGACGAATATCCGCCTCGGTCAGCGTCTCGCCGCTCAAAAAATCGCGCGTCGATAGGTGCTGTTCGAGCCAGTCCAGCATCGAGAAAACATCATTGACCGCTTCCTGATAGCTCTCCTGGGTGGTGGCGAATCCGGCGCGATACACGCCGTTATTGAGCTTCGGATAAATATCGCTATTGAGCCGGTCGATCTCTTCGCGCAGCGCCTGCGGATATAGATCGATGCGGCTGTCCGCCAGTTCGCCGAAGCCGTTGTTAAACATCCGTACGATATCGGCGGACTCGTTGTTCACGATGGTGGCGGTCTTTTTGTCCCACAGCACCGGGACCGTGGCGCGCCCGGTAAAGGTCGGGTCCGCCCGGGTATAGAGCTGATGCAGCCACTCGACGTTATTCAGCGTATCGCGGTTAGCGCCGGGATAGTCGCCAAAATGCCAGCCTTCGTTGAGCAGCCAGGGCTCAACCACAGATACGCTGACCACCGCCTCCAGCCCTTTCAGCCGGCGGGCGATTAGCGTACGCGATGCCCACGGGCAGATCAGCGCAACGTACAGGTGGTAGCGATCCGGCTCGGCCTGAAACCCGCCGCTGCCGGTGATCCCCGGCTCACCGTTCGGCGTGACCCAGTGGCGAAAGCTCGAGGTCTGGCGCAGGAAACCGCCTTTTTTATCGGTCGCCTGCACCGGGTGCCAGTCGGCGGTCCATTTTCCATCAATCAGCATAAAACCCCCGTTACGATTTCAGCGGCGTCGGTTTTAACGCGTATTTACCGTCCCCGGTGAGCGCCAGCACGATCAGGCCAACGATCCAGAAAGCGGGGAATTCCCAGCCGCCGTTCGGGTTGGTAAAGAAAAACCCGGCCGAACCGTGCACCGTGAAGATCGCGCCGAGTAAAATGGGGATCAGCACCACGGCCACGATACGCGTATAGATGCCGAGGATCAGGGCGATGGCGCCAAAGAATTCAACGGCCATCGTGATATAGGCCAGCCAGCCCGGAAGGCCAAGCGAGGCGAAGAATTTTGCGGTGCCCGCGGGGGTGAAGGCGAAGAATTTCAGGCCGAAGTGCGCCAGAAACAGGATGCCGAGCGCCAGGCGCATGACCAGAGCGGCATAGGGAGTGGTACGTTGATCAATCATGGTGAAATCCTCTTGGGTGGTTAGCATCTCTTCCTGCGCAACGATGGCGGCGGGGAAACGACCTTAAGTAAGAGGACTGTACAATATTTTGTGGGCCTGATTATCCCGTCAAAATGGGCATACTTATTTCCATAATGGAAATAATCATCAGCACCGCGCCCGTTCTTCCTCGGCAGAAAAGGCCTCGACGAGGAAATCGATCATCACCCGCGATTTGTGCGCCAGATAGCGGGCAGGCGGAAATACCGCAAACAGAGCCAGCGGCGGGGCTTCATATGGCGCCAGCAGCGAAACGACCCGCCGCTCATCCAGCGCTTTTCGGGCAATAAAGAACGGTAAACGGGCAATCCCCAATCCGGCGCAGGCGGCGGCAAGACAAACCTCGGCATTGGAGAATTTCAGCTTGCCGTACACCGGCTGCGTGTGGAGCTGCTGCTGTTCATCGAGGAAGGGCCAGTTCCAGGGATCGCGAAAGTTGGTATCGACAATCAGCGCGTGCTGGCTCAGAGCGTCCCAGCGTTGGGGCTCGCCGTTAGCGGCCAGGTAATCCGGAGACGCCACAACCACGCTACGTATCGGGCACAGGCGACGGGCGAGCAGCGTGCTATCGGTCAAATTGCCGATACGCAAGGCGAGATCGAAACCTTCATCTACCACATTCACCAGGCGGTCGGAAAAACTGACATCCAGCTCGATATCCGGATAGCGACGGGCGAAGTTGACCAGGTGGGGAGCCAGCTGAGTGGAGCCAAAGCTCACCGGCGCGGAGATGCGCAGCTGCCCGGATGGGGCGTTGGAGAGCGTGCGCACCGAGTCGTTGAGCTCATCGTAGTCAATTAACAGCTGGCGGATACGTTGATAGTAGGCCAGCCCGACGTCGGTGGGGGTGAGCGAACGAGTGCTGCGCCTTAACAGCTGTACGCCAAGGTCGCTTTCAAGGCGGGAAATCAGCTTGGAGGCCTGGCCGTGGCTGGTTCCGCAGCGCTGGGCGGCATTGGTAAAACTGCTGGTTTCCATTACCGCAACGAACATTCGATCGCAATCCAGCCGTTCCATAAAGCGTTTCCCACTCTTTTTTGAAAACGCCACCATAGCAAAATGCCCCGGATGAGCCTAGCTGTGCTCGCGGTCACAGCATTAATACGCCGGTTTTCTGGCGCAGCCCCGCAAAATAACCTTATAATTGCTGCACCTTTTTCCTGTCTTAAGTTTAAGCTGGAGATACAATGGAGCTCAGTCGCAGGCAGTTCTTTCGCATCTGCGTGGGTGGGATGGCAGGGACAACCGTAGCATCGCTTGGTTTTCTCCCTGCGTTTTCCGCTAACGCCGAGACGCGTCAATATAAACTATTAAAATCCAAAGAAACCCGTAATAACTGCACCTACTGCTCGGTGGGCTGCGGCATCCTCATGTATAGCCTTGGGGATAACGCGAAGAACGTGCGTGAAAGTATTTACCACGTTGAAGGCGATCCCGATCATCCTGTGAGCCGCGGCTCTTTGTGCCCGAAAGGCGCCGGAGTGCTGGACTATATCCATAGCGAAAACCGTCTGCGTTATCCCGAATATCGGGCGCCGGGGGCGGATAAATGGACGCGCATCAGCTGGGACGAGGCGATTAATCGTATCGCGCGGTTAATGAAAGACGACCGCGACGCCCACTTTATCGAAAAGAACGCCCAGGGCGTCACCGTTAACCGCTGGACCTCAACCAGCATGCTGTGCTCTTCGGCGGCGAGTAATGAGACCGGGATCCTTGACGGCAAATTTACCCGCGCGCTGGGGATGGTGTCGATTGACTGCCAGGCGCGTCTTTGCCATGGCCCGACGGTCTCGGCGCTGGCGCCGACCTTTGGCCGCGGGGCGATGACCAACAACTGGGTGGATATTAAAAACGCCAACGTCGTGCTGATTATGGGCGGCAATGCGGCGGAAGCGCATCCGGTTGGCTTTAAATGGGTTATCGAAGCCAAAATTAAGAATAATGCGACGGTCATCGTCGTGGATCCGCGTTTTAACCGCAGCGCGGCGGTAGCCGACCTGTACGCGCCGATCCGCGCCGGTTCCGACAGCGCCTTCCTGCTTGGCGTCATTCGCTATCTGATCGCGCACGATCGGGTGCAGCACGAGTACGTGCGCCACTACACCAATGCCAGCATGATCGTGCGTGAAGACTATGCTTTCGATGCCGGGCTGTTCAGCGGTTTTGATCCTGAACAACGCCAGTACGATAAAACCAGCTGGAACTACGAGCTGGATGAGAACGGTTTCGCCAGACGCGATGAAACCTATCGCCACCCGCGGTGCGTCTGGAACCTGATGCGGCAGCATGTCGAGCGCTACACCCCGGAAATGGTCAACCGCCTGTGCGGAACGTCGATCGACGATTTCCTGCGTATTTGCCAGCTTTTGGCCAGCACCAGCGCGGCGAATCGCACCGCCACGATCTTATATGCCCTCGGCTGGACCCACCATACGGCGGGAGCGCAAACCATCCGCGCCGCGGCGATGCTGCAGCTGCTGCTGGGCAATATCGGCATGGCCGGCGGCGGGATTAACGCGCTGCGCGGGCACTCCAATATTCAGGGCTATACCGACCTGGGGCTACTCTCCACCAATCTGCCGGGATATATGCCGCTACCATCGGAAAAACAGCCCGATTATCAAACCTATATTGCGCAAATCACCCCTGCGGCCTTAGGGGCGGATGAAGTTAACTACTGGCAAAATACGCCGAAATTTTTCGTCAGCATGATGAAAAGCTTCTGGGGCGATGCTGCAACGGCGGAAAACAACTGGGGCTATGACTGGCTGCCGAAATGGGACCGGCTATACGATGTGATGACCCAGGCCGAGCTGATGACGCAGGGAAAAATCAATGGCTATATTGTCCAGGGATTTAACCCGCTGGCGGCGTTTCCCGACAAGAACAAGTCGTCCAGAGCGCTGGCAAAACTGAAATATATGGTGGTCATCGACCCGCTGGTGACGGAGTCAGCCAACTTCTGGCAAAACCACGGGGAAATGAACGATGTCCGCCCCGCCGATATCCAGACCGAAGTGTTCCGCCTGCCGTCCTCCTGCTTTGCGGAAGAGGACGGTTCGATTGCTAACTCAGGCCGCTGGCTGCAGTGGCACTGGGCGGCAGCGGAGCCGCCGGGAGAGGCGTTGCATGACGGCAAAATTCTGGGGCGGCTGTTTACCCGTCTGCGCGAACTGTATCAGCAGGAAGGCGGCGCCAACCCGGCGCCAGTCCTCAATATGTCGTGGGATTACCACGATCCCCGCGATCCGCTGCCGGAAGAGGTGGCCCGTGAGGCCAATGGTAAAGCGCTGCGCGATATTGTTGATGACCAGGGTCAGGTGATCGTCAAAAAAGGCCAGCAGCTCAGCAGCTTTGCACAATTGAAGGATGATGGTTCCACCAGCAGCTACTGCTGGGTCTATTGCGGCTGCTGGACCGAACAGGGCAACCAGATGGCGAATCGTGATAATAGCGATCCTTACGGGCTGGGCTGTACGCCCGGCTGGGCCTGGTCATGGCCGGCTAACCGCCGCATTCTCTATAACCGCGCGTCGGCCGACCCGGCAGGCAAGCCTTGGGATCCGCAGCGCGCGCTGCTGCACTGGGACGGTAAACGCTGGGCGGGAATGGATGTCGCCGACTATAACCAGGCGGCACCGGACAGCAACGTCGGGCCGTTTATCATGAACCCGGAAGGGGTCGGCCGTTTGTTCGCCTTGAACAAAATGAACGATGGCCCCTTCCCTGAGCACTATGAGCCGATAGAGTCCCCGATTGGCACTAACCCTCTCCACCCGAAGGTGGTCTCCAGCCCGGTGGCGCGGATCTTTAACGGCGATCTGGCGAATATGGGCCATGCGGATGAGTTCCCGTACGTGGCGACCACCTATTCGATCACCGAACTGTTCCGCCACTGGACCAAACATGCGCGTCTGAACGCAATCGCGCAGCCGGAGCAGTTTATTGAAATCGGCGAGAAGCTGGCTGAAGAGAAAGGCATTTTGAGCGGTGACGTAGTCAAAATCGTCTCGAAACGCGGTTTTATCAAAGCCAAAGCGGTGGTGACGAAACGTCTGCAAACGCTGACCATCGACGGGCGTACGGTCAATACGATCGGCATTCCCTGTCACTGGGGTTTTGAGGGGGTGACCCGAAAAGGGTTCCTGGCGAACACGCTGACGCCTTCGGTGGGCGATGCGAATTCGCAGACTCCCGAATACAAGGCCTTCCTCGTGAACGTGGAAAAAGTGTAAGGGAGACGGCTTATGGCTTATCAATCGCAAGACATTATTCGTCGTTCCGCGACTAACGGTTTCACCCCCGCGCCTCAGGCGCGGGACCACCAGCAGGAGGTCGCAAAGCTTATCGACGTCACCACCTGTATCGGCTGTAAAGCCTGTCAGGTGGCCTGTTCCGAGTGGAACGATATCCGTGATGAGGTCGGTCACAACGTCGGGGTGTACGACAACCCGGCCGATCTGACCG
>OLIJ01000130.1_pt1 | contig 43901 bp, 39 predicted proteins | sample 1609731 | NCBI WGS metagenome assembly OLIJ01 (sample SAMEA4350159, study PRJEB24818) | metagenome | biome: human; feature: gut; material: faeces | place: Denmark | collected 2013-09
GCGGCAACAGCGCGGTGGTCCCACCTGACCCCATGCCGAACTCAGAAGTGAAACGCCGTAGCGCCGATGGTAGTGTGGGGTCTCCCCATGTGAGAGTAGGGAACTGCCAGGCATCAAATTAGCAGTATGGCACTGACTTTCGAGGTAGTTTGCTATTCGAAAGAGTAGCAGAACAAAAGCGAATGCTTTTGAACGTTGCGAAGCAACGGCCCGAAAAGTTATTGCCCGGTAGCAAATTAAGTGTGCTGATATGGCTCAGTTGGTAGAGCGCACCCTTGGTAAGGGTGAGGTCCCCAGTTCGACTCTGGGTATCAGCACCAGTTTTTAAGTTAGAACACAGTATTTTAAAGAATTTGCCTGGCGACGATAGCGCGGTGGTCCCACCTGACCCCATGCCGAACTCAGAAGTGAAACGCCGTAGCGCCGATGGTAGTGTGGGGTCTCCCCATGTGAGAGTAGGGAATTGCTAGGCATCAAATAAAGCAGAAGGCCCAGTCGAAAGACTGGGCCTTTTTGCTTGCCTGCTATAAACGACTGCATCTCTGTGCTCGTAGAGCGGCCTTTATAACCTGCAGTCTACTAAAAAAGGCCCGGTCTCTCGACCAGGCCCTTTCTTTATATCCGTTCTCTCATTGGGGAATGAACCCTGTCCACCGGGAAGGCAAGGGTTAACGGGTCAGCGCTACAATCCCCAGAGTTAATCCCGCTACCGCCGCCGCGCCGCCGGCAATTGCTCCAGCCGTTTCCCAGTTATCCTGAGTCGTGCCTTTCATGCAGGTATTGGTATGAACTAACCTGCCTTCAGAATCGTATACCGGCACGCAGGGAGAGTCATGTGCGCAGCCGGCGAGTAAAGTCGCCAGCAGCGTCACTAAAATAAATTTCTTCATAATATTACCTCTGAATAGTCCGTTTTTCTGCATCGGATGAGATACACGACGGAATAGCTTATTTTAGCATCGCGAATACAGAGGCCGGATAGAGGAAATCATCTCAATTTATGAGCTACGTAAATATCATGGAGATAAGCGAAGGATTGCGTAGAAAATATGCAGAATAAAATGATGAAATAAAGCCAGGGACTGCTGATTTTATAATTATTGAATATAACGGATGGCATCCAACTCATTGATTCGCAGAGCATAGGATAAAAAAAGCGCCGGGGTGGCGCCTTTGATGGGATAAGCACTCCTCGCGCCGGGTAAAGCGGCCCCTTACAGCCACGAAGAACACCTCTACGAAGAGGATTGCCGGCAGCGTAGCGGTTAACATTCCGTCCATTAGGCCGGTGTCCACCGCATTTTTCGCCCCTGGTCCTGGCCTGTGGCTAATAATTAAAAGCAGCACCCCGAGAATAAAAGCCAATGATGTCATGAGGATCGGAGGCAGGCGCATACGCGATATCTCGAGCGTCGGCTCGATAATTCTTTTACCTTCTTTACCCATAAGTTCTTTAGCAGACCCGTCGATCGGAATGGTATTTTTTGCCGATAAGCTAATCGCGGTTAATAAGCCGACCTGGAAATCAACATCATTATTTAGCCCGAGAAACGATGCTGCCGGCAACGCTCCAGGAATCCCTAAGAATGACCAAGGTTACAGAGAGCGGGAGATACCCTCTTTCATAGCGCGCAGGCGCCTGGCTTCCGGAGAGCCGTTCCTGAGACGACATTCCAGTCCAGTCATAGCCAGTTCCGTTCGGCAGCCTGCCTCCATCAGGAGCATTGTATCCCCGGTACTTTTTACCCGGCGCGATGTGACGAACGAAAAGAATGGCGCCATTTCACCGCTGGCGCTGCGCGCATACATATTGTTGATATTATCCGGCAGCGTACGGAAATACGCGCCAGCTGCTCCGGATGCAGCCGGGCAGCTGATTACGCGCCTGGGTTAGCGCGCTGTGGCCGAGGTTACCCTGATCGATAAGGTCAAAGTCAAAACCCGCTGCGCTACCGAGTTCGACAATGGCCGGCAGATTGAACGGTAAGACCATAGCGTCCTTCTTGCTGAAGGCGCCGGTAGGCACGTTGGATAATCGCCTTAACGCCGTTCTCTGCGTCGCTGCGTTCCTGCCACGGCCTGAGGTTGCGTAAGGCCATGAGCACCATCGCAGTACCAACGAGGGCTGTCGTGGAAGGCTCTCTTCAACCATCACGCGCTCGACGTTTTCACCGCTACTGTCGATGCTCTGCGTACCGAATCGTCGGACGGCGAGTTAACTCAGATGAGAAGTCAGCTGTCTGCTGCAGGGAGGGAGTAAACGCGAGGCAGTAAAAAGGCGCTTCCCCATGCCGAAGAGCGCCTTTTATTCAAGCAATTAACTGACTAGTATCAGTTCATGCCGTATTTTTTCAATTTTTTACGCAGTGTACCGCGGTTGATGCCCATCATCAGGGCAGCACGGGTCTGGTTACCGCGGGTGTATTGCATCACCATGTCCAACAGGGGCTGTTCTACTTCAGCCAGTACCAGCTCATACAGGTCACTAACGTCTTGACCGTTCAGTTGAGCAAAATAGTTCTTCAGTGCCTGTTTAACCGAGTCACGCAGGGGTTTTTGAGTTACCTGATCCTGAGAGTTAACGGTAGAAACGGTCAGTACGTCAGAATTTACGCGTTGTTCGAACATAGTTCTGTCAGCTCTTTATTTCTGTTTACGCAAAATTTTCGAAGTATGCCTCCAACGCCTCCAGCTGATCGCTGGCATCCTCTATGGCGTTGAATGTGCGCCGAAACTGGTCATTTGGAGCGTGCTCCTGGAGATACCAGGAAACGTGTTTACGCGCAATTCGGTACCCTTTTGCCTGACCGTAAAAGTCATGCAATTCCCGAACGTGAGCGCAAAGCAAGCGCTTAACCTCTGCCAACGGCAGGGGGGGCAGCAGCTCTCCAGTGTCCAGATAATGCTGGATTTCCCGAAAGATCCAGGGTCTTCCCTGAGCCGCGCGGCCTATCATAAGGGCATCAGCCCCCGTATAGTCGAGCACAGCTCTGGCTTTAAGCGGGTCAGTAATGTCACCATTCGCGATAATCGGAATGGAAACTTTCTGCTTAACTGCCCGAATACTGTCGTATTCAGCGTCTCCGTTAAACAAACAGGCGCGGGTGCGTCCGTGAATAGTCAGAGCCTGAATGCCACACTCTTCAGCCAGTTGGGCAATTTCTACACAGTTACGGTGTTCCGGCTCCCAACCGGTGCGAATCTTGAGCGTCACGGGAACGTCCACTGCCTTGACGACCGCCGTCAGGATTAACTTCACCTGCTCGGGATGCTGCAAGAGGGCTGAACCTGCGAGCTTGCGATTCACCTTTTTCGCCGGGCACCCCATATTAATATCAATAATTTGGGCGCCGCTTTCCACGTTAATACGGGCGGCTGCGGCCATCTCTTCCGGTACGCTACCGGCGATTTGCACGGTACGAATACCGGGCTCATCAACGTGCACCATCCGTAAACGGGACTTGTCGCTCTCCCAAACCTGCGGGTTGGAGGACATCATCTCGGAAACGGTTAAACCTGCTCCCATCTCATAGCACAGCGTCCTGAATGGTCTGTCAGTAATGCCAGCCATAGGTGCTGCGATCAGGCGATTTCTAAGCTGGTAGTGTCCGATGCGCATGAGTTAAGAAATGACCATACTGTGACTGCAAGGCGGCGTATATTACGCATTTTTTGCACGAGATGAAAGGCCAAACTTTGAGCAATCCCCTGTCACAGATCAATGAATCCAGGGGTAACGAAAATGCCATGAATAAATTACTATATTAATCATTGTGTTAATGACGAGTGGGTAATTTGTGTCCATTTATAAAATCGTAAAACTTCTCTATTTTTCTTAGAAAAAGGGGGGCATTAACGGCATAAAACGCTGTTTTTGTAGCCAAAAAAGCGCTTCGTAGTGCGATCTGGCTCCCATTTCTTGACGTCATTTGGCGGTTACTGGAAACAAAAATGCGGCCCGCAGGCCGCATTGGCGCTTACTTCCGCTGGCCGGTAATGCGGCACCACTCTTCTTTTTCTACCACCGGGTCGAGATTAAAACGATCGGCGTAGGCTTCGCAGACGCCGTCAGCCTGGCTGGCAAGGATGCCGGAGAGGCCCAGCAGGCCGCCTGCAACGGGCAGCACGCTGATTAACGGCGCCAGCTCGCGTAACGGGCCGGCCAGAATGTTGGCGACCACGACGTCGGCGCTGAGAGCTTCTGGCTGATCCTGGGGTAAATAGAGTTCCAGACGCTCTGAGACGCCATTGCGTTCGGCGTTATCGCGGCTGGCCTGAATCGCCTGCGGGTCGATATCGATACCGATAGCCTTCGCCGCACCGAGCTTCAGGGCGGCAATCGCCAGGATCCCGGAACCACAGCCGAAATCAATAATCGTTTTACCCGCCAGATCCAGCCCATCCAGCCACTGCAGGCACAGGGAGGTCGTCGGGTGCGTACCGGTACCGAAGGCGAGGCCCGGATCGAGCATCACGTTAACCGCGTTGGCATCCGGTACTTCACGCCAGCTTGGGCAAATCCACAGCCGCTCGCCGAAGCGCATCGGGTGGAAGTTATCCATCCATTCGCGCTCCCAGTCTTTGTCTTCCAGCTGCTCGATTTTATGCGCGAAGCCGACGCCCAGAAGAGGATGCTGCTCAAGGATGGCAACGACTTCGTCCATATCGCTCTCTGCGTCGAACAGGCCGATAACGTCGGTGTCTCCCCACAGGCGGGTTTCCCCCGGCAGCGGTTCGAATACCGGCGTATCGTGGGTATCCTGGAAGGTGATAGAGACGGCACCGGCCTCCATCAGCGCATCGCTTAAATCTTCAGCGTGTGCGCCGGTCGTGTTCAGTTTCAGTTGGATCCATGGCATGGCAAAACTCTTTATTTATCAGTAGTCATAATAGGGGCTGGAGGGACGGGCTGACCGAAACGGTTGCCAATCACAAAAGCCAGCAAGCTTAACAGCAGCGAGGGCACAATCGGATGAAAGCCCAGGTACTGGATATTGAATGTCGCCAGCACGGCGTAGAGCACGCCGCCAACGATCATCGCGCTCAGGGCACCGGTCGCGTTAGCGCGCTCCCAGTACAGGCCCATAACCAGCGGCCATAAGAACACCGCTTCCAGGCCGCCGAAGGCCAGCAGGTTGAGCCAGATGATCATTTCAGGCGGCCGCCAGGCTGCCAGCATCATCAGGATCCCGATAACCAGGGTGGTGGCGGTGGAGATCCTTTTCAGCTTTTGCTCATTATGCCTTTTGGCAGGGCGAGCGCTGAGCCAAAGATCTTTAACGATCGTAGCCGATGCCTGCAATAAATGGGCGTTAACGTTCGACATGATCGCCGCCATTGGCGCCGCTAAAAACAGGCCTGCGGCCCACGGCGGCAGTACCTGGACCATCAGGGTTGGGATCACCCGATCGGGAACGGTGAGATGCGGCAGCACCGCGCGGCCCAGAGCGCCCGCGAGGTGCATACCAAACATCAGCAGAGCGATGACCACGGTACCGATGATGATCCCGCGGTGAACGGCTTTGCTGTCTTTATAGGAAATGCAGCGTACGGCGGTATGCGGCAGGCCGATCACGCCGAAGCAGACCAGCACCCAAAATGAGGTCATAAAGGTCGGGGTAAGGATGCCGTCGACGCCGTGCGGCGATACCAGCTGCGGATCGATCTTTTGTAAGGTATCAACGGCGTGATGCAGACCGCCCGCAGCGTGAACAACCCCAACCAGCAGCACGATAGTGCCAATCAGCATCACCAGGCCCTGCATGGTGTCATTGAGCACGCTGGCGCGAAAGCCGCCGAACGCGGTGTACAGGGCAATAGTGATGCCGAAGATCAGCAGGCCGTGTTCATATTTAATCCCAGCCGCGGTCTCCAGCAGGCGCGCGCCGCCGATAAACTGCACGGCGATCGCTCCGACGAAGGCAACCAGCAGGCTTATGCTGGCGATCCAGACGACGGCGCGGCTTTGGTAGCGAGCCTGCAGCATGTCGTTGAGGGTGATGGCGTTGTAGCGTCTCGCCAGAATGGCGAACTTCTTGCCGAGGATCCCCAGCGAAAGCCAGATCGTCGGCACCTGGATCATCGCCAGCAGCACCCAGCCGAGCCCGTACTTGTAGGCGGCCCCAGGCCCGCCGATAAATGAACTGGCGCTGATATAGGTTGCGGTGAGGGTCATGGCCAGCACGAAGCCGCCCATAGAACGGCTGCCGAGGAAATATTCGCTGAGAAAACTGCCGCTGCTGCGTTTGCGCATGGCGTAAAGCGACAGGCCGAAGACCACGAACAGATAGGCAATCAGGATAACGATGATTTCAAGCTGCATCGCTATCCTCCAGCGGGATGTCGCGGAATACAAAACGCACCATCGCCCAGCACAGCAGGATAAATACCAGCGGCACCAGCAGGCAGGCCATTTCGAACCAGTGCGGCAGCCCGGTGATGCCGATTGCGCTGTCCGGGAGATAGGCCGCAGCCAGCCAGGCGGCAAGATAGAGAAGGGTCAGCCACAGCGCCCAGCGCGCTTCTTTGTGGGCCTGAACAAAACGATTGTCCATTTTTTAGTCCCAGGAGGATGAAGAAAGCGGGGATTGTACCGCATGGCAAAGATGAGGGGAGAGAAAAAGAAAAAAGGCCGGATTATCCGGCCTTTTGCTGCGATACAGGATTATTTTTCCTGCATACCGAGCTTTTTCTCCAGATAGTGGATATTGGTACCACCATGCTGGAAGTGCTCGTCGTTCATGATGCGAATCTGCAGATCGACGTTAGTTTTGATGCCGTCGATGATCAGCTCCTGCAGCGCATTTTTCATGCGTGAAATCGCCACATCACGGTTTTCGCCGTAGCAGATAAGCTTGCCGATCATTGAGTCATAGTACGGCGGCACGGTATAGCCGGCGTAGATATGAGACTCCCAGCGAACGCCGAAGCCGCCCGGCGCGTGGAAGCGGGTAATTTTACCCGGGCTCGGCAGGAAGGTATTCGGGTCTTCGGCGTTAATACGGCATTCAACCGCATGGCCACGGACCTGAACTTCTTCCTGCTTGATAGACAGCGGTTGGCCTGCGGCAATGCGCAGCTGCTCTTTAATCAGATCCACGCCGGTGATCATTTCTGTTACCGGGTGTTCAACCTGAATACGGGTGTTCATTTCGATGAAGTAGAACTCGCCGTTTTCGAACAGGAACTCGAAGGTACCCGCCCCGCGATAGCCGATATCAACGCAGGCCTTGGAGCAGCGCTCGCCGATGTAGCGACGCAGTTCCGGAGTAATGCCCGGCGCCGGCGCTTCTTCGACAACTTTCTGGTGACGGCGCTGCATGGAGCAGTCGCGCTCGGCCAGATAGATAGCGTTACCCTGGCCGTCAGCCAGTACCTGGATCTCGATATGACGAGGATTTTCCAGGTATTTTTCCATATACACCATGTCGTTGCTGAAAGCGGCTTTTGCTTCAGCTTTGGTCATGGAGATGGACTGCGCCAGCTCGGCGTCGCTGCGCACAACGCGCATGCCGCGGCCGCCGCCGCCGCCGGAGGCTTTGATGATAACCGGGTAGCCGATGCGTTTCGCATGGGCGCGGTTAGCGTCCATGTCGTCGCCCAGCGGGCCATCGGAGCCAGGAACGGTCGGCACGCCGGCTTTCTTCATGGCGGTAATCGCCGACACTTTGTCGCCCATCAGACGAATAGTGTCGGCCTTCGGGCCGATAAAGATAAAGCCGGAACGTTCAACCTGCTCAGCAAAGTTGGCGTTTTCGGAGAGGAAGCCGTAGCCCGGGTGAATAGCTACCGCGCCGGTGATTTCAGCCGCGCTGATGATCGCCGGAATATTCAGGTAGCTTTTAATGGACGGAGCCGGGCCGATACAGACCGTCTCATCCGCTAACAATACGTGCTTTAAATCGCGATCCGCAGTGGAGTGCACAGCAACGGTCTTGATGCCCAGTTCTTTACAGGCACGCAGGATACGCAGTGCAATCTCGCCACGGTTGGCGATAACAATTTTATCCAGCATGTTCGCCTCGTTACTCGATGACTACCAGCGGCTCGTCAAATTCTACCGGTTGGCCGCTTTCGATCAGAATGGCTTTCACCACGCCGGCTTTGTCGGCTTCGATCTGGTTCATCATTTTCATTGCTTCGACGATGCACAGAGTGTCGCCCACGTTGACTTTCTGGCCGATTTCCACAAACGCTTTAGCGTCCGGGCTCGGGGTGCGGTAGAAAGTACCGACCATCGGGGAACGTACGATGTGACCACTGATTTCCGCTTTCGCCGGAGCTTCTGCCTGCGCGGCTGCCGGTGCTGCGGCAACAGGTGCCTGTGCCTGCATCATCGGAGCGGCATAAGCCTGCTGCATCACTGGATAGCCGGTGTTCGGAGCTGAGCGGCTGATGCGCACAGACTCTTCACCTTCAGAAATTTCCAGTTCGTTGATGCCAGACTCTTCGACCAGCTCGATCAGTTTTTTAATCTTACGAATATCCATGAGTGGGTTCCGTACTCTTTGTTTAGTGTGATTGTGACAGGCGTTTTACCGCCGTCTGTAAAGCGTATGAATAACCGTCCGCCCCGAATCCACAGATAACGCCTGCGGCGATATCCGACAGATAAGAGTGATGACGGAATGGTTCGCGGGCATGTACGTTGCTCAGGTGGATCTCGATAAACGGGATGCTCACCGCAAGTAGCGCGTCGCGGATTGCCACGCTGGTGTGCGTAAACGCGGCCGGATTAATCAGGATATAGTCTACAGCGTCTTTAGCCTGATGAATTCGGTCGATTAACGCGTACTCCGCGTTTGATTGCAGGTGATCCAGCGCCACGTTCAGAGCCGCAGCTTCTGATTCCAGACGGTTAACAATCTCAGAAAGCTTAAGGGTGCCATACTTCTCAGGCTCGCGTGTACCAAGCATGTTAAGGTTGGGTCCGTTCAAAAGCAAAATGCGAAACTTGTCAGCCATTGTGCGGCTATCTCCTGCCATTCTCGGGTAAAAAACAAAATATACCTTCGAAACGCGCTTGTCACCTTTTCAGGGTGTTAAAACCCCTCCAGGAAAACCAAAGTCGCACATTATAACGATTTCGTAGCATTTGGCAGCTAAATACTGGTCTTATCAGGGAAGATTATCAACCGCTATCGTTAAAAGAGTCGCGGTTGATAAAAGATCTGCGGGAAACTGCACATATCCGGGGATTAGCGCCACCACTGGCGGAACTTCTTGTAACGCCATGCCAAAAGCACAACCGCCAGTCCGGCATATATCAACGGCTGTGGGGATAATATCTTCACGGACCATAGATAGTGGATGGGCGCAAGGATCGCCACCAGATAGACGAAGTTATGCAACGTTTGCCAGCGTCGGCCTAATTTTCGCTGCAGCGCCTGAGCTGACGTTACCGCCAGCGCCAGCAGGGTAAGCCAGCTGATAAACCCCAGCGTCAGATATGGCCGGCTAACCAGCTCAGAACCCAGCAGCGCCAGATTGTTAATCCCTAGCTCCAGCAGCGTGTAGCTGGTCAGGTGCAGCGTCGCCCAGGCAAAACACCATAATCCCAACAGGCGACGGGTACGAATCAGCAGCGGCTGTTTAGCGTAGCGCGCCAGCGGTGAGACAAGCAAGGTTGCCAGCAGAAATTTAAGAGCCATCCTACCGGTAAAGTGTTGGATATCCTTTGCCGGATCGGCGCTGAAATATCCCTGCTGTGCAGCCCAGAATAGCCAGATAAAGGGGAGAAGCCCGGCCAGATGAAGGATGACCTTCAGCCAGGTAATCTGTTTTATGCTCAGACGCACTAGTAGTTCTCCCGCAAATTCAGGCCCCGGTAGAGCGATGCCACCTCATCAGCATAGCCGTTGAACAGCAGCGTCGGCTGGCGCTTAACGTCCAGCACGCCTCCTGAACCGATAAAACGTTCCGTTGCCTGCGACCAGCGCGGATGATCGACGTGCGGATTGACGTTGGCGTAAAAGCCATACTCATTCGGCCCCGCCAGATTCCAGGTGGTCGGCGGCCGCTCGCGGGTGAGTTCGATACTGACAATCGACTTAATCCCTTTAAAACCATATTTCCACGGGACCGTCAGCCGCACCGGCGCGCCGTTTTGCGGCGGTAGCGCCTTGCCGTAAACGCCGACGCTTAGCAGGGTGAGGGGATGCATCGCCTCATCCAGACGCAGGCCTTCTACATAAGGATAGGCCAGGCCGCCGCCGATAAAGCGATCCTTCTGCCCCGGCATCTGGTCAGGAGCATAGATGGTTTTAAACGCCACGTAGCGGGCGCTGCTGGTGGGCTCAACCAGTGCCAGCAGCTTATGCAGCGGGAAGCCCACCCACGGCACCACCATCGACCAGGCTTCGACACAGCGCATCCGGTAAATGCGCTCTTCGAGCGGAAAACGGGTGGTCAGATCGTGATGATCGAGCGTCAGCGGTTTGGCAACTTCTCCGCCGATGGTCAGCGTCCACGGATCGGTTCGCAGGCTGCCCGCGTTGGCCGCCGGATCGGCTTTATCCAGACCAAATTCATAGAAGTTGTTGTAGCCGGATACCTTATCCTCCGGCGTGAGCGTCAGCGCGTTTTGCCATTCGGCGGGTTTGTTGAACGTCAGCGCTTTGCCCGCCGGCGCGGGAGGGCGGTCGTGACCTTTGAACCAATCGAGAAGATCGGCTTTTGCCGTGGGGGAAAGAGAAAGGGCCGTAGCGGTAATCCCCAGGGTTTTCAGAACCTGACGACGCTGCAGCATAAACACGGATTCTGCCGTGACGTCGGCTTCCGTTAGCTTTTTGTGTTTCATGACATCCTCCGGCATGCTTTTTCCTAAGCATGACGGAGGCGGAGAGTTATCGCGAATATGTCACGAAAAATTGCATATTAGGCGATTTTCACCAGCGTCCGGCCCTGGGTTTGGTTAGCCATAATCTTATCGGCAAAGGCCGGCGCTTCGGCGAGCGTAATTTCCGTGGCGCTTTTCGTATAGAAGGATTCAGGCAGATCGCGAACCAGCCGCTGCCAGGCTTCAGCCCGCCGAGCGGGCGGGGTCATTACCGAATCAACGCCCTGCAGACGGACGTTACGTAGAATAAACGGCATCACCGTCGTCGGCAGAGCAAAGCCGCCGGCCAGGCCGCAGGCGGCCACGCAGCCGCCGTAGTTCATCTGCGCCAGCACTTTCGCCAGCACCTTATCGCCGACGGTATCGACCGCGCCGGCCCACAGCTGTTTCTCCAGCGGACGGGTTTCGGCAAACTCCTCGCGCCCAACGATACGCTGCGCCCCCAAAGCTTTCAGGTAGTCATGGGTGCTTTCGCGACCAGAAACGGCGACAACCTGGTAACCCAGGTGATGCAGCAGGGCGACCGCGGTGCTGCCGACGCCGCCGCTGGCGCCGGTGACGACAACCTCGCCGTCCTGTGGACGAATGCCGGCATCTTCCAGCGCCATGACGCACAGCATGGCGGTGAAACCGGCGGTGCCGATAGCCATCGCTTTTCGGCTGTCCAGCCCTTCAGGCATCGCAACCAGCCAGTCGCCTTTCACGCGCGCCTGCTCGGCCAGGCCGCCCCAATGATTTTCGCCAACGCCCCAGCCGGTGAGAAGCACCTGCTGGCCTGCGTGGAAACGCGGATCTTCGCTGGTATGGACGATACCGGCAAAATCGATGCCAGGAATCATCGGAAAGTTGCGGATGATTTTTCCGCTGCCGGTGATAGCCAGCGCATCTTTATAGTTGAGGCTGGACCACTGGATATCGACGGTGACATCGCCCTGCGGTAGCCGGCTGGCGTCGATGGTTTGCACCGAAGAGATTGTTTTGCCATCCTGCTGTTCTAATATTAAAGCCTGCATATGCGGGTCCTTCTTATTGGTACAAAGATTGGAAAAATTTTTCTGCAGACTATACTCGCTATCGGCATTATTACGCCGATACAGCGCAATAAATTGCCAGATACGTCAGCTTTGATAGTATGCCTCGCACTTTAGAAAGTTAGTGCTTACTTTGGGAAAAGCGCCAGTACCGGAGCCCGAATATCTATCGGGTAGTCATTCACACGCGGAGTTAACACAGGGATGCGATTAACGACGAAATTCTCAGCATTTTTCACGCTGCTAACCAGCCTGACTATCTTTGTCACGCTTATCGGCGCGTCGCTGAGTTTTTATAACGGTATTCAGCAAAAAATGGAGAACCGCGTCCAGGCCGTGGCGACCGTGCTGGATAACCGCCTGATCTCTTCATCCTTTGCCCGGCTCGAACCGCAGATGGATGAGCTGATGACGCCGGTAGATGTTGTGCAGGTTGATTTTCTGCTTAACGGCAAATCGGTGTACAGCCACTCGCGTAGCGACAGCTACCGTCCGCTGGGCAGCAATAACCAGTTTCGGGAAATCACGGTCCCGTCGCTAAAACACCCCGGCATGACGCTTCATCTGGTCTATCTGGACCCAATGGTCAACTACTTCCGCTCGCTGCACATAACCGCACCGCTTTCCGTTGCCATTGGCTTTATGGTGCTGATGATCTTTTTTTCCGTTCGCTGGATCCGCCGTCAGCTGTCAGGGCAGGAGCTGCTGGAGCTGCGGGCGACAAGGATCCTTAACGGCGAGCGCGGGCCTCAGGTGCGGGGATCGGTGCACGAGTGGCCGGTGAGCACCAGCAGCGCGCTGGATATGCTGCTATCAGAACTGCAGTTTGCCAGCGATCAGCGAAGCCGTATGGATACGCTTATTCGCTCCTATGCCGCTCAGGACACCAAAACCGGGCTCAATAACCGTCTGTTTTTCGATAACCAGCTCGCCACGCTGCTGGAAGATCAGGAAAAAGTCGGCTCATACGGCATTGTGATGATGATCCGCCTGCCGGAGTTCGATTTGCTGCGCGATAACTGGGGCCGCGCCGCAGCGGAGGAGCATTACTTCACGCTTATCAACCTGCTTTCTACTTTTATTATGCGTTATCCCGGGGCGCTGCTGGCGCGCTATCACCGCAGCGATTTTGCCGTCCTGCTGCCGCACCGCACCCTGAAGGAGGCGGACAGCATCGCCGGGCTGCTGCTGAAGGCTATGGACGCGCTGCCGCCCACGCGCATCCTTGACCGCGATGACATGATGCATATCGGTATTTGCGCCTTCCGCAGCGGGCAGACGACGGCTCAGGTGATGGAGCGCGCGGAAGCCGCAACGCGCAACGCGGTCCTGCAGGGGAGCAATAGCTGGGCGGTTTATGACGATTCGCTGCCGGAGAAAGGGCGCGGCAACGTGCGCTGGCGTACCCTGATTGAACAGATGCTAAGCCGCGGCGGGCCGCGGTTATATCAGAAACCGGCGGTGAATCGCGACGGTCGCGTCCATCACCGTGAGCTGATGTCCCGCCTGTACGACGGCACGGAAGAGGTGATTGCGGCGGAATATATGCCGATGGTGCAGCAGTTTGGCCTGGCGGAAGAGTATGACCGCCTGCAGATCACGCGGCTGCTGCCGTTTTTAGGCTTCTGGCCGGACGAAAACCTCGCTTTACAGGTGACGGTGGAATCGCTGATCCGTCCTCGATTCCAGCGCTGGCTGCGCGATACTTTGATGCAATGTGAAAAATCGCAACGTCAGCGCATTATTTTTGAACTTGCAGAGGCAGATGTTTGTCAATATATCGGCCGCCTGCAGCCGGTTATGCGGCTGGTTAACGCTTTAGGTATACGAGTCGCCGTTGTTCAGGCCGGATTGACGCTGGTTGGAACCAGCTGGATCAAGCAGTTGGACGTCGAAGTTATCAAGCTACACCCGGGACTGTCGCGTAATATTGAAAAACGCAGTGAGAACCAGTTGCTGGTTCAGAGTCTGGTAGAGGCCTGCAAGGGTATGCCGGTCCAGGTTTTTGCAACCGGAGTACGCAGTCGTAGCGAGTGGCAGGTCCTGTCTCAATGCGGTGTTACCGGTGGCCAGGGGGAATTTTTTGCCGCCTCACAGCCACTTGACACAAATGTGAAAAAATATTCGCAAAGATACTCGGTTTGATCTGCCGTTTGGCGTTATTTCACGTAGAATAACGCGCGCCATAGTGAAGGGGGTGTGCTTGTCTACCTGCCGGATTATCGCAATGTAAATGCCAGTAAATGACCTTTGACAGGTTGCAAATTGAAGCGTGGAGCGCTGCTGAAGATTTCAGCACCGAACGGAGGCGGAAAATTTGTAACGAAGGAAATGAACTGCACTAATTTTCACCGTAGCAGATGATTCTTGCGCCTTGTCGCTGCTGCGTGTGGTTGGTAAAGTAAGCGGATTTTGTTTTCCGCCCCAGCTTTCAGGATTATCCCTTAGTATGTTAAAAAAATTTCGTGGCATGTTTTCCAATGACCTGTCCATTGACCTGGGTACCGCGAATACCCTTATCTATGTAAAAGGACAAGGCATCGTATTGAATGAGCCTTCCGTTGTGGCCATTCGTCAGGATCGTGCTGGATCGCCGAAAAGCGTCGCCGCTGTCGGTCATGAAGCGAAGCAGATGCTCGGGCGTACACCGGGCAACATCGCGGCGATTCGCCCGATGAAAGACGGTGTTATCGCCGACTTCTTTGTTACCGAAAAAATGCTGCAACACTTCATCAAACAGGTGCATAGCAACAGCTTCATGCGTCCGAGCCCGCGCGTTCTGGTATGTGTGCCGGTCGGGGCGACCCAGGTTGAACGCCGTGCAATCCGCGAATCCGCTCAGGGCGCTGGCGCCCGTGAAGTCTTCCTGATCGAAGAGCCGATGGCGGCTGCGATCGGCGCAGGCCTGCCGGTTTCTGAAGCAACCGGGTCGATGGTTGTGGATATTGGTGGCGGTACCACGGAAGTGGCGGTTATCTCCCTGAACGGCGTGGTTTACTCCTCTTCCGTACGTATCGGCGGTGACCGTTTCGATGAAGCCGTGATTAATTATGTGCGTCGTAACTACGGCTCCCTGATCGGTGAAGCGACCGCAGAACGTATCAAGCATGAAATCGGCTCCGCTTATCCGGGCGATGAAGTGCGTGAAATCGAAGTGCGCGGTCGTAACCTGGCTGAAGGCGTTCCACGCGGCTTCACCCTGAACTCGAATGAAATTCTCGAAGCGCTGCAGGAACCGCTGACCGGCATCGTTAGCGCGGTGATGGTGGCTCTTGAGCAGTGCCCGCCAGAGCTGGCTTCTGATATCTCCGAGCGCGGTATGGTCCTGACCGGCGGCGGCGCGCTGCTGCGTAACCTCGACCGCCTGCTGATGGAAGAGACAGGGATCCCTGTCGTAGTTGCAGAAGATCCACTGACTTGCGTCGCGCGTGGCGGCGGTAAAGCGCTGGAAATGATCGATATGCACGGCGGCGACTTGTTTAGCGAAGAGTAGTCAGCCGAAGGTCTGGGGCGGCTCAAGGGCTGCCCCCGGTCTTAACTGACACGAGAATACGCATAGCCTATGAAGCCAATTTTTAGCCGTGGCCCGTCGCTACAGATTCGCCTTATTCTGGCGGTTTTGGTGGCGCTTGGCGTGATTATCGCCGACAGCCGCCTGGGTACGTTCAGCCAAATTCGAACGTACATGGATACAGCCGTCAGTCCTTTCTACTTTATTTCTAATGGTCCTCGGGAATTGCTGGATAGCGTATCGCAAACGCTGGCCACCCGCGATCAGCTCGAACTGGAAAACCGCGCGCTGCGTCAGGAACTGTTGCTGAAGAACAGCGACCTGCTGATGCTGGGCCAGTACAAGCAGGAGAACGCGCGTCTGCGTGAACTGCTGGGCTCCCCGCTGCGCCAGGATGAGCAAAAGATGGTGACCCAGGTCATCTCAACGGTTAACGATCCTTACAGCGATCAGGTGGTTATCGATAAAGGCAGCATCAGCGGCGTTTATGAAGGCCAGCCGGTTATCAGCGATAAGGGCGTTGTCGGCCAGGTTGTTGCCGTCGCGAAAATGACCAGCCGCGTGCTGCTTATCTGTGACGCCACCCATGCGCTGCCGATTCAGGTGCTGCGTAACGATATCCGCGTGATTGCCGCCGGTAATGGTTGTACGGACGATCTGCAGCTGGAGCATCTGCCGGCGAATACCGATATTCGCGTCGGCGACGTGCTGGTGACCTCAGGTCTTGGCGGCCGTTTCCCGGAAGGGTATCCGGTGGGCGTGGTCTCTTCCGTCAAGCTGGATACGCAGCGGGCGTATACCGTTATTCAGGCTCGCCCGACCGCAGGCCTGCAGCGTTTGCGCTATCTGCTGCTGCTGTGGGGGGCCGATCGTAACGGCTCCAACCCGATGACCCCGGAAGAGGTTCATCGGGTAGCGAATGAACGTCTGATGCAGATGATGCCGCAGGTTCTGCCTGCGCCGGATTCCGTCGGGCCACAAATGCCGGCTCCAGCTACCGGCCTGACGCCACCCGCGAAACCTCTGCCTGCAGGGGGGCAATAGTGGCAAGCTACCGTAGCCAGGGACGCTGGGTTATCTGGCTCTCGTTTCTTATTGCACTATTGCTACAGATCATGCCCTGGCCGGCGGACATCAGCGTCTTCCGGCCAAACTGGGTATTACTTATCCTGCTGTACTGGATCCTCGCGTTACCGCATCGGGTGAACGTCGGCACGGGCTTCGTGATGGGCGCTATCCTCGATCTCATCAGCGGCTCGACGCTGGGCGTTCGCGCGCTATCGTTAAGTATCATTGCCTATCTGGTCGCTCTGAAATATCAGCTGTTCCGTAATCTGGCGCTCTGGCAGCAGGCGCTGGTGGTGATGATGCTCTCCCTCGCGGTGGACATCGTTGTTTTCTGGGCAGAGTTTTTAGTGATCAACGTCTCTTTCCGTCCGGAAGTGTTCTGGAGTAGTGTAGTAAACGGTGTGCTCTGGCCATGGCTATTCCTGCTGATGCGTAAAGTTCGTCAGCAATTTGCGGTGCAATAAGGTTGATATGACAACTCTGTATCTTGCTTCAGGTTCTCCACGTCGACAGGAGCTGTTGACTCAGATGGGGCTCTCTTTTGAGCGCGTGGTTCCTGGTATTGAGGAGCGACGCCAGCCGCAGGAGAGCGCTCAGCATTACGTGACTCGCCTGGCGCGGGAAAAAGCGCAGGCAGGCGTTGCGCTGGCATCACGCGACCTGCCGGTGCTGGGGGCGGACACCATTGTCATCCTTAACGGCGAAGTGCTGGAAAAACCGCGGGATGCCGGGCACGCCGCAGAGATGCTGCGGATGCTTTCCGGAAAAACGCATCAGGTTATGACGGCGGTTGCCCTGGCGGATAAGCAGCAGGCGCTGGACTGTCTGGTGATAACGGAGGTGACCTTCCGTCTGCTGAGCGAGCAGGATATCGCCGGCTACGTCGCCAGCGGCGAACCTTTAGATAAAGCAGGTGCATACGGTATTCAAGGGCTGGGTGGCTGTTTTGTCAGGAAGATTAATGGCAGCTATCACGCCGTAGTCGGCTTACCGCTGGTAGAAACGTATGAGTTGCTGAGTAACTTTAACTCACTGCGTGAAGAAAAGGGATAAAGATGACGGCTGAATTATTAGTTAACGTAACGCCATCGGAAACGCGCGTCGCGTACATTGATGGCGGTATTCTGCAGGAAATTCATATTGAGCGCGAAGCGCGGCGTGGGATCGTAGGCAATATCTACAAAGGTCGTGTCAGTCGGGTGCTGCCGGGGATGCAGGCGGCTTTTGTAGATATTGGTCTGGACAAGGCCGCATTTCTGCACGCTTCGGACATTATGCCGCATACCGAGTGCGTCGCCGGGGAAGAGCAAAAGCAGTTCACCGTGCGCGATATTTCCGAGCTGGTGCGTCAGGGCCAGGACCTGATGGTACAGGTGGTGAAAGATCCCCTTGGCACGAAGGGCGCCCGTCTGACGACCGATATCACCATCCCTTCCCGCTATCTGGTGTTTATGCCAGGGGCCTCGCACGTTGGGGTTTCCCAGCGTATAGAGAGCGAAGCGGAGCGCGAGCGGCTGAAGAAAGTTGTCGCCGACTACTGCGATGAGCAGGGCGGATTTATCATCCGTACGGCGGCTGAAGGCGTACACGAGCAGGAAATGGCCGCCGATGCCGCCTACCTCAAGCGCGTCTGGACGAAGGTGATGGAGCGTAAGAAACGCCAGCAGACCCGCTATCAGATGTACGGCGAACTGGCGCTGGCTCAGCGCGTGCTGCGTGATTTTGCCGATGCCCATCTTGACCGCATTCGCGTCGACTCTCGCCTGACCTACGAATCGCTGCTGGAGTTCACCGCCGAATATATGCCGGAGATGACCAGCAAGCTCGAGCATTACAGCGGCCGCCAGCCGATCTTCGATCTCTTTGACGTGGAGAACGAAATTCAGCGCGCGCTGGAGCGTAAAGTGGAGCTGAAGTCCGGCGGCTATCTGGTTATCGATCAGACCGAAGCGATGACCACCGTCGATATCAACACCGGGGCCTTCGTCGGCCACCGCAACCTTGACGATACTATCTTCAATACCAACATTGAGGCGACCCAGGCGATTGCCCGCCAGCTGCGGCTGCGTAACCTCGGCGGGATTATTATCATTGATTTCATTGATATGAATAATGAAGATCACCGCCGCCGGGTGCTGCATTCGCTGGAGCAGGCGCTGAATAAGGATCGGGTTAAAACCAGCATCAACGGCTTCTCCCAGCTTGGGCTGGTGGAGATGACCCGTAAGCGCACCCGTGAAAGCGTGGAGCACGTGCTGTGTAAAGACTGCCCGACCTGCCACGGTCGCGGCACGGTAAAATCGGTTGAAACGGTATGTTATGAAATCATGCGCGAGATCGTGCGCGTACATCATGCCTACGACTCGGATCGTTTCCTGGTCTATGCTTCTCCTGCCGTCGCGGAAACCCTGAAAGGGGAAGAGTCGCACGCGCTGGCGGAAGTCGAAATCTTTGTCGGTAAACAGGTCAAAGTGCAAATTGAACCGCTCTATAATCAAGAGCAGTTTGATGTGGTGATGATGTAATCATCTGGGTTGCCCTCGTTCAGCCTTTCGGGCGCGGTGATGCGTTGGCCGGCCGGCACGAATGAACGCAGCGCTGAGGGGCAGCTGAAGGATGAGGTGTAATAGTTTGACAAGGAGAGATGCGTGAGGCGACTGCCCGGGATATTACTGCTCACCGTGGCAACATTGATTGTTGTCATCGCACTGCTGGTGAGCGGTCTGCGTCTCGTGTTGCCGCAGCTTGACGCATGGCGTCCCCAGCTGCTGGAGAAAATCTCCGCGATCTCCGGCTCTCCGGTCGATGCTTCACGGCTGAGCGCCAGCTGGCAGAATTTTGGCCCCACGCTGGACGTCCGCGATGTCAAAGCCGGCCTCAAAGATGGCGGCGAGCTGTCGGTTAAACGCGTCACCCTCGCGCTGGACGTATGGCAAAGCCTGCTTCACATGCGCTGGCAGTTTCGCGATCTCACCTTCTGGCAGTTAAAAATCCACACCAACACGCCGATCCAGACCAACGATGGCGGCGAGAGCCTGAAAACCGACCATATCGGCGATCTGTTCCTGCGCCAGTTCGATCACTTCATTCTCCGCGACAGCCACCTGAGCTTCGTGACCCTCTCCGGCCAGCGCGCCGAGCTGGCCATTCCGCAGCTTACCTGGCTGAACGGTAAAAATCGCCATCGCGCGGAAGGCGAGCTGAGCCTTTCCAGCCTGAACGGCCAGCACGGGGTGATGAAGGTGCGGATGGATCTGCGCGATGAAAACGGCCTGTTGAACCAGGGGCGCGTATGGCTGCAGGCGGATGATATTGACGTGAAGCCGTGGCTGGGCCGCTGGATGCAGGACAATATTGCCCTGCAAAGCGCGCGTTTTAGCCTTGAAGGCTGGATGAGTATCGACAAAGGCGATATCGCCGGCGGCGACGTGTGGCTGAAAAAAGGCGGCGCCAGCTGGCAGGGGGATACGCAGCCCCATCGGCTGGCGGTGGATAACCTGACGGCGCACATCTTCCGCGATAAGCAGAGCTGGGGCTTCCACATCCCCGATACGCGAATCTCTATTGATGGCAAGTCCTGGCCTCGCGGGGCGCTGGCGATGGCGTGGATCCCGGCGCAGGACGTTGGCGGGGACGGCCATTCCCGGAGCGACGAGCTGCGTATCCGCGCGAGCAACCTTGAGCTGAACGGTCTGACCGGGCTGCAGCCTTTTGCCGATAAGCTGGCGCCTGCGCTCGGCGAAATCTGGCGTACCACCCAGCCAAACGGCAAAATTAATCTTCTGGCGCTGGATATCCCGCTGCAGGCGGCGGAAGAATCCCGCTTCCAGGCCAGCTGGAGCGATTTCTCGTGGAAGCAGTGGAAGCTGCTGCCCGGCGTGGAGCATTTCTCCGGCAGCGTCGCCGGGAGCGTAGAGAACGGCTCCCTGCATGCCAGCATGACGCAGGCGAAAATGCCCTATGAAACGGTATTTCGCGCGCCGCTGGAAATCGCTCAGGGCGACGCGACCCTTAGCTGGGTGAAAAATGAAAAGGGCTTTATGCTCGACGGGCGCAATATTGACGTCCAGGCAACCGGCGTGCGTGCCCGGGGCGGTTTCCGCTATTTACAGCCGCAGGGTGATGAACCGTGGCTGGGCATTCTGGCAGGGATCAGCACCAATGACGGCGGTCAGGCGTGGCGCTATTTCCCGGAAAACCTGATGGGCAAAGAGCTGGTGGACTACCTCAGCGGCGCGATTCAAGGCGGCCAGTCCACCGATGCCACGCTGGTTTACGGCGGCAACCCGCACCTGTTCCCCTATCTGCACAACGAAGGCCAGTTCCAGGTTTCCGTACCGCTGACCAATGCCACCTTCGCTTTCCAGCCGGACTGGCCGGCGCTGACCGGTTTGGACATCAACCTCGACTTTATCAACAACGGGCTGTGGATGAAGGCCGATAAGGTCATGCTCGGCAAGGTGGCCGCCAGCAACCTTGATGCGGCGATCCCTGACTATTCGCGGGAAAAGCTGCTGATCGATGCGGATATCAACGGTGCGGGCAAAGAGGTTGGCCCTTATTTCAAAGAGACGCCGCTCAAGGAGACGCTGGGCGCCGCGCTGGATGAGCTGCAGCTGGATGGTGGTGTGAGCGCTCGCTTACATCTCGACATTCCGCTGGACGGTGAGCTGACGACCGCCAAAGGCGACGTGAATCTCAAGAATAACAGCCTGTTTATCAAGCCTATCGATGCGACGCTAAACAACCTGAGCGGTAAGTTCAGCTTTGTGAACGGCGATCTGAAAAGCGAGGAGATGAGCGCCAGCTGGTTTAATCAGCCGCTGAATCTTAATTTTTCCACCACCGAGGGGCCGAAAGCCTTCCTGGTCGACGTGGGAATGAACGCCAGCTGGCAGCCGTCGCGAACCGGCCTGCTGCCGAAAGCTATCGATGGAGCGCTGAGCGGCAGCGTGCCGTGGGACGGCAAGGTGGCGATTGAGCTGCCGTATCGCGGCAGCGCAAGCTATAAGGTCGATATCAACGGCGATCTGAAAAATGTGAGCAGTCACTTACCTGCACCTGTAGACAAGCCGGCAGGCGAAGCGTTGCCGGTGAAAATCAACGTCGCGGGCGGGCTAAACAGCTTTGATTTGACCGGCTCCATCGGCGCCAAAAACCATATCAACAGCCGCTGGCTGCTGAACCGCAAGCTGACGTTGGATCGGGCGATTTTAACCTCCGACAGCAAGGCCGTTTCTCCGCTCCCCGAGCAGGCTGGCGTAGAGCTCAATATGCCGCCGATGGATGGGGCGCAGTGGCTGGCTCTGTTCCAGGGCGGTGCGGCCAATGAGGTCAGCAGCAATATCATCTTCCCCGAGCGAATTACCCTGCGAACGCCGTCGCTGACCTTTGCCGGGCAGAGCTGGAATAACGTTAGCCTTGTCTCGCGTCCGGAGGCCGGTGGTTCGAAGGTTGAAGCACAGGGGCGGGAAATTAACGCTTCCCTGACGATGCGTCAAAACGCCCCGTGGCTGGCGGCCATTCGCTACCTCTACTACAACCCGGCCGCCGCTCAGAAGAGCGATGCGGCGCCGGGCGGCAGCAATCCTTTAGCCGATAGCCGCATCGATTTTCGCGGCTGGCCGGATCTTCAGCTCCGCTGCGCGGAGTGCTGGCTGTGGGGGCAAAAATACGGGCGTATCGACGGCGACTTCGCGATTAGCGGCGATAAGCTAACCCTTGCAAACGGGCTGGTGGATACCGGCTTCGGCCGTCTGACCGCCGATGGCGTGTGGGTCAATGCGGCAAACGGCGTACGCACGTCGTTGAAAGGTAAGCTCCACGGCAATAAAACGGACTCTTTCGTCGGCTTCTTTGGCGTATCAACGCCGGTGAAAGGCTCGTCGTTTGATGTCGACTACGATCTGCACTGGCGCGCGCCGCCGTGGCAGCCGGATGTGGCCTCGCTTAACGGGGTTCTGAAAAGCCATCTTGGAAAAGGCGAGTTTACCGACATTAGCACCGGTCACGCCGGGCAGCTGCTGCGCCTGCTGAGCGTGGACGCGCTGCTGCGTAAACTGCGTTTCGACTTCAGCGATACCTTCAGCGAAGGGTTCTATTTCGATTCGATCCGCAGCACGGCATGGATTAAAGATGGCGTAATGAATACCGATGATACGCTGGTGGATGGCCTGGAGGCGGATATCGCGATGAAAGGCTCGGTGGACCTCGTGCGCCGCCAGCTGGATCTGCAGGCCGTTGTCGCGCCGGAAATCTCGGCGACCGTCGGCGTGGCGACGGCCTTTGTGATTAACCCGATCGTCGGCGCCGCCGTTTTTGCGGCCAGTAAGGTGCTGGGGCCGCTGTGGAACAAAGTGTCTATCCTGCGCTATCGCATCACTGGTCCTATCGATCAGCCGCAAATCAATGAAGTGCTGCGTCAGGCGCGTAGCGACAAAAAGCAATGATTTGACGATTGCGGGGAATTATCGCACTCTCAATATATAGCGTTCTATACCCGTTATATTTCAAGCTACAGATGCGTTGGCTACGCTTGTTCGCCCCGGTCGCATGGTTATTCTGTGCTGCCGGCGGACTGTCAGCTGGCGCCTTTCTGCAACCTGAACTATTTAGGGTACCTATTTCCGCCAGACAGGCGGCAACAAATGAGTAGCAAACGATGAGTCTGAACCTGGTAAGTGAACAATTACTGTCGGCAAACGGCCTGAACCATCAGGACCTTTTTGCCATTCTTGGCCAGCTGGCCGAGCGCCGTCTTGATTACGGCGATCTCTATTTTCAGTCGAGCTATCACGAATCCTGGGTTCTGGAAGACAGCATCATCAAAGATGGTTCGTATAATATCGATCAGGGCGTCGGCGTTCGCGCGGTAAGCGGCGAAAAGACCGGCTTCGCCTATGCTGACCAAATCAGCCTGCTGGCGCTGGAACAAAGCGCGCAGGCGGCGCGTACCATCGTACGCGACAGAGGCGACGGTAAGGTTCGCACTCTTGGGGCGGTGGAGTATAGCCCGCTGTATGCCAGCATCGATCCGCTGCAAAGCATGAGCCGTGAAGAGAAGCTGGACATTCTGCGTCGCGTAGACAAAGCGGCGCGGGCCGCCGATAAGCGCGTGCAGGAAGTTTCTGCCAGCCTCAGCGGCGTGTATGAACTGATCCTGGTTGCGGCGACCGACGGTACGCTGGCGGCGGACGTTCGACCGCTGGTACGCCTTTCCGTCAGCGTGCTGGTGGAAGATGATGGCAAACGCGAGCGCGGCTCCAGCGGCGGCGGCGGACGTTTCGGCTACGACTATTTTCTCGGCAGCGAAGAAGGCGAGGTTCGTGCCGACGCCTGGGCAAGAGAAGCCGTGCGCATGGCGTTGGTTAATCTGTCCGCCGTTGCGGCCCCGGCCGGCATGCTGCCGGTGGTATTAGGCGCGGGCTGGCCCGGGGTATTGCTGCATGAGGCGGTAGGCCACGGCCTGGAAGGCGACTTTAACCGTCGCGGGACCTCGGTGTTCAGCGGCCATATGGGCGAACTGGTGGCATCAGAGCTCTGTACCGTGGTAGATGACGGCACCATTGCCGATCGCCGCGGTTCGCTGGCGGTTGACGATGAGGGAACGCCGGGTCAATACAACGTATTGATTGAGAACGGTATTCTCAAAGGCTATATGCAGGACAAGCTCAACGCCCGCCTGATGGGCGTTGCGCCTACCGGTAACGGCCGTCGCGAGTCCTACGCGCATCTGCCGATGCCGCGTATGACCAACACCTACATGCTGGCGGGTAAATCGACGCCGCAGGAGATTATCGAATCGGTTGATTACGGTATCTTTGCGCCAAACTTCGGCGGTGGTCAGGTTGATATCACCTCCGGTAAGTTTGTTTTCTCCACCTCTGAAGCCTATCTGATTGAAAAAGGTAAGGTGACCAGGGCGGTGAAAGGCGCGACGCTTATCGGCTCCGGGATTGAAGCCATGCAGCAGATTTCAATGGTGGGGAACGATCTGAAGCTGGATAGCGGCGTTGGCGTTTGCGGTAAAGAGGGCCAGAGCGTGCCGGTTGGCGTCGGCCAGCCGACGCTGAAGGTCGATAAGCTCACCGTCGGCGGCACTGCCTGAGTCTCTTCAATACGCCTTCGCATTCGTCGAAGGCGTAACCTTTCCTGTACTTACCCCGCAGCGCGTTATCTCCAGCGGCCACCGGCTAATGGTCGAGCCCGCGGCCGTGCATTCCCTGATAAATTTTCGCCACCTCGACAAAATATTCGGTCAGGTAGTTAATGCACACCTGTACCTTCAGCGGCAGCTTGTCCTTTTCGGTATACAGCGCGTACACCGGGCGGGGATCCGACTGGTAGCTTGGCAGCAGGATCTCCAGCTCCCCGCGGTTGATCTCTTCGATCGCCCACATTAGCGGAACGTAAGCGACGCCGACGCCGGCGGTCAGCCAGCGCACCAGGGTCATCGGATCGTTAGTGACGAAGCGCCCCTGGGGGATCAGCTTCGTCGAGATCCCTTCCGGGGCGATGATTTCGAATTCGTTATCCGGACGCACGCTGTATTCAAGCCAGGAGTGGCTGGCGAGATCCGCCGGCTTTTCCGGGATCCCCGCCTGCTGAAGGTAGCTCTTTGCCGCACAGAGCAGCATCGGCATGGACCCCAGACGACGTGAGAAGAGGCTGGAATCCTGCAGCGCGCCGACGCGAATAACCACGTCCAGACCGTCGGCAATCAGGTCCGGCGCCGGGATCCCGGTGACCAGATTGACCGACAGTCCGGGGTACTCTTTGAGCATGCCTGCGGTAATATGGGCCAGGACATTCTGTGCCATAGTTGAAGAGCAGCCGACGCGCAGCGTGCCGATGGGCGTGTTGTTAAACGCGTAAAGCTGCTCGTGCACGTCCTGGGCTTCAAGCAGCATTCGGCGGCAGCCCTGGTAATAAATTTTCCCGGCTTCCGTTAAGGCAAGGCTACGGGTGCTGCGGTTGAGCAGCTTTACCTGCAGCTCATCTTCCAGCCTGGATACGGTCTGGCTGATTGAAGAAACGCTCATCTGGAGCTGGCGGGCCGCGGCGGTAAATGAACCCAGTTCTACCACTTTGGCAAAAACGGACATGCGTTTTAGTCGTTCCATTGTTCACTCTGACTTAAAAGTGATTTAGATCACATAATATAGATCATGCTGCAATTGTTACGTTACTATATTGTTAGCTACATAATAAATGCTTCACGCTTACCACCTGCACGCTTCTTATCAAGGTCATCATGAGTCTGTTTCCTGTCATCGTGATTTTCGGCTTGTCGTTTCCGCCGATCTTCTTTGAGCTGTTAATATCGCTGGCCATTTTCTGGCTGGTGCACCGATTGCTGGTTCCTACCGGTATCTATGACTTCGTCTGGCACCCTGCACTGTTTAATACCGCGTTATATTGCTGCCTTTTTTATCTGATATCGCGTTTGTTCGTTTGAGGTTGATGTGAAAACACTAACAAGAAATATCTTCCGTACCGCAATCACTGTGATACTGGTTATCCTGGCATTTGTCGCAATTTTTCGCGCGTGGGTATACTACACCGCATCGCCGTGGACGCGCGACGCGCGCTTTAGCGCCGACATCGTGGCCATCGCTCCCGACGTCTCGGGGCTGATTTCGCAGGTTAATATCAAGGATAACCAGCTGGTTAAGCAAGGTCAGGTTTTATTCGTGATTGACCAACCGCGTTACCAGAAGGCGCTTGAAGAGGCCGAGGCCGACGTCTCCTATTATCAAACTTTGGCCCAGGAAAAACGCGTTGAAGCCGGGCGTCGTAATCGGCTCGGCGTTCAGGCAATGTCCCGGGAAGAGATAGATCAGGCCAATAACGTCCTGCAAACGGTGGAACACCAGCTGGCAAAATCGGTAGCCAGTCGCGATCTGGCGAAGCTCGACCTGCAGCGGACGGTTATCCGCGCGCCGGCCGACGGCTGGGTGACCAACCTCAACGTCTACGGCGGTGAATTTATTACCCGCGGCTCTACGGCGGTGGCGCTGGTGAAACAGGATACCTTCTACGTGATGGCCTATCTCGAAGAGACCAAGCTGGAAGGCGTGCGTCCGGGCTTCCGGGCGGAGATTACCCCGCTGGGCAGCAGTCGCACGATCAAGGGGACGGTTGACAGTATTGCCGCCGGGGTGACCAACGCCAGCAGCAGCAGCGATGCAAAAGGCATGGCCTCCGTGGACTCGAACCTTGAGTGGGTGCGCCTGGCGCAGCGCGTACCGGTGCGAATTCGCCTCGATCGGCAGCAGGGGAATATCTGGCCGGCGGGGACCACCGCAACGGTGGTGATCACCGGCAAAGAGGACCGCGATGCCCGGCAGGCGAATTTCTTCCAGAAACTGGCCATGCGCCTGCGTGAGTTTGGTTAATCGTCATGGGGATCTTCACTATTGCCCCCCGGCATCTCCGCTTCGCCGTTAAGCTCGCCTGCGCGGTGGTGCTGGCGCTCTTTGTTGGCTTCCACTTTCAGCTGGAAACCCCGCGCTGGGCGGTGCTGACGGCGGCGATCGTTGCCGCGGGTCCGGCATTCGCGGCCGGAGGGGAGCCCTATTCGGGCGCCATCCGCTATCGTGGGATGCTGCGTATTGTCGGTACCTTTATCGGCTGTATTGCGGCGCTGGCCATTATCATCCTGATGATTCGCGCCCCGCTGCTGATGATGCTGGTGTGCTGCCTGTGGGCCGGATTCTGCACCTGGATCTCTTCTCTGGTGCGGGTTGAAAACTCCTACGCCTGGGGGCTGGCGGGCTATACCGCGCTGATCATTGTTATCACCATTCATACCGATCCGATGCTGGCGCCGCAGTTTGCCGTCGAGCGCTGCAGCGAGATTGTGGTCGGTATTGTCAGCGCCATTGTGGCGGACCTGCTGTTTTCGCCGCGGTCGATCAAAAAAGAGATCGACCTGGAGCTGGATAACCTGCTGGTTGAACACTATCGCCTGATGCAGCTCTGCGTGGCGCATGGCGACAGCGAAATCGTGGATAAAGCCTGGGGAGCATTGGTACGCCGGACCAGCGCGCTGGAAGGTATGCGCGGAAACCTGATTATGGAATCCTCGCGCTGGGCGAAGGTCAACCAGCGCCTGAAGGCGATTAATACCCTCTCCCTGACGCTGATTACCCAGGCCTGCGAGACCTACTTAATCCAGAATTCACGCCCGGAAATGGTGACGGATGATTACCGCGAGCTGTTCGCCGAGCCGGTTGAGAACGTGCAGGATGTACATCGACAGCTGAAGAGGATGCGCCGTTTTCTGACCTGGAAAGGGGAGCATAATACGCCGGTAACGATCTATAGCTGGGTCGGGGCCGCGACGCGCTATCTGTTGTTAAAAAGGGGCGTTGTCGGCAATACCAAAATTAGCCGTATTGAAGATGAAGTGCTGCAGGGCGAAGTGGTGATGAAAGCCGAGTCGGCCGAGCGCCATCATGCGATGGTGAACTTCTGGCGCACCTCCATTTCGTGCATTCTCGGCACGCTGTTCTGGCTCTGGACCGGCTGGACCTCCGGCAGCGGGGCAATGGTGATGATCGCGGTGGTCACGGCGCTGGCGATGCGCCTGCCGAACCCGCGCATGGTGGCACTGGACTTCCTCTACGGGATGCTGGCGGCTCTACCGCTGGGGGCGTTTTTCTTCCTCGTGATTATGCCCGCGACCCAGCAAAGCATGCTGCTGCTGTGTATTAGCCTGGCGGTGATGGCATTCTTCATTGGGATTGAAGTACAGAAGCGGCGGCTGGGATCGATGGGGGCGCTGGCCGGCACCATCAATATCCTGGTGCTGGATAACCCGATGCAGTTCCAGTTCAGCCAGTTCCTTGACAGCGCGTTAGGCCAGATAGTTGGCTGTTTCCTCGCGCTGATGGTTATCCTGCTGGTGCGAGATAATTCGCGGGCGCGCACCGGGCGCGTGCTGCTCAATCAGTTTGTCTCGGCAGCGGTCTCATCGCTGACCACCAATACCGCCAGGCGCAAAGAGAACCATCTGCCGGCCCTCTATCAACAGCTCTTCTTATTGTTGAACAAGTTCCCGGACGATATTGCCCGTTTCCGCTTAGCGCTGACGCTGATTATTGCCCATCAGCGCCTGCGGGATGCGCCGGTGCCGGTTAATGACGATCTGTCGGCATACCATCGCCAGCTGCGTCGTACTGCGGATCACGTAATCTCCGCAGGCAATGATGACAAGCGTCGGCGCTATTTCTCCCGCCTGCTCGACGAGCTGGATATTTATCAGGAGAAGCTGTGGCTCTGGGAAGCGTCGCCGCAGGTGACGGAGCCGGTCCGACGGCTGGTGGAGATGCTGCGCAAGTATCAGCATGTGCTGACGAATAGCTAAAGACCAAAACCGACGCCTGAAGCGTCGGTTTTTTTATCGCTATACTTACTCATCAACGGGACCCCTTCGATTCAGAAATATAAGGATGGCAAAGCGACCGTCCGGCGGTATGGTATTTAGCGGGGAATGGCGGCGGGTTTAAGCGGGGGCGGGCGATGACGGTCTACACGTTTGATTTCGATGATATAGCGGAACAGCAGGATTTCTATCGTGAGTTTTCCCGCGTCTTTGAGCTGAGCCGGGAGAGGGTAAACAACCTGGACTCGCTCTGGGAAGTGACCACCGGCGGCCTGCTGCCGCTGCCGTTGGAGATTGAGTTTATTCATTTGAGCGATAAGCAGCGTCGGCGTTTTGGCGCTTTGATTTTGCTGTTTGATGAAGCGGAAGAAGAGCTGGAAGGGGAATTACGTTTTAATGCCAGACAGGCATAAAAAAGCCCCCGACGGGCGGGGGCAAGTCGTCGGATAAGACGACGAGGGTTTATTTGTACAACTCAGCCGTAGCGTGCCAGGTATCGCCGGTACGGGCTTCAATAATACGGTAGCTGCTGGCGCCTTCTTTAGCAGCCTTAGCCGCCAGTTCCTGGCGCATATCCATCGGCGCGCTGCCTACCTGCGAGACAGAAACGGTGCCCATAGACTGTAGGTTTTGAGCCTGTTCGGCGTTGACCTGCTGTACGGCGGCGCTTGCGCCGAAAGAGAGTACGGAGGCCAGGCCCAGGGATGCGATGATCATTGCAGTTTTCATAATTTTTACTCCAACCATGTTGATTGCAGCGGCGGGAGGTTTGTTATGTACCTGGGCCGCTGGAGATATTCTGTATTCAGTGAATAACCGATAAGCGTTAAAACTTATTTATAAAGTTCTGCCGTCGCGTGCCAGTGGTCGCCGGTGCGCGCTTCGATGATGCGATAGGAAGACGCCCCTTCCTCCTGCGCTTTTTTGTTCAGCATTTCATGCATATCCATCGGGGAAGCACTTACCGCGCCGACGGAAACGGTGCCGATTGGCTGACGGCTTTGAGCCTGATCGCTGTTGATTGAATCAGCGGCGAAAGCGCCAAAAGAGAGTACGGACAGGATACTGAGTGCAGCTACGGTTGTTTTGATTTTCATGATGTTCACCTCGTCGAATCTTATTACTGAGAGCTCTTTGTTTCGTGACCCTCATCACAAAATCAAGTATACACTAATCACCAAAAATATTAATACCGTGCTAATTGTTTTGCGTGTAAATAATTACATAGAAATGTCTTTTTTATAACGTATAAGAATTAGAAATGTCATTTATTAGCCACGGGTTCCCGCTATTTCTAATAAAATCATAAAGATGGATGTATTTGATATTTTGTGCGTTTTCGGCCCTTTCATTCAGTAAAGGAATGTATAGGAGTGAAAAACCACACTAAATGTTAAAGAAATGCTGCATTTTTTGAAGGGCCCTCCGGCGTCAGCCAGAGGGAGAGGGCTTAGAGTTCTTGTTCAAACAGGACCAGAATCGCATCGTGCAGATCTTTGACGGTAAATCCTCTGGCCGGGGTGGTAAAGATGGTGTCATCACCCGCGATACTGCCAAGGATGCCTTCCGCTTTACCCAGGGAGTCGAGAAGACGCGCGATGAGCTGCGCTGCGCCTGGGCTGGTATGGATAACCACGACGGCATCGTTATAGTCGATGTCCAGGACCAGGTTTTTCAGCGGGCTGGAGGTTGTCGGAACGCCAAGCTCGGCAGGCAGACAGTAGACCATTTCCATTTTGGCATTACGGGTTCGTACCGCGCCAAATTTTGTGAGCATGCGAGAAACTTTCGATTGGTTGATATTATCGAAACCTTCTTCCTGCAGCGCCTGGACGATTTCACCTTGAGAGCTGAATTTTTCTTCTTTAAGCAGCAGTTTAAATGCTTTAACCAGTTCTTCTTGTTTTGCCGAACTTCGCATAAGTCACCCAGATTATGGTGGTAAAAACAACATCATTATGCATAATCATGAATTTTTATGCAAATAATCCGCAAGGGGATAAAGTAAATAATGTTATGAAGGGGGCATATTTTAGCAAATAACCCTGATAAGGAACATGCCTTCATCACAGCGCGTAAATAGCTGTAAAAGTAAATTAAATGTTATGAGATTGGTGTTGTTTTGCCGAACAGGCTGGGTGTATTGTAACCACTAGTCGGTCCGGTACTACGTTTTGCTGGATGGCCAGTCTCAGGGATGAAAATGCGAAGCGGATGCATCGCTGCGCACCAGAACGCATTCTTCAACCATACTTATTGTAATTGTTCATCTTGTGAATTAAGGTCCAGGCGACGGAGTAACGAAAGACGATATTAACCATAATAAGGAGTTTAGGATGAAAGTTGCAGTCCTCGGCGCCGCTGGTGGAATAGGCCAGGCGCTTGCCCTACTACTTAAGACCCAACTGCCTTCAGGTTCAGAACTCTCGTTGTACGACATCGCTCCGGTAACTCCGGGCGTGGCGGTTGATCTTAGCCATATCCCTACCGATGTAAAAATCAAAGGTTTCTCCGGTGAAGACGCGACCCCGGCGCTCGAGGGCGCTGATGTGGTGCTGATTTCCGCTGGCGTTGCGCGTAAGCCAGGCATGGATCGCTCCGATTTATTTAACGTTAACGCCGGTATCGTGAAAAATCTGGTTCAGCAGATTGCCAAAACCAGCCCGCAGGCCTGCATCGGTATTATTACCAACCCGGTGAACACAACGGTGGCTATTGCGGCGGAAGTGCTGAAAAAAGCCGGCGTTTACGATAAGAACAAGCTGTTTGGCGTGACCACGCTGGACATTATCCGCTCTAATACCTTTGTCGCTGAGCTGAAAGGTAAATCCTCATCCGATGTCGAAGTGCCGGTTATTGGCGGCCACTCGGGCGTCACTATCCTGCCATTACTGTCACAGATTGCTGGCGTAAGCTTCAGCGAACAAGAGGTGGCAGACCTCACTAAACGCATTCAAAACGCCGGCACTGAAGTCGTTGAAGCTAAAGCCGGTGGCGGATCGGCAACGCTCTCTATGGGTCAGGCGGCAGCCCGTTTTGGCCTCTCCCTGGTCCGCGCGATGCAGGGTGAGAAGGGCGTGGTGGAATGCGCCTATGTTGAAGGCGATGGTCAGTACGCTCGCTTCTTCTCACAGCCGCTGCTGTTAGGCAAAAATGGTGTGGAAGAGCGCCATTCGATAGGCACGCTCAGCGCCTTTGAACAGCAGGCGCTGGAAGGCATGCTCGATACGCTGAAGAAAGATATCGCCCTGGGCGAAGATTTCGTTAATAAGTGATCGTTCTGATTTGCGAATGATGTAAACGAGCGGGCAGCCTTGCCCGCTCGCTGTTTTTAAAGCCTCCGCCGTTTCGCCCCGCTGTTGATTGTTATCAAAATGTGATCGCCTCTGCAACTTCGGCAATCCCTTCCTGATTCTTGATTTTTTGGTCACGCCCCGCCCGAATTTCCACCCGGCTCTTAAGGCGGCCCGGCTTTTGGCTGGCTTATATTGATTCCACCTTGCCGCCATCACCGGGAAAAACATGACCTCCTTAATGCTCAAGCGCAGTGATTACTTCACTAGTGCCGCCCATCCGGTGGCGGTGGAGCACCGCTGCCCGCAGGATATCTTTCCTCTGCATCGCCATGATTTTGACGAAATCGTTATTGTCTGGCGCGGGAACGGATTACACATCTGGAACGGACTGCCGTACCGCATTACCTACGGCGATGTGCTGTACGTGACCCAGCAGGATAGCCATTACTATCAGTCGGTCGATAACCTCGAGCTGGGCAATATTCTGTTTTGCCGCGACCGCCTGCGCCTGGGCACCGACTGGCACAATCTGCTGCCCGGCACGGAAACCCACCAGCAAAGCCGTAGCTGGCGATTAACCCGGGAGTCGCTGGCGTTGATCCGCCAGCACGTCGAGCGTCTGGCCGGCGAGTGCGGCAGGCGGGACCCCGTTTCTTTACGCCTGAGCGAGTCGATATTTCTCGAACTGGTGCTTCTGCTGATGCGCCACCGCTACGCGCCGGACAAGCTGGCCTCTCACGCCCGCCAGGATATCGATCTGGTCATCGCCAGCCTCGGCTCGCGGCTGAATGAGAAATTTGAGCTGGAATCCCTCTGCGCGCAGCATCAGCTCTCTCCGCGTTCGGTGCGCGACGCCTTCAAACAGATAACCGGTATGACCATCAGCCGCTACCAGATGCAGCGCCGCCTGTGCCGCGCCATAACGCTGCTCGGCACCAGCGAACTCTCCATTGCAGAAGTGGCGGCGGTGAGCGGCTTTAGCGACAGCAACTACTTCTCGGTCATCTTTCAGAAAAGCTTTAACCAGTCCCCCAGCCACTGTCGACGAGCGCTTCAGGCGCGGGGGCTGGGACGCGGACATTTTCCTTTCTCAGACGATTTATCCTCATCAGGAGACAACCTATGAACGCACCCGCCACGCTTAATACCGCGCTGTTTGGTATCGGGCTCAACACCTACTGGCCGCAGTTCAGCGGCCTCGAACAGCGCCTGCTGGGCTATCTGCAGGAGATTGAAGAGCAGCTCTCTGCGCCGTCGCTGACTGTGCTGAACGGCGGGCTGGTGGATTCGCTGGAGAAAAGCGATGCGTTGGCCCTGCGCCTCAGGCAGTTTTCGCCGGACGTCATCGTGATCGCCATCAGCACCTATGCCCTGAGCTCCACGGTGCTGCCGCTGGTGCAGCAGTTCAGCGTGCCGGTGCTGATCCTTGCCCTCCAGCCGGATCGCACGTTGCCGTACAGCGTGATTCGCGATCTGCCCGATCGCGGGGCGCGCACCGGCGAGTGGCTGGCGCATTGCCAGGCGTGCAGCGCGCCGGAACTGGCGAACGTCTTTAATCGCGCCGGGATCCACTGGGAAATGATCGTCGGAGCATTGCACAACGATCCCCACGTCTGGCGGGAAACCCGCGCCTGGCTGACGGCGCTGACGCTGAAAAAGCAGCTGGCGCAGACGCAGATTGGCGTGCTCGGCCATTACTACAACGGCATGTACGACGTCTATTCCAACATGACGAACCTCTCGGCGAAGCTGGGCGTTCGCTTCCAGCCGCTGGAGATGTGCGAGCTGCTGAGCTGGCGCGAGCAGGTTTCCGACAGGCAAATAGAAGAGAAGCGGCGGGAAATAAGGGAAAAGCTGGTCATCGATGACAGCTGTGATGAGCAGGAACTGCTGCGGGCAACGCACACTGCCGTCGCCCTCGACGACCTGGTCCGGGAAAACAAACTGCACGCGCTGGCGTACTACTACGAAGGCACGCCGGGCAGCGCCCATGAAAATATCGTCACCTCGCTGATTCTGGGCAATACGCTGCTTACCGGGCGGGATATTCCGGTCGCCGGAGAGTACGAAGTTAAAAACGTTATCGCGATGAAAATTCTCTCTTTACTCGGTGCCGGAGGCTCGTTTGCCGAGCCTTACGGCATTGATTTCGATGATGATGTCGTGCTGTGGGGGCATGACGGCCCGGCTCATCCGGCGATGGCCGAGGGTGAAGTGCGCCTGGTGCCTTTGCCGGTTTATCACGGTAAGCCCGGCAAAGGGATCTCGATCCAGATGAGCGTACGCAACGGGCCGGTCACCTTCCTGTCGGTGGTGGAGGACGTTAACAACCGGGTGATTTTGCAGTACGCCGAAGGAGAATCGCTGGCGGGAGAAGTGCTGGATATCGGCAATACCAACAGCCGCTACCGCTTCGCCTGCGGCGCCCGGGCCTTCACCGAAAGCTGGTCGCGCGGCGGGGCGGCTCATCACTGCGCCATCGGTATCGGGCACCACGGTGCGACGCTTGAAAAGCTTGCCAGCCTGCTCGGCGTGATGGCTACCCGGATTGTATAACCGCAAAGGAGAACCTTTATGAGTGCAAAAATTGGTATTTTCGCCATCGGCCTTGAAGCGTACTGGCCGCAGTTTTCGGGCATGAAAGAGCGGCTGATGGAGCATCATCAGCGGCTGCTGGAGAAATTCTCGCCGCGCGACGTCGTTGCCGCAGGCATGGTGGACAATCCGGCAAGGGCGCGGGAGGCGGGGCTGCGCTTTCAGGCGGAAGACGTGGATATTATTTTCTGCCACCTGACAACCTACGCCTCGTCCGAGTCCCTGCTGCCGGTAGTGCGCGCGCTGGGCAACGTGACGCTGGTGCTGCTGAACGTGCAGTCGGTTCCCGCGCTGGATCTGGACCAAACGCAGACGATAGACGACTGGCTGGGCAAAGGCTGTACCTGCGCCGGGCTGCCCGAAATGACCGCCGTGCTGCGCCGTTTCGAGCATCCTTTTGCGGTGGTTTCCGGCTACCTTGAAGGAGATACCATCCTTGATGAGAAGATTAGCCAGTGGTGCGACGCGGCCAACGCCTGCCGTCGCCTGAAGTCGGGGAACATCGGCATTCTTGGCCGTCCGTATCCGGGGATGATGGATCTCAACGTCGATGAGACGCAGATTTTCCGCACCTTCGGCAGCTACGTGAAGCATCTGAACTGGGAAGATATCGCAGCCAATATCGCCCACGGCTTTAACCAGGACGACATCGAGCGGGCGGGCCGGGAAGTGAAAGAGGTTTTCCGTCTGCCGGAGGATCTGGATGAGCAGCATCTGACCTCAATGATTGAGGTCTATCTGGCCACCCGCAGGCTGGTTGATGAGCACCGGCTGATTGCGCTGTCGAACCACTTCGAGGTGCAGCCCAGCGGCTATATGCACCAGATTATCTCCGCGTCGAATCCGGTCTTCTCCATGCTGACCCGGCAAGGGATCGCCTGCCCGGTTGAGGCCGACGTCAAAACGGCGATCGCGCTGACGCTGATGAAATCCCTGGCCGGCAGCGCAACGCTGACCGAGCTGTATTCGATGGATTTCAATCAGGATCTTTGCATCGTCGGGCACAGCGGGGCGGGCGATCCGGACATCGCCGATGAAAAATCCCTGCTCAAAATGAGCTCCGTCTTCCACGGCAAGCCGGGCAGCGGTTTTCTGACCCAGTTTACCCCGGCCATCGGGCCGGTAACCCTGGCTTCCGTTACTCAGGGGGCCGACGGTCAGTACATGCTGGTGCTGGCCGAGGGCGAGCTTGTGGAAGGCAAAACGCTGCAGCTTGGGGATACGAACGCCCTGTTCCGCTTCCGCAAAGGGCTGCGCGCTTTTGTGGATGACTGGTCCGCCTGCGGCCCGACCCATCACTGCGCGATGGGACGGGGATACCACGCCCAGGCGTTTCATAAACTTGGGCAGCTGTTGAAGATCCCTGTCCACGAGGTGTGATCTTCAGGCGCACGATCGTCCTGATCCAATTGCTGTCGCGCGCCGTACGACCTGTGGGAAGCCCGCTTTCTCCCATTTAATCCTTACTTTTTTGTGATACCCGCTATCGCCTGGCCTCCCTTTGCCGAAATTTGGCCCGGGGAGCCTGACTATTCTCTTGTGAGGTTAATATGAACACGTTATCGACCCCTCCCACGGCCGTCGCCCACGGCAGACGCTACAGCTTTCTGGTCGCCATCGGGGCAAGCATCGGCGGCCTGCTGTACGGCTACGACACGGGCATTATTGCCAGCGCCTTGCTCTTTCTGCGCGAGGATTTCGCCATCGCGGACAACGCCTTTATGCAGTCGGTGGTCACCTCCGCCACGCTTCTCGGCGCGATATTTGGCGCGCTGCTGACCGGCCCGCTCTCGGATCGTCTGGGGCGGCGCAGAACCGTCATCGTCATCTCAATACTGTTTGCTTTATTCGCTCTCGGCTGCGCTTTAGCGACCTCCCTCAATATGCTGATTGTCATGCGTTTTTTGCTTGGCCTGGGCGTCGGAGGCTCCTCGCAAATTGTTCCGATGTATATCGCCGAGCTGGCGCCTGCCCATCGGCGGGGCGCTCAGGGCGTGCTGTTCCAGATGATGATCTGCGTCGGCACGCTGCTGGCCTACGCCGTGGGCTATCTGCTTGGTCCATCCGGGGCCTGGGAGTGGATGCTCGGGCTGGCGGTTATCCCGGCGGTGATTTTTATCGTGATGATGCTGTATCTGCCGGAAAGCCCGCGCTGGCTGGTGGGCAAGCAGCAGGCTAAACGGGCGGAGGAAATCCTCGTCCGCGTAGGGCGCACCGGGCACGAAGCCGCTCAGGAAGTAAAGGAGATAGAGCGGCTGCATCAGGACCAGCAGTCGAGCTGGAGAGAGCTGTTCCAGCCCTGGGTGCGGCCCGCGCTGGTCGCCGGTCTGGGCATCGCTATTTTCTCTCAGGCTACCGGCATCAGCGCCATCATCTATTACGCCCCTTCCTTGCTGGTGATGGCGCAGTTTGGCAAGTCGGTGGCGATCCTCGGCTCCGTCGGGATCGGCGTGGTGCTCACGGTATTCACCCTGTTAGGGATTTGGCTGCTGGACGTGCTCGGGCGGCGGCGCCTGATGCTGATTGGCCTGCCCGGCGCGGTGGTGGTGCTGGCGGTGATGTCGATGCTGCTGCCCTGGTCCGCCCACGCGCAGGAGCTGCTGAGCGACGGCCATAAAATTATCGTGCTGGCCTGCCTGCTGGGATATTTCGCCTTCAACGGCGGCAGCCTGTCGGTTGTAACCTGGCTGTACTGCGCCGAAATCTTCCCTCTTGGCGTGCGGGGCAAAGGCACGGCTTTGTGCTCGTTTGCGCTGTGGGTCGTCAATTTCCTCGTCACCCTGCTGCTCTATTTCACGGCGGATGCGCTTGGCATCGGCCTGGTGTTCGGCGCGCTGGCGGTGGTCAATGCGCTCGCCTGGGTCTTCGTGTGGCGCTACGCCCCGGAGACGCGGGGGAGAACGCTGGAGGATATCGAACAGAGCCTGCTTAACGGGCAGTTCAATTCGCGCAATGCCGTTTCTTCGGGCGTTTTGCTCAATAAAATCAACTCAGACTGAGAGGTCGTTATGGAATTAAAAACGGATATTCCGGACAGCCAGCGCGCGCTGTTCCTGATGGCGAAAGAAACCCTTGAGCTACGGACCACCGCCGTGCCGCAGCCGCAGGCCGGGGAAGTGCTGCTGAAAATCGGCTCGGTCGGCGTGTGCGGTTCAGATAAGCATTTTTACTTCGACGGGCGCTGCGGCAGCGAAATGATTACCGCGCCGATGATTATGGGACACGAGTTTGGCGGTGCGATTGTGGCGGTGGGGCAGGGAATTTCGCCGCACCGCGTCGGGCAGCGCGTATCGGTGGATCCGCTGGTACCCTGCGGCCGCTGCCGGCACTGTGTGCAGGGCAATTATAATATCTGTCCGACGCAGAAGTTTTTCGGCGTGCCGGGCACCTACGGCGCCATGCAGCAGTATTTGTGCGTCCCTTCAGGCAACGCGCACGCTATCAGCGACGCCATTAGCGACGGCGCGGCGGCGATGGTCGAAACGATTTCAGTCGCTCTGGCAGGGGCGCAAAAAGGACGGATTGGCCTGGGTTCCCGGGTGTTAGTTACCGGCGGCGGCCCGGTGGGGTTATTCGCCGTTCAGGTCGCTAAAACTCTGGGCGCCACGGAAGTGGTGCTGGTTGAGCCTCAGGAGGGGCGGCGCAAAATTGCCCATGAGCTGGGGGCTGAAACGCTGAGCACTCTGGCCGATAACGACCGGCAGTACGACGTGCTGCTGGAATGCACGGGCGTACAGTCCGTGCGCCACGACGCCTGTCTGAGCGTACTTTCCGGCGGGCGGGCAATCATGATCGGCGTGGGTGAACAGGTGGGCGGCTTTCCCATGTCGGCGGTGATAGAACGTGAAGTCACCATTCACGGGGTTATGCGCTATAAATTCACCTGGCCTGCGGTTATCGCGGCGCTGGAGGAGCAGAGGCTGAACGCCGATATTTTGATAAGCAGACGTTTGCCGCTGGCGCGCGCCCAGGAAGCATGGACGCTCCCGATGACGAATGAAATTAAGACGATGATCGACGTTAACGCCTGATTGACGTTAACGTCAGTATCAAAAGCTAAAGCCCGGCCTGTCGGGCTTTAGTTGGTTGCCGGGTATTCCTGCACGGCGATATGCAGCGTGATTTTCTTATCTTCGCGCATGATCACCACCGGAATTTCTGAACCCGGACGGATCTCAGCAACCTGATCCATAGTTTCGAGGGCGGAAACCGCGGGCTTGTCATTTACCGAGATGATCACGTCGTTAGCGCGGATCCCGGCCTGAGCCGCAGGACCGTCCGGCGCAACGTCGTTAACCACGATCCCCTGCAGCTGATCGATCCCGCCGCCCTGCGCGTGTAACGGCGCGATCTCACGGCCGCTAATGCCGATGTAGCCGCGGATCACGCGGCCGTCGCGGATCAGCTTATCCATGATCTTCGTTGCCAGCTGGAAGGGGATCGCAAAACCGATCCCTTCCGGCGTTTCGCCATCGTTGCTTTTATCAAATGACAGCGTGTTAATGCCCATCAGTTCGCCCAGCGAATTGACCAGCGCGCCGCCGGAGTTACCGTGGTTGATAGAGGCATCGGTTTGCAGGAAGTTTTGTCGACCCGTCGGGTTAAGGCCGATACGACCGGTGGCGCTGATAATCCCCTGGGTAATGGTTTGCCCGAGGTTATAAGGGTTACCAATCGCCAGAACCACATCGCCAATATGCGGCACGCGTTTCGGATTAATCGGGATAACCGGCAGACCGCCGTTGGCGTTGATTTTTAATACCGCCAGATCGGTGAGGGTATCCGAACCGACCAGCAGGGCTTCAAAGACGCGGCCGTCCTGCAGCGCGATGATGATCTGGTCAGCGTCGTTAATGACGTGCTTATTGGTCAGAATATACCCGCGCTGGTCCATGATGACGCCGGAACCAAGAGTCAGCTGATTGTGGCTGGTGCCGTTGAGGGCGCGGTTATAGACGTTGACCACCGCAGGCGCAGCCCGGCGGACGGCAGGATTATAGCTGACGGGCGATTCATCCGCGCTATCGTACTGGGTCGTCGTCGTCAGATGCCATTGACGCAGCGAGGGCATCGCGGCCAGCAGCAGACCCCCGACGATCAAACCAATGAGTACTGAACGTAAAAGCTTTCCAGGCATGATGCAGGTATCGTTGATTAATGGACAGGCGCAGCATAGCACGACTTACAGGCGTCGTCTTTCACGTTACCGGTGCGCAGGCTGCGTCCCGTCGCCCGATATTCCGGACATCGCGGCGATCGCGATGTCCGGATCTGAGCATTAGCGCAGCAGAAGATAAATGCTTTCGTTACCGCGCATCACGTTAAGTGCGATGACCGCCGGTTTACTCTCCAGCACCTTGCGCAGCTCGGCGATAGAGCTAATGCGCTCGCGGTTAAGGCCGATGATAATATCGTCTTTATGCAGGCCGACCTGTGCCGCCGGGCTGGCTTTATCGACGTTATCAACAACCACGCCTTTGGTGCCGTCCTTCATCTGGCCATCGCTCAGCGATGCGCCCTGCAGGGCGGGGATGATCAGCTCGGCGCTGGCGCTGGAAGAGGTACTCTTATCCAGCGTGACGTCAACATTCAATGGCTTACCGTCGCGCAGAAGCCCCAGCTTCACTTTCGTTCCCGGCTCGGTGGTGGCGATACGCGACCGCAGTTCGGCAAAGCTGTTGAGCGGCTTGTCGTTCATGCTGACAATCACGTCCCCGGATTTAATCCCCGCTTTAGCTGAACCGGAGTTCGGCAACACCTCGCTGACGAAAGCGCCGCGCTGAACGTCGATATTCATCGCCTTGGCGATATCGGCGCTCATTTCAGTACCTTTAATTCCCAGCAGGCCGCGTTTGATTTCGCCAAACTGAATCAGCTGCTGAGCGAGTGTTTTCGCCATGTTGCTGGGAATGGCGAAGCCGATGCCGACGCTGCCGCCGCCCGGCGCCAGAATCGCCGTATTGATACCAATAAGTTCGCCATTCAGGTTCAGCAGCGCGCCGCCGGAGTTACCGCGGTTAATAGAGGCATCGGTCTGGATGAAGTTCTCCAGCCCTTCCAGGTTCAGGCCGCTGCGGCCGAGGGCGGAGATAATGCCTGAGGTGGCGGTCTGCCCGAGACCGAAGGGGTTGCCGACGGCGACGGCAAAATCACCCACGCGCAGCTTATCGGAATCGGCGATAGCGATTTGCGTCAGATGGGTCGGTTTTAGCAGCTGCAGCAGGGCGATATCGCTTTGATCGTCGCTGCCGACCAGCTTCGCATCAAACTCGCGGCCATCGTTTAGCTGAACGCTTATCTTTTGTGCCTGGCTGATGACGTGATTATTCGTCAGCACATAGCCTTTTTCCGCGTCGATGATAACGCCAGAGCCAAGACCCTCAAAAGGCTGAGCCTGCTCCTGCGGCGCATTGTCGCCAAAGTATTTTTTCAGCTCTTCCGGCATGTTTTGCGCAGGGGAGGCGGTGCCTTCAACCTGGACGCTTACCACCGCAGGCAGCACTTTTTCCAGCATCGGCGCAAGGCTCGGTAGCGCCCCCTGGCCCGGTACCTGCGTGGGGATCGACGCCGTAGCCGTAGGTAAAACGGACAACGATAACCCTATGCTTAACGCTAACGCACTCAACAGCAAAGTCTGTTTCTTCATTAGATGCTGGCTCTCGTAACCTGAGGTGTGTGGAAAATCGTCCCGAATGGCCTGATGTTATTGAATTTTCGACCAGGTAACAACGTGGTCAATGTTTTAAATTGTAGCTGGGATGTAGGGGGGAAGACGGGCGCAAAGAGTGCGCCCGGAAAATATTTTTACGCTAACCTTAGGATTAGTCGCGTTTTGCACCGCCGCGCAGCAGGCCGGATGCGCCTTCAGAATAGTCGCGCGGCATCTGGACCGGCGCCTGATCGTTACCGGCTTCTGATTCCGCCAGGCGGTTGCGGAATGGATTTGCCTCCGCCATGGTATCCGGCAGCAGGTTGCTGGAGCTTTTTGCCATATGCTGGTACAGCTGGCGATAGTCATCGGCCATGTTATCCAGCAGTTCAGCGCTGCGAGCAAAATGGCTGACCAGCTCTTCACGATACTCTTCAAGCTCTGTTTTATTCTTTTCGAGTTCGAACTGCAGCGCCTGTTGTTGACGTAATTTGCGGTTGCCAAAACGCATGGCGACGGCACCGATGATGATACCGACAACTAGCCCAATTAGCGCATATTCCCAGGTCATGTACATCTCCCGTTGTTTTGTGGTTCCGTAGGGTGGCTATGAGGCTCTCCGCCTGCGCCCGATAGTGCCACTATAACCGCTAATTCCACAGAAGTGGAATCCTGGCGTATCATCGCGTAGTGTAGAACGGCCTTTTTTTCGACAATCGTGAGCTTTGACGTTACGATTTTCAAGGAATAACAATTAGATCATGCAAAGCCTGTCCCCAACATCGCGTTACCTTTTAGCTCTTAAAGAGGGCTCTCATCAGCCCGACGACGTCCAGCAAGAAGCGGTAAGCCGCCTTGATACTATCTATCATGAACTGCAGGCAAAACCCGCGCCGACGCCGCAAAGCGGCGGCCTGCGGGCGAAATTCGGCAAACTGCTTGGCAAGCGTGAGCCTGCGCCTGAAACGGGCTCCGCCCGCGGCCTGTACATGTGGGGTGGCGTGGGGCGCGGTAAAACCTGGCTGATGGACCTCTTTTATCAGAGCCTGCCCGGCGAGCGTAAGCAGCGCCTGCACTTTCACCGCTTTATGCTGCGCGTTCATGAAGAGCTGATTGCGCTGCAGGGGCACAGCGACCCGCTGGAGATCCTTGCCGACCGCTTTAAGGCGGAAACCGATGTGCTGTGCTTTGATGAGTTTTTTGTTTCAGACATTACCGATGCCATGCTGTTGGGCGGGTTAATGAAGGCGCTGTTTGCGCGCGGCATCACGCTGGTGGCGACCTCGAATATTCCTCCGGACGATCTGTACCGTAACGGCCTGCAGCGCGCCCGTTTCCTGCCGGCTATCGAGGCGATCAAGCAGCATTGCGATATCATGAACGTCGATGCGGGCATTGATTACCGTTTACGTACGCTCACTCAGGCCCACCTCTGGCTATCGCCGCTCAACGCGCAGACCCAGCAACAGATGGATAAGCTGTGGCTGGCGCTGGCCGGCGCTAAGCGCGAGCAGATGCCTACGCTGGAGATTAACCACCGCTCCCTGCCCACGCTCGGCGTGGAGAACCAGACCCTGGCGGCGTCGTTCACTACGCTATGCGTAGATGCGAGGAGCCAGCATGACTACATTGCGCTGTCTCGCCTGTTTCATACCGTTATGCTCTTTGATGTTCCGGTTATGACGACGCAGCTGGAGAGCGAGGCGCGGCGTTTCATTGCGCTGGTTGATGAATTCTACGAGCGCCACGTTAAGCTGGCGGTCAGCGCGGCGGTGCCGCTGCACGAAATCTACCAGGGAGAACGCCTGAAATTTGAGTTCCAGCGCTGCCTGTCACGCCTGCAGGAAATGCAGAGCGAGGAGTATTTAAAGCGCCCTCATATGCCGTAACGCGCCTTTCTCCCTCTCCCGGCGGGAGAGGGTTGACGTGGATGCGCCAGGGCGCGCTCCGGTCGCGAAAAAACCAGGCCAAATCACATAAAGGGGTCGATCTTTACTCGTGACTTCTCTATAATCTTGCGACCCCACGTTACGAGAAGGTTTTTTTCCCAAAACTTTCTATGTGCCGGCATAGGCTATTCGAAGGGGTAGGTTTGCTGGACAATGTCGTGTGAACCTCAACTGACTAAACGTTTGGGTGTTCACCAACGTGTAACTTATTATTTGGGTAAGCTTTTAATGAAAACTTTTACAGCTAAACCAGAAACCGTAAAACGCGACTGGTATGTTGTTGACGCGACCGGTAAAACTCTGGGCCGTCTGGCTTCTGAACTGGCTCGTCGCCTGCGCGGTAAGCATAAAGCGGAATACACTCCGCACGTAGATACTGGTGATTACATCATCGTTCTGAACGCAGAAAAAGTTGCTGTAACCGGCAACAAGCGCGAAGACAAAATGTATTACCACCACACCGGCCACATCGGTGGTATCAAAGAAGCGACCTTTGAAGAGATGATTGCCCGCCGTCCTGAGCGTGTGATTGAAATCGCGGTTAAAGGCATGCTGCCAAAAGGCCCGCTGGGTCGTG